>ENA-UOVV01000061-UOVV01000061.1-compost-metagenome-genome-assembly--contig:-NODE-61-length-173943-cov-9.384380_pt1 | contig 173943 bp, 131 predicted proteins | sample MGYA00238155_ERZ761577 | MGnify/ENA primary metagenome ERZ761577 (study PRJEB28898, sample SAMN06268775) | compost metagenome | isolation source: Emeryville, CA | place: USA:Emeryville, CA | collected...
GGATGATAATATTTCAGCTTTTCGGTGCCGTCCGTGGAGGGGGCGGCGACGCAATTGTGCAGACGGACGACGTTGGTGAGGGAAGGCACGTCGTTGTCGTCTTTGTTGTCGGCGGTATTCCAAGTGCCGTCGCAGGAAACGATGAGTTTTTTCATAGGGGGTATGTTCAACCTCTGTCCCCGTGGGGTGGACGGATGTCAACCGGAGGGATCCCCGAAGAGTTCCGCGGAAACGGAACGGCTGTTTCGCAGAACTTCGGAAACCCTCCAGCCAGCAGGCCGCGCGCCGATCGTATCCAAAATTTTGCTACGCGTTCGTACGCGATGCGGAGGGCATTGCTAAAGTGGGAATTTACCGCCGGCGACGGCGGAAGAAGTTGGCGAATGTCTGTATCCAGCGAGACCCGCGCCTCCGGGCGGGAGGCGGATGCGGCGGAAAACTATCGTAGCGCTCGCGTAGTTGACGGAGAACGATCGTGTGAAGCGATTGGAACTGCATGCGCCGAGCTTACCCGGACGAATGCGGACGGGGCAGATACAGCGGCGTTGATGATAACGCTCTACACGCGCGTTTTTAACAAACTGATCCGTTTGCTGAAGCGAACGACTGTATAGGGACGCCTCGGTGAATATGAGCGAGTGACCTTACCGGCGAAGGCTTGTAGGTGGTCACAAAAAACTCTCTGCCGCGGAGTCGCGACAGAGAGTTATCGGAGAACTTCGCCAGCCCAGTTGGCGGGCGAGTTGACGAGACTAAGCTCGCTTAGAAGCGCCAGCCGAGGCCACCGCGGAGAGCGATGGTCTGATCGACGATGCTGTTGTTGTCGTTGCCGTAGCTGGCGAAGAGCGAGAGGCCGTTGTTATAGTTAACAGAGACGCCGCCCTCGATGTGCCAGCCGTCGCGATCAGGATTGCGCGAATAAACCGTCAGGTGTTCGCCCATAACCGTGGCGCCAATCGGACGGTTTTCGGTCGTCGTGTCGCGTTGGAAATAGACGTTCAAGAAAGGACGGATTTCGGCGGTGTTCTTAATAATCGAGAAACTGCGAGCGATCTGCACGCCGAACGAGAGCAGGAGAGAGTCGGCGCTTTGCTCGTCGACAATGAGCGTGGCTTGGTTGGCATTGCCGGTTTCGCGGAACGCGTCGGCTTCCCACTTGATGAAGTGTGCGCCGACGGTCGGAGCGACATCGATCCACGAGAAGCCGAGCTTGTAGCTGGCCTGCGCGCGGACGCCGTAGTGCGTGCCGTCGGTGTCGGCCTTGGCGAAGGTGCCGAGACGCGAGAGGCGGACGCTGCGGTCGGCGGAGTAGCTGTCGGTGCCATAGGTACCGATCGCGTTCACTTGGAAGGCGCCGTTACGATAACGACCGTAGACACCGAAGGTGTTGCTCTTCGAGGTGCTGGTGCTGCCGGAATCGTCGAGGCGGAATTCCGTTTTGTCGTGCGTATAAACGAGACCCGCGAGGAACGAGGGCGAGAACGCGTAGTCAGCGCCGAGGATCAACTGTTCGGGACTGAAATCATAATATTCATTATAATCAGAAGCCGAGACCGTGGATTCGAAACGGGAAACCTGTGTATAGAAATCCAGCTTCTTGGTGGCGCGGAACTCTTGATCAGGCACGGCGAGGCGATGCTCGATGCTGGTACCCAGCGCGGCGGATTGTACCAGCGCGGCGGAATACCATGCTTGATACGACTGCGGGCCGAGCTGATTGAGGACCTTGCCGTACGCAGACGCGGTGATCTGCGCGTCCGCAGCGCGAATGAGATCGTCGGGCAGTGCGGAACCGAGCTTGTCGAAGACCGTGGCGATGGCGGTTTGATTGCGTGTGATGCCCGCGACGTCGGCAAAGGGGTTGCGAATAACGTCGACCCAGATCTCGAAGCCGCCAGCCACCGCTTCGACGCGATACTTGGCGGTAGACGCCATGGCGAACACCTGAGGATTATCGATCTCAGGAATGTTGCCCAGGTAATCGCCATTGATAGAGATGATTTTATAGCTCTCGGTTTTAACGACAAAATCATCGCTATTGACCGCACCCACTGAAATGGCGCCGCCGGCGGTGAAGTCCACCTGGCCATTGATGAGGAGTTGGTCGTGGTCGTTCGGAGCCGATGTGAAGAAATCCAGACTGATCACACCGCGTTCACCGGGTTTTACGTTGCCATTGACGATGAGCGTGCCGCGGTCGGCTTTGTTGCCGCCGGCGCCGAGCGTGGCTTTGCCATTACCGCCGGTTAGCTCGATATTACCGTTAATCACGCCGCTACCGCCGATATAGGCGTTGCCGGAGTTGCCGACGCCGAAGTTGCCGTTGTGCACGCCATCCACTATGTAGGAGGAAGTCGAACGGAACGTCATGATGCCGGGCAGGTTGGCCGTGCCGGTGACCAGCGTAGTTCCCGCGCCGTATTTTTGATAGGCGGTGGTCGCGCTGGAAGTGGAGGTGATGGTGCCGGCCCAGACTTCGACTTCGTTAGCGAGATTCAACGCGCTCAACGAGCCGATGGGACGCGAACCGAGATCAACGCTGGATGTTGCATCGAAGCTCAATCCACCAATCGACACGTTACCAGCGGTCAGTCCGCGGTAATCGATCGTGGAGTGATCCGTCATCACAATCTTGGCATACCCGAGGCCCGACGTGCTGGAAGCGCCACCGGCGAGCGTGGAATTCACGTTGTCAAACGTGATGGTGGCGTAGGACTTCAGGTTAAGATAAAACGGATTGCGGTCGGCGGCGGCGCCGGTGGATGTGCCGTCGCCATCTGTTTTCCACGGGTGAGTGCCGCGGCCGGTGATATTATAATAGAGGCGGCCGGCGGAGTTGCCCTGTAGATTGAGCGTATATCCGTAATCGTTTTCCGTTGTTATCGAGAAGACGCGATAGGTCACGTCGCCCGATCCATTATGCGTGAGATTGATGGTGCGATTGGGTGCGGCATTCGTAAACGAAATGCCGGTGTTGCCGTCGGGAACGGCACCATTGCTCCAATTGGCGGTGTTGAGATAGTCGGAGTCTACACCGAGCCAGTTGACTTTGGATGTAAGAGTATATTGAGCGAAACCTGCAGATGCAGTCAGCAAGCCGGCAAGCACGCCCAGAAGGGGCCGCTTGGCGGAGTGCTTAAGCGAAAGTTTATTATTCATGATAATGTTTTATTAAGGCTGGCCGATATCTCAGGCAGAATCAGAAGTTCGCCTTGAGGCTGAGGTTCATGGTGGTGCCGCCCTCGAAGTAGCGGACAACGCGGCCGAAGCGTTCCCAACGGTCAGGTTCGTTGGTGAAGTTTCGCCAGTCGAACGAGAGCGTCCAGATACGGGAGAATTGGTAAGCGACGCTCATGTCCCAGCGGCCGGACGGTTGTACATAAACACCGTCATCGCCGAGTTTCAGCGTGCCGTCTTGCTCGTTGCCGATGCTGGACGGATTGCGGCGCAGATACTCATCGCACCAGCTGTAGCTGACGGTGGCGTACCAGCTCTTTCCGCGATAGGTGAGGCGGGAGTTGGAGACCTTCCGCTTCATGTTCTCGATCGGAATGTCGCCTGCGGGATCCGCGTAGGTGAAGGATTGATAGACGTCGAAATTCTTCAGGAATCCGGGCAAGAAGCGGAGCTGCTGACGGTAGCTCATCTCGAAGCCCTGCATGGTGGCTTCGCCGACGTTCTGCGCGGTGGTGACCCAGATCGGGAAGCGATAATCTTCCTGCGGATAATATTGAAGCAGTTCGGGCGCGACTTCCGCCATGAAGCCGGAGCGGCTGAGGATGTAGTCGGTCATTTCTTTCCGGAAAGCGCCGACGGACAGAAGGCCGGCGTTCGGGAAATAATATTCTACGCTGACGTCGTAGTTACGGCTCCGTTGTGGCTTCAGGTTGGTATTGCTCGCGGTGATGTAGGTACGTTCATCCGTGGCGTTTTCGCTCACTGAGTTGCTCGGGATCAGATAGTTGAATCCAGGACGGGCAATGGTGTTGGTCCACGCAGCGCGGAAGATGAGGTCCTTCAGCGGCTCATACTTGAGCTGCACATTGGGGAAGAGGTTGCCGTACTTCTTGCGGCCCGTGACGAGCGAATAATAATTCGGGTCGCTTGAGGGCAGCAGGCTGTTGGTTTGCCAGCCGGTGCTTTCGGCGTCGGTGTGCTCATAGCGAGTGCCCGCCATGATGTTCAGCTCGTTGATCTGCCAAGAGCCCATGATATAGCCGGCGAGGATCTTTTCTTCCGTGCGACGGGTGTAGCGCCACAGCGAGCGATCATAGGTGGTCTTGTTCAGCGTGAACATGGCATTGGAGCCATCGGGATTTTGGTTCGCGTAGAAATAGTCAGCGACCTTCCACGGGCTGATCCAATCGGCGACCACGCTGTTATCATACTTCCACGAGCTGCCGAACACAGGATCATAAAACTCGCTATAACCCGGGGTGGAGGCGCCGGAGTTCAGCGTCCAGTCGTATTGATACGAATGAGAATTACGTTCCCAGCGGGAGAAGAGACCGCCAGCGCTGATGCGAAGCGGATGACCGAGTAGCGAGACCGGGATCTTGATGTCGATTTTACCGCCATCGCGTTCATCGACCATCAGCTGATCGCGCTCGTAAACGGTGAGGCCCGTATAATTGTCCAGATTGAGATAACCGCCGTTGACCGGATTCACTTGCTCGATCGTCGCGCCCTTTTCGGAACCGATGCCGGTGAGGATGTAGTGGCCGACAGGGCTTGTATAATTAATCGACTGAATGCCGGTCGCGCCACGGGTAAACGCGCGCGAAGTATAAACATCGTAGTCAATTTTGCCCCAGCTGAAGTTATGCTTCACGCCGGGGTTGACGGACCAAGCTTCGTTGTAGCCCTGGCGGGAAGGTGCGCCGCCGATCGAGACGGTGAACGATGCATTTTGTGCGTCGCGCGTTTCGATGGTCGGATTGCTGGTGTCTACGACACCATTGTTCATGCGGATCGAGTGACTATAGCCGCTCAGCGTTTTGCCATCGTTGTACGATGTTTTTAGATAGACGGCGGTGCGCGGAGACAGTTTATAGTCGAGGTTGAGCGTGGTGGAGCGTTGCTGCTTCCGGGACGCGGCTTCCGATGCGCGGTAGTCGCTGGTATAAACCAGCGTATCAGCGGTCGGCAATTCGTCGGCTGGCTTGAACGGATAAGTTACGCCGAGGTCACCGAGCTGGTTGTTGAAGCGGTAGAACTCGTACGCATTAATGTTGAGGCTCACGCCGAAGCGGTTGTTCAGGAAAGCTTCGGAATAGTAGAGATTGAAGCCCGGACCCCACTTGCGGTCGGATTCGCGGTTGCCGCCGGCGGAGCCGCCGAAGTCGAGCGCGGCGGAGTTGAGGTTGACATTGGTGGTCAACGTGACGCGGCGACCTTTCTGGTCGAAGGCGTTTTTAGAGACCATGTTGACCACACCGCCGTTGGCGTTGGCCGGCGAAGAGGGCGGGGGAACTTTATAAACTTCCACCGTTTCGATCGCGGCCACGGAAAAATTCTTCAGGGCGACGCCGCGGGGGTTGGAGCTCTCGGGATTAGTCGAACTGTTGGCAAACGAGTTGCCGTCCATCGTGAAGGTGGCGTCGTCCGAGCTGATTCCGCGGATGGAGAAACCGCCGACGTCTTCACCCGCGTAGTCCACAAAGATACCGGGGAGATTTTTCAGGAGCTCACCGGCGTTGGTGTCGATGAGGTTACCGAAGGCGTCAGACGCGACGATGTTCTTCATCACGTCCGATTGGCGCTGTTGCTGCACGGCGTGGGCCTGGCCTTCACGCTCGGCGGCGACGACGAATGCTTCGAGAATGTAAAGTTCGGAGGCGAGTTCGAACTCAATATGCTGGGTTTCGCCGGCGCCGAGGGTCACGGTGCGGGCTTCCGGGTCGAGATCGGTGTAACTGGCGGCCACCGTGTATGATCCCGGGGCCAGCTGGGAAATACGGAACGTACCGTCGCTATCGGTCAGCACCCGAATGTTTTGTCCATGGATAGTGATTTCCGCGCTACTGAGAGCCGTTTGGGTTTTGGCGCTGAGGACCTTACCGGTGATGGTGCCGGTTTCCTGCGCAAACGCTGCGTGGGGGAGCGTCCACGCAAGGACGAAAGTCAGGAGAAAGGCCCAAATCGGCACGAGTCCGCGGGCGGGCTTGGATGTGCGCGACCCGGAGAAGGGGACGCGAAAGCGGGCGAATAACCTTTCGGTCAATGCACGCTCCTGAGAAGACGCGGCGGCTTATTGAGCTGGTAGTTCATGGTTTCTTAGGGTTATTTCCTTGCAGGAAAGAGAGATACGCGGAAGACACCGAAGAGGGGACATCGTCGCGAGGGGAGTGGGTGCGGACCTTTGCCCGTTTGTGCGGCCGGCGACTGGACGCGGCTGGGTAGATCAGTTTACCGGACGGCCGGAGGCGGCGCACAGCAGCTTTCGCTGTGGGGCAAAAGGGGTTCTACGCGGGCGGATTGGTAAAAGAACGTGCGCTTATTAAAGGGGCGGAAAAAGTCGGACACGTGCTCTCGCGGGCGACGCGTTTCAATTGTTTACCGTAAGATTTAGGGGTCGTTTATACGTCTTACAGTAAATAGACGCGTATCTCAAAAGCATGTCTCGTAAACGTACCGGGAGTGCACACACGGCGTTCAGCGGCGTGAAGTGACTGCGTTGAGTTGCCTGCGTTTGTGCGCGATAGGTCGCTTTATCCGCTCGCGAGTGCCTCCAGCTCGCGGCTCTCTTTTCTTTCGGAGCAGGCCCGGCCGCCGAAATTCACGCTTGCCACTCCTGCGGCGGCTCTCTGTCTTCGGCCGCTCTGTCCGTAAAACTATAAACAACCAACCATCATCATACGATCGCAAGGCGGCCCATCGGCCGACCTGTGTGTCGCAGATACATAGATCCCATGAACGTCACTCCTAAAGACCTCCTCGATGCCGGCGTCCACTTCGGTCACCAGACCAAGCGCTGGAATCCGCGCTCCAAGCCCTACGTGTTCGATCACCGCCAGGGCATCACGATCATCGACCTCGGCAAGACGCACGAAGCGCTGACCAAGGCCTACAATTTCATCGAGGACACGGTCGCCAATGGCGGCAATGTGCTCTTCGTCGGCACCAAGCGCCAGGCTCAGGAAATCATCCGCGAAGCCGCTTCGTCCACCAATATGCCCTACTGCGTTGATCGCTGGCTGGGTGGCACCCTCACCAATTTCGCGACCGTCAAGAAGTCGATCGCCAAGTTCAAGAAGTACCAGCAGATGGAGACCAGCGGTGAGCTCGCCAAATTCTCCTCGAAGGAAGGCGCCGCCATCAAACGCGAGATGGTGCGCATGCAGAAAAACTTCGCGGGCATCATCGACCTCAACGAACTGCCCAGCGTGATCTTCGTGGTCGACGCTTCGCACGAGAAAATCGCCGTCGCCGAAGGCAACCGCCTCAACATCCCGACCGTCGGTCTCGTCGATACCAACTCCGACCCGACCACGCTCAAGTTCCCGATCCCCGGTAATGATGACGCGGTGAAATCCATCCGCATCATCGTCGAGACCATCGTCGCCGCCGTGCAGAGCGGTCTCGCTCAGCGCGAAACCCGCCGCACCGCTCGTGGTCAGGCCGATCTCCGCGCCGCTTCCGCCGCGGTCGCCGCTGCCGCTGGTGCCACCACCGAGACCGGCGAGATCGATCTCAGCCGCGTCGAGCTTCCCGCCACCGATTTGGTGGAAGAGGCGGAAGTGGAAGCTCCTGTCGTCGCCAAGAAGCCCGCGGCCCGCAAGAAGGTCGCTGCTCCCAAGAACTAAATCCTTTTTAATAGAAAAATGAGTACAGCTGTATCCGCCTCGGCGGTTAAAGATCTCCGCGAAAAAACCGGCGCCGGCCTGCTCGATTGCCAAAAAGCTCTCGCTGAAGCCAAGGGCAATATCGAGGAAGCCATCACGATCCTCCGCAAGAAATCCGGCGGTAAGGTCGACAAGCTCGCCAGCCGTGCGACCAAGGAAGGTCTCATCGAGAGCTACATCCACGTCGGCGGTAAGGTCGGCGTGCTTCTCGAAGTGAATTGCGAAACCGACTTCGTCGCTCGCAACGAAGACTTCAAAGCCTTCCTCAAGGACCTCTGCTTGCAGATCGCCGCGGCGAACCCCCTCTACGTGAACCGCGACGAAGTGCCGGAAGCCGAAATCGCCAAGGAGCGCGATATCGCCACCGCTTCGCTCGAAGGCAAACCCGCCGCCGCGATTCAGAAGATCGTCGAAGGCAAACTCGAGAAGTACTACTCCACCGTGTGCCTCATCGATCAGCCCTTCGTGAAGCAGCCGGAAAAGTCCGTGAAGGACATCCTCGGCGAGAAGATCGCCAAGATCGGCGAAAACATCACCATCCGCCGCTTCACCCGCTACCAGCTCGGCAACTGAACTGGGTGTAGTTGAATTTTGGATACATTTGGCCCCGCCGTTACCGGCGGGGCTTTTTTGTTGTTACAAAACAACAACAACCGCCGCCCATGCCTGCCTGTATTCTGACTGGCAAGCGGCGGAATCGCTGGCCGTCGACGCGCGAGGGCGGAAGGGTGGAGAGCCTGTTAAGCCCTACGATTCATCATGCGAATTCTCCCTACCCTGACATTGGCACTGGCTTGCACGGTCGCTGGTTCCGCCATCGCGGCCGACACGACCCCGCCCGCGCCCGCGGACATCCTGCGGACGTTGCGGCTCACCAATGAGTACTTCATGGCGAAGTGGCCGGACACCGGCAAAGTCATCGTCACCAATCGCGCACGTCCGTCCAATATCTGGACTCGCGCTGTTTATTACGAGGGCTTGATGGATCTGTATAAGATCGATCCGGATCAGCGTTATATCGACTACGCCGTGAGCTGGGGAGAAGCCCACAAGTGGGGCCTTAATCGCGGCGTGAACACGACCGATGCTGACAACCATTGCGCGGGTCAGACGTACCTCGCGCTCTATGAAATGGACCCGAAGCCGGAGCGCATCCGCGACATCAAGGCATCGATCGATCGCGTGATCGCCGAGGACGACGATGCGGCGTGGTGGTGGATCGATGCGCTGCAGATGGCGATGCCCGTGTACGCGAAACTCTCCGCGATCACCGGTGAATCGAAGTACGTGGAAAAAATGCACGCCATGTACCTCCACACAAAAAACAAGCACGGTGAAAAAGGACTCTTTAATCCGGCGGACGGTTTCTGGTGGCGCGACAAGGATTTTGATCCTCCCTACACCGAGCCCAATGGCGAAGACAGCTATTGGTCGCGCGGCAACGGTTGGGTCGTCGGCGCGATGGTGCGCACGCTCGAATTGCTCCCGCAGGATTCGCCGTATCGCAAGGAGTACACCGACATGCTCGTGACGATGTGCGAAGCCGCGCGCAAGGTGCAGCGCGAGGACGGTTTTTGGAACGTGAGCTTGCACGATCCGAATCACTTCGGCGGAAAGGAAACCTCGGGCACCGCGCTCTTCGTGTACGGCATGGCTTGGGGCGTGCGTCAGGGATTGCTGCCGCGCGATGTGTACGCGCCTATCGTGTACAAGGCGTGGAACGCGATGGTGAAAGACGCGGTGCACCCGAACGGCTTCCTCGGTTATCTCCAGAGCACGGGCAAAGAGCCGAAGGACGGCCAACCGGTCACGTATGACAAACAGCCGGACTTCGAGGACTATGGTCTCGGTTGTTTCCTGCTCGCGGGCACGGAAGTGTATCGCCTCGTCGGCGGTCAGCCGGTCTCCCGCTGAGAAAATTGAATTCACTGCACGCGATCGAAATGATCGCCGAAAAAGCCCGGGCTGATCGGCCCGGGCTTTTTGTTGAGAGATTTTCAAATAAATCGGCAGCTGATGGGAGCGCAGCCGCTGGCCGGCTCCTTGGAAAGTGCCGGCGGGCCGCCGGCGCTCCTGATAGGTGCGCTCAACGGCTACGACAGATTGAAAATATTCTCATTGGCCGAAGGGGAAATCGACGTGGAGCGGCGGTTGCGAGCAACCGCCTTACCTCGCGACTGACGCGATCATGTTACGGCACGGTGATCTGGTCGATGTTGCCGAGATCGTTCCCGGTCGAGGTAAACTGAATCACGTTCGACGAGTTGTTGTTGAGCGTCACGTTTATGGTGAGCGTGTTCCACGTCGTCCATGAACCGGTTGGCGTGAAGGTGATGCTCGAAGTCGATCCGTTGACGGTGAGGTTGCCCGTGCGCGACGCGGTGACGCCGAGCGCGTAGCGAATCTGCAGGGCTTTGGTGCCGCCGCCATTTCCCGAGACGCCGGTGAAGGTGAGAGAACCACCGCTGGCGGGGAAGTTGGCGAAACCGGAGCCGTTGAAGCCGGCGTTGTTGGAATCGATCGTCGTGCCGCCTGCGACCGTGGCGTTTTCGGCTTGGTAGGTGTTGCCGGTCGGCGGCGGAGTGGAGCCGCCGACGTAGGTGATGTTGGCCGCAGGCTGCGCGCCCATGCCGGTACCGAGATAGAAACTCGGATGCGGCGGCTGATTGTAGCCGACATTTTGCCAGGCGATGGCCACGCGGTACTGCGCGTCGTGCATCAAGGTGTAGAAGCGATTCGTCGCGACTGTAGTGGAAACGTAGATACGCAGCGCCGAGTTGTTGCTCTCGCGCCAGATGACTTCCTCGCGCCAATCGCCGAGAATATCGGCCGAGAGATTGGGCGTGGCTTTGGTGCCGTTGTTGGATGCGACTCCGGAGGCGGCGAGCAAGGTGCTGGCGTTGCCGGCGGTTTCGTTCCACTTCGAGATTGTGGTGCCGTCGAGCAGTTCGCGTTTCAGATCGGCGTCCCACCAAATCATGAAGTTGATCGGGCTGGGGCGCGATGAACCGATGACGGCGCCGGAAGCGGAATAGAGGTTGGAATTGCTGGCGCCCCAGAACTCGTAGCCGGCGTAGCGTGAATCGATGTCGCCACAAACGCCGCGGCCGATGTCCGACGACGCGGAGGTGCTCCAGAGAATCGTGCCGGTGTTGGCATCGCGGAACGACGTGCCGATTCCGCCGTTGGAGCCGGGGCTTTCGTGCGGCATGAAGATCTCGAGACCGGGACGGCTCGGGTTCATGTCGGAAACGTGCAGCGCGTCGCCATGACCGAGGCCCGTGGTGTGTTTGCCGGTGCCATTGTCGTCGATGACGGCGGCGCCGTAGATGATCTCGTGGCGTCCGTCGTTGTCGACGTCGGCGATGGAGAGCGAGTGCGCGCCCTGGCCGCGATAACCGCCGAGCGAGCCGCCGGAGTGCCCGGTGTCGAAGGTCCAGCGCTGCGTGAGCTGGCCATTGCGATAATCCCATGCGGCGACGACGGCACGCGTGTAATAACCGCGGCACATGATCAAACTCGGGCGTGTGCCATCGAGGTACGCGATGCCCGCGAGGAAACGATCGACGCGATTGCCGTAGTTGTCGCCCCAATTGCTAACGGTGCCGCGCGGGGGATTGTAATTGGCCGTCGCGAGAATGGCGCCTGTCTGGCCGTTGAAGATGGTGAGATATTCCGGCCCGCTCAGGATGTAGCCGCTGGAATTGCGATGATCGGCGGAGGCGTTGCCGATCACTTGACCGGTTCCGGAGATGGTGGCGTCGGCGGTTTTGCACGCGACCTCGGCTTTGCCGTCGCCGTCGAGATCGTACACCATGAATTGCGTGTAATGAGCGCCCGCGCGGATGTTGCGCCCGAGATCGATGCGCCACAGTCGCGTGCCGTTGAGTTTGTAGGCGTCGAGATAGACATTGCCGGTGTAGCCGGACTGGGAGTTGTCCTTTGAATTGGACGGATCCCATTTCACGACGATCTCGTACTCGCCGTCGCCATCGAGATCGCCGACCGAGCAATCGTTGGGCGAGTACGTATAAGACTCGCCGCTGGGCGTGGTGCCACCGGCGGGGATTTGCAACGGAACGCGCAGGTAACCCGTTGTGGTTGAGTTGGAGGGCAGCGTGAAGCCGGCGCTCGCGGGTTGTTCGACGCCATTGATGACGGGGCGCACGGTGTACACGTTGGTCTGCGAGGCGACCGAAGACGTGTCCACGAAGTTGGTCGAGTTGGTGATGGGCGAGCTATTGAGCTTCACCGGCGAACCGCCGTTGGCGGAGCGGTAGACGTTGTAGGCGATGCCGGACGGATCGAGTCCGAGCTGGCGCCAGCCGACGTACACTTGCGAACTGCTGGTGCGCAGGGCGACGACACCGCGGCCGAGGGATTCCATTTGGTAAGGAGCGGCAAAGGCGCATGCGGCTCCGAGCGCCAAGCATAGCGCCAGCGCGGACAGACATGAACGTGCAGGTTTCATGGGGTATGGGGTTGGGGTAATGCCCGTGGACGGCCGCATAGGTACACGCGCCCGCCAAGAGCGATTAGGGGTAAGTGCCGGTAGCCGGCACGGGCACAGCGGACTCAGATTCGCCGTTTTCACAAAAACCGGTGAGTCGTACAGTCAGTTTGGTAAAGTCATTTGCGCTTCGTGCCGTTGGGATGAGTTGGTCCTTTTTACGATTTTGTTTCCGGTCCGTCTTCAGACTCTTTCTCGCTGGCTTACCATTTTGTTGTGCTGGGCCGGCGTTGTGCCGGCGTTGCCTGCTTTGGATCCCGAGCGGCCGACGTCGCATTATCGGCGTGACCAGTGGACGACGCAGCACGGACTGCCTTATGCGGCGGTGCGCGATGTAATCCAGACCTCAGACGGGTATTTGTGGCTTGGATCGCGAGGGGGGCTGGCGCGTTTTGACGGACTAACGTTCACCGCGTTCACCTCGGAGAACCAGCCACTCCTGCCGGAAGACGAGTCCGTGTTTTCATTGGCTGAAGATGATGCGCGGACCCTGTGGATCGGCACCCCGCAGGGCGTAGTCTGGTACCGCGAAGGTGTGTGGACGCGTCCGACGGAGCTTCGCGCGCTGGAGGGCTTGGATGTGCGTTGCATTGTTCGCGATGGCCCGCGCGGGATGGTCATCGCGACGAGAAATAATCTCTATCGTTTCCACGATGGTGTGTTGGAGCCACTGGCGCTGCCGCCACACGTGAATATTGGCGGCATCAATGCGCTATATGTTTCCCGCGATGGATCGGAGATCCTCGTGATGGGGGCGCGGGCTTATTATCTGAGAGAAGGCAATTGGACGCGGCTTGAGGAGGGTGAGGTGGCGACCACGGGTATGCGGGGCGCAGTACAAACGCGCAGCGGCGCATGGTGGCTTGGGTCACCGTCGGGACTTTACTATCTCGAAAACGGCGAACTCACGAAATTTTCCTCGCTCGACGGTTTCGATGTGCCGCCGGTGCGAAGTCTTTTCATCGATCGCGACGACAATCTCTGGATAGGCACGCCCAGAGGGCTTTATCGCTACACGCGGGGACGTTTTCGTCCGGTGCTGATCGAAGGCGTGGAAACGCTGAGCCACGTGATGTGTATCGGCGAGGATCGCGAAGGAAATCTCTGGTGTGGCACCGATGCGGGCGTGGTGCGTTTCTCGGATGTGAAGGTGTCGAACATCACGCGTCGCGACGGACTTGGAGCCAACTCCGTGCTGGCACTGGAAGTTTCGCGCGATGGTTCCTGGTGGGCAGGAACCTGGGGCGGGGGGCTCACGCGCTTCACGCCCGGAGGTTCGGAGACGTTGCATCCATCGGATGGTTTGCGCGAAGACAGCGTGCTGACGTTGCACGAAGACGCGGCGGGCGGTCTGTGGATCGGTTATTACGCCGCGGGTGTGAGCTACTTGAAGGACGGAATGCTCACGCATTTTGGTGCTGCAGAAAATATCTCCTCACGAATCCGCACGATCACCAGCGATGCGAATGGCGTGGTTTGGGCCGCTTCGGAGCGGGGACTGCATCGTTTGCAGGGCACTCGATTCGAGTTCATTCGTCTGCCCGGCATTTCGCAGGCGGGAGCGATGCTGATCGATTCGCAAGGACGCATCTGGGCCGGGGGCGCCGGTGGTGTTGGCCGGTATTTTCCCGAGACCGGCAAGTGGGAGCCGATGCCGGATGACCCTGCGGCCGAACATAACGTTACGCGTATCCTTGAGGACAGCGCGGGCACGATCTGGATTCTACGCGACGGGCTCTACATCCAACGCGTCCGTGAAAATCGTCTCGAGACATTTCGCATGCCGTCGAGCGTCGGCGTACTCACGTATTCAGGAATTGAATACGATGGATCGCTTTGGGTGAGCTTTCGCAATGGCGTCGCGCGCATCGGTCTCGCCGAGTTCGACGCCGTGGCGGCGGGGAGGAAGGCCGAGCTGGATTTCACGTTTTTCACCGAGCAGGACGGCATGCGTAGTCCTGCGCCGAATACAGCGTCGTCGCACGGTGTGGCCTTGCGCGGAGATGGCGCCCTGTTGTTTGCGACGAGCAAAGGTGTCGCGATCATTCATCCGGAGCGTATCCGCCACAACGAGGTGCCGCCGCCGGTCGTGATCGAGCGCGTCGTCGTGGACAAGGTTGATCGACAGGGTGAGGAGCTGCTGCGCATCCCGCCGGGGCGAGGCGAGCTGGCGTTTCAGTACACGGCGCTGAGTCTCACCAATGCGGCGGCGAACCGCTTCCAATACCGGTTGGTGGGTATCGACACCGATTGGGTCGATGCCGGCGGGCGCCGTGAAGCGCATTACGGCGGTCTGAAGCCGGGCGCCTACCGATTTGAAGTGCGCGGCTGCAACAACGACGGTCGCTGGAGCGATGCGCCGGCGGCGTGCGAGTTTTATCTGTTGCCGCATTTTTATCAGACATGGTGGGGCTGGGCGACGATGGGCGCGGGTGTCTGCGCGAGCTTTGCGTTGTTTTATGTTTGGCGAACCCGGCATCTGCGGCGCTTGCACGCGAAGATGTCGCGACTGATCGCCGCGCGTACGCATGACCTGCAGGCCGCGAAGGAAGCGGCGGAAAAAGCCAAGGACGCCGCCGAAGCGGCGAACCGTGCGAAGAGCGAGTTCGTGGCGAACATGAGTCACGAAATCCGCACGCCGATGAATGGAGTGATCGGCATGACCGAGCTCGCGCTCAGCGTCGCGCGCGATCGCGAACAAATCGATTATCTGCGCACCGCGCTCGCATCGTGCGAAGCGCTCATGACGGTGATCAACGACATCCTCGATTTCTCGAAGATCGAATCAGGCAAGCTTGTGCTCGATCCGGTGGAGTTCGATCTGGCGGAAACCTTGGAGACCGTCGCCGACACGCTCGCGATTCGCGCCGCGGGCAAGGACCTCGAATTGGTCTGCTGCGTAGATCCGCGTTTGCGCGGGCATTTCCGCGGAGACTCTGCGCGCCTGCGCCAAGTGGCGGTTAATCTCGTGGGCAACGCGCTGAAGTTTACCGAACGCGGTGAAGTCGTTTTGCGCGCTGAATGCATCGGCGGAGATGCGCAACGCGGACGGGTGCGTATCAGCGTCGAGGATACAGGTATCGGCATTCCGCCCGAACGAATCGCTTCTATCTTCGAGCCTTTCGAGCAGGCTGATGGATCGATGTCGCGACGCTTCGGCGGCACGGGACTTGGGCTCACCATCAGCCGCCGTCTCGTGAATCTCATGGGCGGTCAGATCGCCGTCGAAAGCACACCGGGCCAAGGCAGCCGTTTTCATTTTTCGCTAGAGCTGGAACGCCTCTCGTCCGCAGAAAAAGCCGCGTCTACCCGCCGCGTGTATGCAGGCGAGAAAGCGGTGATCATCGCGCGCACCGGCGCGCTAAGGACGGACCTCGCCGCGCGGCTGCACGAAAAGGGGCTGCAGGTCGAAACCATGGAAACGCCCACGGCATCGGCAGCGCGTTGGTGGTTTGTCGACGTGGAGCCGGGTCGCGGAAAAGAAGACGAAGCCATTGCGGCGGCTCGCGCGGTTGCGCCGGAGGGCGCGCGCGTGATCGCCCTCACCGCGATCGATCGTCCGCTCGATGCACAATATCTGAAAACGCTCAAAGCGGATGCTGCGCTGCGTCGTCCGGTGACGGAAAAACGTCTTGCCGATTGCTTCGAGCAACTGACCGCCGCACCTGCGCAGGTGGAGCCGGGCATTGCCGTAGAAACCACGGCGCGATCGCTGCGTGTATTGGTGGCGGAGGATAACGTAGTGAATCAACGTGTGACCTCGACGTTGCTTCGCAAGCTCGGCCACATTCCGGACTCAGCCGTCAATGGAGAGGAGGCGCTCGAGAAATTCACAAGCGGCCCATACGACATGATTCTGATGGATGTGCAGATGCCCGGCATGGATGGCATGGAGGCGACGCGGCGTATCCGAAAAATGGAGACAGGCAAGTCGGGCCGGGTGCCGATCGTCGCACTCACCGCGCATGCGATGAAAGGTTACGCCGAGCAATGCGTGGAGGCTGGCATGGACGACTACCTCACGAAGCCACTGCGCGCGCCGGAGTTGTCGGCGATGATCAATCGATTCTTCCCTGAGTGCGAAAAGGAAGCTGGTGACGAAGTTCTTCGCGGACGTCGTTGAGAAAAAACTGGCACGCGCCAAAGCATCGCGTAACGATATAAACGTGAGTTCCCGTTCCGATCTCCGGAAAAAATCTTTCAGCAAGGCCGACTATGAGCAATTGGCCGCGTGGCGTTATTCGCTTCGACGTTTTTTGCGTTTCAGCGAAGAGGCAGCGACGCAAGCGGGACTCACGCCTCAGCAGCATCAGGCGCTCCTCGCCGTGCAAGGCATGCCCGGCCGCGAGGAAGCGACGGTGGGCGAACTCGCGGAGCGACTTCAGCTGAAACATCACAGCACCGTCGAGTTGGTGAATCGTCTCGAAAACGCCGGTCTGTTGAAACGGTCGGTGGGGACGGAAGATGCGCGACAAGTGCTGTTGAAAGTGACGCCAAAGGGCTTGCGTCTCCTCGAAAAACTCACGGCGGCGCATCGCGCGGAATTGAAGCGCGTCGGCCCCGAACTCGCCGCGGTGCTTTCGGAGGTCGTGGCGTCCGCGTCCGAAAGCGAAACGGAATGAGCGCGTCGTTTGCGCGCCCGCCCGGGTGCTCTCTTTTTTCTTTATGAACCATATGCCGAATTCATTTCTGCGTCTTATTCCGCTCGTCGGACAAATGGGCCTCGCGGTGGGCGCGGGTTTCCTGATCTTCGCGCTGCTGTGAAGCGCTTCCGATACGCGCTCGATCCGCTTTGCGTGAGCGCTTGCGCGCTTTACGCGGTGAATCGCTTTGGCGTGAAACCGCATGTGGGATCGGAGTTTTTGCGCGGGCATTTCAACGACCTGCTGCTGATTCCCGCGGCGTTGCCATTTGTGTTGTGGATTAATCGCCGGCTTGGCTGGCGCCCGCATGACGCCCCGCCGAATGCTCGCGAGATCGCGCTGCACACAGCGCTCTGGGCGTTGATCTGCGAAGGCATCGGACCGCGATGGTTTCAGCAGGGCACCGCGGACTGGTGCGACGTCGTCGCCTACGCAACCGGAGCGGTGATCGCATGGATGCTGTGGAATCCGAAAAGCGCGCGGGCTCAGACGGAAGTCGCGTGAGGAGCTTCGATCGGCTCGCGCCGCATTATCGCTGGATGGAAGCGATGCTCGCGGGATCGATTCTGCAACGCGCGCGCACGCGATGGTTCGATCATCTGAGTGGACGACGACGTCTCTTGATCGTCGGCGAAGGCCCGGGACGAACGCTCGAAGTTATTCGGAGGCGACTTCCAGCGCTCGCGGTCACCGTTGTCGAAGCCAGCGGCGGCATGATCGCGGCGGCGAAACGACGACTCGCGAAAACGCAGATCGACGCTGAAAACGTGACATGGATTCACGCCGACGTGCGCTCGTGGCTCGCGGAAAGAACGGTGCGCACGAATGGTGAAAACGAGGCGAGATTCGACGCGGTGCTCACGCCCTTCGTGCTCGATTGTTTTTCGCCGAAGGATGTCGACGCGATCGTCGCCGGCATTGCGCGACAAACGAGCGATGACGCGCTTTGGTTGTTGTCGGATTTTTGCGTGCCGGCGAGCGGCTGGAAACGATGGCGTGCGCGCTGGGTGCACGGGGTGATGTATGCTTTTTTCCGCGCAGCGACACGCTTGGATGCGCGCCGACTCACGCCGCCGGATGATGCGTTGATGCGCGCGGGCTTTGCGCTGACGGAGCGCGCGTTGTTCAACGCGGAGCTCATCCACAGCGACGTGTGGACAACAAAAACGCCGCGGGTCGGCGGCGCTTTGACGAGAACGAAGTCGCGAGAATTTAGCTGAAGAACTTCAGGATGCGCCGCATCGACGCGACGAGCACATCGATGTCTTCCGGCGTGTTGTACACGTAGAAACTCGCGCGAACGGTGCTCGGCAGACCGAGCTTTTTCATGAGCGGTTGATTGCAATGATGGCCACCGCGCAGCGCGACACCGTCTTGGTCGGCGAAGGTGACGACATCGTGCGCATGCGCGTCTTGAAGCGCGAAGCTGACGAGGCCGCCGCGTTTACCTTTGGGACCGAGGATGCGGATGCCGGGCAGTTCGCTCAACGCGGCATACGCTTTTTCGGCGAGACCGTCATCGTGTGCGGCGATTTTGTCGCGACCGAGCAAGTCGAGATAATCCATCGCGGCGTGCAGGCCGATCGCATCGGCGACATTGGGCGTGCCGGCTTCGAAACGCTCGGGCGAGGGCTTCCATTTGCTTTGGAAAAATTCGACCTGCGAAATCATGCCGCCGCCGCCTTGCCACGGAGGCATCGCGTCGAGCAATGCGCGACGTCCGTAGAGAATGCCGATGCCGGTGGGACCGGCCATCTTGTGGCCGGAGAACGCGAGGAAGTCGCAGTCGATTTTTTGAACATCGAGCGGTTCGTGTCCGGACGATTGCGCGGCGTCGACGACAGTGATGGCGCCGACTTTTTTCGCGCGCGCGCAAAGATCGGCGACGGGATTGATGACGCCGAGCGTGTTGGAAATGTGCGTGAACGCGAAAATCTTCACCTCGGGCGTGAGGAGTTTGTCGAGCGAGTCGAGGTCGAGACCATGCTCGGCGTTTTCTCCGGCGACAGGCACGTAGCGCAACGTCGCGCCGGTGCGTTGCGCGAGCAGCTGCCACGGCACGAGATTGGAGTGATGCTCCATCTCGGTGAGCAAAATGACGTCGCCCGCTTTCAAGTTGGCGGGGCCCCAGCTTTGCGCGACGAGGTTGATGGATTCGGTGGTGCCGCGGGTGAAAACGACTTCCTCCGGTGCAGCGGCGTTGATGAAACGCGCGGCGCGAGCGCGGGCGGCTTCGTAGCCATCGGTCGCGCGCATGGAGAGCGCGTGGAGCCCGCGGTGAACATTGCTGTTGTCGGCTTCGTAGAAGCGCGAAAGCACATCGATCACCGTGCGCGGCTTGTGCGTGGTGGCGGCGTTGTCGAGATACACGAGCGGCTTGGAGCCGACGTGTTGATGCAGCACCGGAAAATCGGCGCGGACATCACGCCAGCCCTGAAGATCGACGCGCGGCGGGAGCTGCAAAACAGGAAGAACGGGAGCGGGCGCGGCGCTCATGGCTGGCCCTCCGGTTGTTTGAGCGCATCGATCGCGGCGTGCCACGAGAGTGTGGCGCATTTGATGCGGGCCGGATACGCGTGTACGCCGGCAAACGCGGCGAGTTCGGTGAATTCTTCGGGCTCTTCGCCGGTTTTCACGATGCGGGCGAATTCCTCGTAAGCCTTTTCAGCCTCCTCGAGATTTTTGCCCTTGAGCTGGGTGGTCATGAGCGAAGCCGAAGCCTGCGAAATGGCGCAGCCGGAACCTTCGAAACTAATCGCGTCGATGCGGCCGTCGGGCGTGGTGTGCAGGTAAACCGTGCAGTTGTCGCCACACGTCGGATTGTCGCCGGTGGCGTAGCGATTGGCCGTGGGCAGTTTACCGCGATTACGCGGCCGCTTGTTGTGATCGAGGATGACGGATTGATAGAGATCGCTGAGATCGCTCATGGAAGGCCCGGAACGTAGAGGAAACCGCGCCGGAGGCAAAGCCGGGTTTCAAAAGAAAACGCGGTTCGCAGGCGGAGCTCGCTGACAAGCCATTGCAACGCAAGGGGAAGACGCGCGAGGACGGCGGGCGCGCAGCGGACAATGCGGAGCATTGTCCCGACCTGGGCTGAGGCGGACGCGAGGCGTGAATGTGCGCGTGGCTAGCGCTGCTCTTCTAAGGATTCGTCGAGTTCCTTGATGAACTTTTCCTTCTGCGCCTTCTCTTTTTGTTTTTTGCGCCACTCGGCTTCCGCCTTGGCGTCGGCGAGAGAGATTTCGTGCGCAGCGCGTTCGCGGGCTTCTTCGGGAGTGAGATTCGGGTACAACGCGCGCAGCATGCTGGCGCGTTCGCGGACGCGCACTTCGGTCGACACTGCGGGCAGAGGCGCGGCGCGTTCCTGCACCGGGCTGTCCACGCAGGCGCAAAACATGAGCGAGGCGACGGGCGCCGCGAGAAGGATGAAACGACGAAGCGTGGAGTTCATGGGGTAAAGCCGAGGGACGTGCGCGCTGGTGACACGAGTGCCGCGAGCGGTGTCGTGTGTCACTAGACACCGCTCGCAGGGCGGAGTTCAGAAAGCGCGCGACAGCGAGACGGAACCGAACTCGTTGAACTCTTCGGGCTGTCCGTCGAATTCCCGGGTGCGGTAGGTTTGCGCGAACGTGAGCTGCCATTTGCCGGCGATCAGACCGAAGCCGTAGCTCAAGTCGGCCACCAGCGGTTTTTTGTCCACGCTGGGGCTGTCTTCCCACGTGTTGCCATCGAGAAAGATGTCGCGTGCGACGGCGCGTCCATCGGCGATGGCGAAGAGATAAAAGCTCCAGCTGCGGCGCGGCGAAACGCGCGGATCGTAGTCGTCGAGCGGTGCGTTCACCGTGCCGCCTGGACGGATGAGTTTCACGCCGAAGTCGCTGGGCAGATTGATGCCGAGGCGCACGGAGGCGCCGGCGTTGGCGTGCGTTTGTACATTGCCGAGGCTCGCGCCGAGATGCGGGATGAGGTCGACGCCGAGCGAGTTGCTGAACGCGCGCGCGTAGAGGCGCCAATTGCGTTCATAGATGACGTTTACGCCGACCTCATCTTCGAGCTGATATTCCCAGCCATTGGGACGCGAATCGTTGATCCATTCGTGTACGTGACGCTGCGTGGTGTCGGCGTAGGAATGCGGACCGATCATGCCGACTTGGATCGACAGCGTGTCCATGATCGTCGCGGTTTTGCTGACGAAATTGAGTTCCGCGTATGTCCAACCCGCGTACGGACGATCGTTGGGATCGGGCACGAATGCGTCGGTGTCTTGCGGCGTGTAGATGTTTTGGCCGAGTGCGAAGCCGAAGTTTTTCTGCGCGCCCTCGCGATTGATGAACGGAAGAACCTCCAAGAAACGTCGACGCGCCCCTTCGCGGCCCCACGTGCTCAAGTCGGCGGAGAGCCAGGAAAACTTCGCTCCATTGGTGTAGTGACGATCGGTGCCGCCGAAGTAGTCGTTCTCGAAATAAATGCTGAAGACGGGAGCGGAGCGTGCGCGCGCCGAACCGTTTTCATCGAGAGTAGGTCCCGGACCGGTGATGGACGGCGGCTCGCCCTCGGCGGATGTCGTCGCTTGTGCGAAAGCGGACGAAGAAAGCGCGAGCAAAACGGCTGCCGCGCCACCACGCATCGCGATAAAAGAAGAGGAGTGAAACAGTGTGTGCATGATGCCCAGAAAGTGGGCGGAGCACGGCGAATGTTCCCGATGGTGCGCGGTTTTATCGTTTATAAGTTATTGTTTTTCAGCGTAATGCAAAATGCTAAGTGGCGATGCTTCGAGGCGGGCAATGTGCAGTGCCGCACGGTTTTGCGCGCTCGAAACCTCCGGTGTTCAAACTCGCATGGTAGCGCACGCGGGAGGCTTACACAGCGTAACGCGCATGTCTGTATTTGATTTTTGGATACGTTACGGTCGTGCGAATGTCTGCGGGGGGCGTGGGATTTGACAGAAGCGTTTTTGTTTTTGCATACTCGAGAGGTGAAACCGACCCGGCATAGATCGAACGTCTTTCGCCCGCGCCTGCGCGCGGGAGTGGAGCCGTTCATCCTGCTAGGGTGACCGGTGTCGTGAGTTGAACGAATCGGGCTTGGGCGCAACTGCGCCGGCCGATCGTTACCACAGGCACCGGCAGCGAAACTCCACCCTGCGCGGAAAATTTCATCCGCGCGCCAACCAACTGCGTCCGTCGCCGCATGGGCTTTCTCACGGGCGCGTCCTCTCGTTCGCTAACTATGGAATTCAAAAACAATGTCCTCATCATTGGTTATGGCATCGTCGCGCAGGCGTTGCTGCCGATGTTGCTCAAACATCTTCGCGTGCCCGCGGAGCACATCACGGTGATCGATCTCGCGGATCGTGGCGGCACGTTGCGGCCATGGACGGCGCGCGGCGTGAAATTCGTGCACGAAAAAGTGACGGCGTTCAGCCTCGGTCGTCTGCTGTCCGCGCATGTGAAGCCGGGCGATCTGATCGTCGATCTCGCGTGGAGCGTGGAGTTCTTCGACATCATCCGCTGGGCGCACGACAACCAGGTGTTGTACGTGAACGCCTCGCTCGAGTCGTGGGATCCGTCCGCGGATTCGCAGCAGCGTCCGACGATGGACAAAACGCTTTATGCGCGCTACGTGCGCTTGCTGGCGCTGAAAGATAAATGGCGCGAAGGCCCGACCGCGGTCGTCGATCACGGCTCGAATCCCGGCCTCGTTTCTCATTTCACCAAAAAAGGTCTGCTCGACATCGCGGAGGCGGCGCTGCGCGAAAAAGTGCTTCCTGCGGCGCAGGCGAAACGTGTGCAACGTAGCGCGGAGGCGAAGGATTTCGCTGCGCTCGCGCAGGCGCTGGAGGTTCGCGTCATTCATTGCAGCGAACGCGATACGCAGCGCGCGAACACGGCGAAAGCGCCGGACGAATTCGTCAACACATGGAGTGTCGAAGGCATGTGGGAAGAATCGATCGCGCCGGTCGAACTCGGCTGGGGCACGCATGAGAAAACGCTACCGCCGCGTGCGCTGAAACCGGAGCATGGACCGCGCAATCAGATCGTGCTGCCGCAAATGGGCATGAACACATGGGTGCGCACCTGGGTGCCGGAAGAAGAGGTCGTCGGCATGGCGGTGCCCCATGGCGAAGCATTTGGCCTGTCGCATGCGCTCACGCTTCGCGATGGAGATCGCGCGGTGTATCGGCCGACCGTTTATTACGCATATGTGCCGAGCAACGATGCGCTCGTGTCGTTGCATGAACTGCGTGCCCGCAATTACGAACTGCATCCGCGCAAGCGCATCCTCACCGACGAAATCGTGACGGGCACGGATCGCGTCGGCGCGTTGATCATGGGCCACGCGTTTCGCTCGTGGTGGACGGGCAGCGTGCTCTCGATCGCGGAGGCGCGCAAAAAAGTGCCGGGCGTCAACGCGACCTCGGTGCAGGTCGCGGCCGGTGTGCTCGCGGCGGTGTTGTGGTCGCTACGCAATCCGCGGCGCGGGCTTTGCCTGCCCGAAGATTTGCCGCACGAGGAAGTGTTGCGCGATGCGAAGCCGTATCTCGGCGAGACGGTATCGGTGCGTTCGGACTGGACGCCGCTCGTGCAGCAACGCGTGTACTTCGAGGAAAACGAAGACGCGTGCGTCGATCGCGAGGATCCGTGGCAATTCCAGAACTTCGTTTTCCGTCCGTAACGAAAGCGCATCAGCCCGCGTTTGTCCGCTGATCCTGCGTGGCAAATGCGAGGCGCGCGGTGCGCAGACGATGACTCTCGGTTTGGGCGTGTTGTGCGAGCGCGCGTTGTTTGAGCGTGGCGAAATGGACGTGACGCAGCGCGGGATCTTCGAGCGTTTCAAGCGCGGTCCAGAGCGCGTGTTTGCCGAGGATGCCGAGCGAGAGCGCTTCGAGCGCTTCAAACGCACCGCGATCGCCGGACGGCGTGCGGCTGAGTTTGAGACGGCTGATTTTTTCGCCGAGACGCGCGAAGAGGTTTTTCACGCGACTCGGTTTGAACCCGAGATTGCGCACGAGCGTTTCGAGTTGCTGGCGATCGTGGGAAATCTCGCGAAAGAGATGCGCGGCGAGTTCGCGAAGCAGCGGGTCGCTGTCGTGACGCGCGAGACGCCGCACCATTTTTAGCGCAAAAGCGGCGCCGGCGAGGTGGTCGTTGAGGTAAGTGCCGATCGACGCGTCCATGATGTCGGGATAGTGCGCCGGTCGGGGCGTCAGTTCCGCTGAAAGAAAACGATACGAAACGCGCGCTGAACGGGCGGTTGACGCCGGTGAGCATTCCCAATCTCGTCTGAACATTGCGGCGAGGAGGCGGTCTTTTTTCGAACCCCACATCCCCATTATGTTTCTTGATTCACTCAGACGCTTTGGCGCGATCGCGGTGTTCGCGATTTTATCCGTCGGCGGTGCAACCGCGCAGACGTTTTCTGGAACGACGTTGATCGACTTCGATGCAGCCGGTTACGCGAACTACACGCTCTCGTTTCAGGCGGTGGTGACCGTCGGTGAGAATGGCTTGGCCACGGCTTATGCGGGATATGGCGATTTCGCGGAGATGTCGTACGGGAACCACGGCGAGGCCGGAGTGGGCATCGTTTTGGAAAACATCCAAAAAGTCGGCGGCCAATGGGTCGCGGCGACGGCGACGGTATCGGTTTACGATGCGGAAACCCAGGAGTACGAAACGTCGGTCTTTTATTCAGTGGCGCTCGATGCGGCCGGGGAAGTTTTCGGCGAAGCGGAGTTTGAAGACGACTCCGTGATCGCGGTTCGCGGCACGCTGACCGGTTTCTGAGCGGCGGACTTTCCAAAAACACAAGCCGGGTCACGCATCGAAGCGCGGCCCGGCTTGTTGTTTAGCATGCGTCGCGCGAAGGCGGCGCGGGAAGGGTTATTTTTTAGCGACGTTAAACAGTGTGCCGATCAGGTGGACGTTGTCCGTCAAATCTTCGACATCGATGCCGGTGATACTGAAGAGGCCGGACGTTTTTGCAAACTTGCCCGTGCCACCCGTGACCAGCAGCAGGCCGGTGAAAGGCCGCGGATAGTCGAGGCCGACTTGGATCAAGTGCACGCTGACCTCGAGATCGCCGCCGGGCAGATGCAACGCGCCCGAACCCTCGATGAAGGTCGTGCCGGTATTGAAATCGATATTGGCGACATACGCGAGATGACCGGTGAACGCCCCGAGGCCGGAGAGTTTGCCGGTTTGCTCGGCGAGGATGGAAAGCGTGCCGTCAGGATTCTCCTGCAAATCCACGAGCGTGGACTGCGCGGCTCCTTGGGTAATAACGATGTTTTTGGGGAGAAGCGGAGAGCCGAACGCGAGGCTGGAAATCGTGAGGGCGACAATAACGCTCAGCGCGCGAAAGGCGGAGCGGAAGGGTGAGGTTGAGCGAATAACGTTCATGGTTGGGGAAAAGCGAGGCCGCTTGGACCCGGATTCCCCCGCGTAGTTCGCGCGTGCGCTTCGAATGATGCAGCGCAATTTGCCCGCTCGCGAAATGAGCTCTACGCACACTTCGCGAACACGGGCGATGTTGGTTACACCAATGACTTCACAAGCTCTTCCCGATCGCCGGGAAGAAGATCCATCGGGGCGATCTCGGGCATGGTGTAAGCGCCGGGACGCAGCCGGAGCGCCGCCGCACGCGCGCACGACACCATGATCTGCGCTGTGAGCGCAGGGTTGTTGATCGTCATGCGGAACTCAAAGAGCTGGTTGTGCGTGGTGCCGCTGACGCCCTTGCGCTCCATGCGCACGCCGTGGCCGACGTCCTTGAGCGCATCGATGCTCGGGACGGCGAACACGCGCGTGTCGTCGTTGACGAAATAGTCGTCGGACTTGATCGCCTTTTCGACGGTTGCGAAATCCGCGCCGGGCTCGAGCTCCACATAAACCATGCGACGGTGCACGCCGGTGCCGGTCGGGATGGTCATCGAGAGTGCGTCTTTTACGCCGGGTTTGCTCTTCGCACAAACCGAGTGGCCCATGCTCATGCCGGGACCAAAATTGGTGTAAGTGATACCGCGGGGTGCCATCGCGAGCAGGAGGGCGCGGAGGACGGAATCGCTGCCCGGATCCCAGCCCGAAGAAATGACGGCGACGCTGTTGTGCTCTTTGCCGATCGCATCGAGCGACTGGCGAAGATCCCAAAGTTTTTGGCCGTGAATATCGAAGCTGTCGACGGTGTGGATGCCCTTGCGCAGATAGAGCGGCGCGGTCTCGGGAATGCTGCGCGTGGGGCCGCAGAGGAGCGCGGCGTCCACTTTGCCGAGCGCTTCGACTTGGTCGGAAATGGTGACGTCCGCGAGTTCGGGCGGAACCTCAGACTTGGACGCGTTGCGGCGGATGACGCCGGCGAGCTCCATGTCGGGGGCGGCTTGGACGGCTTCGACGGCGGAACGGCCGATATTGCCGTAGCCGACGACTGCGATGCGAAGGGTTTTGCTCATGGGATCGAGCACTCAAACGCACGGCCGCACACTTGGAAAGTCCGCAGTCGATTTGGGGGTTAATGAAAAACACCCGGCCGCGCGAACGACCGGGTGTGATGACGCAAGAACGCACCGTGTTACGCGGGTGCGGAAGGGAGGCGCATTAAGGCGCGACGAATTGCCAATGCTGATTCTGGCTGGAGCCATCGCTCCAGAACTCCACCACGGCGCCGTTCGTATTGGCGCCGCCGGTATCGAGGCATTTGGCGTTGGCGCGATTGATGAGTTTATAATAACCGGAGCCGACCGCGGTGATGGTCCACTGCTGATTAAAGCTCGGTGAATTGCTCCATTGAGCGACCGGTGTGTCGTTGGCGGAATTGTTTACGCTATCGAGATATTTCCCGCCGGTGACACAGCTGATTTTATAATAACCATTGCTGAACAAAACATTCCAACGCTGGTTGTTACTGGCGCTGGATGACCATTGGGCGACGGTCGCGCCATCGGCGGTGGAGCCGAGATTGTCGAGATAACGCCCGGTGACCCGATTGCGGATTTTATACGTGCCGTTGGCGATCGGTTGAGGCGAAGGCATATTCACACCAGCGGCCACCGGCCAGCCATTGCTCCAGCTCACAGTGGTGATGCGCAGCTTGGCATTTCCATTATCGTTTCCGTCGTAGAAATGATACGTGAGTTTTCCCTCGCCGATACCGACATGACCGGGGCCGATGTAGCGACCGTCGCGATTCGGCAGGAAGGTGCTGCCGCCGTTGTTGAGCAAACTCACGCCGTTTTTATCGAGATAAGGGCCTGTGATGGAGGTCGATCGGCCAACTTGTGTATAATACGAGCTGCTGGTGCCGCTGCAGCAAAGACCGCGTTGAAAGAATAGATAATAATAACTGCCGTTCTTCACCAAATACGGTGCTTCGACATCGCCCGGGACGAGCAGCCAGCGGCTGGTGCCTTGGCGAAGTCCGGTGGACGGATTGAGCTGGATGAGATCGATGCCCGATTGCCAGTTGCCATAGGTCATCCAGAGATTGTTTCCATCACGCAGGATGGCGGGATCGATGGCATTGTTGGCGGCGACGATCAGACCGCGATCGGTCCAAGGGCCGGCGAGATTGGGCGCCGTGGCGAGGCCGATGGCGGCTGCTGCGCCACTGCCGGCACATGAATAATACAAGTAATATTGATTATTCATATAGATCACATCCGGCGCCCAGAATTGGCCGTTGAAATTATTGACGTAGTTATTGATCCAGCCCGGCCAAGTGCCGACCGGGAAAACAGTGTTTTCCACACGCCAGTCGGAGAAGTTGGCGTTGCTGGACGACATCGCCCAAACGCCGTTGCCGGTGGTGAATATCCAGTAACGTCCATCGGTGTTGCGGACCATCGTGGAGGGATCGTGGCTAGGTGGCTGGGCGTGGAGCAGGCCGGTGCCGAGCGCTAGCAAAAAAAGCCAGGCGAGGAGGCGGCGGATAAGCGGTGGGGTAGTGACTGATGCTTTCATGACTTTTGGGGTGATTCGGCGAGCGGGGTAGTGCCGGAAGCGACGTCTCGCCGGCCATCGCGGCCGGTTGTCACCCCTTCATGCGCTGTCTCGAGTCAAAACCCGTCATCGTGAAGATGCGTGCGTAAGTTTTCCGGTGGACGTATCGGTGAAAAATCGGACGGCCGGGGACGAACCGGGATCCTCCCGGATGCTTGGCGTCCCGAAATTGTATCGAGTCTTTCAATACACACGGGAGCGTGGTGATTGCGCGTAGCGTTCGCGGACACGCCTCTTACGGTACGACGTTCGACGTGCTCTGTTGAGTGGCGTAAACACGCATCTCGTGATGCCTTTCCGCGTCTTTGTTACGTGGGCGATGCCCTTGGTAGTGTGACCCCATTTCAGTTCTCCCCATGAATATCCTGCGTGTTTCGTTTTCTCGTTGGCTGTTGACCGGCGCTGGTTTGTTGGCGGCGGGCGTTTCCGCAGTTATGTCCGCGGCGGGTACGGCGCCGGTATCGGTTTATCCGGTTCGGGTTGATGGCTTCACGCAATCGCTCGATGGCATCTGGTCGTTCAAATATCTCGAAGGCCAGGAGGCGGGCGACGACGCGGGATTTGTTGCCCCGACGTTTGATGTCTCGGCGTGGAATTCGATTCGCGTGCCGGGTAACTGGGAGCTGCAGGGTTTCGCCGAGCCGAAGTATGCGTTGGAGCTAAAGAGCGGACTCGGGCTTTATCGTCGTTCGTTTCAGGTGCCGTCGAGTTGGCGCGAACGCGCGGTTTATCTGCGTTTCGAAGGCGTCGCCTACGGCTTCGAGGTTTGGGTGAACGGCGTGCATGTCGGCAGTTCGAACGCCGGTGCGTATGCGCCGCACACCTTCGACATCACGCGTGCGCTCAAACCAGACGCGGATGCGGAAAACATCCTCGCGGTCAAAGTCACCACGGTGCCACAGGGCTACGAGTTCGACGTCAATGACGACTGGGCGCTGTCGGGTATTTATCGCGAGGTGACTTTGTTTGCGCTGCCGCAAACGCATGTGCGCGACATCGCGACGCACACGGCCCTTTCGCCGACGGGCGATGCGCAGCTGCATGTTGCCGTGAAAACGAACAACGGCGACGCACGCGTTCACGCACGCTTGCTGGATCCGCGGGGAGCGCACGTCGCGGAGTTTGATTTGCCGAGCGATGCGAAAGGTCGTCATGCGACCTCGGTGAAGATTGCCGATCCGCATTTGTGGACCGCGGAAACGCCGTCGCTTTATCGCCTGCAGCTCACGGTGTCGGCGCGCGGAGAAACATTGCAGACGATTGAAGAGCGCATCGGGTTGCGCGAAGTTTCCATCGTCGATGGCGTGCTTCTGCTCAACGGCCGCCCGATCAAGTTGCGCGGCGTGAATCGTCACGATCTCAGTCCCGATACGGGTCGCGCGGTGACGGAGGAACAGATGCGGCGCGATCTGGAGTTGATGAAACGCGGCAACATCAACTTCGTGCGCACGTCGCATTATCCCTCGCATCCGCGTTTCATCGAGCTCTGCGACGAACTCGGCTTCTACGTGATGTGCGAAGTCTCGATCGGCAAGGGCGAGGAGCATCTCGAAAAACCCGAGTATCGCGACACGGTGCTGGCGCGCGTGGAGCCGACGGTCACGCGCGATCGCAATCGCGCGTCGGTCATCATCTGGAGCATCGGCAACGAAAATCCGGTGACTGAAATCGAGATGGAAGCCGGGCGTCTCGCGAAGCAGCTCGATCCGTCACGACCGATCTGCATTCCGAAGATTGGCAGTTATTTCGCGAAGAACTACGATCGCATCCCCGAGTTCGTGGACATCTTTTCGCCGCATTATCCGGTGAATGCGACGGTGCTCGATTACACGACGAAGCTGCGTCGTCCGACGATCTTCACCGAATACGCGCACGCGCTCGGTCTCGCGACGGATCGCGTCCAGGGGCAGTGGGAGATCATCCAAAGTCATCCGCATTTCGTGGGTGCGGCGGTGTGGCATTTTATGGATCAAGGCATCCTCCGCCGCAGCGCGGAGCCGGTTGATCGAAGCCAACCGACGATGTATGCGTGGATCGACCGGCATCATTATTACGACACGAACGGTAACGATGGCGCGGACGGCATCGTGTATGCGGATCGCACGCCGCAGACCGATTTCTGGCTCGTGCGAAAAGTGTACGCACCGGTGCAAATCGAAGAACGCTCGGCGGCGGTTGAGCCGGGGCGACGCGAGATCGCCGTCACGGTGGAAAACCGTCACGATTTCCGCGGGCTCACCGGCATGAAGCTCGTCTGGTCGCTCACGCGCAATGGCCGCGAACTCGAACGCGGTGCGCTTCCGTTGAGCGCCGCTGCTCGCGAAAAAGAACGCGTGGCGATCGGCGTGAATATTCCGTCGGACGCGGCTGATGATGTGTTGCTGCTCGAGCTGCGCTGTCTCGACGAAGACGGTCGGCAGATCAACGAGCGCACGCTGATGCTCGAACAACCGCGGGCGAACATCGCCGCGTGGACGACGCAATTGCCGACGAGTGCGCTGCGCGTCGACGAAACTACCGACGCGATCACGATCGCGCATAAACGTTGGACACTCGCCGTGAAGCGCACATCGGGCGAACTCGCGATTCGCGATCGCGCAGGACGCGTGTTGGTCGCAGGCATTTATCCGCACGCGGGGCGCCAGCCCACGATGTCGGAAGTGAACACCGGCAAGAAAGCCGGACTCTGGCTCGCCTCGACGCTCACGCAGATCGAGTCGCCCACGCTGACGGTTTCGCACGAAGGCGATGTTGCACTGCTCTCGGTCAAAGGCCGTTATCCGCGTCCCGGCGCCACGGAGCAGGCGTTTGTCGGCGGATATGAAGCGGCGATCGCGGCGAATGGCGTGATCACGCTCCGCTACGATTTCACGATCGAGCATGCGAAAGGACTTTTCTCGGAAGCCGGTCTTTCGGTGGCGTTGCCGGCAAGCGCGACGGAGTTTCGTTGGTTCGGTCAAGGACCGTACGCGGGTTATCCCGGCAAAGATCGTCTCACGGAAATCGGCCTCTATCACCTCACACGCGACGATCTGCATTTTCAGGGAAATCGCCGCGAGACGCAGCTCGCACTGCTGACATCGCCTGGCGGCGCAGGCGTGGCATTGGTGACACCATCCGCGGATGTCGCCGTCGAACGCGCGGGCGCACAAACGTTGCTGAGCCACAACGCGGTGATCGCGGGACTCGGCAATAAGTTCACGCCGCCCGAGACCACCATCGACGCCGCGACGCTACCGCGGATCACCGGAGCGTTTTCACTCGTGCCGCTCGACGACGTGTGGCCTGCCGCGCTGGTGCGCATTTTCGGCGAACCGGCGGCGGCGACGCAGGTATTTTCGCCGTTCTACCATAGCTACGACCAGTAATCGGTTGCGCCTCCACTTTGTGGAAACAGCCGCAGGCTTCAACGGCATGGCGGTTGTGTTGACCAGCGATCGATTGACGCCCAACCGTCCATCAACCGCGCGTGATGTCGCGCGCGGCGCTTTCACCCCAATCAACCCGGAGCCATTATGAGAATGTCGCACGCGGAGCGTGAGTATTTCCTCACGGTCGCAACAGCAGGAACTCGTTATTTGGAATACGGGTCAGGCGGCAGCACCAAGCTGGCTGTGCAGTTGTCGAATCTGCGTCACATCGTGTCCGTCGAATCGGATCCAAACTACATCTCGAATCATGTGCGCGATGACGACGTCGTGCGCGGGGCGGAGGCGGATGGTCGTTTGCGTTTTTTGATCATCGATATCGGCTCGACAGGGGAGTGGGGACATCCGCGCGACGAATCGAAAAAATACCTTTGGCCCAATTACGCGCTCGCTCCGTATCTCGCGGGCGAACGTCCTGACACGATTCTGATCGACGGGCGTTTTCGGGTGGCGTGCGGATTGGTCGCTGCGCTCGAGGTTCCGGCCGCGCGTGTGCTCGTGCATGATTACACGGATCGCCGGCAGTATCATTTGTTGGAGGAATTTTTCACCGTCGTGCGTCGCGTCGATACGCTCGTGGAGCTCGCGCGGAAACAGATCTTCGACGCGGGGCGGGCGCAGGCTTTGTTGAAAAAATATCTCTACGCGCCCGCAGACGCGCCCCAGACGCTCACCTTGCGCGCGCGCAGTCGTGCGCGGGTTTTGCGGCAACGACTTTTGCACTTATGATAAGCGGAATTCGCGCATGAGTGTGCACGTCGTACGTCTCGGAACGCCCCGCTTGCCTGGTGAAGGTCTTCGCATCGGCACGGTGCGACGTCCGCCGCGCGGTGTGCCGAAGGCGAAGTTTTCATCGGGCAACTGGTACGACGTGTGGTTTCCGAATCTGGCGCCGTCGCCCGCCACGATGGCGATCGCGCTCAAAGGGAAAACCGATGCCGATTGGGCGCGGTTCGCGCGGAAGTACAAAGCCGAGATGGCCACGCCCGCGGCGCGCCACGATCTGCAGTTGCTGGCGGCGCTGTCGCATACGACGGATTTTTCGGTCGGCTGTTATTGCGAAAACGAAGCGCGCTGCCACCGCTCGCTCTTGCGTGAGTTGTTGCAGGAAAACGGCGCTGCGCTCGCCTGAACGGGTCGCTTATTTTTCCGTGCGTTTGGCGGATTCTGCGGCATGGTATGTGTTTCCATGTCCGATCTCGCCCAACTCGTCACATCCATCGCTCAACGCGCCCGCGCGGCGTCGCTTGTCCTGGCGACGACCCCGACTGCGCAAAAAAACGCGGCGCTCTCCCGTCTGGCCGAATTGATCGAGCAATCGCATGAACCGATTCTCGCGGCCAACGCCAAGGACCTTGCTGAAGCGGAAGCGAACGGACTGACGAAAGCGCAGATCGAGCGCCTCACGCTCAATCCCCAGCGTCTGGCCTTGCTTGCGGAGAGCGTGCGCCAGGTGGTCGCGCTGCCCGATCCGGTCGGCGAGCTTTTGGACGAAACGACGCGCCCCAACGGTTTGCGCATCCGCCGCGTACGCGTGCCCATCGGCGTGATCGGCATCATTTATGAAGCGCGCCCGAACGTGACGATCGATTGCGCGATTCTCTGTTTGAAGAGTGGTAACGCGGCGATCCTTCGCGGCGGCAAAGAAATTTTCCACACCAACACCGCGCTCGCGACCTTGATCACGCAGGCGCTTGAACACGCGGGCATCCCCGGCGATGCGGTGCAGCTCATTCCCACGACCGATCGCGCGGCGCTCAATACGCTGCTCACGCTTGATCAATACGTGCACTGCATCATCCCGCGCGGTGGCGAGGGGCTCATCCGTTTTGTCGCCGAAAACGCGACCATTCCCGTCATCAAGCACTACAACGGCATCTGCTTCGTCTATCTCGACAAAGCCGCCGATCCCGCGCTCGCCGAGACGATCACCGTCAACGCCAAGGCGCAGCGCGTCTCCGTCTGCAACGCCGCCGAACAGCTCTTGGTTCATCGTGACGTGGCCGCGTCGCTCCTGCCGCGCGTGGCGCGTGCGCTTCGGGCGAAAAACGTCGAACTGCGCTGCGACATCGCGAGCGCGGCGATTCTCACGCACGAAAATATTCCCTCCACGCTCGCGACCGATGCGGATTATCGCACCGAGTTTCTCGATTACGTGATCGCCGTGCGCATCGTGGATTCGCTCGAGTCGGCCATCACCATCATCAATCGCGACAGCTCCGCACACAGCGATGCGATCGTGACGACGGATGAAACCGCGGCCCGCCGCTTCCAAGCCGGCGTCGATAGCGCGGCGGTGTTTTGGAACGCATCGACCCGCTTCAACGACGGTTTCGAGTTTGGTTTCGGCGCCGAGATCGGCATCAGCACGGATCGCCTCCACGCACGCGGGCCGATGGGTCTGCGCGAGCTGTGCACCTATAAATTCCTCGTCGATGGCACCGGTCAGGTGCGAGGTTGACGCACCGGGTGCGTAAGTCGCGCGCCCAAGGTGATTTTCCCGTATTGGACTCCCGAGAATTTTTCCTAAACAAGCTGCGCGAACAGGTGTCAGTGTTCATCATGGCCACGAGCAAACCACTCCCGATCATTCTGGCCGCGTGCCTGACGGCATCCGCTGTGGCACAAACGCCGGAACAAGCCCCCGAACAACCCCCGGCGTCGGAGCAATCGTCGACGACCACCACCACGACGCGCACGCGTGGCATTTCCCGCGAAGCCTCCGCCGCGCTCTCGGCCGCCTATCGTTATCAACCGCCGCCGCCCGAGCCGGAAGAAACCGATGAAGACTTGGACATGCGCGAAGTGGATCGTCCGCGCAACGAGATCATCCGACTGCCGCGTTATCTCGTCGAAGAGCAGCGTCCGCCCATTTTCTCCGAACAAAATCTCTACAACCGTCAGCAGCTCGAGAAGCTCGCCGCGCAGCGTTACCTCAGTGAATTCCACCGCAACATGCTGAGCCGCTACCGCATCGGTCGCGAAGACCAGGCCTTTGCGCAGTTGATGTATCAGGAGAATCAGCGTTTGCAGTCGCTCTCCACGTTTGGCCAGCAAGCCTCGCTCTACCGCGCGGCTGGCGATGAAGAAAAAGCCGACGCTGTGGAAGAGCAGGCGAACTCGAGTTTTGTGCGCCAGCCCGATGTCGGCACGACGCGCCTGCCCGGAGCACCTTTCGGAATCCAGCAACCGCGCTGAGTCTCGATCGCGGCGGCGTGTTCAGTTTTTTCGCCGTTTTTCCATCCCAAAATATCGCAACGGGCTGGTTTCAAACGATCGTGGGAAAACCTGCCGCCGTGCTTGCCGCGCGCGTGCCAGTGCTATTTACCCGTGGCCTCCGATGGAAACATTTCTGATCGAAGTGCCCGTGCCCTCAATGGGTGCAACCGTCAACGAACTCACGGTGATCGATATCGTGGTGCAACCCGGCATGACCGTGACCAAAGGTCAGAAGCTGGCGGAGCTCGAAAGCGATAAGTCGGTCTTCGAATTTGAATCGCCCTGCGCTGGCACCATCCGGGAGGTGATCGGCCGCGCGGGCGATATCCTGACGACCGGCGCGCCTTTCCTGCGCATCGAAACCGCCGACGCGTCGTTAAAACACCTCGAGGTCTCCGGCGCCACCGCCGCGGCCCACGCGCCCGTGGCTGCGCCCTCCGCGCCCGCTCCGATGAAAACCGCACCGACACCCGCTGCGCGTCCGGCTCCCGTGCATCGACCGGCCCCAGTGTCGGCTCCCGCGGCCAACGGACTTCTTTGGACGCCCCGCGCGACCAAACTCGCGCGAGAGGCGGGACTCGATCCGGCCACGATCACGGACATCGAAGCCACGGGCCCGGGCGGACGTGTTTCCGGCGACGATGTCGCGCGCTATTTGGAAACGCACAAAACCGCTCCCGCCGCCGCTCCGGCCGCGGCTGTTGGCGAAACGGCGGCTCCCGCGACCGAGACGGTTTGCATCGCAGGTGTCGGCTACGCGATTCCTTCGGGCATCCGCTCGAACAGCGAAATCTTGAAGGCCTTTCCGGATATGACGGAGGCCGAGGTCATCAAACTCACCGGCATCCGCGAACGTCGTTACGCGGTCGCCGGCGAGACCGCGACGAGCCTCGCGACGACGGCCGTACGCCGGGCGCTCGCGCAGGCCAACATGGATGTCCAGGAAATCGACGGCGTCATCATGGCCACGCTCATTCCCGATCAACCGGTGCCTGCGATGGCGAGCGCGCTGGCCAAGGAACTGGGCATCCCACGCGCGTTGGCGTTTGATCTCAACGCGGCCTGCTCCGGCTGGCTCTACGCGCTGGAAGTCGGTCGTGCGTTCATCCACGCGGGAACGGCGAAAAAACTGCTCGTGGTCACGGCCGAGTTGTTGTCGCGCATCACCAATCCGCGCGATCACGGCACGGCGTTTCTCTTTGGCGACGGCGCGGGCGCGGCGATTTTGACCGACGCTCCCGGCGGCCATCGTCTCGCGCGCATGGCGCTTTCGGGCGATGCGGATCAGTTTGCCGCGATCCAACGTCCGGGCGGCGGCGCCAACCGGCCGTTCCCCGACCCGCAAGGCAAGGACCAGGAGGATTTCTTCCTGCAGATGAATGGTGGCGCGGTGTTCAAGCACGCCGTCATCGCGTTTGCGGATCAGATCGAGGCGACCTTGAAACGCCACAACCTCAAGCCCGAGGACATCGCGTGGATCGTGCCGCATCAGGCCAACGAACGCATCCTGCGCGCGGTCGGAAAACGCGTGGGAATTCCTTACGAAAAGTTCGTCGTCACGATCGGCAAATACGGCAACACGTCGGCCGCGAGTGTCTCGATGGCGCTCGGCTGGGCGGCGGAAGAGCAGATCTTTAACGAAGGCGACAGGATCATCTTCTGCAGCGTCGGCGCCGGCCTGACCTTCGCGGGCGGTTTGCTTGTGTGGTGAGTGTTTTCTCGGCGGGAGGGGCGGAGGGCGGGCTGAGGAACAGAGGGCTCACGCAAAGGCGCGAAGGCGCAAAGAAAACTTATGACGGAAAACGAGGTGGCGAGGGAGGTTGTGGATGTGGCTTATCATATCCATGTGGAGCTGGGGCCGGGTTTGTTGGAATCGGTGTACGAGGCCGTGCTGGCATCCGAGCTGGCTGGTCGCGGTTTATCCGTGGTCAGACAGCAGGCGGTGAGGATTGAATTCAACGGATTGAATTCAACGGATTGATTTTCGACGAGGGATTCAGAGCGGATCTGGTCGTGGAGAACCTCGTGATTGTTGAGCTCAAGTCTGTAGAGCAACTTCACCCCGTGCATAAAAAGCAGCTGAAGACATATCTGAAATTGTCCGGCAAGCGGCTGGGGCTGCTGATCAATTTTTGATCGGCTCTATTTAAGGACGGCGTGTCCCGCGTGGTGTTGGGACTTCCCGAAGGTAAGCCGGAGTTTTCTCCGTAACGTTGCGGCTTCGCGGCTTTGCGTGCGACCAGTCTGAAGTTCGGAATTGCTCACCCAAAGGCGCCGAAGGCGCAAAGAAAGCCGGTGAAATTTAAGCCGTGAGTGCGGAGGCGACCGTGAGTGCGACGGGATTGGTTTCCCGCATGACCTCCAGTTAAGCCCTAACGTTGATAAGGGTTAAGGGGGCTTTCGCTATATACAATCGATTCCCCTCCGCAAAGAGCGATGAAGACGATAAGTGTTTTCATGCTGAACCCTTCTGTGCGGACGGAGCCGCTTTCCTAGCTGTGTGCAAAGAATGCGGTAGGGGAACTGCGCCGGGTTGTTAACGAGTATTAACCGCGTGGCGGTCTGTGAACTCGGGCGTCAGGTGTTTGAGCGATATCTTGATCGGGCGATCGACGGCCGTGGTGTAATTGACGATTCGCACTTGGGCTTCCAGACGCTCCTTTTCGAAAATACAATTCGTGCAGCGATGGACCGATTCGACGATCAGTATCGTGCCAGGCGTCAGGGTGTCGCGGGTGACGAGTTCCGGTCCTGACCAGGTGGGCGAGGTGGGGTGTATGGAATATAGATCGATGACCTTGCGATAGCCGGGTGGAAGATTCACGCCGGATAGATGCATGGGAACCTTGAGTGTATATTGAGCGCCGACGTATGCCGAGAACGCCTGCTCGTGGCTGACTTCCTGAAACTTGGCGGGTATATGACAACCCGGCGTAATCGCCAGCATGGCAACGAATGAAGCGACGGCTCCCGCACGAAGGATATTCATGGTTTTAGACGTTACGCAGTGCCGCCATTCAAGACCGGGCTGCGACTCCCGTGGGGTTTGTTGACGAATAAAAGCCGGCGCTCAATCGCCGAGTTCGTGGGCGGTCACGCTGAGGGCGTAGGTGGCGGCGGTTTCGCAGCGGAGCACCAACGGGCCCAGCGTCGCAGGACGAAATCCGGCGCGGATGGCGGCTTCGACTTCGGCTGGACTAAAATCGCCTTCCGGGCCGATCAGCCAAGTCACACGGCGCAATCGACGACCGAGGGTGGCGCGGGCCTCGGCGAAAAGCGTTTTGAGCGGTTGGGCGCCGGGGTGAAGGCTCGCGATCAGGGCGAGATCCGGGGCGTTTGTGGTGCCAAGACTCGGCATCGAACCGCCCAGAAAGGTTTCGAGCGGTTGCACGGGGGCAATCTCCGGAAGCCAGGGATTGCCGCACTGTTTGGCCGCTTCGAGCGCGACGGTGCGCCATTTGTCCGTCTTTTTGTCCTGACGCTCTCCATCGAGATGCACCTGCGTGCGTTCGCTTACAATGGGCACGATGCGTGCGGTGCCGATCTCCGTGGCTTTGCGAATGATCCCGTCCATGCCCGGGCCTTTGGGTAGCGCTTGGGCAAGGGTGATTTCATGGGCGAGGGGAGGAGCTTGGCGCGCGGTGCGCACGGTGAGCACGGCCGCGTTTTTGGCATGGGTGGTGAGTTCGCAGTCCCATTCGGTGCCCTTGCCGTCGAAAGCGACGACCGGATCGCCGCGGCGGGCGCGGTTGACGACCACGAGATGGTGCGATTCGCCGGGAGATAGGTGGAGAGTCGTCGGATTGATTTCGGGAGTCGGGCAATAAACGCGGAAGTCGGGCATGGGAGAGGCTGGCGAGCGCCGGAAACCGAAAACAGTAAGGGCGCTGGCCTCGTGAAAGACCAGCGCCCTTGCCGACTTTTAGAAACTACAAACTATGACTACCAAAAAGAACGGAGTAACTGACGCGGGGTAAGACGCAGCCTGGGGCACAGCGTTCAAAAAATTCCGGGATTTTTTCTGAAAAATCTGCGCCTCTCCGCGGCCTTCCTTGGCCGCAAGCCTTCTTCTTGCGTTACTCGTTGGTGCCCAGAGTCGGGGTCGAACCGACACTCCTTTCGGAACAAGATTTTGAGTCTAGCGCGTCTGCCAATTCCGCCATCTGGGCGCAACCGAACGAGAGCCGCCAACGTAGAAACGAAGGCCCGCGTGTAAACGGAAATTTTTGGGTCTCGTGCGGCTCAACCGCTCCGGGTGCCGTGATGCGGTCATCGCGGGGGCGTTGTCGGTGTGCTCGGGGACGGGCCGCCACATTACGGGCTTCCTCTTACGGGCTTTTCCGCGATTTTGTTCTCCAACCTCTTAGGTCGGTCTCCCGTCTGTCCCTCTCCCATCTTTTTGTCCTCATGAAGTCGTTTGTTGTACTCGTTTTTTCCGCACTGATGACGCTGGTGTCCGTGGCGCAGGGAGCGCTCACGGTCTCCGGTCTTCGCGTAGAGGACTTGGAAGCGCCATTCGGCGTGGATATCGCCCGGCCGCGGCTCGGCTGGAAACTCGCGTCCGATGTGCGCGGCGATCTGCAGACCGCGTATCAAGTGCTTGTCGCGTCCTCGGAGGAAATTTTGGCGCGCGACCAAGGTGATTTGTGGGACAGCGGTCGTGTGATTTCGGGCGACACTTTATTTATTCCGTATGCGGGCAAGCCGCTGAGCTCGTCCCAACGCGTCGTCTGGAAAGTGCGCGCGTGGGATGCCGCGGGAAATCCTTCGGCGTGGAGCGAGCCGGCGACGTGGATCATGGGCGTCCTTGGCGAAACAAAAAACGCCGGCTGGCAGCCGCAGGCGCGCTGGATCACCGACGCCGATTTGCTCACACGTACACGCACGGCGCTGGGTTTTAGTTCCGACGTCACGACCGATGAGAACGAAGTGAAATGGGTGCAGCTCGATCTCGGTCGCATGGTGAAGATCGACCGCGTGCGTCTCTACGCGTTGCGACACACCGTTCATGAACGCTTCGGTTATCCGCGTCGGTTCAAAGTCGAGGTCGCCAACAACGGCGCGATGCTCGCCGCCACGGTTCTCGCCGATTTCACGAAGGAAGATTACAACCCGTGGCTCACACGCACCGACATCGCTGCGCCGGAGGGCGGCGTGATGGGACGTTTCTTGCGCGTCACCGCGACCAAACTCCGCGCGTTCGACGATTTCGCCTGTTTTGCGCTCAGCCAGATCGAGGTGTTGTCGGACGGAAAAAATATCGCGCCCGGCTCGAAGGTCACCGCGAGTGATTCGCGTGAGGGGGGATTGTGGTCCTCGGCTGCCGTGGTCGACGGGCTCGGGCTTCCCGGCGCCAATCCGCGCGCGAACGACGCGATTTTGCTGCGCCGCGAATTCACCGTGAAGCCAGGCCTGCGTCGCGCGATTTTTCATGTGTCGGGACTCGGCCACTACACGCTTTCCGTGAACGGCGCGTCGGCCACGAATCGTCTGCTCACGCCTGGTTGGACGGAGCCTTCTCAAACCGTCCTCTACGACACGTACGATCTCACGGAGAAACTTCAGTCCGGCGCCAACGCGCTCGGACTCACGCTCGCGGGAGGCATGTACAACGTGCAGGAAAGCAAAGGCCGTTACGTGAAATTCGCATCGGCGTTTCGTCCCCTCGTGGCCTTTGGTCAACTGCGACTTGAATACGAGGATGGCTCGGTCGAATTCGTCGCGACCGATCCTCAGTGGAAAGTCGGGAAAGGCCCGCTGACATTTTCCAATGTATATGGCGGTGAAGACTACGATGCGCGCCGCGAAATCGCGGGATGGGATCGCGCGGGCTTCGACGATGCCGGCTGGACGCCCGCCGCGGAAGCGCCCGCGCCCAACGGCACGCTGCGCGGCGCCACGCAGGCATCGCCGGCGTTTGCGCAATTCGAATCGTTTCAGCCTGTATCCATAAAAGAACTACGTCCGGGCGTGTTGATCTACGACTTCGGGCAGAACGCCGCGATGATGCCGCGTCTCAAAGTTCGCGGTGCGGCGGGCACGATCGTGCGGCTCACACCGTCGGAGTTGTTGCGCGCCGATGGTTCGCTCGATCGCGGCTCGAGCGCGCATGGCGGAGTGCCGTCTTATTGGCAATACACGCTGCGCGGCGACGCCGAGGGCGAAGACTATTTCCCGCGCTTTTTCTATCACGGTTCGCGCTATGTGCAGGTGGAGTTGTTGCCTGCGGAACATGTCGAGGAGGGCCCGCGTCCGGAGATTCTTTCGCTCGAATCGGTGGTGGTGCATTCGGACTCCGCGGCGGCGGGCGACTTCGAATCGTCGAGCGCGTTGTTGAACCGCATCCGCACGCTCGTGCGTTGGGCGCAGCGCAGCAACATGGCGCATGTGTTTACCGATTGCCCGCATCGCGAGCGGCTCGGCTGGCTCGAGCAGTATCATCTCAACGGACCGTCGCTGCGTTATCAGTGGGACGTCGCGCAGCTCTATCGGAAGACTTTCCAAGACATGGCGGATTCGCAGACGCTGCGCGGACTCGTGCCAAGCATATCGCCGGAGTACATCAAATTCGAAGGTGGCTTCCGCGATTCGCCGGAGTGGGGCGGTTCGGTGGTGCTCGCGGCTTGGCAGCATTACGTGTTTACGGGTGATGATACGTTGTTGCGTCGTCACTACGATACGATGAAGCGCTATGTCGCTTATCTCGGCACGCAGGCGAAAGGTCATCTGCTCTCGCACGGTCTCGGCGATTGGTACGATCAAGGTCCCGCGCGCCCCGGAAACGCGCAACTTACGCCGGTGTCGCTCGTCGCCACGGCTCATTATTTCGAGATCACGCGCACCTTGGGTCGCATCGCGGCGCATCTGGAAAAAACGGACGACGCGCAAAAATACGCGACGCAAGCGGCCGCGATCGCGGAAGCGTTTAACCGCGAGTTTTTCGATGCCTCGCGTCCGACGTATTCGACCGGCTCGCAGACCGCGCTTGCGCTGCCACTCGTGCTCGGACTCGTGCCGGAGGAACATCGCGCGGCGATCCTCGAAGCGCTTGTATCCGAAATTCAAGGACGCGGCTACGCGGTCACCGCGGGCGATGTGGGTTATCGTTACGTGATCCGTGCGCTCGCGGATGCCGGTCGCTCCGACGTGTTGCTTGCGATGGCTCTGCAGAGTGAAAAACCGGGCTACGCTTACCAACTTGATCGCGGCGCGACGAGTCTTATCGAGGCGTGGGACGCCAACCGGCACGCGTCGCAAAATCACTTCATGCTCGGCCAGGTGATCGAGTGGTTGTTCCACGATCTCGCCGGCATCCAGCCGGATGTCACCGCGCCAGGATTCAAGCGTTTCGTCATCAAACCAGCGCTCGTGAATGGTCTCAATTGGGTGCGCGCGAATCACGAAACGCCGTACGGCCGCATCGAATCGAAGTGGCAGCGCGAAGGCAGTATCCTGTTGCTCGATTTGACGGTGCCCGTGGGGACGACGGCGCGCGTGCATCTGCCGCTGCCGCGAGGTGATCTTGCCGCGATTCAGGACAACGGCCGTCCCGTGTCGCACCTCGACGACATCAAGCACGTGAGCACGGTCGACGGCGTCGCTGTTCTCGAACTTGGCTCCGGCGAGTATCGCTTCAGCGCTCCGCTGAAATGAAACCTAGCGCATATCAGTCAGGTCGTCGGCGTCGAACGGGCCAGTCGGGAGCGCCGGCCGCTAGGCCGGTAATCCTTAGTTTGCCGACGGTCCGGCTGTTTCATTCAGCGGCCACAGGTTTATTTGAAATGCTCTAGCCGACGAACTCCCCAGGTGAAGCACCCGACGATCGCGCGCTCCACCTTGTCGTCAGCGATCGTTGGCGCATGACTGTCCGGAGATGACCGGGCGCGCTTCGAACACGGTCGATGGTTTCTCTTTTTCTCTTCATGAACCCCTGCACGCCTCACTGGTTTTCGTTCGCCGCGCTCATGAGTTTGACGGCTTTTCCGTACGTGTCGTTTGCCGCCGATCCCACGGCGCCTGCGGCTGCGCAAGCCGATGATTTTCCGCCCACGGTGGTTCACTCGCCCGGCGCGCCGGCGGCATCACCGAATCGCGCGTCTGAAATCGAACGTCCGCTGCGCTATCGTCCGGAGAATGGTGACTTCGTGATCGATAACGGCACCGCGCGCTTCAACCGTCCCCTCTACGGTTATCAAACCGCCTTCCGCATCGAGGCGGGCGACCGTCCGGAGTTTGGCCTGGCCACGCCGCGCAAGGGCGGAGTGCTGCGTATTGGAGTTTCCACTACACAAGGCCGGCGCTGGCTTACAGATGCCGCGCACGTACGCGCGCGCTATCGTCCGGGCTCGATGGTGTATGAAGTGCGTGACGCGTTGCTTGGCGAGGCGACGCTGTCGGTGGCCGTGTTGCCGACGAAAGACGCCGAAGGGCTCGTGTTGCGCGCGGAGTTGTCCGGTGAAACCACGGCGCCGGTGGAGCTCGTTTTCCTGTTTGGCGGCGCGAGCAATGAGGCCATCAACAATCGCAATGGCGACATCATGGGCGGCCGCGATAATGCCGAGAAGTGGGAGTTGCTGCCCGCGGATTGTGCGGGGCAGACGGTGACCGCTTCCGCGGCGCGTTTCGAATTGCACGGGAAAGCAGGAGTTTTCGCCGGCACTTTGTCCGCAGGCGAATGGTCGGTCGGTGATGCAACCACGGCAGCACGGCTCAACGACGCACTGACTTCGGTGGCGACCGATGCGCATCCGATCGCGATCGGGCGCACGCCGTTGACGGCGGGGACGCCGGTGTTTCTCGCGTTGCAACGAAGCGCACAAAGCACGCCGGTCGCGAGAACGCCGTTGAAGTTGAAGGAGGTTTTTGCCGCCGCGGAAGCTTATCGCCGCGATGTCGTGAATCGTGTGGTGGTGAACACGCCGGACGAGTTCGTGAATGCGATGCCTGCCGCGATGGCGATTTCGGGCGATGCGCTTTGGGCGCAGTCGACGGTGATGCACGGCAACAACGCCTGGCGCATGCCGTTGCTCGGTTGGCGCGGACAATACGTGCTCAACAGTTTCGGCTGGCACGACCGCGCGCGTGAACATTTCCGCCTATGGATCTCGCGGCAAAACACCGATCCGACGAGCATCCCGCCCGCGCCGCGCGCCGATCCGGAAAAAAATCTCGCGACGGATGATTGGAGATCGCTGCACAGCTTTGGCGGCATTCCGGCGCGTCACTACGATATGAGCCTCGGCTTCGTCGATGCGCTGCTGCGCCATATCGAGTGGACCGGTGATCGCGAATTTGCGCGCGAGATCTGGCCATTTCTCACGCGGCATCTCGCGTGGGAAAAGCGCAACTTCGACCGCGGCGGACTCTACGAAGCGTACGCGGCGATTTGGGCGAGCGATGGCCTCACGTATAATGGCGGCGGCGCGGCGCATTCGACCGCGTACAATTATCTCCACAACACGCTCGCGGCGCGCATCGCGCGGTGGATCGGCGAAGATTCCACGCCGTACGAAACCGAAGCGAAGCGCATCCACGAAGCGATGCAGCGCGAGTTGTGGTTGGAGGATCGCGGTTGGTATGCGGAGTATCGCGAGTACCAAGGACTCAAACGCGCGCATCCCGCGGCGGCATTGTGGACGGTTTACCATACCATCGATTCGCGTGTGCCCGATCCGTTTCAAGCGTATCGAACGCTTCGATACGTGGACACGCATCTTGCGCGCATTCCCGTGCGTGGACCTGGCGTGCCGAAAGGCGACTGGTTCACGGTTCCGTCGACAAACTGGGTGCCGTACGAATGGAGTCTGAATAATGTTTACCTCGGCGAAACCGGTCACACCGCGCTCGCCTACTGGCAGGGCGGTCGTGCGGACGTCGCGTGGCGTTTGTGGAAAGGCACGCTGCTCGACTCGATGTTTATGGGGCTCAACCCCGGCAGCATGCCGAATCTCTCGCAGTACGATGTTTATCGCCGTGAGACGTATCGTGACTTCGGAGATTCCACCGGCGTCACCGCGCGCAGTCTCGTGGAAGGTTTGTTTGGCATCGCGGCGGATGGCATCGACGGCGAGCTCCGCATCACGCCGGGGTATCCCGCCGATTGGGAACATGCGTCGATCCGCACGCCGGACATCGAGTATGCCTTCAAGCGCGAAGGACGTCGCGACACGTACACGATTGAATGGAAGCGCTCGGATTCGCTCGCGCTGCGTCTGCGTGTACCGGCGATTTCCTCGCGGGTTGAATCAGTTGAAGTGAATGGAAAACCGGCGACCTGGAAAAGCGATGGCTCCGCGATCGGCAGGCCCCGGCTTATCGTGGAAGGCCCTGCGGCCGCACGCAGTGAAGTTGTGATCCGCTGGAGCGGAGATGCGATCGCTCCCGAGCCGGAATCCGAAAGCGTCGGCGTGCCTGCGAACTTCGAACAAGTGCGACGCGGCGATTTCGGTTGGTGGCGCCCTGTGGCGCCGGCGCCGGCCGAGAAAACGGTGTATTCATTCACCCAATACACGGCTCCGGAAGGCGCACGTTTCGAGCCGGTCAATCTCGACGGCCTGTTCAACGACAAGATCACCCAGATCTTCCGGAACGAGTATCTCTCGCCGCGTTCGCCGCATGTTTCGTTGAGCATGCCGAAACAGGGCATCGGCAGCTGGTCGGCTTTCAGCCAAATGGCGGAGATCGACGACAGCGGCCTGCGACGTCTGGCGGCGGAGAATGGCGGAACCATTCGCCTGCCTTCAGGTGTGCCCGTGCATACGCCGCCGGCGGAGACGGCGAAGAATACGGCGTTCGTATCTTACTGGGATAATTATCCGACTGAACTTTCGGCGCCGCTGTCCGGTCGCGCACGCAACGTGATTTTGCTCGTGGCCGGTTCGACTACGCCGATGCACTCGCACATCGATAATGGTGAAGTCGTGGTGTCGTATGCAGACGGCTCGACCGCGCGGCTCGCGCTTCACAATCCGACCACATGGTGGCCGATCGAGCAGGATTATATGATCGACGATTATGCGTTTAGACGCGAAGCGCCGGTTCCGCTGCGGGTCGAATTAAAGACCGGTCGCATGTATGTGCCGAGTGGATACGGCCCGACTGCGGGTGGTGCAGCGACGGCGCTTTCTTTGCCGCTCGATCCGAACAAGGAACTGCGCTCGCTGACGATTCGCGCGCTCTCCACCGAGGTCGTGATCGGCCTGCTCGGTGCGACACTGATACGTTAAGGGTCGAAAAAATGCGGGACGCTTGATGCGGATCAAGTGTCTCGCGGCGGATGTTTGCGCAGGAGGGTGTAGCGGGCGTGTGCTCGCTGCATGCAAACGTCCGAACCACTGGTTTACTCATGCTCCGGCGCCTCAAGCGCGGCGCAAATGGCGAACCATCTCGCCATCCGTATGGATCGACTCGGCGCGGCCGAGATGTCCTGCATCGCGGGTGTCGGTGGCGACGTTGCTCCGCTCGTGCGGGTGGCAAAGTCGGGGCGTCCGATTGTTGCGCTCGACGGTTGCGCGTTGAAATGCGCGCTGCACATCTTGAAGCGGCATCAGATCGAGCCGACCGTGCATTTTCTGCTCACCGATTATGGCGTGAAAAAACGGGCGCGGACGGACTATTCGCCGGAAGAAGCGGAAGGTGTTTTGAAACAGCTTCTCGCCGATCGGCGTTTTCCGCGCGCGTCGAAAACCGCCGTAGCAGGCGACGTTTTGGTGTGCTGATTAGCCTGACGGTAAGAGCGCGACCAACGACAGTTGCTCGTGCGGGTGCTCGCGCCATCGTGAGGGATCTTTGCTCCTCGCATGGTTTCCACGAAAAAAATCCTTCGCGGGTTAATCGGCTGTTGTTGGTGCCTCGCGTCCACGTTGTGGGCGCAGAACCATGCGTTTGTGTTTGGCGAGGCCGCTTCCGAAGAAGAGGCCGTCCGGGTGAGCGCGCCGATACTCTATGACGCGGAACGCGGCTTCGGATTTGAGCCTGCCGCGACGCCGCGTGCGGACGGCGGTGCTCTCGGCGTGCTTCGCGAAGGGCATCCGTTTTATTTTTCCACGCGAGTTCCCGAAGGAAATTACCGCGTGCGTGCCGTGCTGCGGGGCGGGCAGCGGCCGGGAAACGTGACGGTGCGCGCGGAGCTGAGGCGTTTGATGATCGAGAATCAAAGCCTCACGCCGGGAGAGCAGCGCACTGTGGAATTTGTAGTGAATACGCGCCGGCCGGAAATCACGGGAGGCCCGGTAGTGCGTTTGAAACCGCGCGAGAAAGCCGAAGAGGCCTGGGCGTGGGACGATAAACTCACGCTGGAATTTGCGGGTGAAAACGCCGCGCTGACGGAATTGAGTATACAACCCGTGGATACGATTTCGGTCGTTTATCTGCTCGGAGATTCGACGGTCGCCGATCAGCCACGTGAACCGTACGCGAGCTGGGGACAGATGCTGACGCGCTTTTTTGCACCGAGTGTGGTGGTGGCGAATCACGCGGAATCCGGCGAATCGCTCGACAGCTCCAAATCGGCGCAGCGTTTGGCCAAGGTGACGAGTCTGCTACGTCCCGGCGATTGGGTGCTCGTGCAGTTTGGCCACAACGATCAGAAAGGCGTCACCGCCGAAGCGTTTGGCGCGACGCTGCGCGAGTACGTCGCGGCGATACGCGAGAAAGGCGCGCGGCCGGTGATCATAACGTCGATGCATCGGCGCAACTTCGACGAAGCGGGCAGGGTGGTGGACACGCATCGCGATTTTCCGCCGACGGCCCGCGCGGTTGCGGCGGAATTGTCGGTGCCGTTGATCGATCTGCATGCGATGAGCGCGCCTTTGTACGAAGCGCTTGGGCCCGAGCGCTCCGGCCTCGCGTTTAAGGAAGGCGATCGCACGCATCACAATGCCTACGGCGCGTACCAACTGGCCAAGTGCGTGGCGGAAGGCATTCGCCAATCGCTGCCCGAACTGGCCGCACATTTGAGTCCTGATTTTTCCGGCTACAATCCCGCGACGCCGGATGATCCTGATGCGTTCTTTCTGCCGGCAAGCCCGGGCGGTATCGGCGCAAAACCCGATGGAAGCTGAGCGCGTTTTGCTTATTCAATCTGACTGAAATCTTTGCCCTTTCCGCGGCACCATCTCCCTTGGATGGTGCCGTTTCACCCCGCTACGTCATGAAACCTGTTTTTGCTTTGATCGTGTCCCTGTTTTCCCTCGCGTCTTTGCGCGCGACCACGCCGGAAAAGGCGTATCTGTTTACTTACTTCACCGGCAACGGCGCGAGCGGACTGCACCTCGCGTGGAGCGTCGATGGGTTGAAATGGGAAACGATCGGCGGTGGGAAAAGTTTTCTGACGCCGCAGGTCGGCAACGCGAAGCTCATGCGCGATCCGTGTGTCGCGCTCGGCCCCGATGGACGCTATCACATGGTGTGGACCTCGGGCTGGTGGGAAAACAACATCGGATACGCGTCCACGACCGATTTCATCACATGGTCGGAACAGCAGGAGATCCCGGTGATGGCGCATGAACCCGCGGTGCGCAACACATGGGCGCCGGAGTTGATCTGGGATAAAAAACGCGAGCAGTTCCTGATCTTCTGGGCGTCGACGATTCCGGGGAAATTTGCCGAGACTGCGGGCGCGTCGGAGGACGATCTCAATCATCGCATGTACGCCACGACGACCAGGGACTGGAAGGCGTTCACGCCGACCAAGCTTTGGTACGATCCGGGTTTTTCCGTGATCGATGCGACGATCATTCCGGTCGGCGACGGTTATCGCATGGTGGTCAAAGATGAGACAAAGAACCCGGTGAAAAAACATCTGCTCCATGCGGCCTCCGATGACGTGGAAGGTCCGTGGAGCGCGCTCAGTGCGCCCTTTACCCGCGATTGGGTCGAAGGTCCGACCGTGCTGAAAGTCGGCGAGGATTATCTGATCTACTACGACGTGTATCGAGAAAAGCACTACGGTTCGCTGCGCACACGGGACTGGACGACCTTTGAAGACATCACCGACCGCATCGCTTTCCCGCAAGGCACTCGGCACGGCACGGCGATCGAAGTGCCGTATGCGGTAATCGAACGACTGCTGACAGAGTGATCCGAGATCGGGACAGGATTACAGGATGAACAGGAAACGCCTCCGCCGAATCTATCCTGTCGCTTCTGTTGATCCTGTCCCCATTCTGATGCTCTTGTCGCGGATGGCACAGCCGATGACCCTCCCCGTGAATTCCTCCTGCTCCTGTAAGTCTCGTTACCCTGTCCAAAACTAAAATCCCATGAAACGCCTCCTGGCTCTCTGCCTCGTCCTTGGACTTTCTCTACCTGTCTTTTCGCAAGCTCCCCGATCTCTATGGGAGGATGAAACGAAACTCCATGCGGGCACGGAAGCGCCGGCGGCGAGCTTCACGCGTTTTCCTGATGCGGAATCGGCGCGTGGTTTTCGTCGCGAAACGTCGCCGCTTGTCCGCTCGCTCAATGGCACGTGGAAATATCATTGGGTGCAGCACCCGAGCGCGCGTATCCAAGATTTCCATACGCCCGGTTTTGACGACAGCGCATGGACGACCATTCCCGTTCCTTCCAACGTCGAGATCGAGGGACATGGCGCGCCGATTTTCTCCAATATCGATTATCCGTGGAAGGAAGTCGCTCCGCCCGTCATTGCGGGCGACTACAATCCTGTTTCCTCGTACCGTCGCACGTTCACGGTTCCCGCAGAATGGGCGGGTAAAGAGATCTATCTCACCTTCGAAGGCGTTAACTCGTTCTTCACCGCGTGGCTCAACGGTCACGAGCTGGGGTTCAGTAAAGACAGCCGCACCGCCGCGACCTTCCGGGTCACACCGCACTTGAGACCCGGCGAAAATCTGCTCGCGGTGGAAGTCCTCCGTTGGTGCGACGGTTCGTATTTGGAGGATCAAGATTTCTGGCGCCTCAGCGGCATCTTCCGCGACGTGACGCTGTGGTGCGCCGATCCGGTGCACATTCGTGATTTCACGGTGCGCACGACGCTCGACGGCGATTATCGCGACGCGGTCTTTTCGCTTTCGGCCGACGTGAGAAACACGCGCGATCGTTCCGCGCCCGTCAAAGTCTCCGCGCGCTTGCGCGAGCCCGCCGGCCGCGAGGTGTTTGTCGCCGAGGCTTCGGCCACGGCGACTGCCGGCGAGCCCGCCCGCGTGCTCATCGAGAAAGCCGTGACGAATCCTCTGAAGTGGTCCGCGGAAACACCGCATCTGTACTCGTTGGAGATCACGTTGCTCGATGCGAACGATCGCGTGATCGAAGTCATTCCGTGGCGCGTGGGTTTTCGTTCGAGCGAAACAAAGAACGGTCAGTTCCTCATCAACGGAAAGCCCGTGCTGATCCGCGGTGTGAATCGCCACGAATGGGAGTGTGACACCGGCCAGGTCGTCACGCGCGAAGGCATGATCGCCGACATCCTCACGATGAAGCGCTTCAACCTGAATGCCGTGCGCAACTCGCATTATCCCAACACGCCTGAGTGGTACGCGCTCTGCGACGAGTACGGTCTCTACGTGGTGGACGAGGCCAATATCGAAGCGCACGCGCAGATGGACTTTGCGCGCGCGAAGGATGCGACGCCACTGGCGGACATGCCGTCGTGGATTCCTGCGCATCTCGACCGCACGATCCGCATGTACGAACGCTCTAAAAATCACGCGAGCGTCGTCATCTGGTCGCTCGGCAACGAAGCGCATTTCGGCGAGGCGTTTCGCCAGACATATCGCTGGCTCAAGGACCACGATCCGTCGCGTCCCGTTCAATTCGAAGCGCACACGAGCGGCGAAGTGACCGACATCATTTGCCCGATGTATCCGAGCCCGCAGTCGGTCATCAATTACTCCGCGCAGCCGCGCGAAAAGCCCTTCATCATGTGCGAATACGCGCACGTGATGGGGAACAGCGGTGGCGACACGTGGGCGTATTGGAAACCGATCTACGAGGGCGCGCCGTACCTGCAGGGCGGTTTCATCTGGGATTGGAAAGAGCAAGGACTGCGACTGCCCGTGCCGCCGGGCCGCACGTTCGCGAAGTATGAAACGACAAAATCGTTCCCGCTCGATCCGGAGCTCGGCACGTTCTTCGGCGACGGCGATCTCTTCGATCCCGAACGAAAACGCACCGATGCCGGTTCGCCCGGCGATGGCCTCGTGAATCCCGACGGCACGCCGCAACCGGAAATGGCCGAGATCAAAAAGATTTATCAACCGATTCAGATGCGCGCGCGCGATCTCTCGAAAGCCGAGATCGAGCTCACCAACTGGTACGATTTTCTCTCGGCCGAGGACTGGCTCGTCGCGGAGTGGCGTCTCGTCGCCGACGGCGAAACGCTTCAGCAAGGCGCCCTCGAAAACTTCACGCTCGCTCCGCGCGAAAAGAAGATCCTCGCGCTCCCGCTGCGTTCGTTCGACCCCGCGCCGGCGACCGAGTATTTTGTGGAAGTTCGTTTCTCGCTGAAACACGACACGCCTTGGGCCGAAGCCGGTCACGAGATCGCGTGGGAGCAGTTTAAACTTCCTGCAACTTCCAGCGCGCAGCGTCCGCGTCCGCCCGCGCCGCCGGCTTTGACGCTCGTGGATTCCGCGAAAAAAATCGTCCTCACCGGGCCGATCTTTTCCGCGGCGATCGATCGCGCGACAGGTTTGCTCGCCTCGCTCAAGACCGGAGAACTCGAGATGATCGAGTCGCCGCTCACGCCGCATTTCTGGCGCGCGCCGGTGGACAATGATCGCGGCAATCGCATGTGGAGCACGAACATCGTGAACCGCTGGAATCCGCCGCCGGGACTCTGGCGTCACGCGCACGAGACTTGGAAACTTCAATCGCTCGAAGTCACTCAGCCGGACGCAGGACGCGTCATCATCGTGACCTGGGGCTCGATCACGTTGCATCCGTCGCTGGTCGCCAAACAGCGCATCACGTACACGGTGCTCGGCTCGGGCGACATCCTGATCGAGACGCAGTTGCTTCCCGCACCCGCGCGCAATTCGCCGGAGCTTCCGCGCTTTGGCACGCAAATGATCATTCGCGAAGGCTTCGATCAACTCACGTGGTTTGGCAAAGGTCCGCAGGAAACGTATTGGGATCGTCAGGATGCGCGCGTCGGCCTCTACCGCGGCACCGTGGCGGAGCAGTATTTTCCGTACATGCGTCCGCAGGAAACCGGTAATAAAGAAGCGGTGCGCTGGCTCGCGCTGACGGATAAAAACGGACGCGGTTTGCTCGCGGTCGGCCAACCCTTGCTCAGCGCCAACGCCACACATCCGCAGACCGAAGATCTGTTCTCCGCGACGCAGGAAGAGCCGTTTTATCAGTTCCAAATTCCCGATCGGAAAACGATCACGCTGAACCTCGATCTCAAGCAGCGCGGTCTCGGTGGCGACACCTCGTGGGGCGCTTTGCCGCACGAAGAGTTTCGTCTCAATCCGTGGCCGATGTTGCTGCGTTATCGTCTCCGCGTGCTCACCGGCGGCGAAGATCCCGTCGCGCTCGCGAAACAACACGTCGAGTGATTCTGCATTGGGAGCGACGGCCGCTGGCCGGCTGCTGTTTTGGATGTCAGCGAGTCGCCGGCGCTCCCGAGTTTGCTTCATCAGCCCTAAAAAAATCCCCGCATGAACTTCCGAAACATCTTGGTCGCATTCGCGTCGTTTCTCTCGCTGGCACTGTCGGTGTCTGCTTCGACGCTTTGGTTCGATGCGCCGGCCCGTCACTTCACCGAGTCGAGTCCGCTCGGAAACGGCCGGTTAGGCGCGATGGTATTCGGCGGAGTGGAGGAGGAGCGCATCGTCCTCAACGAAACCGGCATGTGGTCCGGTTCGCCGCAGGATGCCGACCGGCGCGACGCCGCGAAAGCGCTCCCGGAGATTCGTCGGTTGTTGCTCGAAGGAAAAAATCTCGAAGCCGAGGCGTTGGTGGCGGCGAATTTCACCTGCGCCGGCAAAGGCTCGGGTTTTGGCAAAGGCGCGAACGTGCCTTATGGCTCATATCAAGTGTTGGCGGACTTGCTGATCGCGTTGCCCGAAGCCTCGGACGAAATGTATCCAGTCAGCCACTACCGCCGCGAACTCGATCTGCGAACGGCGACTTCGGTCATGACGTACGAACGCAATGGCATTCGCTTTACACGCGAAGCGTTTGTGTCGGCGCCGGATGAAGCGGTGATCATCCGGCTGCGCGCGGATCGCCCGGGCGTGATCACGGCGGCGTTCCGTCTTACTCGACCGGAAAACGCGCGCGTCGAAGCCGACGGGCGCGATGGATTGCACCTCTTTGGACAGTTGCCGGACGGATTCGGCGGCACGGCGGGCGTGAAATTTTCGACGCGACTGCGCGTGCTTCCCGTTGGCGGAACCATTGATGTGAACGACACCGAAGTGCGCGTGAACGGCGCGGACGAAGTGCTCGCGATCGTGACGGCGGCGACGGACATCAAGACCTTTGCCGGTCGTCGCGTGGAGGATGCCGCGCGCACGTCGCAGGCGGATATGGATCGAGTCGTGCCGCAATCGTACGACACGCTGTGGTTCGCCCACACCGCCGATTATCAACGCTACTTTCAGCGCGTGATGCTTTCGCTCGGTGGTGGCGATGCGGAAGCCGCCGCGAAACCGACGCCCGAGCGCCTGCGTGCGTTTGCCGAAGGCGCCAACGATCCGGCGTTGATCGCGCTCTATTTCGATTTTGGCCGCTATCTGTTGATCTCGTCGTCCCGTCCCGGCGGTTTGCCGGCGAATCTGCAGGGACTCTGGGCCGATGGTGTGCAGACGCCCTGGAACGGCGACTGGCACCTCAACATCAACATCCAGATGAACTACTGGCCGGCGGAGATTTGTAATCTCTCCGAACTCACAGAGCCGCTTTTTGCGTTCATCCATTCGTTGCGCGAGCCCGGCGCGAAAACCGCGAAAGCCTATTACAACGCGCGCGGCTGGGTGGCGCATGTGCTCGGAAATCCCTGGGGCTTCACGTCGCCGGGCGAAGGCGCCGATTGGGGCGCGACGACCACCGGCTCGGCCTGGCTCTGCCATCATTTGTGGGAGCACTATCTTTTCACCGGCGATCGCGAGTTCTTGAAGCGCGCGTATCCTGTGCTGCGCGAGTCGTCGCAGTTTTACCTCGATATGCTGATCGAGGAGCCGAAACAAAAATGGCTCGTCACCGCGCCCTCGAATTCGCCGGAGAACGCGTTTGTCACCGCTGACGGCAAGAGCGCGCACATCACGCTCGGCGCGACGATGGACATGCAGTTGCTGCGTTTCCTCTTTGGCGCGACGGCGACGTCGGCGCGTATCCTCGGCGTGGATACGGAGCTGCGCGACGAGTTGGAGAAAACCATCGGCCGGCTCGTGCCGACACGCATCGGCAGCGATGGGCGCGTGATGGAATGGATCGAAGAGTATCCGGAGGCTGATCCGCAGCATCGTCACATTTCTCATCTGTGGGGGCTTTATCCGGGCGATGAAATTTCTCCGGACAAAACCCCCGCGCTCGCCGCTGCTTCGCGCAAGACGCTCGATGTGCGCGGCGACGCCGGCACAGGCTGGTGCATCGCGCACAAACTCAATCTCTGGGCACGCCTCGGCGACGGCGATCGCGCACTGACGTTGATCCGCTCGCTGCTCAAGCCGGCGAGCGCCGTCCAAGGCATCAGCACCAAGGGCGGCGGCACTTATCCGAATCTCTTCGACGCGCACCCGCCTTTCCAGATCGACGGAAATTTCGGCGGCGCGGCTGGCATCGCGGAGATGTTGTTGCAAAGTTCCGCGGAAGCGGAGGACGGCGCGTGGGCGGAGATTCGTTTGCTGCCGGCATTGCCGTCGTCGTGGCGCGAAGGTTCGGTGAGCGGTCTGCGTGCGCGCGGTGGTTTTGAAGTCGATCTCGCGTGGAGCGAAGGCCGGCTCATGTCGGCGACGATCCGCAGTCTCGCCGGACGTCCTCTACGCGTGCGTCTCGGTGATGCGACGGTGGAGTTGCCACAGTTCGGAGTGGCCGAGCAACGCGTGCTCGACGGCGCGTTGAAGGTCACTCGCTGAACCCGCCTCACGTGAGCGCCGCCGCTATCCGGCTTATCGGAAACTGCCGGCGGGCCGCCGGCGCTTCCAGTCGCTGGCTTTTTCGTTAAATTGCATGCTTTAAGCTCGGCAATCCACGCAAGCGACGCATGAGCATAGGGCCATGCGCATCCACTTACCCCTTCGCTGCACGGCGTCCGCCTGGTTGGCGGTCGCGCTTTTTTTGTCTCCGGTTGTTCATGGCTGGGCACAGTCTGAAGCACAGCCTGTCGCTCCCAGGGCTGTATCCAAATTTTCGGGACGCGAGCGACTGTCCTTCAATGACGGCTGGCGCTTTCATCGCGGCGATGCGCCGGATGCAAACGGCGCGCTCGATTACGAGAAACTCAAGCCTTGGGTGCTCGCGACGGGCGTGGATTTGATCAATGCCGGCGTGAAAAAACCGGTGCGGCCCGAAGGCAATCCGGGCGCTGAGGTTTCGTTTGTGCGTGCGGACTTCGATGATGCCGCGTGGAAATCGGTGCGCCTGCCGCACGATTGGGCGGTCGAAGGACCGTTTGATTTGGAGCTGCCAGGCGATACCGGCAAGCTGCCGTGGCAAGGTGTGGGCTGGTATCGAAAAACCTTCACCGTGCCGGCTACCGACGCGGGCCGTCGCGTGTTTTTGGATATCGATGGCGCGATGGCGTATTCGACGGTCTGGCTCAACGGACATCTGGTGGGCGGCTGGCCCTATGGTTATACGTCTTACCGGCTCGATCTGACGCCGTATCTAAAAATTGGGGACAGCAACACGCTGGCGATCCGACTCGATAATCCGCCTGAGTCGTCGCGTTGGTATCCAGGCAGTGGACTTTATCGCAATGTCTGGCTCGTGAAAACCGATCCCGTGCACGTGGTGAAAGACGGCGTTTATATCACCACGCCGCGCGTCACGGCCGAAGCCGCAGAAGTGAATGTGCAGGTCGAATTGCGCAATCTTTCGGAAAACAAACTCCGCGTGGGCGTCGGCTCGCGTATCCACGAACTGGATGCGCAAGGACGTCCGGCGGCGCTGGTCGCGGAGTCGGAAGTGATGGAAGTGGAGATCGATCCGAAACGCGCGCGCGATGCCCTGCGCAGCAACCGGCTGGTGATTGCGAATCCGCAGTTGTGGCGCTTGGACGATCCGCGGCGTTATATCGCGGTGACCGAGCTGCGCGTCGACGGACACGTGGTCGATCGCGTGGAAACGCCCTTTGGTGTTCGCACGATCGCGTGGGATCCGGATCGCGGTTTTCTTCTCAATGGCGAACACGTTTACCTCAAGGGCGTGTGCATGCACCACGACCTCGGCGCGCTCGGTGCCGCGGTGAATGTGCGCGCGACGGAGCGCCAGCTAGAGATCCTGCGTGAGATCGGCGTGAATGCCATTCGCTGCAGTCATAATCCCTCGTCGCCCGAGTTGCTCGAGCTGTGCGATCGCATGGGCTTTCTCGTGATGGCGGAAAGCTTCGATGCGTGGCGCCGCGGAAAAAAATGGCCGGCGCACATTCCGGAATATGACCCGAACAATTATTACTACGACTATGGCCGGATTTTCGATGACTGGCACGAGCGCGATTTGCGCGCGTTGATTCGTCGCGATCGGAATCATCCGAGCGTGGTGATCTGGAGTATCGGCAACGAGATCATCGAACAGTGGTTCACGGATGGATGGAAAGTCGCGGTGCGTCTTTCGGGCATCGTGCGCGAAGAAGACCGCACGCGTCCGATTACCGGTGGTTTCAACAATCCTGAAGCGGGCTACATCGGCATGCAGGCCGCGGTCGATGCGATCGGTTTCAATTACAAGCCGTGGGAATACGTGCCCTTCAAGCGGCGCAATCCCACGATACCGGTTTACGGTGCGGAGACGGCGTCGACCGTGAGCTCGCGCGGTGAGTACGTTTTCCCCGTGGTGACCGACGACAAGCTGCAGGGGCGTGAGAATTTTCACGTGAGTTCGTACGATCTCTTCGCGCCACCGTGGGCTTCGAGTCCCGACTTCGAGTTCAAACATCAGGACGAAAGCGCGTTTGTCGGCGGCGAGTTTGTGTGGACGGGTTTCGATTATCTCGGCGAACCGACGCCCTATAACAGCGACGCGACGAATCTGTTGAACTTCTCCGATCCCGAACAGCGCGCACGCATGGCGGCGGAGTTGGAGAAGCTTGGGAAGATCCGCGTGCCTTCGCGCAGTTCGTACTTCGGCATCGTGGACCTGGCAGGTTTTCCGAAGGATCGTTTTTATCTGTATCAAGCGCGGTGGCGTCCGGAGCTGCCGATGGCGCACATCCTGCCGCATTGGAACTGGCCGGAACGCGTTGGCCAGGTGACGCCGGTGCATGTGTATAGCTCGGGCGATGAAGCCGAATTGTTCCTCAATGGAAAATCGCTCGGTCGCAAAAAACGCGGGTCGCTCGAGTACCGCTTTCGGTGGGACGACGTCGTGTATCAGCCCGGCGAGTTGAAAGTGGTGACGTATAAAAACGGAAAACCGTGGGCTGACGCCGTGACGCGCACGACTGGCATAGCGGAGAAACTCATGCTCACGGCGGACCGCGCAAAGATCCGCGCGGATGGCGACGACTTGTCGTTCGTGACTGTGAAGATCGTGGACAAAGACGGTCTCGTGGTGCCGCGCTCGAAGAACGCGCTGGCATTTGAAGTGAGCGGACCGGGCGAAATCGTCGCGACCGACAACGGCGATCCGACCGATCTCACGGCGTTTCCCTCGCACGAACGCAAAGCCTTCAACGGACTCGCGCTGGTCATCGTTCGCGCGAAGCCCGGCGAGCCCGGCGCGATCACGCTCAAAGCTCGCGGCGAAGGTCTCCGCGGCGCCGAAATCACACTGACGAGCGAGTGAACGAATGCGAAGGTAAGGACGTTGCTCCGGTGGCGTCCTTACGCTGTGCGTCGCAGAATCTCTCTTGGGGCTGCCACGATCTTACTTAAACGGGTCGATGGTTTCGATCGTCCCGTCGGGGTTGTGGTGGAGCTCAGCGACTTTCACGTTGCGCAGGTTGCTTTCGCCGGAGAGCTGCGAGTCGTGATAGAAGAGATACCACTTGTCTTTCCACTTCACGATCGATTGGTGCGTGGTCCAACCTTGGACGGGCTTCAACAAAACGCCGCGATAGGTGAAGGGACCGTAGGGTGAACTGCCGGTCGCGTAGCAGAGCAGGTGCGTGGTGCCCGTCGAATACGTGAGGTAATACGTGCCGTTGTGCTTGTGGATCCAGCAGCCTTCGAAGAAGCGACGCTGAGTGTCACCCGCGGTGATCGGTTTCCCCGACTCGTCGAGGATTTGGACTTCGCGAAGTTCCTCGGCGAGCCCGAGCATGTCGGGACGGAGACGCGCGACTCGCGGCGCGATGGCGGGATTGTCTCCAGCGGGCTCGACGGCATCGGGCGTGTAGCGGTTGCCGGGCCAGAGCTGCAACTGCCCGCCGCCGATGCCGCCGACGTAGAAATAAAACGCGCCGTCGTCGTCCCGATAAACCGCGGGGTCGATGCTGAAAGCGCCGTCCATCGGCTGCGGCTCGGGCTTGAACGGGCCGGCCGGGGAATCGCCCGTGGCGACGCCGATGCGGAAGACGCCCTGTTTGTCGCGCGCAGGAAAATAGAAATAGTATCGACCGTTTGAATACGCGGCGTCGGGTGCCCAGAGCTGCCGGCTGGCCCAGGGGATGTCTTCGAGTTTCAGGACGATGCCGTGATCCGTGACTTTGCCGCCCACATCGTCCAGCGAGAAGACGTGGTAGTCGCGCATCGCGTAGTGATTGCCGTCGGTGCGATCGGTGACGCCGGGCACATCGTGCGAGGGATAAAGATAAAGTTTTCCCTCGAACACATGTGCGGAAGGATCGGCGGTGTAGAGGTGCTGGATCAGCGGCTGGTGGCGGAATGCGCGGGCATTGCCGGCCGCTGCGACTGGCGCCGGTGACTGGGCGTGTGCCAGGGGTGAGAGGGCGGCGAGCGTGGCGAGGAGGCGGAGTTTCATGCGAGTGCTTGTCGGATGAGGGCGCAGAATTGCCGGCGGGCCGCCGGCGCTCCCGGCGGGCTCAGCGGGCGAGATCGAGTTTAGAGTTGGTGACGGCGGTGGTGGTGAGCGTTTCGCCGGTTTTGTTTTCGATGCGGACGTTCTCGAAAATGATCGCATCGCTGTGCGCGATGTCGGCGCCTTTGTCGCCGGCGAGCGTGACGTTGCGGAAGGTGAGATGATTGATCGGCATCTCGGGAAGACCGCGCAGCACGAGCGTGCCGGCGCCGTCACGAGCGACGATGTCCTCGAAGAGCATGTTGCGGAATTGCGGCGTGCCTTCGTCAACGGCAGGCGCGGCGGGCTCGGGATGACCTTTCACCCAATAGAAGAAATTGAAGTCGATGGCGTTGCCCTCGATGCCGGTCATGCGGATGCCGCGCATGTGGATGTTTTCCACAAGACCGCCGCGGCCGCGGGAGGTTTTGAAACGCAGTCCGAGCGCGGTGCCGATGAAGGTGCAGTTTTGCACGAGGATGTTGCGCACGCCGCCGGACATCTCGCTGCCGATGGTGAAACCGCCGTGACCTTCGTACACGACGCAGTCCTCGATGAGAACATCCTCGGTCGGAACGCCGATGCGACGGCCGGATTCGTTGATGCCGGATTTGATGCAAATGCCATCGTCGCCGGTGTCGATGATGCAACCGGTGACATGCACGCGACGGCACGAATCGATGTCCATCGCGTCGCTATTTTGAGCCCAGCGGTTGTTGAAGATTTTTACGTCGCGCAGCGTGAGGTCTTCGCAAAGCCAGGGATGCAGTGTCCAGTTGGGTGCATTGCGGACGGTGACGCCTTCGATGAGCACGCGACGGCATTCGAGCAAACGGACCATGCGCGGACGGAGAAAAATCTGATACGGCGCGTACTCGGCCAGGTCGACGGAACCTTTCTTCTCGAGCGCGGCAATGGCGGGACCGCCTTCGAGCGCGGCCTGGTTGGGCCACCATTCGTTTTTCTTGTCGTTGAGCACACCGCCGGAAGCGACGAGCGCTTTCCACGCGCCCTCGGTCATCTTGGCTTTCTTCACGAGCCGCCACGCGTCGCCGCCACCATCGATCACGCCGGCACCGGTGATGGCGATATCCTCGAGATGATCGCCGGAGAGCGGGGACGTGGAATCCACGAAAGTCTCGCCGCGCACCTTGTAGTGACGTAACGGATACAGCGACGTGTCGCGGGAGAACTGAATGAGCGCACCGGCTTCGACATGGAGATGGATGCGACTGCGCAGCTTGATCGGACCGGTGTGCCAGATGCCGGGCGGAACCACGAGCGTGCCGCCGCCTTTTTCTGAGAGCGCGGCGATGGCGCGTTCGAAGGCTTCGGTGTTGAGTGTGACGCCGTCGGGGTTTCCACCGAACTCCAACAAACTGACGCGTGCGGCGGGAATCGCTGGCGCGGTGGGAGCGACCGGGACGACCGGATGCGTGAGCGCCGCGTGGGCGGACGCGAACAGGAAGAGTGCGAGCGTGGCGAGGAGCGAATGGCGGAACATGGAGAGAAGTTGGGTGACGAGAGATGTGAGATGGTTATTCGACGATGCGCAGCTCCGTCGTGAGATGCGGACGATCGGACGACGAACTGGCGGCCAAGCGCCAGGTGATGGGATCGATCACATATTTGCCGGCAGTTTCGTCCCAGCGGCGCAGGCGCGACACGGGCACATCGATGGCCACCGTTTTGGTTTCACCGGCTTTGAAGAAAACACGGCTGAAACCGACGAGTTGGCGCAGGGGCATGCGCACGGGCGGATTCAAGGCGGTCGCGTAAAGTTGCACCACTTCGTCGCCGTCGCGTTTGCCGGAGTTTTTGACGGTGACGGAAACGCGCACTGTGTCGCCGGCTTTCGCGCGCTTTTCCGAAAGCGTGATTTTACGATAATCGAAAGTCGTGTAGCTCAGGCCGTGACCAAACGCGTAGAGCGGTTTGCCGGTGAAGTAGAGGTACGTGCGATTCGCGAAACTGTAGTCTTCGAACGGTGGCAGATCGCTGTCGTCGCGATAAAACGTGAGCGGGAGACGGCCGGCGGGATTGTAGTCGCCGAGGATGACATCGGCCACGGCATCGCCACCGCGCTGGCCGTAGTACCACGCTTCGAGGATGGCGTTGGGCTTCGACACATCGAAGCTCAGCGGGCTGCCGTTGGTGAGGACGACGATGAAGGGTTTGCCGAGCGCGGCGACGGCGTCGATCAAGTCGCGCTGCACTTTGGGCAGGAGAATGCTCGTGCGGTCGCCGCCGCTGAAACCCTCGACATTAACCTTCATCTCTTCGCCCTCGAGTGCGGGCGTGATGCCGAGCGTGAGGATGATGTGATCTGCCGCGCGGGCTTGCGCGAGCGCTTCCTCGAGACCGCCGGGCGGACGCCATCCAAATTGGATGCGACCGATCTGCGTGCCGGGGCGCTGCGTGTATTCGAGACGCACACGATAAGCGCGACCGGCTTGGAGAGAAATCTTCGCGCTGGCGACGCGCTCGACGGCGGCGTTGTGAATGGAACGCGCGTGCGCGGGATCGCCGGCGACGGGTTGATCATCGATGAACAGCTGCGCGGCGCCGATGTAAGCGAGAGCGAGATCATGTTCACCGGATTGCGTGGGAACCAAGGTGCCGGTCCAACGGAGATTCACGTTCTCTACCGGAAGGCCGGGAACAGGTTGGGCGGGATTCCAGTAGAAATCGATCTGCGTATCGCGGCGCGTGTCGGTCGGAGTTGTTGAAAAATCGGTTGTCGCGAACAGCTCGCGCGTGAGGCCGGCGCCCGTGCGTTGCTCATCGTTAAACAACACGCCTTCGGGAAAGGGGCGGCCGCCTTCGCGGAAACCGGCGACGAGCGGCACCGCGGGGTCGTAGGTGACTTTCACGCCGGTGGCTTCGAAACGGCGGCGCAGCGCTTGCGCGAGCGTGACCGGCTTCGACGGAGTACCGGCGTAGTTGCCGAGGAGCGCGAGATAATCGTCGCCGGTCGGACCGAGGATGGCGACATGCTTGAGTTTCTTCGCGTCCCATGGAAGCGCGCCGTCGTTTTTCAACAGCACGAGACTCTGGCGCGCGGCTTCGAGGGCCAGGCGATCGTGTTCGGGCGTGTCGTTGGCGGTGATTGGTATCCGTGCAAAGGATACACGCTCGTCGGGATCAAACATGCCGAGGCGGAAACGTAGCGTGTAGAGACGGCGAAGCGCGTTATCGATGTCGGTCTCGGTGAGCAGGCCGCGTTTGATGGCTTCGGGAATGTGTTTGAACGTGCTGTCGCTGCAGAGCTCGTTGCCCGCTTTGATGGCGGTGGCGATGGCTTCGGCGCCGGTCTTGACGAATTTATGCCCGCGCTCGTTGTACATGTCGGAGACGGTGCCGACATCGCCGACCACGGCGCCGTCGAAGCCCCATTCGGTGCGAAGGATCTCGGTGAGGAACTCGCGATTTCCGGGCGCGGGGATGCCGTTGATGGCGTTGTACGCGCTCATGACGGACGTCGCGCGGCCCTCGCGGATGCCCATCTCGAACGGTGGCAGTTCGATCTCCCGCAATTCGCGCGGCGAAATGACGGCGTTGAAATGATGTCGCGGCGTTTCAGGGCCGCTGTGCACCGCGTAGTGTTTGAGCGTGGCGACGGTTTTCAGATAACGCGGATCGTTGCCTTGAAGCCCGCGCGTGAACGCGACGCCCAACAAACCGGAGAGCAACGGATCTTCGCCGTAAGTTTCCTGACCGCGGCCCCAGCGCGGATCGCGGAAGATGTTAATGTTGGGCGACCAGATGGTGATGCCCTCGTAGATTTTTGTATCCCCATTTCCACTACGCAGCGTCTCGTGGTACTTCGCGCGCGCTTCGGTGGAAATAACATCGGCGACCTTTTCGTGCAGTGCGGGATTCCAGGTCGCGGCGAGACCGATGGCCTGCGGGAAAACCGTGGCGACGCCGTTGCGCGCGACTCCGTGCAGACCTTCGTTCCACCAATGGTAAGCGGGAATGCCGAGGCGCGGGATCGCGGCGTTTTCCATGCCGATCTGCGAGACCTTTTCTTCGAGCGTGAGACGCGAGATGAGATCGTCCACGCGCTCGGCGATGGGCAGATCGGGGTTGCGGAATTTTTCCGACGAAGCGGATGCGGAGACCGTGGGCGTGGCAGAGGGAGCGTCGGCCCACGCGTAGAGAGCGGAGGCAACCACGAGGGCGGCGGAAAGGACGAGGCGTGTGGATTTCATGGGGACACGGATCGATGGACGGGCAGGGCGGGGCGCCGCTGCGGGATAGAGGGAGAGAGGGTTGCGTGATCGCGAAGATGCGCGACCGGACGTTTGCGCGCTTTGTTGAGCAAAAAGCCCGGCGAGGGTGCGCCGGGCCGTGGAGGGAACGCGGATTATGGGGCAGATTAGGGTCGCACGAGACGAAGGTCGTAGAGATTCGCGGTGCGGGAGTTTTTGTGGGCGACGAACCTTACCGAGAGCGGACGATTGGCCGTGAGGGCGGCGCGAACGAGATCGGCCGGGATGGTGTACGCGACGTCGATGAAGCGTTCGTGGTGTTGTCCCTGAAGATCGACCGAGGCGATGACGCGGTCATCGATCACGATGTCGAACTGGCGACCGCGTTCGTGCGCGAAATAGGTGAGGCGCAACTCGAGCGGCGTGTCGGCGGAAAGCGCCGCCGATGAGGGCAGACGCAGTTCGTAACCGAACCAACCGGTGGCGGCGCGCCAGCGGCGACCGACGTGCGAGCCGGTTTCGGTTTTTTCGCCGGCAAATGCGTGTTCGACCTCGGGCTGTTGTTCGCCGGGCGTGATGCGGTCGAGCGTGCGCGCTTCCAAGTCGAGACGCGCTTTTTCTTCGGCCGCGAGCTGCGCGGTGAGTTCGGCGTAACGTTCGGGCGAAGCGATGCGGAAATAAGTGACGTAGCGCGCTTCGTGTATCCGGGAAAAGGGTACAAGCTGCAGATCGCGCCACATGTCAGGCTGGAGGAGCTCGGACGCGGTGAACGTCAACGGCTGGCCCGGCACGGCGGTGATTTTGGAGGCGAGCGTTTTTTCGTCGCCGACCAGCGTCGGTGCGGCGTCGAGCGGCAGATAAGGTCCGGGTGCGACGTGGCCCATGCGGCTGTCGTCGGCGAAAAGTCCGTCGAGCGATTCGGTGCCGGTCTTGGCGGCGAGCACGATGGGGCCGTGCACAATCGCGGCGTAGTCGGAGCCATCGGGCAAACGCTCGATGGACGTATGCATGGGAAGATCGATCTCGATCGTGTCGCCGTCGCGCCACGTGCGTTCAACAGAGACGTAAGCGCCCGGCGTGGCGTCGAGATTGCTCACGCGCTCGCCATTGATGCGCACGGAAAATTCTCCCGCTGCGACCCAAGACGGATGGCGCAGAAAAATGCGGAATGCGCGCGGGGCATCGGTGCCGATGAGGAGACGCGTGCGCGCGTCGTCGGGGAAGTTGGTTTCCTGACGCACGGTGAGGCCGGCGTTTTTCCAGTGAAGTTCGGAAGCGATGAAGAGGTTGACGAAGAGATCGTCGCCGCGGTGCGCGTAGATGAAGCGCGCGTGTTTGCCGTGGTTTTCGACGCCCGAACCGACGCAGCACCAGAAGGAGGTTTCGGGCTGCGAGTACACGCGGTAGTGGCGCGGACGCATCGGCGTGAAATACACGAAGCCGCCGGTGCGTGGATGTTGGGACGAGAGGATGTGGTTAAAGAGCGCTCGCTCGTAGTAGTCGGCGTAACGCGCAGACGGTTCGCCGCGGAAAAGTTGTTCGGAAAGACGCAGCATGTTGTAAGTGTTGCACGTCTCCGGACCCTCGCGGGATTCGATCATCGAAGAAAAATCGTCGGTCGGGTGAAAGTGTTCGCGAACGCTGTTGCCGCCGATGGCGACGCTGCGACGAGCGACGAGCGTTTCCCAAAAGAAACGGGAGGCCTCGCGCCACGAGGGATCGCCGTCGAGTTCGGCGATGCGCGCGAAACCGATGACTTTCGGGATCTGCGTGTTCGCGTGAAGACCGGTGAGTTGATCCTGTTTTTCGAGCAGCGGATCGAGAATGGCGCGGTGCGAAAAACGACGCGCGAGTTTCAGGTATTTCGGATCGCCGGTGATCGCGGAAACATCGGCGAGGACTTCGTTCATGCCGCCGTGTTCGGTGCGCAGCATCGCTTGCATTTGTTCATCGCTGAGCGGCGCGAGCAGCGCGTCGCACCAATCGCTGAGGCGGATCAAGACATCGCGCGCTTGTTCGTGGCCGAGGATGAGCCAGGCGTCGCGCAGACCGGCGAAAAGTTTGTGGAGATTGTACCACGGCACCCATTTGCCGTTGAGGCTGAAGTTGGTGGGATCGATCTGCCCGGCGTGGATCTCGGCCCAGAATTTTTTCCCATCGGGAACGGCGCCGACATAGCCATTGCCCGACGCTTGCTGACACGCGGCGAACTCCGCGATCATGTAATCGAGCCGACGACGAAGCTCCGCATCGCCGGTGTCGGCGATCATTTGCGCGAGCGCCGTGAGGACGTGGCCCGCGCTGTGGCCATCGAGACCGGTGCTTTCCCAGTTCGGGTATTTGGGCGCTTTCGGTTCGAGGCCCGCGGCGGAACGAAACGGTGCGAGCAACCGGTCGGGATTGAGCGCGAGCAAGTAGGCGCGATTGAGCTCCTGCGCGTGAAGAAACGGGCCGTCGAGCAGACGCACATCGCTCAAGGGAAAATAGTCGAGGGGCGCAGCCGTGGCATCGGTCGCGCGGCCGGAGAGGGGAAGGCTGAAAACGGAGGCGAGCAAAAGCACGCACGAGGGCAGTCGGCGAAGGTGGGGCATGGGGAAAAGGAAGTCGGACAGGGAAAGACGCACCACGTTTCCGGCGCTTGACGGTCGTGTGGAGGGCCTGGGGTTGGACTGTAAGGAATGATTTTGCAGACGCGAGCGTTGCTCCGTTGTCGAAGCGGCGTTGGCTGGCGAGGATTACGCCGTGAAAACCCTCCGCCCCTTTGTTCGCCTGACGGTCTGTTTGTTCGCCCTTTGTTTGACCGCCATCGCGCAGGACTCTCTGCGCTGGACCAATCCGCTTGTGCAGCAACGCGCCGATCCGCACATCACGTTGCACGACGGTCAGTATCTCCTGATCGCAACGGTGCCGGAGTACGACCGCATCGAATTGCGGCGTGCGCCTACGCTCGACGCGCTGCGTACGGCCGAGCCGAAAGTGCTTTGGCGTCGTCACGAAAGCGGCCCGATGAGCGCGCACATCTGGGCGCCCGAGCTGCATCGCATCAACGGCAAGTGGTACATCTATTTCGCGGCGGGCCGCGCGGAGAAGATTTGGGACATCCGCATGTACGTGCTCGAAAACGCCGCGGAGGATCCGTTTGCGGGCGAGTGGATCGAGAAAGGGCAGATCAAGACGCAGTTCGAAACCTTCTCGCTCGATGCGACGACCTTCGAACATCGCGGCGTGCGTTATCTCGTGTGGACCGATCGCGATCCGAAAATCAAAGGCACGAACATCTATATCGCCAAAATGGATACACCGTGGTCGCTCACCGGACCGCAGGTGATGATCTCGCAGCCGGAGCTGCCGTGGGAGCAGATCCGTTATTGGGTGAACGAAGGCCCCGCGGTGCTCGTGTGCAATGGCCGCGTGTTTATCACGTATTCTGCGAGCGGCACCGGCGCGGAGTATTGTCTCGGATTGCTTACGGCGGATGAGAACGCGGATCTGCTCGATCCGAAATCGTGGAAAAAATCGCCCTCGCCGGTCTTCGTCGCCAACGACGCGACGAGCCAGTTTGGCCCGGGACACAACAGCTTCACGACCTCGCTCGACGGCAAGACCGACATTCTCGTGTATCACGCGCGCAACTACCGCGAGATCGTTGGCGATCCGCTGAAAAATCCCGACCGTCACACGCGCGCCCAGATCGTGCGTTGGCGCGCGGACGGCACCCCGGATTTCGGCATACCGGTTCCCGACGGTAGTTACGATGTGGATACAGAACTCGACACGGTGAAAAAGCTGACCGCGGGGGTGCCGCCGCGCGGGAAGATTGCGTCCAAGCCGCTCTTCCGCGATCCCGTGCATGATGGCGCCGCCGATCCGGTGGTGATCTGGAATCGCGCCGAGAAAAAGTGGTTCATGTTTTATACGAACCGCCGCGCCAATGTGCCGGGGCTCGACGGCGTCACCTGGGTGCATGGCACAAAGATCGGCATCGCGGAGTCCACCGATGACGGCGCGACGTGGACTTATCGGGGCACCGCGAACATTCCGCACGGCGGCGAAGGCATGACGCATTGGGCGCCGGAAGTGATCGAGTGGGGCAACCAGTATCACATGTTCCTGACCTTCGTGCCGGGTATTTTCGCCGACTGGCGTCATCCGCGCGAGATCGTGCATCTCACGAGCAAAAATCTCATCGATTGGGACTATCGCTCCACGCTCAAGCTCGCGTCGGACCGCGTGATCGATGCCTGCGTGTTGCCTCTGTCAGGCGGCGGCTGGCGCATGTGGTACAACAACGAGCGCGACGGAAAATCGATTTATTACGCCGACAGCGACGACCTCATGACGTGGACCGACAAAGGCAAAGCCGTCGGTGATCAAGGCGGTGAAGGCCCGAAGGTGTTTCGTTGGCGCGGCGCGTATTGGATGATCACGGATGTTTGGAAGGGCCTAGCGGTTTATCGCTCCGAGGATCTTGAGACGTGGAAACGCCAGCCCGGCGAAAATCTTCTGGAGAAACCTGGCGCGGGCGAAGACGACGGCGTGATCGGCGGACATCCCGATGTCGTGATCAGTGGCGATCGCGCGTACCTGTTTTATTTCACTCATCCCGGTCGCACCCCCGAAGCGCGCGCCGCGAAACTCGATGGCGCGGAGCAGCGTCGCAGTTCGCTGCAAGTCGTGGAACTTTTCGAGAAAGACGGCGTGCTCAGCTGCGATCGCGACGCGCCGGCATACGTGGAACTGCTTTCCATCAACCCCAACCGCTGAGCTGCGCGCTCGATGAGCGCTGTCGGCCGAAGCGGTTTCGCAACCAACCCACCCGGAGTTCGTCATGCTCGTTATGCCCCGCACACCTTTGTCGATCCTCGTTGCGCTCCTCGCGGGCGCGACTGTTTCGCTGTCTGTTTCCGCACAAACGAATCCGCGCGCCGCGACGCAACCGCGTCCGGACGCGCAAACGCTCTCAGCCATCAACGCCGGACGAAATCCGCCGGCGTATCCCGTTCCGTACGCGCCGGCTTCGGTCGAAGAAATCACCGCCGTGCTGCAACGTGTGCACGGCTATCTCGCGGACGTGACGCCGCCGAAGTTGGTTGATCGCACGACGCAGCAAGAGATCTCGGACTACTCGGGCGACCTCTCCAATGCCGTGCCCGCGCGCGGCGATTTTATGGTGGTGAGTTACGAATGGGGCGTGACGTATTCCGGCATGTTGCTCGCGGCGGAAGTGACCGGTGAAACGAAATACCGCGACTACGTGGCGGAACGTTTTCGTTTTATCGCCGACGTGTCGCCACGGTTTGCGGAGCAGGTCGCGGCGTTGCCGATGGAGCTGACACCCGGCTCTGTGCCGCCAGCGTGGCGGACACCGTTCCGATCCGTGAATGCGCCGCGTTCCCTCGATGATTCCGGTGCGATGGCGGCGGCGATGATCAAGGCGGCGCGTGGCGGTCTCGAGCCGCAGGCGTTGCGCCCGCTGATCGATCGTTACCTGACTTGGATCTCGGAAAAACAATATCGTTTCCCCGACGGCACGCTCGCACGTCATCGTCCGCTCGATGATGCGCTCTGGCTCGACGATCTCTACATGAGCGTGCCCGCGCTCGCGCAGATGGGTGCGCTGACGGGCGAACGAAAATATTTCGACGATGCCGTGAAGCAGATCGTGCAGTTCTCCGAGCGGATGTTTGTCGCGGAGAAAGGGCTCTACATGCACGGCTGGATCCAAGGCATGGAGCCGCATCCTATCTTCCATTGGGGGCGCGCGAATGGCTGGGCCATCATGGCGATGACGGAGTTGCTCGATGTGTTGCCGGCGGATCATCCCGGGCGCGAAAAAGTGCTGTCGCTCTATCGCGCGCATGTGCGCGGCATCGCGGCCACGCAAGGCGGCGCAGGCCTCTGGCATCAACTCATGGATCGCCCGGATTCGTATCTCGAGACATCCGCGTCGGCGATTTTCACGTACTGCATCGCACGCGGCATCAACGCAGGCTGGCTCGATGCACGCGCGTATGTGCCGGTGGCCTCGCTCGGATGGAACGCAGTGGCGAAGCAAGTCAATGAACGCGGTCAGGTGGAAAACGTCTGCGTGGGCACGGGCATGGGTTTTGATCCGATGTTTTATTATTATCGCCCCGTGAGCGTGTATGCAGCGCATGGATACGGCCCGGTGCTGCTCGCCGGCGCGGAGATGATCAAACTTCGTCAAGGCATAGCCGCCCAGGCGCTGATCAGCGACGGCGCGGTGCAGAACCTGCCGTCGAAAGCGCGCCTGTGAAAACGCGCCAAACGTGTATCCAAAAAAATGAAGGCAACGCTGAGCGGACACGAAGCTGGCCCGGAGCAGACAATCTTTAGAAATATGAAAACTCCTCCGTCGTTTTTGTCCTCGTTACTGGGGGTGATTGCGCTGTGGCTGGCGCCGTTTGCCGGCGCGAGCGAAGAGCAGCGCGTCGTCGAGAAGATCGAAGGCGCGCCGCCGCCGGTATTGAATGCGGCGTTGCCGACGTTGTGGGTCGCGGGCGATTCGACCGCGGCCAACGGCAACCCCCATGCGACAGGATGGGGCAAACCGCTCTCGCTGTTTTTCGATCAGGAAAAAATCAATGTGGTGAATCGCGCGCGGGGCGGGCGCAGCAGCCGCACATTTGTCACGGAAGGACTGTGGGCGCAGATCGTGGAACAGCTGAAGGCGGGCGATGTGGTGCTGATTCAGTTTGGCCACAACGACGGCGGACCGCTTTTCACCGGACGTGCGCGCGCGTCGTTGCCGGGGCTCGGCGAAGAGACGCAAGACGGCGAGCATCCCGATGGACGCAAGGAAACCGTGCGCACGTTTGGTTCGTACATGCGCCAGATGATCGGCGACGTGAAAGCGAAAGGAGCGACGCCGATTCTGTTGTCGCTGACGATTCGCCAGCGTTGGCAAGACGGGAAAGTGGAGCGCGTGAACGGACGTTACGCCGAGTGGACGGCTGAGCTCGCGCGCACGGAAGACGTGGCGTTTATCGATCTCTCGACGTTGATCGCGGATCGCTACGACGCGCTCGGCGAGGAAGCGGTGAAAGCGTTTTTCCCGAAGGATTATGTGCACACCGGTCCCGAAGGCGCGGAGCTGAATGCGGAGCTCGTGGTGTCGGGCTTAAAAGCGCTGAAGGAAAATCCATTCGGTGCGCTCGATCCGTATTCGGCGCGCGGCGCCGCGGTTGAACCGGCGACGAACGCGGTGTATGACGCTGCGCGCTGAGCGCGTGTGAAACGTTGAGCGCGGGAGGGCGCGTGCGAGCAGGGAAACGTCGAGGAGTGGACGTTGCGGTGCAACGTCCCTACCTCCGGATGGTCCGTCCAGCGTTCAGCAATTGCCGGTTTGCCCGTAGTAGGCGCCGGGGCCGTGCTTGCGTTTGAAGTGTTTGTTGAGGAGCTCGGGCTCGATGGTCGGGAGCTTGGGCTCGAGTTGCAGGGACATGAGCGCCATGTGCGCGATGCATTCGACGGCGACGGCGACCTCGACGGCTTTGGCGACCGTGGGGCCCCACGTGAACGGCGCGTGGCGATTCACGAGTACGGCGGGGAAATCGAGCGGATCGAGTTTTCCGGAGGTGAAACGCTCGACGATGACGTTGCCGGTTTCCCATTCGTAGGCGCTGGCGATTTCTTCCGGCGTCATTTTGCGCGTCGCGGGAATGTCGCCGTAAAAATAGTCCGCGTGCGTGGTGCCGAAGATGGGGATCGAACGGCCGGCCTGCGCGAACGCGGTGGCGTGCGAACTGTGCGTGTGGACGACGCCGCCGATGTTTTCGAACGCGAGGAAGAGACGGCGATGCGTGGGCGTGTCGGAGGACGGGCGAAGTTTTCCTTCGACTTGTTTGCCGTCGAGATCGACGAGGACCATGTCTTCGGGTTTGAGCGAAACGTAGTCCACGCCGCTGGGCTTGATGGCAAAGATGCCCTTGCTGCGGTCGATGGCGGAGGCGTTGCCGAAAGTGAGGTTGATGAGGCCGTGCTTGGGCAGGGCGATATTGGCTTCGTAGGCTTCGCGTTTGAGTTCTTCGAGCATGGCGGGGAAAGGATTTGAAGAGAGTCCACGAAATACACGAAAGGGACGAAAGCGGAGAATTTTCTGGCGGCGCGACGCTGTTCCGTCACGTGCGGGGCGCGCGCGGGAGCGCGTGTCACGTATTTTCGGAATGGTCGCGCGCGAACGCCCGGTTCGTAATGGGCGCATGACATGGATGCGTGCAACGATGGCAGCGGCGACGCTTGCGGTGATGACGACCTCGGTGGATGCGGCCGGAAAATTCGAGCCGACGTACAAGTCGCTCGCGAGCCATGAACTGCCGGCGTGGTTCGATGATGCGAAGCTGGGCATCTTTGTTCACTGGGGACTTTATTCGGTGCCGGCGTATGCGCCGCCGGCGGAGCAGTTCGGGAAGCTGCCGGAGGCGGAGTTTTTCAAGCGGAATCCGTACGCCGAGTGGTATTTCAACAGCATGCGTATCGAAAATTCGGATACGCAGGGACATCATGCGCAGACGTATGGGGAGGACTTTGATTATTTCGGTTTCATCGGTGAGTTTAATCAGCAGGCCGGGAGCTGGGATCCGAGTGAGATGGCGGAGATTTTTCGACGTGTGCATGCGCGGTATGTGGTGCTCACGGCGAAACATCACGATGGGTTCACGCTGTGGCCGAGCGCGGTGGAAAATCCTCACCGGCCCGAAGCCCGGGCGACGCGCGACCTCGTGGGCGAACTCACGACGGCGGTGACAGCGCGCGGGATGAAGATGGGGTTTTATTATTCGGGCGGCATCGATTGGAGTTTTCATCCCGTGCTGATCGACGGGCCGAAGGAAGGATCGCAGGTGACGCCGGCCGGGGATTACGCGGATTACGCCGATGCGCATTTGCGCGAACTGATCGCGCGGTATCGGCCGGCGATTTTGTGGAACGACATTCGTTATCCCGAGAAAAGCGGGCTGATGCAGATCGTGGCGGATTTCTACAACGCGAATCCGGACGGCGTGATCAACAACCGCTGGGGCCGCTGGATGCCGCATGATTTCACGACGGCGGAGTACACGGTGTATCCCACGATCGTCGCAAAGAAATGGGAGGCGAATCGCGGGATCGGGAATTCGTTTGGATACAATCGCGCGGAAGGGCCCGGGCACATGCTGACGGTCGATGAACTCGTGGACTCGTTTGTCGATATCGTGAGCAAAAACGGAAATCTGCTGCTGAATGTCGGACCGCGAGCGGACGGCACGATTCCGGACATGCAGTTGGAGCGGTTGCGCGGGCTGGGCCGCTGGCTCGATGTGAACGGCGAGGCAATTTTTGGAACGCGACCGTGGGTTGACGCGGAAGGCATGCTCGCCGGCGAGGACGTGAGGGTGCGTTTCACGTATCGACCGAAATGCGACGCGGTCGCCGGCGAGCAAGGACAGGACGCGTTGGATGTCATTTACGCGTTGTTGCTGAGCCGGCCTGAGAACCGAGAAATCACGCTGACCGGCGTGGTGCCCTCGAGCGATGCGACCACGGTGAAACTGCTCGGAAGCACGGAGTCGCTGGCGTGGAAACGCGTGGGCGATGATTTGCGCATCACGTTGCCCGCGGAGTTTTCGGAGGCGCCGGCTCATGCGCTGGCGATTTCACCGCAGCCGAGGCGGCTGATGGCGAAATGATCGCTGCGTACGGGACGGAGCGGTCGGTTATTTCCCGGCGGCGATGCGGGCGCGACGATGCGCAACGGCCTTGAGGGCGGCGTAGAGGTTCATCTCGGTCTCGGTGCGCACGACGGCATCGTGGCGGGCGTCGGCCTGCATGGCGGCCATGTCGAGCTGACGTTTCAGGCGATTGTAGTCGGGGTGGGAAAGCAGTGGCTCACGACTGACGATGCCAAGGTTGTACTTTTTGCCGTTCTCGATGAGCTCGGCCGCGACGGTGCCGCGACCATCGGTCCATGTGAGACGAAGGACAGGCGCGTTTTCCGGGGCTTTCTCTTTCTCGTCGAGAATTACGACTTGGTCGGGGAGTTTGGTGAATTCGGCCGAAGCCGTCGCGGTGTTGCGAAGCGTGCCCAAGACAAGATCGCCACTTTCCTTGCGGCCTTGGCGCAAGTTCTCGAAGGCGATCGGCTCAAACGTTTCGACGACCACGTAGAGCTTAGGGGAGTCGGCGGTGTTATCGTTAGCGTTCGCGACAGACGCGAAAAGAGCCGCGAAAATTAAAAGCAAGCGTAGGGGAAGAGTGCGCATAGGCGGGTGGGGCGTCCCCAACTAAGCGCACGAACGGCGCAAGCTCAATGAGGACCTCGCCAAAAAGGCTGACGGCAGAGGATCGATGGGGAAACGAGCACTCAGAGCAGCGTTTCAGATTTTCTTAGATCATCACGGCAGGATGGCGGTGATGGTTTTGTCGAGGATGTCGATGCTGACGGGTTTGGTGAGGTGGGCGCCGAAACCGGCGTCGCGCGAACGTGCGCGGTCTTCTTCGGTGCCGTAACCGCTCAAGGCGATGGCTTTGATGTGGGGATTTTTCTTTCGGATTTCCGAAAGCAATTGATGTCCGCTGCCGTCGGGCAGGCCGAGGTCGGAAACGACGAGATCGTAGCTGCCGTCGTCGAAAAGCGTGAGCCCCTCTTCGACGGAGCCGGCGATCACGACGTCGAAATTTCGGCGAACGAGGAGCGTGCGCAAGGTGCTGCGCGTCGAGGGATGATCTTCGACCAAAAGGATGCGCGATTTTGCGTTGGTGGCCTGCCCCTCGCGCCCATGTCCGTTGGTCGGCTCTTTGCGCGCGGCGGGTTTTTTGACGGCGGGAGGGGGAGCTTCACTGAGCGGATGTTGGCTGGGCGAAGTGAGGAGCGGCAGCTCGATTTCGAAGGTGGAACCTTTGCCCACACCTTCGCTCAAGGCGCGGATGTTGCCGTTGTGGAGCTCGAGGATTTGGCGCGAGATCGCGAGTCCGAGACCGAGGCCGCCTTTGCGGTTTTCCAGTTGGAGAAACGCGTTGAAGACGCGTTCGAGATCGGCCTCGCGCATGCCGACGCCGGAGTCGGTGATGCGGACGAGCACGCGATGATTTTCGAGTGTGGTGGTGAGGATCGTGATCTGGCCGCCCTTGGGCGTGAATTTGGCGGCGTTGTTGAGGATGTTCCAAAGCACCTGCTGCAAACGCACCGGATCGGCGGTGACGATCGAGGGTTTGGCCTCAAGATTCAGCGAGATAACGAGCTGATGTTTCTCGAGATTGGACGAGACGATTTCGACCGCTTCCGCGACGGCGGTGTTGATGTCGACCTCGCGCATATCGAGCTCGAGTTTTCCGTGGGTGATGCGGGTGAGATCGAGCAGGTCGTCGATGAGTTTGGCTTCGAGTCGGACGTTGTTGCGGATGGTTTCGAAGATGGAGCGGATGTGTGGAGGGAACTCCGGATTTTCGGCGCCGTCGCTCGCGAGCAACAGGACCGGATTGAGCGGCGTGCGGAGTTCGTGCGACAGGGTGGCGAGGAAATCGTCTTTCGCGCGGGAGGCCGCGAGCGCGGTGTTACGGGCGTTCATGGCGTCCTGCAGCAAACGCGCGCGTTCGTCGTCGGCGGTCTTGCGCTGAATGACCAACGCGATCGCGTCGGCGATGAGGCCGATCTCGCGCAGCAAGCGGGCTTCGAGGCGTACGCGCGACATGACGGTGAGCACGCCGAGCATTTTCGATTCGAAGAGCAGAGGATAACCGGCGAACGACGTGAGCCCTTCGCGACGCGCCCAATCGGAATCGCAAACATCCGGATCGTCGGTGATCTGGTGTGTGATGTGCGCACGTTTCGTCGCCGCGATGCCGCCGATGCGGCCCTCGCCGATCACGATCTCGGGCCGCGTGTTGAGATAAATGCCCGCGGTGGCGCTTAACTTCAGCGCGGGAGTGTCGGGCTGTTTCAGCCAGATCTGCGCGAGTACGACGTCGGTGTGGTGAACGAGGATTTGCGCGAGCTGTTGCAAGATCGGCGCAAGCTCTCCGCCGCGCGCGACTTCGACGCCGATGTCGGCGCGGAGCGCGACGAGGCGGGCCTCTTCTTGAGCAGCGAGTTCGTTTTTCTTGCGCTCGGTGATGTTGCGGCAGACGGCGAGCAATTGTTCGGGATGACCGTCTGCATCGCTGATGGGACGCAGCACCACATCCCACCATGTGAGAGAACCATCCTTGGCCTGTGAGCCGGCTTGAAACCACGTGGTGCCGCCGCCGAGCGCGGTGCGATAGGCATTTTCGGCATCGCCGCGCGAGTCCTCGGACCAGAGCGAATTCCAATGGATGCCGGGACGAACGGAGCCACCGCCGAACTGCGCGTGATGATCGCGATTGGGATTGAGCAGCTGCAGGCGTCCCGCGAGGTCCAGCACCATGATGCAGTCGGGCGAACTTTCGAGGATGCGCTGATTGAGCTGCTGCGCTTTCCGCAAAGAATCCTCCGCCTGACGCCGCAACGTGATGTCGGTGTTCACCTCGAGGATGGCGCGGATCTTTTGTTGGTCGTCGAGATTGGTGACCCACTGGGTCGCGATGATGAGCGTGGTGCCGTCTTTGTGACGGTGGTGGACCTCGCCTTCCCAACGGCCGAACTGCGCGAGGTGCGCGTGAATCTTTTCCAGCGGCTCGGGATATTGGGCGCGCAGAAGCAGATGGCTGTTTTGACCGAGCGCTTCGTCTTTGGTGAAACCGTAGAGTTTTTCGGCGCCGCGACTCCAAAAGATGATCCGGTCTTTCGGCGAACGCGCGAGCAAGGGAGCGAGCTCGACGAGTTGCGCTTGTTCGCGCAGGCGCTGCTCACTTTCGCGAAGTTCGGTGTTACGCGTGGCGAGTTCTTCATTGAGCGTGGCGAGCTCTTCGTTGGCGGACTCGAGCTCCTCGTTGGACGTTTCGAGCTCTTCGTTGAGGCTCTGCAGTTCTTCGTTGGACGACTGAACCTCTTCGTTGGTGGCCTGGAGTTCTTCGACGACGGTTTCGTGTTGTTCGCGAAGTGTGTCGAGCTGATCGCCGCGGCGATTGAACTCGTGCTTAAGCTCGCTGAGACGACGCGTGTCGGCCTCGCTGATCGTGGTGGACGTTTTCGTGCGAGAACCTCGGCGGTTTTTCTCGTTCGCGGGCGCGGGGATTTTTTCGAAGAGGACGAGAAACGACCGCACGGCTCCATGACGGATGGGAACGATCTCGATGTTTACGACGTGCTGAAGGCCTTCGTAAACGACGGCGTCTTCGCGCACCGTCTTGTCGAGCGTGCGGGCGCGATCGAGCATCTGCTGCAAAGTGATGCCGAGGCTGCCGCGAGCCATTTTGAAAAGGTTGAAGGTTGCCTTGCCCCCCGCGATTTCGAGGAACGGCTGAACCTTGCCGCGGAAGTGAAGGATGACGCCGTCGTCGTTGATCACGACGGAAGGCGGCGAGTATTTGGTGAGAAGAAGTCGGTCGGCTTCTCGATAGATATCCAGCGGACCGATCTCGGGCTCGCGCTTGGCGAGCGCGGGGAGCGATGTGCGCGGAGTCGGTGTGGGCGGCACGCGCTCGATGGTCGGACGCGAGGCGTGCGGTTTTTTGATGTAGATCTTCTGATTTTTTTCCGCGACGGCGAAGAGATTAGTGAAGGTGCCGATCGACTCCGATGCGCCGAGCAGAAGAAATCCGTTGGGGCGAAGCGCGTAGTGAAACGTGGGAATGATCCGCTGCTGCAGCGCGGGCTCGATGTAGATGAGCATGTTGCGGCAGCTCACAAGATCGACGCGCGTGAACGGCGGATCGGTGAGGACGTTTTGCTGCGCGAACACGACGGTGTCGCGAATCGATTTGTCGATGCGGTAGGTGTCACCCTCGCGTTGGAAGAAACGCCGGATGCGCGCCTGGCTGAGCCCGTCCAACTCATTGCGCGTGTAACGACCGACGCGCGCGGTCTCGAGAACGGCGGCGCTCAGATCGGTCGCGAAAATCTGGAGACGAATGTGCACCGACGCCTTTTCGCAAAACTCGGCAAACGCCATCGCGAGCGAGTAGGGCTCCTGGCCCGTCGAGCAGCCCGCGACCCAGAAACGAAGCGGTTCGTTTTTCGCGCGGTTTTTGACGAGCTGCGGAAAGATTTTTTTCTTCAGCGTTTCGAAGACGCCGGGGTTTCTGAAGAAGCTGGTGACGTGGATGAGCAGGTCCTGATAAAGCGCGTCCACTTCGGCCGGCGATTCGCGGAGGATGCGCCAATAGGATTCGAGGTCCTTGGTGTTGTTGGCGGTGCAACGACGCTTCAACCGACGCCGGATCGTATTCATCCGATACAGGCTGAAATCGACGCCGGTCTTGGTGCGGAGCAGCAGAAAAATCTTTCGTAACACCGGATCGCTCGGTGCCTCGGGCCACTGGGCTTTGGCGCCGTCCGGAGCGACGAGTGGAGTGCGGTTTTTGGGAACGACGTTTTGGCGATCCCGGGCGTTGGCGGCGGCGCGGCGGGGCGTGCGATTGGGGGAAGCGGCGATGCGCGCGATCTCCGACGCGATTTTTTCCGGAGGCAAAACAAAGTCCACGAGATGCGCGGCGATGGCGCTGCGTGGCATGCTGTCGTATTTCGACGACGCCGCATCCTGCGCAAACGTGACGCCGCCGACTTCCTTGATGGCCTTGAGCCCTTTGGCGCCGTCGGAACCGGCGCCGGAAAGGATGACGCCGATCGCGTGTCTTCCCTGATCGGCGGCGAGCGCGCGGAGGAAGTGATCGATGGAGCGCGCGGGTCCGCCTTTCGTCTCGCGTGGCGTGAGCTTCAAGACGCCCTGCTCGATGGAGAGATTGCAGTTGGGCGGTATGACGTGGATGTGATCCGCGAGGACGGGCGTGTTGTCTTCGATCTCTTGCACGGGAATGCTCGCGGAACGCCCGAGCAATTCCGAGAGCAAGCTGCGATGGGTGGGATCGAGATGTTGAACGAGAACGAAACCGAGGCCCGAACTCGTCGGGAGATTTTTCACCAGCTCGGTGAACGCTTCGAGTCCGCCTGCAGAAGCGCCGACGCCGACAATCTTGCGCGCGAGTTGTTTCGGGGCCGAAATGCGCGGCGACGGTTTTGATTTTTTGCGGGCAACTTTCGGCATGAGGTGAGTCGGCAGCCGATTATGGGGTGTGTTGCCTGGTGAATACTACGAAAAATCTACGCCAACAACAGCGCAAGTTGCACGGCATAGGCGGCTTCTTTGCGAATATTGGCGCTCGGTCAGGACGCGTTGCTGCGCTGAATATTGGGCAAAATCGCGCCGATCGCCTGACGGAATTCGTTCATTACGGAGATGACGACGGGCTCCCAACTGCGCGAATGACCATGCACCGTTTCGCGCCATGTCTCGAAGCTCTTGCGCGGGTGAAGCGTGCGACCCTCGCCGTGCAGCTCGATCGCCTTTCGCGGTTCGCCACCCCATTCGATGACGTTGATGAGCTCGGGACGGAACCAGAGAATCATTCGTCGTGGATTTTCCGAAATTGTGATCGCGAGGAGGCCGCTGGCAGACGCAACAAACGCCTTCGCGCCATCGAAGGCGGCGCCGAGATGATCCCAGAAAAGGAGCGGCCTGTTTTGCTGAGCGAGCCAATCGACGAGCGGTTTTATCGCGTCGGTGGGCGGTGTTTCTCCGCAGGCGGTGAGATGATCGCCTTCGATGATGACGGCGCCCGTCGCACCGCCGAGACGAAGCAAGTCCTGCGTGTTGGCGCAGGTGGTGAGATTGCCCGCATGCGAGATGTCGGCGAGCAAGCGCGTGTAAATGCGCGTGAGTTCGACGCGCTGCGCGAGTTCGCGCGCTTGTTCGCGGGCGGCGAGTTGAAGCGCGAAAATCTGGGTGATGAGTTCGCAGGCCGCGCGCGCGGCGTAAGAAATCCAACGCGGCTCTTGGCAGTGGCAGGTGATCAATCCCCACAACTCCGAGCCGCGCAGCACGGCGATGGACATGGACGAACCGGTGCCCATGTTGCGCATGTACTCGAGATGCATCGGAGAGACCGCCCGGAGCACGGAGAGACTGAGATCGAGCGCGCCCGCGGATCCGCCCTGCGAATTCATGACGATGGGGATCGGGCGATAGTGATTGGAGGGGATGAGGCGGAAGCGGGTGCGGCGATAAAGTTCGCGCGCCTGTCGCGGAATATCCGAAGCCGGGAAACGTTGGTTGAGATAAGTGGGCAACGTGTCGTTGCGATCCTCCGCGATGACCGCGCCGTTCCAATCGGCATCGAATTGATACAAGAGGCAGCGATCGAAACCGGAGATGCGGCGAATTTCGGAAACGGTGAGCTGCTGGAGTTGAGCAATGGATTCGACGGATTCGAGTCGGTTGAGGAAGTGTTGGAGGAGTTGCTCGTTCTGGATCGGTGGCAACGGCACCGCGCGTTCGCCTTCGAGAATGACGGCTTCGTTGTTGTGATGGGCGACCAGCGTGAACTCCGCGGTTTCGCCTCCGACGTGAACCGTGGCCGTCGTGACAAACAGCGCGCGCGTGCGGAAATCAGGATGCGCACTGGCTTGCTCAAGCGCGGGGACGACGTCGTCGCCGAAGACATCGCGGAGGTTGCCTCCGATCAGCGCCGTGGCTTCGCGCCAGAAAAAGTCACGCGCATTGGTGCTGGCGCCGAGGATCTTCCACGTCGCCGGTTCGAGCACAAAAAGGAAACCGTGAGGCTGGATACTGCCGGGCGTGTGGATGGGCTCGCGGTCGCAATTGGAAAGATCGGTGGGCGTGAAAGCGTTCATTGTCGGGAAGTGGACCAGCTGCGAAGTCGGGCGAAGGTTTCGTCGGCGGATTGGATGATCACATCGTCCGTGTTGGCGGACGAATGTTTCAACATCCACGCACGAAACTCCTGCCATCGCAGTCCTACGTCTGCGCCGTAGCTGCGAAAGTACCGGTAGCCCACGCCGTCCTTGAGGCCGAGTTTGGACTCCAGATGGCGCGAGATAAATTGTCCGCCGAGCGTTGAACCCTCGAACACATACAACGCGCCGGCTGCGTGCGCGGGCGAGGCGAGCGACGGCAACGCCTCACAACGCGGAAGTGCCGCGATCACGGGATCGCTCATGCCGTGCGCACGAAGATCTTCGATGAGCCAGGGCGTTTTGAGGCGATCGATCAGCAGCGGATGCGAAGGGCCCAGCAGCGCGGTGATTTTGTTTTCCAGCGGTTCGAGAAAGCCGAGAAAAACGCCGAGCCAGTGAATCAAGTCCGCGCGCGTTTCCGGCAGGCGGAAAACGGACTCCATTTGTTCGTGCTGGCTTTTGGTTTCGGCGCGCAGCCGATCGAGAAGCGATGACATGGGGGAGATCGGACAAGACAGGAAGAAGGCGCGGGGAGAAAGCCATTTGTCCCGAGAGTTTCGCGGAGGAGAAAAACAAAAGGCCGATCCGTGAAGGATCGGCCTGAAGGCGAAACGGGACAATGCGGAGCATCGTCCCTGCCGCGGAAAACGCGCCAAGGCGGAGCGTGCCGCTCGAGCTTAAACGCGGAAACCTTGGGCGAGGTGATAATAGACCTCGTTGTTGCGGAGGTCTTGTTTGAGCTGCGGGAGCTTGGTGTCGGCGTTGATGTGCACGGTTTCGATGCCGGCGATCGTGGCGAAGTCTTCGAGCATTTCGCTCGTGACGACATAGCTGTAGCCGGTGTGGTGCGCACCGCCGGCGTAGATCCACGCGGCGCAGGCGGTCTTGAAGTCGGGTTTGCATTCCCACACGGCGCGCGCGACGGGGAGCTTCGGGAGCTTCGGCGTTTTGACCGCTTTGACTTCGTTGATGATGAGACGGAAACGATTGCCGAGATCGACGAGCGAGGCGTTGAGGGCTTCACCGGCGGGCGCGTCGAAGACAAGACGCACGGGATCTTCTTTGCCGCCGATGCCGAGCGGATGGATTTCGACCGAAGGTTTGCCGCCGGCGATGCTCGGGCAGATCTCGAGCATGTGCGAACCGAGGACTTGATGGCCCTTCGGAGACATGTGGTAAGTGTAGTCCTCCATGAAGGAGGTTTGTTTGCCGCCGGCCATGACCTTCATGGCGCGAACGAGCGCAGCGGTCTTCCAATCGCCTTCGCCGCCGAAGCCGTAGCCGGCCGCCATGAGCCGCTGCGACGCCATGCCGGGGAGCTGGCGGAGGCCGTGGAGGTCTTCGAAGGTGTCGGTGTAAGCCTTGGCGCCGATTTCGCTGAGGAACTGGCTCATGCCGAGTTCGAGGCGGGCGCTATAGCGGAGCTCTTCGTGGCGTTTGCCGCCCTTCTTAAGGGCGGGGACGATCGTGTAGAGCTTTTCGTATTCGGCGACGAGGTTGTTGATGGCCTTGTCGGAAACGGCGTTCACTTTCGCGACGAGATCGCCGACGCCGTAGGTGTTTACTTCGAAACCGAAACGGATCTCGGTGGCGACCTTGTCGCCTTCGGTGACGGCGACGTAGCGCATGTTGTCGCCGAAGCGGACGATCTTCGCGCCCTGCCAGTCGTGCCAGGCGTGAGCGGCGCGCATCCAGGCGCCGATGCGGTCCTGGACTTCGCGATCGGACCAGTGGCCGACGACGACCTTGCGGCCGAGGCGGAGACGCGTGTGAATGAACCCGGCTTCGCGGTCGCCGTGGGCGGCCTGGTTGAGGTTCATGAAGTCCATGTCGATCGTGCCCCACGGGAGGTCGCGATTGAACTGGGTGTGGAGATGCAGGAAGGGTTTCTTGAGCGCGGTGAGGCCGCGAATCCACATCTTCGACGGCGAGAAGGTGTGCATCCAAAGGACGAGACCGGCGCAGTTGGCGTCGGCATTGGCTTCGACGCATACCTTGGCGATCTGGTCGGAATCCACGAGCAGCGCCTTGAACTTCAGTGGAAGCGGCAGGCGCTTGGATTTCACGAGGCCATCGACGACGGCCTGGGCGTTGGCGGCGACCTGTTTGAGCGGGCCTTCGCCGTAGAGGTGCTGCGAACCGCAGATGAACCAGATTTCGGGAGTGGTCAGATTGACGAGGGACATGGAGGGGAATGGAAAAATTTTAACCACAGCGACACGGAGGGCACAGAGAGCGGATCGGATATTCGACGCCCTCTGTGATCTCTGTGCCTCTGTGGTTCATAAAATGAAACGTGATCAGGCGTTGGTGGATTCTTTGATGGTGAGGAGGTCTTTCATCACGTTGCCGAGATCGGCGGATTTGTTGCGTCCGCCGAAGCTGTCGTGGAGCTGGCGATACAATGCGTAGAGCCGGTCGTAGATTTTCCGGTTCGCGGCGATGGGCTTGTAGGCGACCTTTTTGAGCGAAGTCATTTTCTTCTGCGCCGTCGGGAAATCCTTGTGCGCACCGGCGAGAACAGCGGCGCTGACGGCGGAGCCGAGCGCGCAGGCTTGCGACGAACCGGCGACAAGCATGGTGCAGCCGGTGACGTCGGCGTAGATCTGCATGAGCAGCGGATTTTTCTCGGCGATGCCGCCGGCGCAGACGACGCGCTCGATCGGCACACCGTATTCGCGGATGCGCTCGATGATGGCGCGGGCGCCGAACGCGGTGGCTTCTATGAGCGCGCGGTAGATGTCGGCCTGCGTGGTGTGAAGCGTCTGGCCGACGAGCAAACCGGTGAGACGTTGATCGACGAGGATGGTGCGGTTGCCGTTGTTCCAATCGAGTGCGAGCAAGCCGTGCTGGCCGGGCTTTTGTTTCGCGGCTTCGGCGGTGAGCTTCGCGTGGAGTTTCGCGTCTTTGAGCACACCTTCGACGTACCATTTGAAGATGTCGCCGACGGCGGACTGGCCGGCTTCGATGCCGTAGAAGCCGGGGAGAATCGCACCCTTGACGATGCCGCAGATGCCGGGGATGTCGGGCACGTTTTTATCGGCGGAAACGACACCGCAATCGCAGGTCGAGGTGCCGATGACTTTGACGAGCGTGCCCTCTTTCACGCCGCAACCGATGGCGCCGTAATGGACGTCCATTTCGCCGATCGCTATCGGGATGCCGGCGGGCAGGCCGAGTTTCTTGGCCCATTCGGGGCTGAGCTGACCGGCGGCGGTGTTGGCGTCGTGCGCCTTTCCGTAGAGACGGTCGCGGAGATCGGCGAGTTTGGGATTGAGGAGCGAAAGGAATTCTTTGTCGGGCAAACCGCCCCAATCCTCGGCGTAGAGAGCTTTGTGGCCGGCGCAGCAAACGCCGCGAACGACCTTCGTCGGATCGTTGACGCCCGCGAGGATGGACGGAATCCAGTCGGCGAGTTCGACCCAGGAGAAGGCGGCGTCGAAGACCTTGGGCGCGACGTTGAGGCAGTGCCAGATCTTGGACCAGAACCACTCGGAAGAATAGGTGTTACCGCATTTGGCGATGAACTGCGGGCGATGCTCCGCGGCGAGTTCGGTGATCTTGGCGGCTTCGCGCCAGCTGGTGTGGTCTTTCCAGAGCCAGCATTGGGCGTGGAGGTTTTTTGCCCACTTCTTGTCGAGCGCGAGAGCGCGGTTGTTTTTGTCGACCGGGATCGGGCTGGAGCCGGTGGTGTCGACGCCGATGCCGATGACCTTGTCGGCCTTAAAACCGGGTTTCTTTTTCGCGGCCGCGAGCGCGGACTTCACGCTCTTTTCGAGACCAAAGAGATAATCGCCGGGGTGCTGGCGCGCGAGATGGTGGTCTTTGGGATCCAGGAGGATGCCCTGCGAGCCGGAGGGATAGTTGACGACGGCGCTGCCGAATTCCGCGCCATCGGAGGTGCGGACGATGAGGGCGCGCACCGAATTGGTGCCGTAATCGATACCGATGGTGAACATGGTGGGACGGTGGGGAAGACGTGGGGCTAAGACGTCCGTGTGCCAGGGTAAACGGCACACGGGCTTGACAGTATCGCCGACCGCGTGGGGCGCAGTCGGAATGACGAATGACGAAGGCGGAAGACCGGCGCCGGAATGGCGGTGACCGGTGAGTGGTCAGCGACCAATGACCGTGGGAGGGGATGTGTGGAATGAAAGCGAATCGCGGTTCGGTCAGCGGCCCTGGCGGAACCGGTCGAAGAGGACGGCGCTCAGCAGGATCGCACCGCGGACCACGTATTGGAAAGCGATGTCGATGTTGAGGAGGTTCATCGCGTTTTCGACGATGCCCATGATGAACACGCCGGCGATGACGTAGCTCATGCGGCCGATGCCGCCGCTGAGCGACACGCCGCCGAGCACGCAGGCGGAGATGATCGAGAGCTCGATGCCTTGCGCGGTTTTCGGATCGCCGATGCCCATGCGCGAGGCAAGCAACACGCCGGCGAGCGCGGCGACCGCGCCTTGCAGCACGAAGATGGTGATCTTCACGCGATCGACGGGGATGCCGGCGAGACGCGCGGCCTCTTCATTGCCGCCGATGGCGAGCGTGTTGCGACCGAAGGTGGTGCGCTGTAGTACAAAACCGAATACAGCGAAGAGCGCGAAGCAGATCCAGACCGGCGTGGTGATCTGGAAAAGAACGCCGCCGCGGTCGTTGTGGATGGTCGGATAAGCGGCGTTGGCCAGATCGAGAATGCCTTCGTGACTGATGCCGATGGAGCGGTAATCGGCGAAAACAAACGCGAGACCCTTCACCATCATCATCGTCGAAAGCGTGGTGATGAGGGGATTGATTTTGAATTTTGCGACGACGACGCCGTTGACCAAGCCGACGAGCGCGCCGAACGCCAGCGAGCCGCTGATGGCGAACGGAAGACTGCCGGTGTCGCGCAGGATGAGCGCGCATAACACGCCGCCCGCGGGAATAATTGTGCCGACCGACAAATCGAAATTTCCCGACGCCAGACAGAACAACATCGTCGTAGCGACGATGCCCACGGTGGAGACGGCGAGCAACACACTCGCGGCATTATTGGGCGTCGCGAAATTGGGAACGGTAAACGAGCAAGCGATCACCAGCGCGGCGAGCACGAGCAACATGCCGGCGCGATCGAGAAACATGAAAACGGCGCGAGACTGTTGAGCGGAGGATGGTGACGAGCTGGCGGAGGCGGACATGAGGCAGAGTGAAAAAAGAAGGGTGAAAAGCGACGTTCACCACGGAGCGCGGGGCGCGGAGTTTTGCGAAAATGAAAAATAGTCGGTGCTAAAGAGCTCAGGCGGCGGTGGAGGTTTCGACAGGGAGCGCGGCGGCGAGGATGCGTTCGGGTTCGAACTCGGCGCGGGTGAACTCGGCGGAGAGTCGTCCCTGGCGCATCACGAGCAAACGATCGGCGAGGCCGATGATTTCGGGCAGATCGCTCGAGACGACGAGCACGCTGACGCCTTCGCGCGCGAGTTTGAAAATGAGCTGGTAAATCTCGCTCTTCGCGCCGACGTCGATGCCGCGCGTGGGCTCGTCGAGCATGAGGACTTTGACGTCTTCGGAGAGCCAGCGGCCGAGGATGACCTTCTGCTGATTACCGCCGGAGAGATTTTTGATGAGCTGCTGCAGCGATGGAGTTTTGACGGCGAGCGAGCGGACTTGCTCGCTGGCGTTTTGTTGCTCCCAACGCGTGTTGATGATGCCGCCGGGAAATACGTGGTGACGCCGCGCGGAGATGTTGCAGTTCTCCATGATCGAGAGGATCGGGAGAATGCCTTCTTTCTTACGGTCTTCGGTGCAATAAACGAGGCCGGCGCGAATCGCGTCGGCGGGGCGCCGGATGCGCACGGGCGTGTCATGAATCGCGATGTCGCCGGCGGTCGCGGGCGTGGCGCCGAAAAGAAGTTTGAGCAGCTCGGTGCGTCCCGCGCCGATCAAACCGAAGAGGCCGAGGATCTCGCCCTGCGCGATTTTGAGCGAAACCGGCGAGTTGAGGCCGGGGCCAAAAAGACGATGCACATCGAGTCCGACGCTGCCGTGCGGTCGCGGTTGATAACCGTACACGTCGATGATGTCGCGGCCGACCATGTCTTTCACGAGCGCGTCGGGCGTGGTTTCGGAAAGCGATTCATAGGTGCGCACATGCGTGCCATCGCGCAGCACGGTGCACGCATCGCAGATGCGGAAGACTTCTTCCATACGATGCGTCACATAGAGGATCGCGCAGCCTTCACGGCGGAGGTCGTTGATGACGCTGAAAAGTTTTTCGATCTCGCGCGCGGAGAGCGAGCTGGTGGGTTCGTCGAACGCGATGATCTTGGCGCCGCGTGTGAGCGCTTTTGCGATTTCGACCATCTGGCGTTGGCCGATCGGCAGGCGCGAGAGTTTCGTGTCGGGATCGATGTTCTCGCCGAGACGTTGGAGCTGACGGGCGGCGAGCGCGCGGAGTTGTTTGCGATCGATGATGCCGCCGCGCTGCGGCATGTGGCCGAGGTAAATGTTTTCCGCGACGGTCATCTCGGGCACGAGATGCAGCTCTTGATAAATGACCGCCACGCCCGCGGCCATCGCTGCGGACGTGGAGTGGAAAACATGTTCGCGTCCGCCGATGTGGAAACATCCCGAGGTCGGCAGATGCGCGCCGCTAAGCGCTTTGAGCAGCGTCGATTTGCCCGCGCCGTTTTCCCCCATCAACGCGTGCACCGTGCCTTCGCGAACGCCAAAACTCACACCGCGCAGGGCTTTCACGCCCGGATAGGTTTTAGTGATGGCGTCGAAAACGAGATAGGGCTGGGCGGCGTTGCTCACGGAGATCGGCGAAAGTAAAAACGAAACGACGAGGCGATAAAACGATCCTCTTGAAGAACGTTTACTCGAGGACGCCCGCTTCGCGCAGAACGTTCTCGTAGTTTTCGCGCGTGATGAGGGTGCCTTCTGTGCGCGTGTCGAGCGGCGGCTCGATGCCATCCTTGATCCATTTGTAGAGCATCTCGGCGGAGATGTAACCTTCGTAGGGAGCGGAGACGAACATGGAGCCGTAGAACGGCGTGGGTTTGGCTTTGCGAAGTTCGTCGAGGCAGTCGGTGCCGTTGATGCCGATGCCGACGGCATTGTCGGCGGTGAAGCCGCGGTTTTCCATGGCGCGAACGGCGCCGAGCACGGCGGTGTCGTTCATGCCGAGGATGAGCCAGTTTTTGATCTGCGGGCGTTGCGTAAGAAGAATGTTGGCGGCGTCGAACGCGCCGGGGACATCGGTGGTTTTTTGCGGAGCGCGGAAGATGCGATCGTCGGGGAAACCGGCGGCCTTGAGCGCGGCGATGGAGCTCTCGGTGCGTTCGCGGGCGGTGTCGAGTTCGTCAAACGTGATCGCGCACACGGCGGTGTCTTCCATCGCCCAACCGCGGCGTTTGAATTCGGCGGCGAGCGCTTCGCCTTGTTGCGTGCCGATGCGGGTGGCGGACATGCCGACGTACGGAACATCGGTCATGAGTTTGCCATCGCGCACAAATTGATCGTCCACGGTCACGACCTTGAGACCCTTTTGTTTCGCGCGATTGAGGATCGCGGGCCCGAGGCGAACGTCGGGCGTGCAGATCACAAAACCCTGCGCGCCGGAGACGGCGATGTTGTCGATCGTGGTGAGCGTTTTTTCGCCGTCGGTCACGCCGAGCTTGATCACTTCGAAGCCGTACTTTTCGCCGGCTTGATCGGCGCCTTTCCATTCTTGCTGGAACCACGGCTCCTCGGGCTGCTTCACGAGGAAAGCGATTTTGATTTTATCGGAAGCGCCGCCGGCGGATTCGCTTTTCTTGGAGCAACCGGCGACGAGGCAGAGGGCAAAAATGGGGAGGAAACAGCGGAGTAATTTCATGGGCTAAAGGGCAGTGAAGGGAAATGGGGACCACGAGCAAAGAGGTCCGTTGCTCGCCCGTAAAGGATGCAGGAACAATTTTTGCGGACCTTTCGCGCTGGAAATGTCGTCCGTTCCTTGACAGTACAGGAGCATGACACGCGTCACGATGGCGATCATCGCCGAGAAGGCCGGCGTATCCAAAAACACCGTTTCGCTCGCACTGCGCCACGATCCGCAGATCCCTCCGGAGACACGGAAGCGCATCGCGAAGATCGCGAAGGCCATGGGCTACACGAAGAACCCCGTGGTCGCGCAGTTGATGACGGAGCTGCGCAAGGCGCATCCGGCGGGGTACCGGCGTACGTTGGCGCTGCTCAATGCGAATCTCGATCCGCGTGCGTTCAAGGCGCATCCGACCGTGCCGGTGTATGTATCCGGTTGCCGGAGACGCGCGGAGTTTCACGGCTACAAGCTCGACGAGTTTTGGCTGCACGATCCCGAACTCAATGGCGAGCGACTCGACCGCATCTTAAAAGCGCGCGGAATCCGCGGCGCGTTGGTGGTCGGTTTGATGAAGGAAAACCAGCTGCCCGAGCGCTTCGCGACGATCTGGCAAAACCACGCCTGCGTCGTCACCGGCGTACGCACGCGGAATCCAACGCTGCCGTTTTGCTGTGTGGATCATCATGCGCTCGTGCTGCAAGCGATGGAGCAGGTGCGCGCGCTCGGCTACGAACGTCCGGCGCTCGTCGTGGACGATCATATCGATCGGCTGGTGGACGGACGTTTCAGCTCCGCGATGTGGGTGGGGCAGCAGGCGTTGCCGGCGAAGAATCGCGTGCCGGGATTTTATTCCGTCGAAGAAGCGCGCAAAGATCCGTCGATTTTCGAAAAATGGCTCAAGGCGCATCGGCCCGATGTGATTTTCACGCTCTACAATGTCGTGAAAACATGGGTCGAAGGACTCGGCCTGAAAGTCCCGCGCGATATCGGCCTTGTGCAACTCGAGCGTCGCGCCGACAGCAAGGACTGGGCGGGCATCGATCAGCACAACGATCTGACCGGTGAAAGCGCCGTGGATATGCTTGTCGGCATGGTGCACAACAACGAGATCGGCCTGCCGGCCTTTCCGCGTGCCACGCTGGTCGGCGGTTCGTGGGTCAACGGCGCGACGGTGCGCACGATCACGGAGAAGGCTGCGGTGAAGGCTTGAGCGCGGTTGTAAGGATGTGGACGCGGCCGGTCGCTGAACAATGTGCCGGTGGGACGTGCGTGTATTCAGAGAATAACTACAACGCGTTTCGCCTCGTGCCTGCGAGGCAGGGATGATGCTCCGCATTGTCCGTCTGCGACATGGATCAAGCGCTGAGGTCGATCGCGGGTTGGGGGGGCTAGGTGGACGATGCAGAGCATCGTCCCTACCTGAAACGTCCGGGACAAGTGCGCGGCGTTTCTTAGAAAGCCGCGCCTGGCTCAGCGACGATAGTTGCGCTCATTACGCGGACTGCCGCGTCCGCCGGAACTGCGACGATCTCCGCCGGCAAATTCGCGCGGGGCGGGGCGTTCTTCGCGCGGACGAGCTTCATTGATCATGAGCGGGCGTCCGCCGAAATCGTTCCCATTGAATTGTTCGATCACACGTTGGGCATCGGCGGGGGTGGCCATCGTGACGAAGGCAAATCCGCGCGAGCGGCCGGTGAATTTATCGAAGACCAGATCCACAGCTGTCACGGTGCCGGCCTGATTAAAGCGCTCTTCCAATTCCTGCGCAGTCGTGGCGAACGGCAGGTTACCGACATAGAGCTTGCTACTCATGATACGTTTTGGGGGCTCCGATTTTTCGCCGTTCCCGTCCATCGAGTTTCAAATCATCACTGAACTTTCTTCCCGCTCATGACGATCTACCGTCCGAAAAATACGTGAGACGGGCGCACCGTGGCCGGCTGCCTGTGCCGGTGCAAGTGCGGAAACTGCCGGAATTCGGGACGCGCGATTTTGTGTTATATACGTGGCGTGGGCGGAGTTGGGCGCCCGTAGGTCAGGTTGAAAAGCGGCGTGCACATGAGCGTGGTGACGATCGCCATCACCACCATGATCGAGAAGAACGCCGGCGTAATCACCCCGCGCTCGAGCCCGATGTTGAGGATGATCAATTCCATGAGTCCGCGAGCGTTCATGAGCATGCCGATGCCCATGGCTTCGCGATGGGATTCTCCTTTGAAGCGCGCGGCTGCGTAGCAGGCGCCCCATTTGCCCAGGATGGCGACCGCAAGCACGACAAACGTCACGAGCCACAGCGAGCCGCTGGCGGCGACGATGTCCATGCGGGTGTTGAGGCCGGAATAAATGAAGAACAACGGCAAGAAGAGCAGTGTCGTGATCGGCTCGATGGTCGTGACGAGTTGTTCGCTGAACTTTCCCCGCGGCACCGCGGCTCCGAGGAAAAAGGCACTGAAAACCGCATAGAGGCCGATTTTGTCGGTGAACCACGCGGCCCCCATCAGGAGCACCAACATCGTGCCGAGCATCGCGCGGCCGTCTTCGGCGCTTTTTTCCGCACGACGCGCGATCGCCGCGAGCACTGGGCGGCCGATCGTCGACAACGCCAGGACAAACAGCGCGCCGCCGCCCACCGCATAGGCCGCCAGCATGAAATCGCCCGACAATCCCGCGAGCACGAGCGCCAGCACGCACCACGCGGCGGCATCGTCGATCGCACCGGCTGCGAGCGCGAGCGCGCCGGCGGTGGTGTGGGACAGTTTTCGTTCAAAGATGATGCGCGCCAGCATCGGGAACGCCGTGATCGCCATGGCCGCACCGAGGAAAGGCGCCGCGGCGATCAGCGAAATGCCTTCGTGGAAAAACCGCCCGTCACGCCAAAGCCAGATCGCCACCACGCAGCCCATGGCAAAAGGCGCCAAGATGCCCGACAGCGAAATGGTCAACGCGCTCGCGATGCGCGTGCGCACGAGGTCGAGGCGGAACTCGAGCCCGACCACAAACATGTATAGCGCGAGGCCCACTTGTGCGCCGGAGAATAAAATCGGTTTCGATGCCGCCGGGAAAAGCGCGGCCTGCCATTCGGGAAAAAACAGGCCGAACAAGGACGGGCCCATCAAGACACCCGCGATCATTTCTCCCACGACAGGCGGTTGCCCGACGCTCATGGCCAACCGGCTCACCAGGCGGCAAACGCCCAGAATTACCACCAATTGAAGAAAGAACTGCACCGACAGCTCGAAGGGCGTCATAGGAAAGGGCTGGCCACTTCGGTTCAGCGGCGGGCAAGGAGCAAGCGGGAATTTGAGACGCCGCCTTCGCCGCGACTTATCACTTGAGGGGAGGGCGGCATCTTTGTTTTGTGCCCAGCTACAACTAATCTGCGGAATGAATCACGCCTCCATCGCCAGTGCCGACCGGTCGCTCTCAGCTCGAGGGTGCGCTGCATGAGCACGGACGCATCTGCCACAGGACCGGTTGTCCTGCACATCGCTTTCGGAGACTCCGCCTTGCAGCCACCCGCGGGCGGACGTGACGCGGCGCGCATCCGTCTCGATTTGCCCTGCCTCGCCGGGCAAGCGGAGGAAACGATTTTCGATGGACTGCAACCGCTGCCGACGATCGACGGCGTAACGCTTTTTCAACGTGGCGATTTGCTCGTCGGGCATGCGCAGGAGCCTTTTGACGAAGCCACGGTCGAACCCGCTTCGCGACGTTTATACGATCGTGTGCTCAAAGCATGTAATGGACGGCGGTTGTATCGGGCGTGGAACTACGTGCCGCGGATCAACGCGTACAAGGACGGCCTTGAGCACTATCGTGCGTTCTGCAAAGGACGATCGCTCGCGTTTGAAGCGAGTCACGGTGCCGGCTACGAGGTACGATTGCCCGCGGCGTCGGCGGTGGGCAGCGACGGGCGAACGCTCGATGTGGTTTTTGCGGCCGGCCTCAAAACCCCGCGGCATGTGGAAAATCCCGAACAGGTGCCGGCGTATCGTTATCCGCGCGAATACGGGCCGCGCTCTCCGAGTTTTTCTCGAGCCACCGCAGTGGTCGAGGGCGGACGCGAATGGATTTTTGTCTCGGGCACGGCCTCGATCAAAGGTCACGCGACGGTTGGCGTCGGCTCGCTGCGCGAACAAATCGACTGCACGCTTGATAATCTTCGTCTCATCTCGCTCAACAGCGGCGCGGGCGAATCGCTCGGCCGCGGCACGCCCGGTCCGGCGTGGGAACGGCATTTCAAAATTTATCTGCGGCGCGCCGACGATCTGGCGCGCGCGAGAGAATTGCTCGAACGCATATTGGTTTTCCCGGGCGATCATGTCACCTGGTTGCGCAGCGATATCTGCCGCGCGGAGCTCGACATCGAAATCGAAGCGACGCTCGTCCGCTGAGGCGGCGCGCAAACAGGTGAATCAACGCGGAGACTTGAGTGCTTCGCGCAGCGCCTTCGTGTCGTTTTTACCGCGCGGCGTGAGCGGGAACTCTTTCATGAGCACGAGCCGCTTCGGAACTTTCCACGGAGCGAGCGCGCGATGCAGCAACGCACGCACATCGATGGCGGACAAATCGGTCGCGAGCGCGGCGGCGAGTTCGTCAGCGCGATCCGGATGTGCACTCGCGTAAGCGTCGCGAATGCCCGGAAGTTTTTTGAGTTCGAGCTCGAGCGCGGTGAGATCGAGACGCCGACTCGCGATCTTGATCATGCGACCCGTGCGACCGAGCAAAACGAGTTCGCCGTGCTCGTTCAACATCGCGAGGTCCGCCGGCATGTGCGCGCCGAAGCCGTCGGACGAACGGCGTCGATTACCATGCGTGAAAACCGCGGCGCTGCTCACCGTGATGCGACGACCGCGCCCGAAACTCAGTCGCACGCCTTCCATTGGCGTGCCGACGCTGCGTCCTGTGAGCGTGGCTTCTCCGCGGCGATCGTAAGCGATACCGCCGGTTTCGCTCGATCCGTAGAAACCGTGAAGGCGTCGGCCGAACTTCTCGAAAAACGCGCGCGCGGTTTCCGGAGGAAGCGCGGAGCCGGCCGAGATGATCGTACGAATGCTTTGTAGTGATTCTTTGGATACGTCGGTAAGCGCGAGCACGCGCAGGATGGCGGGCACCGCCGGAAAAACGGTCGGCCGCCAGCGTGCCGCGTCGTCGGCGATGGCGTGGTGAAGCGGCGCGGAAACGCAGAGAATCGCCGTCCCCTGCGCGAGCAGCGGCACGACGAGATTTCCGAGTCCGTACGAATGGCCGAAGGGAATCAGACCGAGATTCAGATCGTCGGGACGGATGTCCATCGACGCGCAGACTTGTCGTCCATCCGCGAGCATTTCGCCGTGTGTGAACGCCAGCGCGCGCGGCATGCCTGTGCTGCCCGAGGTGAGTTTCACCAACGCGATGCCGGGTGTCGCGCGTCGCGTGCGGCCGGACAATGCTTCGAGCTGGTTGTCCGGACCGAGCAGAAAATGCGCGCGGGCGGCGAGCGCGAGGGAGCGTTGAGATTCGAGCGGTTCGCTCGGATCGAGAGGCACGGGCACCGCGCGGAGTCGCAGCAGTGCGATAAAAATCGCGAACCAGTCCGCGCCATTGGGTCGCGAGAAAACCACCCAGCGTCCAGCGAATACACGCTCAGGAGCGGCTTCGCGAAAACGAGCGGCCGCGGCATGTGCCCGCGCGTCGATTTCAGCACGGGAGAAAACCGTCGCGTTGGCGGCTTCGATCACGGCGCGTGCATGGGGCGCGGTTGCGACGAGCGCATCCCACGTGGAGAGCAAAGTGGCGGGCGTTTCGGCGGAGGACGACAAAGTAGGAAAAAGTGAAGCGGACGAATGTGAGGGTCCAAGCGTGATCGGACACGACGTGCAATCGGCCGTCACTTCTATGGACGAGCGGTCGAATCAAAGCCGCCGCGCGCAAAAGCGAAAGCAGGATTTGTCGCCGTGAGCGCGACTCAGTTCGCCGGCGGTTTTTTATGTCCCGATGTTTGTCCCAGCGGTTCGAGTTCCACCATCAGCAGCGCGGTGAAAACGATCAACGCAACCGTCGAGCCGAGCGCGGAGATCACGGGGATCCTGCTGAAGGCGAGGACACCAAACGAGATTCCGGTGGTCAGCGCGGAGATGCGAATGGATGGGGGCGGCGGCTCGTGACGACGCGCGTTTTCGGCCGAGAAGATCGCGTAGTTGTGGCTCAGGCACACGCCGAGAAACGCGGCGAGAAGATGGAAGAGATTGAGCGGTTGTCCGAGCAGGCCCAGCAATCCGAGCGCAAAAAAACAGGAGCCCGCGGGAATCATAAAGATGCGCACGCCACGTCGCAGTCCGTAGAGCACAAACACGCTGAGGCCGATGATCGACAGACCGATCACGCTGAGTTTTGCGGTGTCGGCGCGATAACGCGAGAAAAGCGAGTTGAGTGATTCGAGCTGCGCGACGCCGAAGGTCGATGTTTCCGCCGGAGGTTCCGCGCCGGGTGGATGATCGGCGAGCGTGAGAAACCAACTCGGGCCGCCGTTTTCATCGAGGTGAAAAAGCAGTCCCAGCGGGCCGGTGAGCACGCGGCGAATGTCGGTAAAAAGCGAAGCATATGCGGGCGATTCTGCGGCGCGCAGATCTTCCCACGCGGAGAAAAAAGGTTCGAAGCTCTCGGCGGTGTAACCGCGAGTATCCAGCGCAGGACGCAGTTTTTCGGGGAAGTCCGCGAGTGCGTTGAGCAGCGTGCCGCGTTGTGTCCATGCGGCTTCGGTGGGCAGCAGATAACCGGCGCTGGTTGCGGGCGCGTGGGGAAATTGCGCGTCGTGCCAGGTCGTGAAGCGCTCGAGCGCGGCGCGGGCGAGCGCGGGCGTTTCGCCATGGGTGAGATAGGCGGTGCGTTCTTGCGCATCGCCGAAGAGCTGACGCACGGCGGCGTCGTTTGCGCGAAGTTCGACCGCGGGAATTTCCAGTTGCCGGATGTCGTCGCGCCAATGCAGACGCCACGGGCCCACCACGGCGACGATCAGCGCGAGCGCAAATAAGGGACGTACGATGTATCGGGCGCGCGGAGAACTCGGTGGGGAAAAGTTGCGCGTTTCGAGAAACGCGCGATCGAGCTGGGCGAAGTAGAGCATCGCCACCGCGACCGCGGAGATGAGTCCGGCGCTGACAAACACACCGAGTTGCTGCACGAGCGGAAGCTCCGACCAGAAGAGGAGCGAAAAGCCGATCACGGTGGTGAGACAGCTTGTGAGCAGCGGCTTGAGCAGGCGCCCGAGTTTTTCGCGATACGGTTCGTCGGGACGCAGCGCGGGCTGCATGTACAAATAAAAACCGTAATCGATCGCGACACCGGCGAGCAGCGAGCCGATCACAAATACGAGAATGTGCACGCGTTCGAAAACCATCGTGGTGACGACCCATGCGCCGAGCGTGGAAAACAGCACGACCGGCACGAGATGGAGCACTTTCCACAAGCGCCGTACGAAGAGACAGGCGATGCCGATCACGCCGATGAGTGACGCGGTGTTGAGCCAGGAAATCTCGGCTTTGATGCGCGCTTTGCTCTCGGCGGCGAAACGATTGACGCCTGTCCAGCGCAGCTCGACCTCGGACGCGATCGCGCGCGCTTCGCTCAACGCGCTCTCTATCGCGCCGAACACGGGATCTTGTCCCGCTTCGCTAAACGGCGAATCGCGAACGATCGCCCACACCAGCGCGTGATCGTTCACTTCGCCGGAAGAGCTGACCGCGAGCGATTGGATTTTTTCGACCAGCGAAGGCACTAGCAGCAGCGGATCGCTTGGAAGCAATTCTTGGAACGCCACGCTTTCGGCACGCGTGAGAAAGTGATCGAGCTGCTCCGCGGTGTCGCCGGCGAGCCATGTGGAAAATTCGCTGGCGGGGCGGCCGGTGCTGGAGAACTGCGCGTGTTTTTCCGCGAGCCAGCGGGGCAGAAGAAAATCGAAACGACGCTCGAAGACGAAAGTGCCGAGCGCATTGCGGGTCTCGCTCGCGCCCAGGACCTCGACTTCGGCGATCGTTGGCGAACGACGCAGCGAGTCGGCAAATGCGCTGACGGCTTCGGCGGGCGGCGCTTCACTGCCGGAGGAAAGCGCGAGCAGGAGGACGCGCGCCTGTTGTTGATCGGTCAGCGAGCGGACGAGGCTGAGCTCGGGCGCGCGTTCATCGACTGGGATGAGATCGATGACATTGGTGGAGATTTTCCTCCCGTAGTCGAGGCGCAGCAACCAGAACGCGCCGACGAGGGCGAAGACAAAAAGAATGAGTCGGGCGATGAATTTCTGGCGGGCTGGCTCCATTGAAAGCGGGTCGTGCGTATCCAAATTTGCACTACGGCGTCAGCGGAAGAACTCGCGTCGCTCCTCGTCGCTGAACTTTACCTGCGTGTCCGCCTCGCCGATGACGATCACGATGCCTTGCAGCGCGGATTTACGCATCTCGAGTTGTTTCACATGAGCGTCCTTGCCGGTGACGACGAGGCGGTTGAGCACACGCGACAATTCGCCGGGACGCGGATCGAAGACGAGTTGCCAGGTATCGCCATCGCGACGGCCGTAGAGTTCGAAATTGCGCGAAAGCGCATCGAGGTCGAAACGCATCACATGCAGCAGCGCGGTGGTGGCGGCATTGGCGCGTGGATCACTGGGGACTTCGCGCGTACGACCGCGGGAGTCGCGCAGCATCACGCCGCGCGCGTCGACGAGCATGAGTTGTTTTTCGGGCGACTCGTATTGAAGGCTGAGCGCGCCTTCGGCGGAAAGCCGCATCCGCCCGGTGAAGACGACGGGGATTTTCTTGAAAGGAAGGTAGCGGTTCTCCGTGAACGGCGCGGTGACATTACCGTGTGCGCGAAGTTCGGCGGCGAGTTCGCGCCAAGGCGCATCGTTTTCGCCGATGACGATACGGTTTTCCGGAGAAACCAAATCGGGCATGTCGGCCGCGCGTGCGAGCGGAGTGAAAAAACAAAGAGCGAGAAACAAGCGGCGGAGAAACATAGGGCAGGAGTTTTAGCCGCGAAGACGGCGTTGATAACGAAGCGCCGCCGGCCAGCGCCAGAGGAGTTGCACGAGAAGTCGTGAGTGGAGCCAGATCATGCGGAGATTGTCGCGCAGATAATGGAAATGGGAAATGCCGCCGTCGCTTTTCGCGATGTAGCGACATGTGGCGGGAATGTTGATCGTGGGCGTGCCGTTCCAAACCATGCGCACGGCGACTTCCGGATCGAAATCGTAGCGCCGCGCAAAACGCGTCGAGCGAAGTGTGCGCACAAGCGGTGCGAGCGGATAAACGCGAAAACCAAAAAGCGGATCGTCGATGCCGCGGCCGAGTAGTTCGAGGTGGACCAACGCGACGGAAAGTTTGCGTCCCTGCAAACGTAGCTGCGGCGCTTCGGGCCCGAAGACGGGTTTGCCGAGCACAAGCGCGTCGGGATTTTGCGCGGACACCGACATGAAATCGACGATGCGATCGGCGGGATGTTGTCCATCGGCGTCCATCACGAGCGCGTGAGTGAACCCGGCGGCCAGCGCTTCTTCCGCGCCGGTGAGTACGGCGGCGCCTTTACCGCCGTTGGTGTCGCGCACGATCACCCGCAACGCCGGCTCGTGTAGTGAAAGTTCCACTACAGGCAGATGACTGCCATCGGTGCTCGCGTCGACGACGACCCACACCGGCTGCCACACCGCAAGCGCCTCCTTCACCGTCGCCAGCAAGCGCGGTCCGGTGTTGTAGCTCGGGATGAGCAGGAGATGGGAGGACGACATGGGGAAATCCGAAAAGCGAAGGACGGGAATGATCAATGACCGCTGACCAATGACCAGTGGATATGCGGGCGAGTGGGTTTGCGGCTGAACGGATGGTGCTTGTTACTGGAAACTTCGTTCCTCACTCGAGCGATGGAATCGGTTTCGCCGCGGCAGCGAGTTGTTGTTCGACGTGAGCGGTGATCTCAGTGCACGACATCGGTGTGTCGGCGGGGATGAGTTCGCCGAGCGTGACATTCATCCAGGTGGGCAGCTCGGGCAGTTTCCACCAGGCACGACCACGGACGCCGAGATGGCGGCTGACTTCGATCGAGAGTAGCCGGATGGGCGCGCGTGCGCGTTGGGCGATGAGTGCAAAACCGGGTTTGAGCGGCTCGAGTCGTTTGCCGGAACCCGTGCGTGTGCCCTCGGGAAAAACCAGCAGCGAACGCCCCTGCGCGACTTTGTCGGCGGCGTCGCGGATGGCATCGAGACCGTTTCCGCCGGACGCATAACCCGCGATCAACGCGGCGGGACCGATGGCGGGATTATGCAGGAGCGCGGGTTTAAAAATGCAGACAGCGTCGGGCAGGATCGAAAGGATCACGGGCGCGTCGATCAGCGACGGATGATTGGCGACATAGACCGTGCCGGGCTGAAGCGTTTGGTTTTCAAAACCAAACCAACGCACGCGAAATGCGCCGGTGGCATGGCACCATTGGCGCCAGAGGATGAACAGCCGCCGGATCGTGCGGCGCGCGAGCGGGCCGAGACGATCGCGCTTGGGCACGAGCAACAGAAATGCGCAGACGATGTTCAGCAGCAATCCGCCGAGGCCGAACCACAACCACGGCAGGAAATAAATAACCGCGAGAACGCACTGACGAACAACGCGCATATTCAGCGCCCGGACTGCTGCGGGCGCGGCGGAGGAGCTGCGTCCGCTGGTGCGACGTTGGCGGGTGGATTGAGTTCGAGGAAGTTGAACCACAGATAGGGATTGCGGCGCAGATGCGCTTCAAGCTCGCGGAGGAAATCCTGAAAATGCGCGTGCGCGCGACGCAGGTTCTCGGCGCGCGAGACGGAGCGATCGGGTTCCCAACGAGGAGAACTGTAGATCAGCGTTTCACCGGGAGCGCCGGGCACGCCGAGCGTCAACAGCACGGGAAGATCGAAGATCTGCGCGAGATGATAAATGGTGAACGGGAAGAGACGTCGCGCACCGAGAAATTCGAAGGCTTCGGTTTTGGCGCTGAATTCGAGACGATCGCATTTCATCGCGACAGAGCCGCCGGACGCGACGGCGTCTTTGAGCGCGAAGAGAAGATTCTCGGGTTCGTTTACCCAAATGAAGCGAATCCACTGACCGAAGAGAGAACCGAGCCGGTCGGTGTCGTGCGAATTTCCCACGCGTTGGCGCACCATAAACACGCGATGGTTTTCGACGGGGCCGAGCAGGAAACCGAGAAGGTCGGAATGGCCGACGTGAAACGTGCCGAGAAACGCGTGACGGCCGGAATTGACGAATGTCTTGAAGTGTTCGGAGCCGGGCGCGAGCACCGTGCGGGGGATGCGGCCGTTGGCGGCGCGCAGTTTCACCATCAGCGCTTCTTCGAAGGCGAAGAAGTGCCGGAACACCTCGATGAGGCGCGGCTCGCGCCCGAAGATCGTGTGGAGATAGGCGCGCGAGTGCCGACGTTGCGCGGGCATGAGCGCGAGCGATACCCACGTGCCTGCGGCGCGAAGCGGTCGAAAGAGAAACTCCGGCAGCACGCGATCGAGCAAACGAATGAAACGATAGCCCCACGATGGGCCGGGATTGCGCGCAGCGGGCGGTGGCGCGGATGGACTTTCGGCGACGGCGCTCATGACCACTGCAAAACAAGACGAACACCAGGGGCGGCGATCACGTCGAGCGCTGCGCGGGTGTGCAGCGCATCGAAAAAGTCGGGAAGGGTGAGTCCGCCGGCGTTTGCCTCTGTATCCAAAAATTGGATGCAGCCGATGGAGCCCGTTCCCTGGCGGGCAAGGGCTAGCGTGAAACCAAAGGTGCGTGTGCTGGCCGTGCCGCGTTCAAGCAACCAAGTGCCGCGTTCTTCGCCGCCGCACAGGAGCGAGCGCGGAGAAGTGGCGAGCAGCGCGGTTTGGAGCGCACGCACGACCAGATGAGCGCGTCCGGCCAAGGGGAAAAATTCGCGGACCGGTTGCTGGCGCCCGATCAACGCCTGCTGGACCGCACTCGGGTGGATCGACGTTTGAAAGAGCGTGGGACTGGCCGAGGGGAAACTATCGAGATAGCCTTCGAGCGCGCGTGTTTCGGCGTACTCGGATGCGTAGATGAGCGTGTCGTTTTCGCCGGGCGAATGAGGAAGCAGCGTGGAGCCGAGCACGAGGCCGAGCTGCGTCATGCGACGACTCGCGAGTTTTGGGAAAACATCCTTCAGCCGCTCGCGCGTGACGGCGGATTCTTCGGCGCCGGCATCGTCCGTGCGCAAGTCTTGGATGAAGAGCTCAGACATGGGCGAGAAGCAGGGCGGCGTGAGCACCGCCGAAGGCGTTGCTGGCGCAAAGGGCGGAATCGAAGCCGGTGTTGTCGAATGCCTCGAAGGCGACGGCGTCGCTGAAGCCGGGCGTGCGACTGCCGATCGTGCCGGGCGTGCGTCCCGTGCGAAGCGCTTCGACGGCGAGCGCGAGTTCCACCACGCCGCAACTGCCGAGCGTATGGCCGAGACTGCCTTTCCACGACACGAGCGGCGCTTCGGGAAACGCTTTCGCGAACGCCTGTGCTTCGAGACGTCCCGCTTCGAGCGTGCCGGTGCCGTGACCTTTCAACCACGGGTGGCGACCGGCCGCGACGACCGAGAGTCCCGCCAAACACGCGGCGAAACCCGCGCCGTCGGATTGGTTGGCGGTGAAGTGATGCATCTCGTTGTGCAGGCTTTGACCGAGAATCGCGAAATCGCCGCGGTCGCGCGTGAGCACGGCGAAGCCCGCGCCATCGCCGAGACCGATCGAGCCGGCGGGTCGATCTTGATACGGAGCGGGGAAATCGGCGTTGAGGATTTTCAGCGAATGAAATCCGCCGGCGACAAACGGACTGAGAAAGTCGAAACTGAAGACCAGCGCTTCATCCGCGAGTCCGGCGTGGAGCGCGCGGGCGGCTTGCAGCAAACCGAGATGTGCCGACACGCAGGCGTGAGAGAATGTCGTGATGTTTGGCCCCCAGCCGAGTTCGCCGCGCAGCCATTCGACACATGTGCTGGGCGTGCCGTATTGCAGATGTTGCGGATCGCCGGTGCGGCGGAAGGCGTAGAGCGAACCGACGCCGAAGTTGCTCGAAGTGATAAACACCGGACGTCGCAAGCCGCCCCAGCCCTCGCCGGGGATCGCCGCCGCGAGCGGACGCAACGCGGCGAGCCAGTTGGGCGGCGCGGTTTCGTCGAGCGAACGGTCGGGGCACAGCGCCATCGGCACCAAGTCGCCGCCATCGCGGCCGAGCACGGGCGTCGGGCGGAGCGCGCATTCGCCGTTCAGGAGTGCGCGATGTGTGGCTGACGCATCACCGAGCGCCGTCAGGCAGCCGATGGCGGCCACGCGTGCGGAAGTAGGTGTGGAAGAAACAGCCACAAAGAAAAGAACGCGGCCCGATAATCGGGCGGCTCAGGAAGGAAGACGGGCCGGATCGGCGCGTTCGCGGACGAAAGCTGCGAGCGATTGGATGCTGGCCAAGGCGGAGCGAGATTCCTCGCTGTTACTGATTTTGATGCCGAATTCTTTTTCGAGTCGGACAACCAATTCGAGGGCATCAATGGAGTCCAGATTAAGGCCGGCGCCGATCAGCGGCTCGTCGTCCGCAATTTCTTGAGGAGTCACGCCTTCGAGCTTCAGGGCTTCGACGATAAGGGATTTGAGACGGTCAACGAGCGGATCGGTCATGCGGAAAGGAAAGGTTAGGACATGACGTCGGGGAGGGTGGCCGGCAAGCCCGGAGGACGGGGTGCCGATTCTTTCCGGGACGCGATTTTACGCCCACGGCCTGGCCGGCGGCCGGGGAAGGGCGCGGATTCGCAGGTTGACAACCCGGACCGGGCGGGCTTTTTCTCCACCTCTTTTTCAAATGAGCACGACCGAACAGACCCAACGCAGCCTCACCCCTGAGGAGTTTCCTTTCACGGCTCCCCAGCTGATGAGCCGCTACGTCACCGACACCGGCAAGATCCTGCCGCGTAAGTACACCGGCCTCTCCGCCAAGCAGCAGCGCGCGATCACCAAGACGATCAAGCGTTCGCGCAACATGCTGCTCGCGCAGTAAGCGGACAGCCTGTGCCACGTTTTCGGGCCGGAGATTTCTCCGGCCTTTTTCGTGTCCATGCCTCTCGAATCGCAAGCCCGTCTTTTTCGTGGCACGCCGCGCAACCTCGCCCGGCTCGCCCGTGCGTTGCAGCGCGGTGAACTCGTGGCCGTGCCCACCGAGACCGTGTACGGCTTGGCCGGCGATGCGTTGAATCCGGCGGCGTGCCGGAAAATTTTCAAAGCCAAAGGACGGCCCACCAACGATCCGTTGATCGTGCACATCCACACGCTGGCGCAGCTCGATGTGCTGGCCGAACGCAATGACGCGGTGGAGCGCGTGGCGCGGGCTTTCTGGCCTGGACCGTTGACGATCGTGCTGCCCAAAAAAGCGGTGGTGCCGGATCTGGTGACTTCCGGACGGCCGAGCGTGGCGGTGCGGATGCCCGGGCATCGGTTGTTTCGCGAGCTGTTGAAGCTCTGCGGACGTCCGCTCGCGGCGCCGAGTGCGAATCCGTTTGGTTACATCAGCCCGACGTCGGCGGTGCATGTGCGCGACAGCCTGGGCGGAAAAATCGATTACATCCTCGACGGCGGCGAAGCCGATATCGGCCTGGAATCGACGATCCTCGACCTGCGCGATCCGCGACGTCCCGCGATTTTGCGTCCGGGGGCGATTTCGGCGAAAGAGATCGCCCGCGTGCTCAAGCGTCCGGTGGCCGGTAGTGGGAAAACGAATACACGCGGCGCCGCGATTGCGCCGGGCATGCTTTCCAAACACTACAGCCCGCGCTCGCCGATTCAGTTGCATCGCCGGCTCGACGCGAAACACGTGCGTGCACTGCCCGCCGACGAGGTAGCGCTTTTCCTTTTCAAGCCGGCGGCGGCGAAAACAACGGCAGCGCAGAACGTGTGCTGGCTGGCGGAGCGCGGCGATCTGCGCGAAGCGGGGCGGAAGTTGTTCGCCGCGTTGCGTGCGCTCGACGACGGACGCTGGAAGCGCATTCACGCGGAACTCGCACCCGGAAGCGACGGCTTCGCACTGGCGATCAACGACCGGCTCACCCGCGCCTCCGCGAAACGATAGGAGAGAAACCCGAAGGCCGAAATCCGAAATCGGAAGGCCGAATGACGACAGGAGGCCAAGGGCCATTGACTGATGGCTCAATGGAGCGCCGGCATCTTATGATGCCCGATACGAGTGCCGACACACCCGGGAGCGGGTTTTATTCTTCGATAGGCTCGCCGGTTTCTGGGTCGCGGCTGGTGTAGTATCGGTAGACCTTTTCGGCGTGCTCGGGGTTTTTGTAGTAGGGGCGGAGGGAGTCTATGCCATTGGATTCGTCGCCGCCGTGAGCAGCCCGGAAGGCACTTCGCGCTTCGTTGAAGGCTATCTGGAGATAGTCGGGGAGCGGTGGACGCTGACGGCTTTCAAAGATGGCTTGTTTTCTCGCTATTTCGGGCATGTCGCGGGAACTGATAAAGCGGGGCGCAATGTCGATGCGGCGATCTACGGGCGAATCGAAGAAAGCTCCGGGGATTTCCGAGATGACAAAGACCTCAGGCCCGAGTTCGGAGAGAAGTCCGGTGGCAGTCATTTCGTACCGGTCGAGGATGGCGGGATCGATGGCAGGCTCGAAGAACGGGAGGAGCTGGGCGGTGGACGTCGGTAGTTGTCCTCCGGATACAGCGGCGTACTTGAAGAGGGCAGCTTGAATGCGTGGCGCGAAGTTATACTTCGCTGAGCTGCGCAAGCTGGCCTGGGCTAACTCGAAGTCGCCTGCGTTCTCGAAGGAGCGCGTCATGGCGGCGCTGATCCAGTCGTTTTCAGTGAGGTAGGCGAGTTCGGGGATTTTTTCTTCAGGGGTCAGATCGAAGACGGCTTTTAGTTTTTCGACGCGGGCAAGAAGCGTGCGCAGGCGTTGCTCGGTCGGAGAGAGGGGAGCGGGCTCAGGCGGGGGTGGCAGGGCCGAAGCGGGGCTGGGGAGTGTTCCCAAGCGGGCGATTTCGGCGCGGGCGGCGGCAAGGGAGTTTTCGACCGAACCAAGGTATTCGTTTCGATCCGCGAGGGAACGGACCTGATATGCCACGGTCGCGAGAGAGAGGAGCAATGCCGTGGTGAGGACGGTCTTGTGCGTGGTTATCATGAGGAACGCATGAAGAAGCCCGGAGGCGGCTGGTACGGCGGCCGTTGCCGCAAAGAAAGTTGGCGAGGAGATGGCAGCGGCGAGGAAGGCCGGAGCTGGAGCTGAGGCGTGGAGGGGCAGTTGCGCGGCGAGAAGCGCGGCGGAGGTGGCGATGCCGCGGCGGGCGAGTTGCGTGCGGAGTTTGTCGAGGGCGCGCGAGACGCGTTTTTGAGCGGAGTCTTCCGATGAGCGGAAATGTTGCGCGATGGCTTTGAGGGATTGGTTTTCGAAGAAACGCAGCAGTACTGCGCGCCTGTCGGATTCGCTCAGGGCGTTGAGGGCGTCGTCGAGAACGGGGGCGAAGTCGGAGGCAGGGTATTGTCCTGTGTGTGGGCCGTTCACAGCGGCGAGCTCGGCGGAGATTTGTTCGCGGGTCTGGCGTCGGGATTCGCGTCGGATGGCGTCGATCGCGGTCCGGCGGGTGACGACCGAGAGCCAGGAAGGGAGGTGCGTGTCGGAACGCAGTCTTCTCGCGGAGCGGGCGAGATCGATAAGGACAGCTTGGGCAACTTCGGCGGCGAGGACTGTTGAACGAGTCTGGCGAAGTGCGGAGGCGTAGATAAAGTCGAGGTGGCGGCGCGCGAGTTGGTTAAAGGCCTCGTGCGAGGATTCAGAGATGTAGCGCTGGAGGAGCTCGGTGTCGGTCATCGCGTTTTAGGGATATCGTCAGTGAAGACGGGAATCCGACAGGGAAATTTTGCGCGAGGATCAACGCATCGTCAGAGTTAGCGTGGTTTAAATTAAACCGCAGCCAATTGCAGGAGCGATTTCCTCGCCGGCCAGGCACCTCGAGCCGTTTTTAACCACTGATGGATACTGATGACAGAAGCCGTTGCCCGGTAGCAGCCGCGAGCGCGTAACGAGCAGGTGGAACGCGCCGTCCCGGCGCATTGTATCGGTTTTGTGAATACACGTGCGCCGCCTTCTTTGGAAGAAGGCGGCCGCTTGCGGTCAGCGCAGGGGGGAGCGGGTGTCGTTGTCGTCTTTTTTCGACATGACGACGTAGTAGTCCTTGTACGACTTGTCGTAGTACTGGCCGTAGTAATAACCGGACACGCTCAGATTCAGGCCATTGAGCACGGCGCCGAAGTTGGGGATCGGCGATTCGAGCAACCGGCGGGCGGCGTATTGCGCGGCGCGGCGGCGGACCTTGTTGAAGAAGACGGTGAAAATGGAGCCGTCCATCAACGGGAGAATGATGAGCGCGTCGCTGACCGCGGCGACGGGCGGAGTATCGATAAAAACGCGATCATAACGCGTGCGCAGGTCGGCGATCATCTGTTCGAAGCCGACGCTGTTGAGCACCTGTGTGGGATTTTTGGCGCGGCCGCCGGTGGGGATGATGTCGAGATTAGGATGCGGGCCGTTGACGACGACATCTTCCACACGCGCTTCTCCGCCGCACAGATCGATGACGCCGACCTGATTATTGATGCGAAAGGCCTTGTGGACAGCGGGGCGACGGAGATCGCAATCGACGATGACGACCTTTTCGCCATGAGCCGCGAACGTGAGCGCTAGATTGGCGGTGGTGAAGGACTTGCCTTCGCCCGGGATCGTGCTGGTGACGAGAATGCAACGCGCCTGACGACTTTGATCTTTGAGGCGCAGGCTGGAATGAAGCGTGAGAAACGCTTCGGAAACCTGACGGTCGGCGTGGTTGAGGACGATCTGCGCTTTCTCGTGCGGCGGCATTTTGCGCACGTGCGGAATGATGCCGAGCAGGCGCAGGCCCATGAGCGCTTCGATGTCGAACGAGCTCTTCACGCGGTCGTCGATGAACGCGACGAAGAAGGCGACCGCGAGGCCGAGGCCGAGTCCGCCGAAGAGACCGAGGCCGAGGTTGAGCAGGATGTCGGGCTTGACGTAGTGCTCCGGCTGCGACGGCAGCGCGCGATCGATCACACGGGCGTTTTGGGTGTCGAGCGTGCTGGACATCGTGGTCTCGCGCATGCGGCCCATGAGATGTTGGAGCACTTGCTCCTCGATGCGCAGTTCGCGATCGAGGCTTTCAAATTCGAGACCGGCGCGGTCGATGTTGAGGGATTCGCTTTCCTGTTGGGCGAGACTGGCGCGGGCTTCCTCGGCGCTGCGACGGGCCGCGTGATAATCGCCTTCGATGATCGCCGCGGCTTCATCGGTTGCGCGCGCGAGCTCGGTTTCGATCTGCGCGAGCGTGCTCTGCGCATCGATCATGCTCGGGTGTTTGGCGCGATAGCGTTCGCTCAATTTCGCGATGAGCACCTTTTGCTCGGTCTGGCGTTTCTTCAGTTCGGCGATGATGGGCTGAGAAGCGATGAACGAAAGTTCGGTGAGGCTCGTGCCGTTTTCGCGCGCACGCTCGATTTGTCGCCAACGCACTTCCGCGTCCTTGAACCGGGCTTCGGACTGCGTGAGCAGGAGGTTTCGGGCTTTGAGCGTTTCGGTGATGATGTCGCGGCGCTGATCGAGCGAAACCATCTTGTGCGTTTCGCGGTAAGTCTGGAGACGCGCGGCGAGTTCCTCGACCTTCTTGCGTTGTTCGTTGACGCGGGCGCGGAGCTCATCGACGGCCTTCATCGATTCGTCGATGCGGACGCGCGAGTTGTACGAGATAAACTCGTCCACAAACATGTTCGCGATCTCCGCGGCCATGACGCGATCGGGGTGACGATATTGCACCTCGATGATGCGGCTGTTGCGGCGCGGATTGATGCGGCGGTTTTGATAAAGCACCTCGGCGGGCGTGAGCGGTTCCTGGCCGCTGTCGCTGAGGTACGGCGCCATGAACTGAGTGAGTTTTTCGCCGGTGAGACGCTCGGAGACTTTTTGGATGATCGTCGCGCTCTCGAGGATTTGCGCGATGGTGTTGAGGTCCTCGAACGAGCGCGCTTCGTTGTCCACCACGGCCTGGACTTTCAGCACGGTGGGATCGCGCGGGAGGATCTGCACGAGCGCGCGCGACTGGTAGATTTTGGTCTGCGAGCGCGTGTAGATGAGCGTCGAAACAAAAACGACGAGGAAGACCGCGACGATGTACCAGATGCGCTCGCGGAGGATGAGCAGGTAGTCGCGGAAACCGCGTTGTGCGGGCGGCTCGGGATAGGCGCTGTACGGACCATAGCCGTAAGCGTCGGGCGAGGGTTCGTGGCCGCCGGGGGAAGCTGGAGAGACGGAAGAATTCATGGCGGTCAGAACACGCGTTCAGGCACGTAGATGTTATCTCCCGGCTGGAGCAACCAGGCTTCGGAGGAAGTGCCGCGGATGAGGAGGTCGGCGTTGATCTCGAACGTTTCCGATTCGCCGTTGGGTTTGGCGCGGGTGAGCTGTACGCGCTTGCGATCGGCGAGACGGTTGAAACCGCCGGCGCGCGTGATGGCGTCGAGCAGCGAGAGACGTTGCTCCTGCGGGAAAGGAACGGCGCCGGGATTATTGACGTTGCCCATGACGTTCACCGTGCGTTTCGCGTATTCGATCACGACGAGCGTGATCTGCGGGTTGACCAGGAAGTCGCGGTCGTAGCGCTCGCGGATGATCTGCTCGGCCTGGCGCAGGGTTTTATTGCGGAGATCGACCTGCTCGATGAGCGGGAGCGTGATCGTGCCTTCGCGCGAGATGCGGACCTCGCGGAGCAAGTCGGGTTCTTGGAAAACTTGGACGCGGATGAGATCTTGCGGCTGGAGGAGATAATCGCCGTCGGCCGTGGCAGGCGCAGGCGTTTCGGCGGCGAAAAGTGGACGCAGAAGAAAACCGGCCAGCAGGAATAGCCGAAGTAGAGGCGAGAAGCGGAGCATAGAAAAGCCGCGCGAATGTTCGTCGCGCGGCTGGTCAGGTCAAGAGAGGGGACAAATCGTTTAGAAGCGAACCGAGGCGCCGAGCTGGATCACGCTATTGTCGAAATCCGCGCTGCGGGTGCGTCCGTCGGTGTCGGTGAACGAGAGATTCGAATCGTTGGTGCGGTAGTGGTAACTCGCGTGGAGCGTCGTATGCGTGCTGACGCGGTAGCCGATGCGCACGGAAGCCTCGATGTAGTCGTCTTCGCGGCCGTTGAAATACTCGAGCGTCTGGAAGGTGAGTGCGGCGGTGCCTTCCCACTGGGCGTTGAAGTTGGTCTTGATCGACGGCGTGATGCTCAGGCTCTTTTGCGAAATGCCTTCCACGCTGGTGCGAAAGTCGTTGATGACCGACAAGGCGAAGGCGGTTTTTTCGGTGAGAAGATATTGGAGATCGGCGAGCGCACCGATCGAGGATTCGTCGCCGCCGGCGTCGAGTTCGCGCTGATTGAAACCGACGCTGAAGTAACCGCTGAACTTCGGCGTAAAATCGCCCCGCGCGCCGAGGTTGTAATAAAAATCCTCGGAGTAGTTGGAGTTGCCGGTGAGACCGGTGCGGCGATAGCGCACGCCCGCGCTCAGGTCGATTTTCTCGCTGATCGAATAGTAATAGTTCAGCGGGAAAGCGGTCTCGCGGATGTCGACGTAGGCGGAATCGGCGTAGTCCGTGTCTTCGTAGGCGATACCGACGACGACGGAGCTTTTGTCGGAAAGACTGACTTGCGAATCGAGCCGGCCGGAAAAGACATCGCGGCGGATCAACGTGGCACCGCGCACATCGCGCGTGCTTTGGTTGAGTTCGCGGAAGGAAAGATCGAAAAGGATCTTGGTCTTTGCGTCGTCGAAGCGCGTGGCGAGGGCGGCGGAAAACAACTCGTCGTCGAGCGAGTCGTTATCGAGGAAACGAATGAAGGTTTCGCCCGCTTCGACCGAGCCGTTGAACAACGCGCCCTGTCCGAAGACGAAGCGCAGTCCAGGTGTCAGTTCGAAGATGGTGTCGTCGGTTTCGTCGAGATCGGTGAGGAAGACATTGTCGTCCGCCCGGGCATTGAGCGAGCCGGTGACAAAAAGCTCGGCGGTTTCGCCGATGCGCGTGAGGGCGGAGGCGGAAGCGCAAAGGCCGGCCAGAAGGATCGCGCCGAGGGCAAGGTTCTTCATGCGGATGATTGGGGTGTATTGAAAAATTGACTACAGATTATTGTGACGGGCTCACGATCACCGACGGACGTTGTACGGGAAAATCGCTGCTGGTGGCGGCGGCGGCGCGGATTGTGTCGGTCGCGGAAGGCGCAGCGGAGGCGGCGGCCTGCTCGATCACGGGACGGGCGGAAGGCGCGGCATTGGAGGCCGAGACGACGACGGCGACGACGAGTTGCGATTTCACTTCGGGCGCGGTCGAGGGCGGGATGGCGTCGATCGCCGCGGTGGTGAGATCGGAGGCGAGTTTCGAAGTCGCGGCCGGGCTGAGATTGGGAGAAAGAACCGCGAAGGCTTGGCGCACGGCGGTCGGCGCGATTTCCGGCACGGCGGCGACGGCGGCCTTGAGGATGGCCTCGACCTGATCGGGCGCGGCGGCGAACGCGGCTTTGAGAATTTCGGAGGCCTGCGCCTGATTGGCGGAGGCGGCTTCGGCGACCACCGCGGGAGCGCTGGCGGGATCGGCTTTGATTTCGGCGAGGACGGCGTCGATGACAGGATCGGCGGCGTGGCTAATCAGACCGCTGACGCAGAGTGTGAGGGCGAACAAGGTGGCGCGCGTTTTCATGACGAGTTGGGTTGAGAACGGCACAAAGGAGCCGTTGAGAAGGGAAAGTTTTCGCACAGAAAGTGTAAGGATTGCTTAACGTAATCGAGTCCCGCTGTTTTCCGTATTGGGTTTTTACCTGAATTTGCCAACACCCCATGTCGTCCCCGTATAAGAAATCTGATGCCAGTGGTTTGAAACAAAGGCCTGGCGACCGGGCGCGGGAAGCACGTGGCTGGGAAAAACTATTCCCGATATTCATTCATCGCAACAGCGAGGGCGTGCAGGTGGTCGTGTATTGGTCGCGTCTGTTGATGACGCTGCTGATCTTCGCATTGGTGTCGCTCGCGACGCTGCCGTTCGCGGCGTGGGCGTATGTTTATTATTACCGCAGCGTGAAGACGGTGAATTACCTGCACCTTGCGCTGCCATGGCGTTGGGACGAATACCGCGTGTTGCGTGGTGCGCATTACATCGAAGGTGCGAAGGAACTGCTGGCGACGGAGCAATGGCGCGGGGCTTACCTGAATCTTCGCGTGGGGCTGCAGAAAGATCCGGCCAATCGCGAAGGCCGGCTGATGCTCGCGCATTTCTATAGCATGCTACGCCGCTACGAAGTCGCGGAGGAAACGCTGGTCGAAGGCCTCGCGTACCATCGAAACGACGGAAGTTATTTGCAGGCGATGATGCAGTTCCTGCTGCGATTGCAGAGCGACGATCGCGTGATCGCTGTCGCGAGCTCGCTCATCGAATCGCCCGATGTATTGGAAACGGTGAAACGCAGCGCCGCGTATTACGCGGCGACGGCGCATGTATATCGCGGGCGTTACGATACCGCGGAGACATTGATCGAAGCGCATCAGCTCGCGGGCATTCGCGAAGGGCGGATGTTGTTGGCGCGCATCGATTGGGAATGCGGTTATCCGGAACTGGCGCTGCTCAAACTTCGCCAGCTTCGCGCGCTGCGCCCGGCCGATGACGAAGTCGCGGGCATGGAAGCGGGCTATTTGCGCGAGGCAGGACGCTTTGATGAAGCGCGACGACTTAATCTGCTCCGTCAAATTTTCTCCCCGAAGTCGGCCGAACCACGGATCGAGCTGCTGCGTTTACTCACGGAAACCGGCGACGAGTCGGCTGCCGCGCGCGAGATCGAAGACCTCTGGAGGGATTTCAGCGATGATGCGTCGGCACTGTATTCATTGGCTGAATACGCGGCCAATCGCGGCGAGACGGCGTTGGTGCGGCGGGTGTATGAACACTGCCGTCTGCGCAATATGCCGTGGGACGTCCCCGCGCTGCTGACGGTCGAATCGTGTATTGTCGGCGGCCGCTATCAGGAAGGACTCGATCGCGCGCGCGAACTTTTGCGCGAAAATCCGGAGTGGAACCGTAGGCACTATGCGTTGTTCAACGGCCTGCAGGCCATCGCGCTGCACGGACTCGGCGACCGTCAGGCGGCGCAGTTGTTTGTGAGGAATTTTTTGGGTCAAGCCGATGTGCGCAGCGATCAACTGGCGTCCGTGTCGCGCCGTTTGATGAAAGTCGGCGCACCGAACGATGCGCGTGAGATGCTCGCGCGCGCCGTGCAGAATGATCCGCTCAATCAGGCCGCGCTCTCGCAATTGATCGAACTCGATCTCGACGCCGGTCGCGTCGATGCGGTGCCTGCGGCGGTGCGGAAACTGATCACCATGCGGCGTCCATCGCCTGAATTGCTCGCGCGTGCACGTCGAGAACTCGGACGTGACCGCTGGCTGTTCGTGGAAGGACGCACGCCCGCGCTGCGAGCATTGGAGAAGGCGCTCGCCGGAGCGCCGGGCGGCAGCGCGACGCTGTAGTTGAATTTCAACTACACTCGTTTCAACGCGAGGCGGCGAGCTCGGCGAGAAGACGTTCGTTTTGTTCGCGCGAACCGACCGTGATGCGCAGCCATTCGGGCATGCCGTACGGTTTCATCGGACGCACGATCACACCGCGCTGCTGAAGCACTTCGAAGATGCGGGCGCCATCGCCGACGCGGGCGAGGATGAAGTTGGCCACGCTGGGCACGTATTCGATGCCGAGCTTTTGGAAACCAGCTTCGAGCTGCGCGAGGCCTTCGCGGTTTTTGCGTGCGCAGTCGCGCGCGAACGACTGATCGTCGAGCGCCGCGATGGCGGCGGCTTGGGCGAGCGCGTTGACGTTGAACGGCTGACGAACGCGGTTGAGCAGACCCGCGAATTCGGCGCTGGTGTACGCGTAGCCGACGCGCAGCGACGCGAGTCCGTAGATTTTGGAAAACGTGCGCATGCAAATGACCTTGCGGCCTTCCGCGATGAGCGGGCGCAGATCGGGCGGGTTGTCCAAAAACTCGGCGTAAGCCTCGTCGTAGGCAAAGACGACGTGCGGCGGCAGCGCGCGAACGAAGGCGATGATTTCCTCCTCGGAGTTGGCCGTGCCGGTCGGATTGTTGGGGCTGGGAAGGAAAACCAGTTTGGTCGCCGGCGTGACGGCGCGCAGCAAAGCGCCGAGATCGTGGCGATGGTTGACGAGCGGGACTTCGATGGGGCGCGCGCCAAACAGAAGCGCGACCAGTTTGTACACGGCGAACGCGGGATTGCCCATCACGACCTCATCGCCGGGGCCGAGCAATGCGTGGCCGAGCAACTCGATGATTTCGTTCGAGCCGTTGCCGATGATGAGTTGATCGGGCGAAAGAGAAAATTCCGTCGCGAGGCGTGCGCGCAGGGCGACGCATCCCCCATCTGGATACAACTCGGCCTGCTCGAGTGCGCGCGCTGCGGCGGCGACCGCCTTGGGCGAGGGGCCGAAGGGATTTTCGTTGGACGCGAGTTTGATGATGCTCGCGGGATTGAGGCCCAGTTCGCGGGCGACGTCCTCGATCGGTTTGCCCGGCTCGTAAACGGGTTGTTTGAGGACGGAGGGTTTGACGAGCTCTTGGAAGGTCATGGCGAAACGAGGGCGAAATCAGGACTGAGTTGGAGATTGGTGGATGATCTGGTCAGTCGGATTTGAGGATAAGGCAGACATTGCTGCCGCCGAATCCGCTGCTGTTTTTTAGGACGACGCGCGGCGAGCGCGCGAGGGTTTCTCGCGGCAGTTCGAGTCCGGCGCAGGCGGAATCGATGTCGGCGAGATGGGCGTTGCCGGGGATGAAACCTTCTTTCATCGCGAGCGCGCAGAAGGCGGTCTCCATCGCGCCTGCCATGGAAAGCCCGTGGCCGGTCAGACCCTTGGTGCTGCTGACGGCGGGGCGGTGTCCGGAGGTGGAAAACAACTCGCGCAAGGCGAGCGCTTCGGCGGCGTCGCCCGCGGGCGTGGACGTGGCGTGCGCGTTTACGTATTCGATCTCTGAATACGCGATGTCGGCGTCTTTCACGGCGCGTTCCATCGCGGCGCGAAGTCCGGCGCCGTCGGGACGCGGAGCGGCGACATTGTAGCCGTCGGAGGCCTGGCCCCAGCCGGCGATGGTGGCATAGATGGTCGCGCCGCGACGAAGGGCGGTTTCGCGTTCTTCGACGATGAGCGCGACCGCTCCGCCGGTGCCGACGAAGCCGTCGCGCGATTTGTCGAAGGGTCGCGAGGCGGTGGCGGGATCGGGATTGGTCGAGAGCGCGCGCATGGCGGCGAACGGCAGAACCGTCTCGGCGTTGAGCTCCTCGGCGCCGACGACGATCATGCGTTGCTGACGACCGAGACGGATTTCGTCGCAGGCGTAACCAAGCGCATGGGTGGACGAGGCGCAGGCGGAGACGAAACCAGTGACCGGACCGGCGATGCGGAAGTGCGCGGCGAGGTTGAAATTGAGGGTGCCAGCAATCGACGAAACCACGCCCATCGGGTGTCCGCGGTCGAAATTAACCGCGGTGGATTGGGCGAGGTGATGGTGCAGGAGAAACGCCGAACCGGCGGACGCGCAGAAGAGTCCGGTTTGACCGTCGGAGATGTCGTCGGGTTTGAGGCCGGCGTCGGCGAGCGCCTGCTCAAGCGCGCAAAACGCGTACACGCCGTGCGGCGCGAGACCGCGGAGCGTTTCGCGCGGGATGTCGTAGCGATCGGGCCATGACCAATCGCGTGAGCTTGGCGAAGCGACATCGAAGTCGCGCACGGGGGCGGCGACTTTGACTGCGAGGTTCGGGTTGCCGCAAAAATCAAAGCACGTCATCCCGTGCAGGCCTTCGCGAAGGCTTCGCGAAACCGCGGTGCGATCGTTGCCGATGCTGGTGATGAAACCGAGGCCGGTGATGACGGCTGTGCGGGACATGCGAGGCGTCAGCGCGCGGAGCCGGCGAGTTTGCCGCGGACGAACGCCCGGAGTTGGCCGACGGTGCCGACCTCCATGATTTCGGCGTTGGAGATTTTTACGGAGAAGAGGTCTTCGAGAAAAAACACGGTCTCGGCGATGGCGAGCGAATCGAAGCCGAGGTCTTGCATGAGATGCGCGTCGTCGGGCAGCGGTTGATCGGCCGAGGGAGCGCGATGTTTGGGAATGAAATCGCGCACGATGGCGAGCACCACGAAATCGAGTGCGTCGGCGTCGCCGGAAGCGCGGTAGCGTGCATGCGCTTCGCGGACGGCGGCGGGAAATTTCGCCAAGGGATCAGGCGCGCGGCGAGGCTGGGAGGTTTCGGACGACTCGGACATGGACGGCGTTGAAGGTGGAGAAGGAGTGCGGAGGGACAAGCCCGGGATGCCACGGCGCGCGGAGAATACGCGCCGTGGCGGGGCGAACTTATTTGAGCGCAGCGGCGATGCGCTCGAGCGCGCGCTCGACGTTTTCGCGGCTGTTGAAGGCGCTGATGCGCACGTGGCCTTCGCCGCATTTGCCGAAGCCGGCGCCGGGCGTGCAGACCACTTGGGCTTTGTTGAGAAGCAGATCGAAGAACTCCCAGGAATCGCGGCCGGTGTTGACCCAGATGTAGGGAGCGTTGTCGCCGCCGATGCAGCTGAAGCCGAGTTGTTGCACGGCGTTGCGGATGAGGGCGGCGTTGGCGAGATAGTAGTCGGTCATGGCTTTGACCTGACGTTTGCCCTCGTCGGTGAAGATGGCGGCGGCGGCTTTTTGCACCGGGTAGGAAACACCGTTGAACTTGGTCGTGTGGCGGCGGTTCCAGAGCGCGTGGAGCGAGTGGGTGTTGCCGGCGGCGTCGTAGGCGACGAGCGATTTCGGAACGACGGTGTAAGCGCAGCGCGTACCGGTGAAACCGGCGGTTTTGGAGAAGCTGCGGAACTCGATGGCGACTTCGCGCGCGCCCTCGATTTCATAGATCGAGTGTGGAATCTCCGGATCGCGGATGTAGGCTTCGTACGCGGAGTCGAAGAGGATGATGGCTTTGTTTTTCTTCGCGTAAGCGACCCATTCGGCGAGCTGCGCTTTGGTGGCGACGGCGCCGGTCGGGTTGTTGGGGAAACAAAGATAAATCAGATCTGTCGCGGCGGACGGGAGCGAGGGCACGTAGCCATTGGCGGGCGTGCTATCGAGATAAGTGATGCCTTGGTAGCGACCGTCGATGTTGGGACCGGTGCGGCCGGCCATGACGTTGGTGTCCACATAAACCGGGTACACGGGGTCCGGGATGGCGAGACGGATGTCGTTGGAGAAAATTTCCTGAATGTTGCCGCAGTCGCACTTCGAGCCGTCGGAAACGAAGATTTCATCGGCATCGATTTGGGCGCCGCGCGAGACGTAGTCGTGTTGAGCGATGGCTTCGCGGAGAAACGCATAGCCTTGCTCGGGGCCGTAGCCCTTGAACGTCGCGCGATTGGCGAGCTCGTCGGTGCCGGCGTGGAGCGCGTCGATGCACACTTGGGGGAGCGGCTCGGTGACGTCGCCGATGCCGAGGCGGATGACAGGTTTGTCCGGATGCGCCTGGGTGAAGGCCGACACGCGCTTGGCAATGTCGGAGAATAGGTAAGAAGCCTTGAGCTTGGTGTAGTTTTCGTTGATGCGGATCATTGAAGGCGACGTAGAGGGCTTGAATAAGCGGGCGAGGTTTCCTTACTTCAAGCCCGGCGTGCGACGCCGAATCACCCCGACGATCTCGAACCATGCTCAAAATCACCTCTGTCCAGGAAATGCAGCAAGTGGCCGAAACGTATCGGTCGAAAGGTCAAATCATCTGCCTGGTGCCCACCATGGGTGCCCTGCATGAAGGACATCTGAGTTTGATCCGCAAAGCGCGGGAGGTCGGGGAAGTGGTGGTGGTTTCGATCTTTGTGAATCCGACGCAGTTCGGGCCCAACGAAGATTATCTCAAATATCCGCGGGAGCTGGAGCGGGATTTGGAACTGTGCGAGCGCGCGGGCGTCGATGCGGTTTTTGCGCCACCGGTGGAGGAGATGTATCCCAAAGGATATTCGACGTACGTGACGGAAGAATTTGTGGCGAAACCGCTCGAAGGCATGTCACGCCCCACGCATTTCCGCGGTGTCACGACGGTGGTCGCGAAACTTTTCAACATCGTGCGTCCGCATCGCGCGGTCTTCGGGCAGAAGGACGCTCAGCAGGCGGCGGTGTTGCGCAAGATGGTCCAGGATCTCCATTTCACGGTGGAGATCGTGTTGGCCGATACTTTGCGTGAGGCGGAGGGACTCGCGATGAGCTCGCGCAATCGTTACCTGAGCAATAATCAGCGACTCGAGGCGCTCTCGATCTACGAAGCGCTCAAATACGCGCAGGACATGGTCGCGAAAGGCGAGCGCAGGCCGGATCGCCTGATCGCGGAAGCGACGCACATCCTCTCGCAGCACCGCCGTGTGCGCGTGATCTACATCGCGGTGGTCGATCGCGATACGATGGAGCCGATGCGCGAAGTGATTTTGGGACGCTCGCTCCTCGCCATCGCCGCGTGGGTCGATGAAGTGCGCCTCATCGACAACGTGATTCTCGGAGAATAAACCCGCACGTGTGCCCGGCCGACACCGCGGAGAGGCCGCGGACACGCACGAGTTGGTCGATGGTGTTGTCTTCAAGCGCGCCTTGCAGCCGCACCGGGATTTCTGCTCGCACCAGCCGGCAGTGATCGCCCAACTGGAGCTTCTTTTTCATGACCCGGACATTTGACGTGCTCGTCGTTGGCAGTGGCATCGCAGGCCTGAGCTTCGCGTTGAAAGTGGCGCGCCAGGGCTACTCCGTCGCGATCCTGACGAAGAAAACCAAAGCCGAATCCAACACGAATTACGCGCAAGGCGGCATCGCCGTCGTGACGTCGCAAACCGACGACGTGGAATCGCACGTGCGCGACACGCTCGTGGCCGGCGATGGATTGTGTAACGAAAAGGTCGTGCGCGAAATCGTCCGCGATGGTCCGGCGCGCGTGCAGGAATTGATCGATCTCGGGTTGGAGTTTTCGCGCGACGGTTCGGGACAATTCGATCTCGGTCGCGAGGGCGGACACAGCGAACGCCGCATCCTTCACGTAAAGGACATGACGGGGAAAGCGATCGAGACGGCGTTGCTCAAAGCGATCGGACGCGAGAAACGCGTCGCGCTTTTCGAGCATGTTTTTGCGATCGATATCGTGACGACGGCCAAGCTCGCCGAAACGAAGCGTCGGCGAAAATCCTCAGGAAAAAAGAAAGCTGCGCCGGAGCCCAATCGTGTAGCGGGGCTTTATGCGCTCGATGTGAAGAGCGGCCGCGTGGTGACGTTTCACGCGCCGGTCGTGATCCTCTCCACCGGCGGCGCGGGACAGGTTTATTTGTACACGACCAACCCGGACATCGCGACGGGCGATGGCATCGCGATGGCATACCGCGCGGGCGTGGAAGTGCGAAACATGGAGTTTATCCAGTTTCATCCGACAGCGCTTTATTCGGTCACGGGCGCGCGCTTCCTCATCAGCGAAGCGGTGCGCGGTGAAGGCGCGATTTTGCGCAACGCGGCCGGCGAGAAGTTCATGCGCCGCTATCACAAACTCGCAGATCTCGCGCCGCGCGACATCGTGGCGCGCGCGATCGATGCGGAGATGAAAAAGTCCGGTGCGCCGCACGTCTGGCTCGACATCACGCATCGCGACGCGGCCTTTTTGAAGGAACGTTTTCCGCAAATCTATCAGACCTGCAGTGCGCTCGGCATCGATATCGCGAAAGACATGATTCCGGTTGTGCCCGCAGCACATTATACATGCGGCGGCGTTGCGACGACACTGTCGGCCGAGACGTCGCTGCCCGGTTTGTATGCATGCGGCGAAGTCGCGTGCACCGGCCTGCATGGCGCGAATCGCCTCGCGAGTAACTCGTTGCTCGAAGCCGTGGTGATGGCGCATCGCGGTGCACTGTCGGTTGGCAATTATTTGAAAGCGCAGGGCACACGCGCGCCTGCGGAAATCCCGGCGTGGATGGATCTGCACGGCGGCGATGAAGACGAACGCGTGGTGATCACACACAACTGGGACGAACTGCGTCGCACGATGTGGGACTACGTGAGCATCATGCGCACGACGAAACGCCTGCAGCGCGCGCGCACCCGCATCGCGACACTCGCGCGCGAGATCGAAGAGTATTATTGGAATTTTTCCGTCGATTCGCGGCTGCTGGAGCTTCGCAATCTGATCGATGTGGCGACGCTGATCGTGACGTGTGCGTTGCAGCGCAAAGAAAGCCGCGGGCTGCATGCAAATGCGGATTATCCGCGCAAATTGAAATGGGCGCGCGACTCGAAGTTGCAGCGTCAGCTTACCTGAGCGCACACTGCGCGTCATGTTGGGTAAAATCGCGATCGTAGGTTCCGGAGCGCTCGGCTGCTATTATGGCGCCATGTTGGCGCGAGCCGGCGAGGATGTTCATTTTTTGATGCGGAGCGATCTCGCCGCGGTGCGTGCGCGTGGACTTCGCGTGAAGAGGCCGGACGGCGAATTCGTTTTGAACGACGTCCAAACCGAGGACACTCCCGAGAAAATCGGGCCCTGCGATGTGGTGATCGTGGCCTTGAAGACGACGGCCAACCGGGAGTTTTCGCGGCTGATCACGCCGTTGCTGCACGAGCGCACGGCGATTCTCACGTTGCAAAACGGACTCGGCTCGGACGAAGAGCTCGCACGACTTTTCGGCGCCGAACGCGTGATGGGCGGACTTTGTTTTATTTGCGTCAACCGCACGGTGCCCGGCGAGATCTTGTGCATTCAGCCGGGGGCGTTGTCGCTCGGAGAGTTTGGACGCCCGATCAGCGAACGGTTGCGCGTGGTCGCGGCGACGTTTCAGAAAGCCGGCGTTTCCTGTCAGACGGGCGACGATCTCGCGGCGCTGCGCTGGCGGAAACTTGTTTGGAACGTGCCGTTCAACGGACTTTCCATCGCAGCGGGAGGGCTGACGACCGATCGCATCCTCGCGGATCCTCTTCTCGAAGCCGAAGTCCGGGCGTTGATGGGCGAGATCGTGGAGACGTCCGGAAAACTCGGTTGGCCGATTTCTGCGGAGTTTATTGAAAAACAAATCGCCCACACGCGGCCGATGGGGCCGTACAAACCGTCGAGTTTGATCGATTTTCTCGAAGGGCGCGAAGTCGAGGTGGAGTCGATCTGGGGCGAACCATTGCGACGCGCGCAGGCGGCGGGCGTCGCGGTACCGCGGTTGCAGTTGCTCTACGCGCTTTTGCAGCGGGTGACTCGGCGTTGATCGAGTGGGGCTTCCTCGGCGCTGCGATGGGGTGATCGCCGCGTGTGGACACAAAAAAGCCCTCGCATCGCTGCGAGGGCTAGTCTGGTAAAAGCTACAGGAGCGAAGCTCAGGCCTTCTTAGCCTTGAAGCGGCGATAGCCGACAAGGGCGAGAAGAGCGCCGGCACCGATCATGCCGTAGGTGGAGGGTTCCGGAACGGCCGAGGTGAAGGACACGCGACCATAGACGCTGGAGCTGGTCGCCGTGTCAGGCGAGGCGCTGAGGTCGATGATCGGGTTGGCCTGGGTGTCCGTGAAGAACTGGAAGGTGATGAAACCGTTCTCGAAAGGAGCGACCACCGAGACCGGATCCAGCGCATAGAGGATCTGGGTCGGGGAAAGGACCGGGTCGTAGGTGAACGAGATCTTCGTCGAGAACGACAGCGCGCCGGGGGCGAGCACGTACTCGGTGGCGTCGATGATCACCTTATCAACGTTGAACGTGAGGTTGTAGTCAGAGACGGGAACCGGAGCTTCGAGGCCGCTGGTCTTATAGTTGAACACCAGGTTGGCCGCGACGAACTGACCAGCATCGTTGACGGTGATGCTCGTGAGGGGGCTGTTCGGGAGCGGGTCTACACCGATCGTGGAGTTCGAGCCAGGAAGGCCGATGTACGAGTACTCCGAGGTTTCGGGGTCGCCGTTGAACGAGCCGGTAAACGAGCCGACCAGGCTAAGCTGCGCTTGGGCCGCGACGGTGAGTCCGAGAGCCAAGCCAGCGATGGATGCTAACTTTGTTATGGTTTTCATGATGGAGTGAAGTGCTGTGTGAGCTGTGTCCTACCAGAGCCCTAGTTTCGTTGGCCGATCCGTCGGGGCTGGTGCAAACGAATGCCATCATGAGATTCTCCTCAAGTTCCAACTGGGTAAAAACCCCCGCAACGTGGGCTAGGGGAAACCCTTAAATGGCTTGTAGGTGCAAATAATATGATATGTGGTGTATCCTAAATTTGGATACTAAAACGCCGAGGAGAAATGGCTCCTCGGCGGGGTTGCGAGCGGTGAGGGTCGGCGTGCGCGTTTGTAAAAGCGTCTAGGGGGTACCGCCCAATTTGGTTTGGACGGAGGCGGTCACGGAGCCTTGGCGGAAAGTGCAAGAATTTGGCCTTGGCGGGCGTAGTCGATCGCTTCGCCCAAGATGCGCGCGGCTTCCTGTGGCGCGTGGAATCCGGTGGAGTTTTCCGCCGCGATAAAATCGAGTCGCCATTGGGCTTTACGCTGAAGGTCGCGCGGGCTCTTGAGCACGTCGTCGGTAGCGCCACGTTTTTGCGCTTCTTGAATGGCCTTGATAAGAGCGACGACGGCATCCTCGGCGCGGATCATCAGGTTTTGGTTGCGATCCTGAATGGCTTCGACGCGCGAGAGGATTTCCGTCTCGGGAATGCGATGGCAGGACTGACACGACTGCGCGATGTTGAGGAGCGGGCTGCGGACGTGATGATTGCTGACTTTGATGGCGCCTTCGCGGACGTAGGGCATGTGGCAATCGGCGCAGGCGACACCGCTGCGGGCGTGGATACCCTGGCTCCAGAGCTCGAATTCGGGATGCTGGGCTTTGAGGACGGGCGCACCGGAATCGGTGTGTTTCCAATCAATGTGACCAACCTCGTCGTAATAGGCCTCGATCTGCTCCACGCGAAGGCCGTTGTGCCAAGGATAGGTCACGAGCTTTTTGTCGCCTTTGAAATAGTACTCCACGTGACACTGGGCGCATACGAGGGAGCGCATTTCTTGGCGTGAGGCTTCTTTGTTCGGATCGTAGTCGCCCTGACGGCCTTCGCGGCGCCAGCGCTCGATACTCGGAAGGTGGGGCGTTTCGTAGTCGGAGCGCGCGAGCGTGCGGATGCCATTGACGAACGCCGGACGGCTCACGCGGAGATTCATCGTTTCGGCTTCGTGGCAATCGATGCAGGTTACGGGGTGTTGAACGAGCTGGCGGGCGTCGGCGTAAGGCATGGCGCAGATTTCCTCGAAGCCCTTTTGAATTTGCGCCTCGCGATTTTCGGGACCGGCGGGCGCGCCGGCTTTCAGGCCGGCTTCGATGTACGCGGTCGTGACGGCGGCGTGGCAGTGGAGGCAGGAACCGGGTTGTTTAAAATGAGTGACGCGCTCGGTCTCGTCCTGGTCCTGAAGCATGTAGGCGTGGCCGCGCTCTTCGCGATAATCGACGGCAAAGGCGTACCCTTTGAAAATCTCGCGCCAGCGCGGGTCGGCATCGAGTTTTTGAAACGCATCGGAGCCGCCGTGCTTGGTGCGCACGATGTCCACCGTGCGTTTATAGGAATCGTACTGGCGCGGGTAGTTTTTGCCCCAGTCGGCAGGATCGAGCGTGCTTTCGTCCACCTCGACTACGCGGAAGACATGCTGGGTGGCCTCGGCTTTGCGCTCGACGATGTTCTGGTAGAGCATGAGCACGCCGAAGGTGGCGGCGGCGGTGGCCGCGATGAGGGCGACGTAAATCCAGAGAGCGAGACCTTGTTTGGAAGGATGCATGGCCGGGGAATGATTGGGGAAAAGTTAGCGGATCGGCCCGTGGCCGACCTCGCGGTGGCAATGGACGCAATCCAGCATTTTGAGCTCGTTGCCGGGGTGGGTGTTGATCTCGGCGGTGAGCTGTTGGTGGCACCGCACGCAGTTGTTCTGCAGAATCGCCGAGTTGTGCGGCTTGATCATAATCGGCTCATGAAAGTCCTGCAGCGTGAAACCCTTCGAGTGCCAGAAACCGTTTTCGGCTTTTGAATAATACTTCGCGAAAAATCCCTCGGGCGTGTGGCAATCGTTGCAGGTGGCGACCGCGTGGTGCGGACCTTTCAGCCAGCCGTCGTACTGCTCACGCATGATGTGGCAGTTCACGCACGCCGCGGGATCGTTGGAGAGGTAAGAAATCCCCTGTCCGTAATAGAACGTGTAGCCGCCGACTCCCGCCAAACAGCCGAGCGAAACGCTCAAGGCGATCGGCCAAAGCAGGTGAAACACGAGTTTCCGCGGGCTCATGGTTGGGGGCACCGGTCAGTGGGGCGCCCGGACAATACCGCGCTATGCTGCTCCGCCAAGCGACTTTCGCGTTTTTGCGCGGTCAGTCGCAGGTCTAATAAACGACCGAGGGGGCTGGTCGCCTGTTGGTGGCGCGAAGCCGGCGCGCGCGAACAACTGCACCGGCTTTTAAGAACTCAAACGGAGGCTCAGCGAGCGTTGTCGGCGTAGGCTTCCATACCGACGCACGAGCACACGAGATTGCGATCGCCGTAGACGTTGTCCACGCGACCGACGGCGGGCCAGAACTTGTGCTCGCGGACCCATGCGGAGGGGAATGCGGCGAGCTCGCGGCTGTAGGGCCGTTCCCATTTCTCCGCGCAAACAACCTTCGCCGTGTGCGGCGCGTTTTTGAGGACGTTGTTGGTTTTTTCCGCTTCGCCATTGGCGACGGCTTGGATTTCGCCGGCGATGGCGATGAGCGCGTCGCAGAAGCGATCGAGCTCCACCTTCGCTTCGGATTCCGTCGGCTCGATCATGAGCGTGCCGGCGACGGGCCAGCTCATGGTGGGCGCGTGATAGTTGTAGTCCTGCAGGCGCTTCGCGATGTCTTCCACTTCGATGCCGTATTTCTTGAAGCTGCGGCAATCGATGATGCACTCGTGCGCGACGAGTCCCGACGCACCCTTGTAGAGAACCGGGTAGTGCGGCTCTAGGCGGCGGGCGATATAATTGGCGTTGAGGATCGCGAGGCGCGTGGCCTGCGTGAGTCCTTCCGCGCCCATCATGCGGATGTACATCCACGGAATGACGAGGATCGATGCGGAGCCGTAGGGCGCTGCGCTGACCGCGCTCGCGGTTTTCGCATCGCGGAAACGTTCCAGAGCGACATGGCCGGGAAGGAACGGCACGAGGTGTTTCGCGACACCGATCGGGCCGACGCCGGGACCGCCGCCGCCGTGAGGAATGCAGAAGGTTTTGTGAAGATTGAGATGGCAGACGTCGGCTCCGATGAAGCCCGGCGAAGTGAGGCCGACCTGCGCGTTCATGTTGGCGCCGTCCATATACACCTGGCCGCCGTTTTCGTGAATGATGGCGCAGATGTCGCGTATTGGAGTTTCGAATACACCGTGCGTGGACGGATAGGTGATCATCAACGCGGCGAGGCGCGGTGCGTGTTGCCCCGCCTTTGCACGGAGATCGGCGACGTCGATATTGCCCTGGGCGTCGCAAGCAACGGGCACGACCGTCATGCCGGCCATCGATGCGGTGGCGGGATTGGTGCCATGCGCGCTGGTCGGGATGAGACACACGCGGCGGTCGGTGTCGCCACGCGATTCGTGATAGCGACGGATGGCGAGCAGGCCGGCGTATTCGCCTTGAGAGCCGGCATTGGGTTGGAGCGAAACGGCGGCGAAGCCCGTGATCTCGGCGAGCCAGCGTTCGAGATCGGAGAAGAGTTTTTGATAACCCGCAGTCTGATCGGCGGGCGCGAACGGATGCAGCATCGCAAACTCCGGCCATGACACCGGATACATCTCGCTGGTCGCATTGAGTTTCATCGTGCACGAGCCGAGCGAGATCATCGAATGCACGAGCGAAAGGTCGCGCGATTCGAGGCGCTTGATGTAGCGGAGCATCTCGTGCTCGGTGTGGTACGAGTTGAAAACGGGATGCTGTAGATACGGTGACGTGCGTGCGAAAGCGCCGAGGTTCGCGGACGATGCACCGAACGACGCGGGCGCTTTAACGCCGAAGATGTCGGCGAGATCGGCGAGGTCTTGCAGCGACGTCGTTTCATCGAGCGAGACGCCAACGGTGCGCGCATCGATCGCCCGGAGATTGATGGATTTTTTGGCGGCGCGCGCGTGGACCGCGGCTGCATCCACATTTTGGATACGCAGCGTGTCGAACACCGCGCCGTTGTTGACGGACAATCCGGCGGCGGCGAGCGCATCACGCAAGGCGGTCGTCAGCGCCTGCGTGCGCGCCGCGATGCGGCGGATGCCTTCGGGGCCGTGATACACGGCGAACATCGACGCCATCACGGAAAGGAGCACTTGCGCGGTGCAGATGTTGGACGTGGCTTTGTCGCGGCGGATGTGCTGCTCGCGCGTGCCGAGCGCGAGGCGCAGCGCGGGATCGCCTTGGGCGTCTTTGGAAACGCCGACCAGGCGTCCCGGCATCTGACGTTTAAGGCCATCCTTGGTCGCCATGTAACCGGCGTGTGGTCCGCCGAAGCCCATGGGCACGCCGAAGCGTTGGGCCGTGCCGACGGCGACATCGGCGCCGAATTCGCCCGGAGCGCGCAGCAACGCGAGCGCGAGAAGATCGGCCGCGACCACCGTGAGCGCGCCGGCGGCGTGCGCTTTTTCGAAGAAGCCGCTGAAGTCGTGAATCTCGCCAAATGTGTCGGGATACTGCACGAGCACGCCGCAGTAGCCGGCATCGATTTGCGCCGTGGCGTAATCGCCGATGACAACCTCGATGCCGAGCGGACGGGCGCGCGTCTGGACGACGTCGATCGTTTGCGGATGGCAATGCGCGGCGACGAAGAACTTTTTGCGAGCGTCGTCGTTTGCGCTGCGCGCGCACAAGCCCATCGCTTCCGCGGCGGCGGTGGCTTCATCAAGCAGCGAGGCGTTGGCGATATCGAGGCCGGTGAGATCGCAGATCAGCGTCTGGAAATTGAGAAGCGCTTCGAGACGTCCCTGTGAAATCTCCGCCTGATAAGGCGTGTACGCGGTGTACCACGCGGGGTTTTCGAGAATGTTGCGCTGGATCACGCCCGGCGTGTGCGTGCCATAATAACCCTGGCCGATGAAGCTGCGGAAAATGCGGTTCTGTGCGGCGTAGCTGCGGAGCTCGGCGAGCGCGGCGCTTTCGGTGAGCGGCGCCGGCAGATCGAGCGGGCGGGGCAACCGGATCGCGGGCGGCACGGCAGCATCGACGAGAGCGTCGAGCGACGGGAAACCGAGTTGCTGGAGCATCGCCGCGATTTCGGCGGAGCCGGGGCTGTTGTGCCGAGGCGCAAAAACATCCGACGCGGCGGTGAGGTCGCGCGAGGAATCCGCGTTCGCGGAAGCTGGAGCCGAAAGTGCGGGCGAGGACGGCGAAGACATAAAAGAGCGACGCTACGATTCGCGCCGCTTCGGGCAACCGAGATTTGGGGCTGCGGGTGAAACGAGGCCATTCGCCTCGGCCTGCTCGAGCTGAGCCTGCGGTGAGCATTTTCCGCGTTGCGCCGAAGGCGCGTTGCCCGACCCTGCGACACCGTCATGACCGTGCCCGCCACCAAGACCGAACGCGCCGCCTTCATCGATCGTTTCCTCGCCGAGCTATATCCGGAGACGCCTGTGCCGCTCGACCACAAGGACGCCTACACGCTGCTCGTCGCCGTGCTGCTCTCCGCGCAATGCACCGACAAGCGCGTGAACGAAGTGACCCCCGCGCTCTTCGCACTGGCCGACAATCCCGAAGCGATGGCGCAGGTGCCGGTGGAAAAAATCCAGGAAGTGATCCGCCCCTGCGGACTTTCGCCGCAGAAAGCGCGGGCGATCTCGCAGCTCTCGAAAATCCTCGTCGAAAAACACGACGGCCAGGTCCCACGCACCTTTGAGGAGTTGGAAGAGTTGCCGGGCGTGGGGCACAAGACGGCGTCGGTCGTGATGGCGCAGGCGTTTGGCGTGCCGGCGTTTCCTGTCGATACGCACATCCACCGTCTCGCGCAGCGCTGGGGACTGACGAATGGGAGAAACGTCGAGCAAACCGAAGCGGACCTGAAACGGCTTTTTCCTCGCGAGCATTGGAATGCCTTGCACCTGCGGATCATTTTCTACGGACGCGAACACTGTACCGCGCGCGGCTGCGACGGACGCGTCTGCGAAATCTGTCGCACGCTATTTCCCGAGCGGAGACGTGCGGTGCGGGTGAAGAAGTAACCGAGGTTCCTCGGCGGAAAAGCGTCATGACTCCGTGGTCGCGCGAGCGGTGTCGTCGGCCGGAACTATGCGAGCTGAGAGGGAGATTCGGGCCACGAACGCACGAGAGAAACGTCGCGAAGGAAACTTGAGCCCGAGATGGAAAACAGGATTGATTTGCGCGCGCCCGGCCGCCACGTTCGCGGGCTCGATTTTTGGACGCATAGCTCAGTTGGTTAGAGCACGTGCTTCACACGCACGGGGTCACAGGTTCGAGTCCTGTTGCGTCCACCATCTGAGAGGTGAGTAAACGTGTGAAAATGAGACGGGGTTACGTTTCCACCTTAACGCATGAACATGCGTGGGCCGCCGAATTCCCGGCTGGATAGCAGCCAGCGCAAACTATGGACCCCAAGCACGTTTTAGAGCAATGAGAGCAATCTGCCTGATTCTCGCCGTATTCATGATGGGTGGTTGCGTCTCGTACAAGAATCCCGGCCCAAGCGGACCGCCCGCGTACACCGGAGAAGAGGTGAAACGAAGAATTTCAGTCCGTATCGGGGTTCGTGTGACTGAAGAAGCAGCCTTTAACTCCCTGCCAAACGCGTATGAGCGGAAATGGCGCTACGAAGCTGCCCGCCAGGAGAGCGAACGATTGGTGAGAATATTGGCCGATTGTCAGCTCTTCGACGAGGTGGTGCTGCTTGAAGAGGCCGGACGTGAGTGTGATTTCGAACTGCTCGCTTTACCGCGCACCGTCGAGCGCACATCTTTGGATGATCCTTGGTTGCTCCTCTACGGCGGAGTCGTCCCGTCCTATTCCAAAAACGAGCGCGGTATCTGTTTCCGATTTGTGAAGGGCGCGTCCGGGGACGTGATCTTCCGGTGGACTGAAGAGATGGTTGTCGGTCTGTGGGCTCCAGTCGTCTCGGGCAGCAAAGGGTGGACGAGCTCACGGCGAGCGAGCACCTATTGGCGCGATCTCCGGGCGGAAATGTATAGAGTGTTCTCGGAAGTGGAGAAGGCGGCGAACGAGTTTCCTTCTGACGGTAGCTGAGCGCGTTTTTGGTTTTTGATAGTCTCGCTTGCGGTAGATCCGGGCCGGGGGGCACGCGGGTGGCATGGTGTAAGCTGAGATCTGGGTATGAACGTTGACCGCTCAAGGAATTCGGGGGATCGGTTTCTGGGGTGTTTTTCCGAGGCCTGCGCATTTAGCGAATCTTCGGCGGCTAGTGGACAGCCCGTTTTCTAAATGTAACATGAGGTTAAGTCGCTACATTTAAGCCGCATGCGCATTTTTTGCTCAAACTCTGAAACTTTGGCTCGAAATAAGGGTATTCTCCGGTAGTTATCTTTCTGTTCTTTCTCACTTCCGCCGTCACACGACGGCGGGTTTGAACCGCCAAAGCCGATTTCGGTGGAGGCACGTAACCATAGAGGAGGCACTCAACATGCTCGCCCTGTTAATCGGTACGTTCTTTGTCATCGGACTGCTCGAAATGGTCCGCGTGAGCTATAAGGCGTAACCAACTAAATAGAAAATAACGCCCCGGCCGGGTTTTCCTGGCCGGGGTTTTTTAATGGGCGGATGCGCGTCGGACTCTCCGAGTAACACGCCCGACCGCGCCGCGAGCTATGCCGAGTGCGGGTCGACGCTGATCAGCAAGCGCGCGAGAAACGTGTCATTTCGACACGTTTCTCTGGTAGCTTTTCCCCGCGCTGTTGAACGGAATGATAGGTTATCGCGCAGCGGGTGACGTTTGGCCGACGAGTTTGGGCCAAAGGATCGAATATGCGCAGACCAGCGTGAAGCAGGTGATCGGTACGATGAAGGCCACGGACATGCCGTGGAGGTCGCCGACGTGTCCCATAAGTTTGGGCATGATGGCTCCACCCATGATCGCCATGACGATAAACGAGGAGGCTTTTTTCGCGCGGCGGCCGAGTCCATGAATGCCCAGTGAGAAGATCGTGGGGAACATGATCGACATGAAGAAATAGGTGACGAACAGCGCGACTGCGGACACCCAGCCGAGTTTCAGAAACACGAGCAGGCTGCAGAGCGCGGCGGCGACCGAAAAGGCTGCCAGCACTTTGGCCGCAGGGAACTTCTTGAGAAGGGCGGCGCCGATGACGCGGCCCGCGAGGAAGCAAATGAAGCCCACGGAAGCCAGCGTGGAGGCGCCGGCGTCGCTGAGGCCAATGGTGCCATTGGCGTGGGGTTCAAACCACTTGGCGAGCGATCCGCCGGTCCAGCTCTCGGGCACCGGCGGGATCTGCGAGGTCATATAGTTGATAAAATAGGCGAAGATACCGCTCTGGGCCGCGACGTACATAAACTGCGCAATCGTGGCGCCGGAAAAATGTGGATGCGCCCAGATGGAGTGCCCTGTAAGACGGTTTTTCCGCACGAGGAAAAGACCGGTTCCGATCACGATCAGGATGCCGGCAATGGCGAACAACGCTTGGTTGTCGGTGAGTCCGAGCTTCTGTCCGACCGACGGGATGGCGACGATCGCCGAGCCGATCATGCCTACGGAAACCGCCAGCACGACGATGTTGAGCCACAGGAGGAGGAGGGCCATGCCGCGATTACCGGTTTGGACGGCGGCAGAGTCGTTAAGATCGTCGATGTGAAACTCGTCTTCGGACTTAACGTCGGGGAGTTTGACGAACGCGAACATGATCGCGAGCAAGAGGACAAAGCCGCCCACCACCGCGTAGGGAATCCAGAGAGTTTCGGCGCCCGTGCTTTCGCCGTGTTCATTTTGTCCGTAGAAGAACATCGCTCCGACGATCGGGCCGAAAATCCAGCCCACGCCGTTGCAGGATTGGGAGAGATTGATGCGGGTGGCGGAGTATTGTTTGGGGCCGAGAACCGTAGAGTAGGGATTGGCCACGGTTTCCAAAAAGGTAAGGCCCGAGGCGATGAGGCACACGCCGAAGAGAAACGCCGGGAAGGTGGCGATCTGCGTGGCCGGGATAAACCAGAAACCACCGACCGCGACGAGCAGCAGACCGGCGATGATGCCGCCTTTGTATCCAAATTTCCCTGCCAGCCATCCGGCCGGCATCGCCATGAGGAAATAGCCCAAATAGTGTGCGAACTGAACCCAAGCGGACTGCGCGAGCGTGAGATGGAGCTCTTGTTGGAAGTGCTTATCCATCACGTCGATCATCCCATTGCAGAAGCCCCACAAGAAGAAGAGCGAGCTGACGAGGATGAAGGGGATGAGGTAACTTCCGCCTTCGGGAGCGGCGAAGAGACCGGTTTTTTTAGGGGAGCTGGGGATGGACATAGAGGAGGTACGTGGAAGCGAGGTGAGAGAACAAAGGCGGTTAAATCGAGGAAGGTTTTTAAACCTCGATCATGGCTTTGAGGACCGCGGGGTTTCCGGAAATTTCTTTGGGGAAAACGGTCGGTACATCGGCGAGTTTCAGGCGGTGCGTGATCCAGGGCTGGGTGTTCACTTTGCCGGCTTCGACCAGCGTGATGATGTCGCGGAAGGTGCCGGGGAGGGCGTTGCGGCTGCCCATGACGGTGAGCTCGCGGCGGTGGAAATTGGGATCGTTGAAGGTGACGTCGCCTTGGAAGAGTCCGACAAAAACGATGCGGCCGCCGTGCGCGGGCAGATTGAAGGTGCCCATCATCGACTGGGGATTTCCGGTGGCGTCGATGACGCATGTCGGCAGATCGCCGCCGCCGATTTTTTTAAGTTCGTCGATCGCGGAGGCGCCGGCGGTGACGGTGTGTTTCACGCCGAGTTGATCGCGGCAGAAGGCGAGGCGTTGTTCGCTGACATCCATCACGGCGAGCGTGGCGCCCGTCACGAGCACGAATTGAATCACGCTAAGGCCGATTGGGCCCGCGCCGATCACGAGCACGAAGTCGTCCGCGGTGAGCGCGGCGCGTTCGACTGCGTGCGCGCCGATGGCGAGCGTCTCGACGAGCGCGAGTTGGTCGAAGTTGAGCGACGTGGCCTTGTGGAGTTTGCGCGCGGGGATGGCGACGAGCGGGCGCATGCCGCCGTCGATGTGCACGCCCATGACCTTGAGGTCGGTGCAGCAGTTGGGTTTGCCGCGACGGCAGGCGATGCAGTGGCCGCAGTTGATGTACGGCTCGACGGAACAGCGGTCGCCGGCTTTGAGGCCGTGCGGATCGGAGCCGGGATCGATCACTTCGACGCCGAGCTCGTGACCGAGAATGCGCGGGTAATTAAAGAACGGTTGTTTGCCGGAAAAGGCGTGCAGGTCCGTGCCGCACACGCCGACGCGATGAACGCGCACAAGCGCTTCGCCGGGAGCGAGCACGGGCTCGGGGCCTTCGGCGGCGATGAACTGACCGGGTTTTTCGAGGGAAATCTGGAGCATGGGAGCGGAAACGGAGGATGAATCACTAACGCGTGCTAAAAAACACGGATGAGAAAGGGGCGGAGAACAAACCGCGAATGGATGCTAACGGACGCGAAGGTGAGGGCGAAAAGGTGGAGAGCACGTTGTTGGCGGAAGTGCGCGGTGAACGCCGAGGATACGCGAAAATTCACTCGCGTTCAGGGGCGTCTATTCGCGGTGAGAAATCACGCGATGATCGGGTCGCGGTTTTCGGGGCGGCCGCGCGTGAAATTGTGATTCTTGATCGGACGCAGGATCTCGAGAACGCGGGCCATCAGTTCGAAGTCGATCGGCTCTTCGAGGGCGGCGACGTTTTTGCGGATATTCTCGGGGCTCGCGGTTCCGACGAGTGTCGTCGCGATCTGCGGATGATGCGTGGCAAACTGGATGGCGAGCTTGGCGATATCGGCGCCAACCGCTTTGCAGTATTCCACCGCGCGGCGAGCGGTCTCGATCATGTGCTTCGGCGCGGGATGCCAGGACGGCACGCCGCGTTCGGAGAGCAGGCCCATGCCGGTCGGCGAGGCGTTGATGATACCGACGCCCTTGCCGCGCAGATACGGGATGAGCGTTTCCAGCGCGGTGTCGTTGAGCTCGTAGCGGCAGAAGGAAAGCACTGTATCCACGACGCCACTACCGACGCGATCGAGCACGCTGGTGAAAATCTTGAGCGGGAGTCCGGTGATGCCGATGTGGCCGATGCGGCCTTCTTCGCGGAGCTTCACGAGCTCGGGCAAAGTTTCGTTCACGATCTGCGAGATGTCGGCGAACTCGATGTCGTGACATTGCAGCAAGTCCACGTAGTCGACGCCGAGCCGGCGGCAGCTTTCGTCGAGGCTGGCGCGGACGCGCGCGGCGGAAAAGTCGAAGACGCCGTCGCCGTACTGGCCGACCTTGGTGGCGAGGTAATAACGATCGCGCTTGATCTCGCGCAGCGCCTTGCCGAGGACGGTTTCGGATTTCGTCGCGCCGTAGTAAGGCGATGTATCGATAAAGTTGATACCGAGATCCAGCGCCGTGTGCACGGTGCGCACGCCTTCGCTGTCATCGGTGGCGCGGAAGACGCCGCCGAGAGGCGAAGCGCCGTAGCTGAGCACGGAAACGGTGAGACCAGTCTGACCGAGGGGACGGTATTGCATGGGGAGGGAAAGACCGAAGCATAGGCCGAAAATTGGACGGTGGGAATGCTTGGTTTTGGGCAAAGCATGACGAAGTTTGACCTGCTGCAAGCTTTGCGTGCGAGTCGACGATGTGCGCACGATAGCGCTTGTTGTTGAAGGAAAAGAACCCTCGAAAGAGGCGTGCGCGCGTGTTTTCGGACGGGCGCATTTTCGCAGGCGTGACAGCGATGCCGCGCCCGTTGGAAACTTTCCACCTCATGATGCTTAGCCCTCTTATCCCCCGCATTCTCCTCATGGCGCTTTCGCTGTCGTTGTGCGCCGCGTCCGCTTGGGCGGCCACCGATGCGAAAAAAATCCGCGTGGTGCTCATCGGCGACTCGACTGTAACCGATCACGCCGGTTGGGGCACGGGCTTCAAAGCGCGGCTCACCGATGACGCCGAGTGCATCAACACCGCGCAAGGCGGACGCAGTAGCAAGAGCTTCATCGACGAAGGCCGTCTCGCGAAGGCACTCGAACTGAAGGGCGATTATTATCTGATCCAGTTTGGACACAACGATCAGCCCGGCAAAGGTCCGGAACGCGAAACCGATCCCGCGACGACCTACCCGCACTATTTGACGCAGTACATCGACAGCATTCGTGCGATCGGCGGAAAACCGATTCTCGTGACCTCGCTCGTGCGCCGCACGTTCGGTCCGGAAAATCCGCATCGTATCCTCGATACGCTGGGCCCGTGGGCCGCGGCGGTGCGGAAGTTGGGCGCCGAGAAAAACGTGCCGGTGATCGATCTGCACGCGAGCAGTCTCGCGTACTGCGAACGCCTCGGCGCGAAGGCGACGGCGGTGTTCGATGTCGTGAAAGACGGCAAACCCGACACCACGCATCTCGATGCGCACGGCGCAGCGGTTTTCGGCGGATTGGTGGCGGATGAAGTTCGCGAAAAAGTGCCCGAACTCGCGCCGTATTTAAGAACGGATACGCCGACATCCGCGGCGAAGGCCGCTCCACGCGCGGACGCGATCGTGTCCGCCGACAACTCCGGCACACATCTCACGGTGGGTGCGGCGGTGGCGGCGGCGCCGGTGAATAGCGACAAACCTTTTATCATTCTCGTGAAGCCCGGTCGCTACGAGGAGCACGTGCACATTCCGAAGAATAAACCGAACATCGTGTTGCGCGGCGAACCTGGCGAAGAGGCCGCGACGGTGATCGTGTATCACACGCATCTGCGTTCGGTGGACGCGAACGGTCGCAAACTCTCCACGCGCGATAGCGCGACGGTGCTCGTCCAGGGCGCGAACTTCACGGCGGAGAATATCACCTTCGAAAACACCACGACGCGCGAAGAGCGCGTGCAGGCGCTCGCGATTTATGTCGATGCCGACCGCGCGGTGTTTCGCCGCTGCCGTTTCATCGGCTGGCAGGATACGGTGCGCGCCGAAAACGGCCGTCAGTACTACGAAGACTGCACCATCAGCGGCCACGTCGATTTCATCTACGGCAACGCCACCGCGGTTTTCTCACGCAACGAAATCCACTGCCGCGCCGACGGCTACATCACGGCGGCGTCGACGCCCGCGGAGAGCGCGTGGGGATTTGTTTTCCTCGATTGCCGCGTCACGGCGGCGCCGGAAGTGAATCGCGGTGTTTATCTCGGCCGTCCATGGCGTCCGTACTCGGCGACGGCGTTTGTGCGCACTGTATTGCCGGAACAAATACGCGCCGAAGGCTGGCACAACTGGGGCAAGGTCGAGAACGAGCAAACCGCGCGTTATCGCGAATATCGCAACACCGGTCCCGGCGCCGCTCAGCAGAAACGTGTCAACTGGGCGCGCGAGTTGACCGCCGACGAGGCGCGCGCGTGCACGGTCGAGAACGTTCTCGCCGGCGCGGACGGATGGAACCCACTCACGCTTTCCCAATAATGAACATGACCCAATCTCCCGGCGCGTGGATGCGCCGCTTAGCATTCACCGTTTTCTTTGTCGCCGGCGCGTCGTTTGCGTCGGCTGAGTTGGAACCGATCGCGCCGATCAAGGCGCCATTTCCGATGCCGCAGTTGCAACGTCCGGTCTTCCCGAAACGCACGGTCGATATTCGCGAACACGGCGCGGTGCCGGGCGGCGAGGTGAAAAACACCGAGGCGTTTGCGCGCGCGATCGCCGCGTGTGCGGACGCGGGCGGAGGCCGTGTGCTGGTGCCCGTGGGCAAATGGCTCACGGGGCCGATTCATCTCAAGAGCAACATCGAGCTGCATCTCGCGGAAGGCTCGGAGATTATTTTCAGCGATCGTTTCGAGGATTATCTGCCCGTCGTGTTGGTGCGCGTGGGCGGCATCGAGTTGTATAATTATTCACCGCTGATCTACGCACGCGATTGCGAGAATGTCGGCATCACCGGTCCGGGAAAACTCAACGGCAACGCGCGCGCGTGGTGGGACTGGAAGCACCTCGAAACGAAAGAGATTTTCCAACTGCAGCCGCGCGGCGTGCCGGTTGAGCAGCGCATCTACGGCACGGAAGAAGCGGCGATTCGCCCGAGTTTCATCACGTTCGTGAACTGCCGGAATGTCCTCTACGAAGGTTTCACCATCGGCGGCGGCCCCAACTGGACGATCCATCCGGTGTACTGCGAGAACATCATCATCCGTAAGGTAAATGTGGATACAGACGGCCCGAACAACGACGGCGTCGATCCCGATTCGTGCCGCAACATGCTCATCGAGTACTGCACGTTCAGCACGGGTGACGACTGCGTGGTGCTCAAATCGGGTTACAACGAAGACGGCTGGCGGGTGGCGCGTCCCACGGAGAATGTCGTGATGCGCCATTGTTTCAGCAAACGCGGTCACGGCGGGCTCGTCATCGGCAGCGAGATGTCGGGCGACGTGCGCAATGTGTACATGCATGATTGCGAGTTCGAAGGCACGGATCGCGCCGTGCGCATCAAGTCGCGTCGCGACCGCGGCGGCATCGTGGAAAACGTGTGGGTCGAAAATGTGAAGGCGCGCAACCTCAAGTACGAGGTCGCGATCATGAACATGGACTACACCGCCGACCGTAATCAGGTGATCGCCGGCAAGGTCCCGCTCTTCCGCAACGTTCACCTCAAGAACATCGAATGCGAGGGTGTGCCGGTCGCGATCCGCCTGACGGGGGCGACGGATTCGCTGATCGAAAACGTGAGCTTCACCGACATGAAGGTCGCTTCCACGCAAGGCGTGATTGCGAGCAATGTGACCAACATCTCGTTCAAGAACGTCGCCATCACGCAGAAGAAAGGGCCGACCTTCGCGCTCGAAAACGCGTCCAACATCACGATCGACGGCACCTCGGCGGCGCCGGGCACGGAAGTGTTTCTCATCGCCTCTGGAAAAGGTTCGAACAACATCCGCGTCGTTTCCGGCGATTTGTCGGGAGCGGGCGAAGTCTCGCGACTCGCCGACGGCGCGGCAGCGATCTCGATCGGCGATTCCGTGAAAACGAAGTGAGTGCATCATGAAACCGCTCCGGATCCTGATCGCGCTTGCGTGTATGTGTTCGGCGAAGCTTTCCGCGGCCGACGCAGAATCGCCGCGTGTGATTCGGCTCTGGCCGGAAGGCGTTCCCGATCTGCGCGACGACGCGGCTCCGGAGAAGATCGTTAACAACCGTGTGGTGGCTGTGCATTATCCGACGCTCACGATGTATGCGCCGCCGACCGGCAAAGCGAACGGCACTGCGGTGATCTTTTGTCCTGGCGGCGGTTATGTGCGACTCGCGATCGGCGAAGGCGGTGGCTACGAGACGCGCGTGCTCGTGGAGAACGGCGTGACGGTGTTCATCCTGAAGTATCGAATGGTTGAATACGGGCATCCCGCGCCGCTGCGAGATGCGTTGCGCGCGATCCGCCTCGTGCGTTCGCAAGCGGGCGAGCTCGGCATCAACCCGGATCGCATCGGTCTTCTCGGGCAATCGGCGGGACATCTCGCCGCGTGTGCCGCGACGCTGTGGGATTCAGCCGAAGGCCGCACCGGCGCGCCGCTCGATGTGGTGAGCGCGCGGCCTGATTTCGCCGCGCTGGTTTATCCGGTGATCACGCTCTTGGATCCCCACGCGCACAAAGGATCGCGCGAAGCGTTGTTGGGAAAAACGCCGTCCGCGGAACAGCTCGCCGCGCTGTCGTTGGAGAAACACGCGCGGAAAGACATGCCGCCGGTTTTTCTCGTGGCGACGATGGCCGACAAATCCGTGCCGGTGGAGAATACGTTGCAGTTTTATCAAGCGATCCGCGACGCGGGCGCGTCCGCGGAAATGCACGTTTATGCGCAAGGCTCGCACGGCAACAGTCTCGATCCGCAGTACGGTCCGACCGCCGAATGGCCGCAACGCATGCTCGAGTGGATGCGCTTTAACGGCTGGGTGAAGTGAACGGGGCGCATCGTTAAGGCGCGACGCTGATCATCCAGCTCACGCCGAACCGATCCGTGACCATTCCGAAAAGTGGCGACCAGAAAGTTTTGGTGAGCGGCATGTCGATGGAGCCGCCATCGGCGAGAGTGACGAAAGTTTTGTTCGCTTCGTTTTCCGACGGCACGCTCAAGGAAAGCGAGAAACCTTGGAATGAGGTGCCTTCCGGATTGCCGTCGGAGGCCATCACGCGAGCGCCCCCGATGCGAAGCGATGCGTGCATGATTTTCGTTTCATTGCCCGGAGCCACGGCTCCGGCGGGCAAGGGCTCGGGGCTTTCGAATCGCATCATCATCTCGATTTCTGCGCCGAGCTTGTTGCGATAAAACTCGAGAGCTTCCTCACAGCGGCCGGCAAATATCAAATAAGGTTCGATGCGATTGCTCATGGTGGCCGGACGGTAAGTCGATTCACCTCGGCGTCAAAACGCCCACCGTGAAAGCCATTCAAAGGCAGCAGTGCCGCTGGTTGAAAAATCCGCTGGGAGCGTCGGCGGCCCGCCGGCAATTGCGAAGAGCCGGCCAGCGGCCGGCGCTCCCGGCAGGCTAGTTTCACGGCTGCGACATTATGGAAAATGAGCCAAAAACTGCACGACTGTATAAAGGATGCAGACGCGGCGCCGTGTGCTCCTGTTAAGCTTTAGGCGTTTTCGCCTGCGAGGCGCCGGGTGATTGCCGTGCAAACCAGTTCACGATCTCCGGCATCAAGTGCTCAAACGCGCCGGGAATAAACACATTGAAGAGTGTCGCGGGCTGGTCGGTTCGATTTTCGAAATCGTGAATCACACCGGCGGGAATGCGGAGGAAAGAACCTCGCGCGGCATCGATCCATCGATCGCCGACCCGCACGGCCATGGTGCCTTCGGTGATAAGAAACAGCTCGTCGTTTTCCTCATGGGAATGAGGGCCGGGCCCGGGGCTGTTGGGCGCAACTGTCCACTCGGAAACGCTGTAACGTCCCGCGGTTTCGGCGCCATCGGCCTTGAACACGGCGCGCATCGGACCGCAGTCATAACTACGGCCGCCGCCGGGAGGCAGGATGATCGGGGTGGAATTCATATGTTTGGGAGTCTCCGAGCGGTGGAGCCGGGGATGTTGGGGCGACTCTTTTCCGGGGAGCGTGCGTTAGGTCGGATGTTCGGTGCGCATCTGGGTTCCGATTTCTTTGCTTAGGTGAGTGTGCAAGCTTTCGCAGAAACCGAAGCGTTTATAGAGACGCGTCGCCTCGGAGTCGCGCGCGGATTCGACTGTGATCGCGCGAATATTGCGTCCGGAGCAGTCCGGGAGAATCGCGTTGAGCAGTCCGCTTCCGACGCCCTGACGCCTCGCGTTGGGAACGACAAATATGTCGTCCAAAACGGCGTCATATCCACCGGATGACATGCTGAAGCGAAAAGTAATTACCGCATATCCGATCGTCTCATCATCGTTTGGCGATGAATGCGGCTCCAAGATTTTCGTTCTGAAGGAGGTGCGGAAGGAAGATTCAGCGGCTGCGCAATCCAGCGTGTGTCCTGATTCGGCGTAGAAATCCTGCATCATCGCCACAAGGCGGGAGCAATCTTCCGCGACCGCTGCTCTGTTTGCCCGGAGAGGCTGTCACGTCATGCGGACGAATAGCCTCATACGGAAATGGATTATTGAAGGTCGGCTTTCTTCTCGAAAACGTGAGGGCCATTGATGGCCAAATCGGTTCCACCCTTGGGGGATGGTTTCATGGTGATCACATACGCGATACCATCGGTAGGATGCTTAAGCACCCAAACTTCCCGCCCGTCACTCATATGGCGCACCTCGTCTACTTCGGGAGCTGGACGTTTCTTTGCAGATTCTACGGCGGCGATATACAGGAGGATATCTCTTCGGAGGATATCATCCGCTTTGGAGGGGCCACTCGGCAGATCGATCATCACGCTGGTCAGGATGGCACCTCCTTTGACGTTTTTGGCCTCCCAACGGAATGGCGATCCGCTGGCTTCTGCATCTCGATTGGCGATATGTACGGCGTTTGTGACGGTCGAGCCTGCGCAACCGGCGAACAAGAGAGCGGCTGTGGCGATGAGGAAGGCGGGGAGGGGTCTCATGTGTTAATTTATTGTCTCGGCGCTGGTACGCCGAAAGGGGATGCGGTCGATCAGTCGTTTTCTTCGCCGGTAATTTCTATCGTGACCGGTGTAAATTGAAGCTTGGGATCGATGCCTTGGATATCCTCCGGGCCGATTACCAACGTCCCTGCTTTCACTGCTTTGAGCGGGAATTTATAGATATTCAGGGAGGTTCGCTTTCCGGCGGATATTGTAGTGGCCGAGGTTGTGGATACCGGGTTCGCCGTGACGAGCGCGGGCACCTTGAGCCAGATGCCATTTAGTTTTCTCTCGGTCGTTTGGATTTCCAAATGAAACGACGTTCCCACGGTAACCTTCCTGCGATCGAACGAGACTTCGGTTCCTGAAATTTTATCGCTTCTAACGAGCACTTGTGTGGATCCCGATTTATACTCCTTGCCGTCGATCGTGACTGTGAAGGGACCGACGGTGTGTTCCCCTGCCTCGGGTGCGCGCCAACGCATTCGATACGTGAATCCCGTGTCTACGGGGACCGTGCTAAATGCGATGACTTCCGCGGGAGAAGTGAATCCTGGCTGGCCGGTTGGGGCGGGCGTGAGCGTGGCGCCCTCGATACGCAGGGTGACGATTCCGAGTTCGCCGACACGATAAACATCCTTGTCCATTTCGAGAACTAGCGAGGCGGGAAATACCAGCGAACGGACGACGATAATATAAAGCGCAACGACCGAGAAAGCCCTCATGGTTCAATGAGGCTCGCTGGTCGCGAGTTCATCGGCGAGCCGACAATGCACCAAGAATAGTTTTTTTTAGTGCTTTGATTAAATGTCGCCGAATCGAGCCGTGTCCGGCGGGCCGCCGGACATCACACGCGGGCCGCGTGTACTCCGGAAACGCGGCCGGGGTGGCCATGAACTTCACGTCCCATGGCGCAGATGCGCGGCTATGGTTTAATTTAAACCGCTTAGTTGCGCGGTTTCACTTTGCTCCAGGTTTCCTGGAGGGCGCGGGCGCTGGCCTGGAGGGCTTGTTGTTCCTTCGGCCAGAGCGGGATCTCGACATGACCGAGCACGCCGGCACGGCCGACGATGGTCGGGACGCTGAGTGCGACGTCGCGCAGGCCGTACTTGCCTTGCTGGAGCGAGGAGACGGGGAGGAGCTGGCGTTTGTCGTGGGCGATGCAGTGAATCGTTTCGGCGATGGTGAGGCCGACGGCCCAGCCCGCGCCGCCTTTGCGACGGATGATTTCGGCGCCGCTGCCTTTGGTGCGCTCGAAAAGTTGCGTTTGGAAACTCGCGGTGACGCCGGGGAATTTTTCCAACGGCAGCCCGGCGGCGGTGGCGCTCGACCACACGGGCAGCATGGTGTCGCCGTGTTCACCGAGGATGAGCGCCTTCACTTGCGTGGGCGCGATTTTCAGTTCGTCGGCGATGAGGGAGCGGAAACGTGCGGTGTCGAGCATCGTGCCGAGACCGAGGACCTGCTGCCACGGAAGGCCGAGGCGCGCGACGGCGAGTTGCGTGAGGATGTCGACGGGATTGGAAACGACGAAGATCAACGCATCGCGGCGGAAGCCGGCGGATTTGATCGAGGCGAGGATCTGATCGAAGAGCGCGACGTTGCGGTTGATGAGATCGAGGCGGGATTCGTCGGGTTTGCGACGGAGGCCGGCGGTGATGACGAAGATGTCGCTGTCGGCCGCGCGGGCGTAGTCGCCGGCGTAGATGCGCTGATCGGCGATCGAGGACGAACCGTGGAGAAGGTCGAGCGCTTCGCCGGCGGCGAGGTCGGCGTTGGCGTCGAGTATTTGAATTTCGGATACAATGCCGCCGCACTGAAGGGCGAAGGCCGCGTTGGAGCCGACGCGGCCGCCGCCGCCGATGATGGAAACTTTCATGGTGAGAACTGATTAGCGGTTCGCGAATGAAGGGATGCCGCGGAGGCGGCGCGGTTATTTGCCGGGAGCGATCTGACGAAGAATCTCTTCGGTGATTTTTTTCACGAGCGGCTCGAGCGACGGATCGGAAGCGGGCTCGTCGGCGCGTGCCGGAGCGCTTTCGGCGGGCGCGTAGCAGATCGCGCCGGGGCGGAACTCGCTGTTGTCGTTGGCGAGCTCGGCTTCCTTCCAGTTGGCGCGAGGATCGGGCATGCCGAGTTTCTGGCGCAGGTTGATGAGATCCTTGAGCTTGTCGGGACCGAAGCGGTGGAGACCGGTGCCGAGGCCGGCGGCGATGGCGACGGTGCGGCAATACGCGTCGATGTTCTCCATCTTCCAGTAGGCGTCTTCGACGTCTTTGCCCCAGCAGATGACGCCGTGGTTTTGCATGAGCACGGCTTGGTGATCGACGCCGACGCGGCCGACCTCATCGGCGTTGGCGGCGGTGCCGGGCGTTTCGTATTTGGCCAGGCCGATTTTGCCGAGGAAGACCTCCGCTTCGGGAATGAGGCGGGACGGAATGGTGGCGTTGGAAATGGCGAACGCGGTGGCGTGCGGCGGGTGGGCGTGCACGCAGGCCTTGGCGGCGGGCTGGCGCTTCATGATGCCGAAGTGCGTCTTGGCCTCGCTGGTGCGCACGCGCGTGCCGGCGAGCTGGTTGCCGTCGAGATCCACGAGGCACATGTCCTCGGGTTTCATGAAGCCCTTGCAGATGAGCGTGGGCGTGCAGAGCGCGAGATTGTCGCCGACGCGGATGGTGATGTTGCCGCCGTTACCGTCGGTGTAGTCCTTGAGCCAGAGACGGCGACCGATGTCGCACATGCGGCGTTTGAGATCTTCGATCGCGGGCGAGTTGAAGAAGCGCTGGATTTCCTCGGGTGTTTTGGGGTCGCTGCCGGGCGTCCAGCGGAACTCGTAATCGGGCGTGGCCGGAGCGGAACCGGCGGCCGCGAGCGTGACGGCCGGCGCGGGCGCGGATTGTATCGAATTGTTGGATACAACGATCGCGGAGGAGGAGCGGCTGGAGCGCTTATGGGCGTCGAGGAAGTCGCGTGCGGAGGGCGTCAGGCGGGCGCCTTCCGGAATGGGCTGGCCGGAGTTGACCAGAGCTTCGACTTCGCGGGCGGTGAGGATGGAGGACATGGCAGCGCGGAAAAGTGCGGTGATAGTTGATTGGAAAGGGTCAGCGGGCGGGTGGCGTGTAGAGGACGCGCTCGATCAGGCAGGTGACGTAGGCGTCGAGCGGAGCATCGCCTTCAAACGGCTGGGTGGCTTCGGCTCCTTCGGTGAAACCGACGAGGGCGCCGTCGCCGGCGCCGAGCGGATCGTAGGCGATGACGCTGGAGCCTTTGGCGAGCGGGACCGTCGATGCGCCTCCGAATTGTTCGCGGGAAAGCGGCTGCACGATCACCAGGCGGCCGCCGCGATAGACGGGCTCCTGTTGATTGAGAGTGACGCGGCCGATGACTGTGCCGAGGCGCATGGGGACGAAAGCTAGGCGGTTTGGGCGGCGGAGCCGGAGGCGGGATCGACGAGGGCGATGATCAGATTCCGAAGCGGAGTCCTGGGATCGCCGACGAGTTCGCGCGTGGCAGAGCCGTCTGTTGAAAGAACAACACGCTGATGAAGCCCGGCACCGAGCGGATCGATGGCGAGCACCGGCACGCCTTCGTCACGACCTTGCTCGTCGAGCGGCTGACAAATCACCGTGCGCCAACCGGCCATGCTGGGATGGCAGGCGGAGGTCACGATGGTGCCGTCGATGCGAGCGAGGTTCATGGCGACGAGCGTGGCGCGATCAGTAGATGCGGAGTTGATCGACCATCACGCAGCGACGGGTGCGCGTGAAGGTGCGAGGGTTGGTGATGCCTTCGCCGGTGGTGGTGGCGATGGAGTAGCTGAGATAGCCTTCGCCGCCGAGGCCGAGGCCGGCGACGCTGGGGCCGTTCTTGACGAAGAGCGTGGTGTCGAGCGCGCGGGCCATCGCGGACATGTGGGCGATGTCGTGCGAGTGGATGATCGCGGAGTGTTTGTAGCCGTGTTCGGCGCGAACGGCGGCGGTGATGCCGGCTTCGACGGACGGCACACGCACGATCGGCAGCATGGGCATCATCTGTTCTTCGACGACGAACGCGTGATCGGCCGACGTTTCGGCGAAGAGCAACGGCGTGCCCGCGGGCGCGTCCGTGCCGGCGTGTTTGGCGAGCACGGTGGCGTCGACACCGACGAGGGCGCGATTGAGCACCGGATGCGAGCAACCGCCGGCGTCGGGTTTGTTGGTGAACGCGGCGGCCGTGAGCCGGTCGAGTTGCGTGGAGTTGAGTTGTTTCGCGCCGGCCTTGGTGAGCGCGGCCATGAAACGATCGGCGACGGAATCGAGGACAAAAACTTCCTTCTCGCCGATGCAGAGGAGATTGTTGTCGAACGCGGCGCCTTGGATGATGTCGCGCGCGGCTTTGTCGAGACAGCCGGTGCCGTCGACGAGCACGGGCGGATTGCCGGGGCCGGCGCAGATGGCGCGTTTGCCGGACTTCATGGCGGCGTTGACGACGCCGGGACCGCCGGTGACGCAGAGCACACGCACGGCGGGATCTTTGCAGAGCGCGTCGAACGATTCGAGCGATGGTTGCTCAACGGTGCAGACGAGATTCTCGATGCCGATCGCGGCATGGATGGCTTCGTTGTAGGCGCGAACGGCGAGCGCGGCGGAACGTGCGCCGCCCGGGTGCGGGTTGAAGACGACGGCGTTACCCGCGGCGACGATGTTGATGATGTTGCCGGAGAGGGTCGGGATGGAGTGCGTGACCGGCAGGATCGCGCCGACGACGCCGTAGGGCGTGAACTCTTCGAGCGTGATGCCATGGTCGCCGCTGTGTGCGTCGGGCCGCAGCCATTCGACGCCGGGCACGAGCTTCACGATCTGGAGCTTCTCGATCTTGTGCTCGAGGCGGCCGATTTTGGTTTCTTCGTACTCGAAACGGCCCCACGCCTCGGCGTTTTGCGAGCTCAAGGTTTTGACGATTTCCACGACCTTGGCGCGGGCGGCGACGCCCTTGATGCAGAGCTGTTCAAAGGCGGCTTGCGCGGCGGCGACAGCGGACGGAGCGTCGGGGAAAACGCCCCAACGCCGGCCGTGCGAATGGATCGCAGGCGAACCGGAGGCGGCGGCGCGCCCGAAAGCGCGGACCACTTCCTCGACCACGGAGCGGACGAGGGATTCATCAAGGGCGGGAGCGGGAGACATGGACGTATTCGAAATTAAACTACACGTTTGCCGAGGACCTCGACGGTATCGACGAGTCCGACGACGGCGGCGTCGATCGGGAGCGGTTTCATGCCCGTGGCCTGACGGGCCGAGCTGCCCTGGCAGAAGAGAACGATGTCGCCGGAGCCGGCGCCGAGCGCATCGACGGCGACGACGGTGTTGGCGCCCGGACGAAGTTTGGAAGGATCGCTTTCGTCCACGAGCAGCGGACGAAGGAGGAGAAGTTTCCGGCCGCGCATGGTCTCATCTTTTTTGGTGGAGACCACGGAGCCGATGACGCGGGCGAGAAACATGGGACGGGCGATGAATGTTTACGATGGGCGATGAGCGCAGGCGGGAGCCTGCGACGGGAGGCGGCGGCCGCGCGGGACAAGCGACGCGGCCGCGAAGAAAACGCGGAGCGAGCCGCGGATTATTTCTTGGAAGCGGCGGGCGCTTTCGGGAGGACGACGGAGATGTCGTCGTGCGGGCGGGCGATGACTTGCACGCTGACGACTTCGCCGTAGGCGCGCGCGGCGTTGGCGCCGGCGTCGGTGGCGGCCTTGACGGCGGCGACGTCGCCGGTGACGACGGCCGTGACGAGGGCGTTGCCGACCTGTTTCATGGGACCGGCGAGGACGACGTTGGCGGATTTAAGCATGGCGTCGGTGCCGGCGACGAGGGCGGTGAGACCGCGGGTTTCGAGAAGGCCGATGGCGGAGGGAGGCATGTTGGAACGAGGGTTGATGGTTGGAAAAAATCAGACGTTGGAGTGGAGAGAGGCGACGAGGCGCGCGGCTTCGCGGGCGACGACGAGTTCTTCGTTGGCGGGGATGACGAAAACGCGCGTCGAAGAATCGGAGGAGGCGAGATCGCTCTCGGCGGGAGCGACGGCGTTGCGTTCGGTATCGAGTGTGAGGCCGAGCCCGCTGAGACCGGCACACACACCCTCGCGAATCCAAGTGTTGTTTTCGCCGATACCGCCGGTGAAGACGAGGGCGTCGCAGCCGCCCATCTCGAGCCAGAACGCGCCGATCCAGTGGCGGATGTTGTAGATGAAGGAGTCGATCGCCAGCTGCGCGCGTTGATCGCCGCGATCGGCGGCGGCCTTGATGTCGCGCAGATCGTTGCTGACCCCTGAGAGGCCGAGCAGTCCGGCTTCCGAGGAAAGTTGTTTCTCGGCTTGCTCGAGCGTGAGACCGAGCTTGCGCATCGCATACGGCAACGCGGCCGAGTCGAGATCGCCCACGCGGTTGTTTTGAGGCAGACCGGATTGCGGACTCAGACCCATGCTGGTACCGAAGGCGACACCATCCATGATCGCGGTGACGGAGCTCGAGCCGCCGAGATGACAGGAAATGACGCGGACCGGAGCGCCGGGAACGACGCGCGGACCAAAGGTGTAGAGATTGCGAACGATGCCGGCGACGTCGTCGCGTCCGAGCAGTTCGGCGGAACGCTCGGCGACGAATTTGTGGCTCGCACCGTGGAAACCGTAACGACGCACACCCGCGTGGAACCACGCATCCGGCACGGCGTAACGGCGAGCGTATTCCGGCACCCATTGATAAAAGGCGGTCTCGAACAACGCGACGCGCGGCACATCGGGCAGGCGCTCGCGGAAGAGACGCAGACCTGTGGCGTACGGCGGATTGTGCGCGGGCGCGAGATCGGCGGTGGCGAGCAGCGCTTCTTCGACCGTCTTGTCGGCGAGCAGGCAGCCGGTGAGATTGCCGCCAAAGACGGTTTTGAAACCGATGGCGTCGAGGTCTGATGCCTGGCGCACGTGTCCCTCCTGCGCGAGCTGATGGAGCGCGCTGTCGATCGCGGCCGCGTGATCGGTCACACGCTCGCTACCGCCGCGTGCGACGAGGCGCGCCTGGTCCGCGTTGAACGCGTAGAGCCGGTACTTGAAGGAGGTGGAACCGAGGTTGGCGACGAGGACTTGCATGGGAGCGGGGGCGATTCGAGTGAGCGATGCGCGACGGGATTTCCGGCGGGAGCCGGAGGGAAGCAGGCGCGCGCGTGGAGACGGACGCGCCTGTGTATCGATTTTTTAACTACAAGCGCCGCGAGCGGCGCGCGGAGGCGATCAGGCGATCCACTTGCCGAGGGCGGCGAGGTCTTCGTGCGGACGCGGGATCACTTGAACGGCGATCACTTCGCCGACGCGTTTGGCGGCGTCGGCGCCGGCGTCGACGGCAGCCTTGAGGGCGGCGACATCACCGCGGAAGAAGGCGGCGACGTGGCCGGAGCCGATCGCTTCGTAGCCGGTCATGGTGACGTTGGCGGCTTTGAGGGCGGCATCCGCGGCTTCGAGGAGCGAGCAGAGGCCTTTGGTTTCGATCATTCCGAGAGCTTCTTGGGCCATGGGAGGAAGGCCGCGCGGAGGCGGCGGGATTCAAGGTGAAGGTTGGGCGTTGAAGGGAGGAGCCTGGCGGGATCAGACGGAGAATTGCTTGAGCAATTCGGAGTGCGGGCGGGCGATGACGTGCGCGCACACGAGTTCGCCGACGCGCTTGGCGGCATCGGCGCCGGCTTCGACGGCCGCTTTCACGGAGCCGACGTCGCCCTTGACGAGGACGGTGACGAGACCGCCGCCGATCTGGACTTGCTTGGCGAGCGTGACGCCCGCGGCCTTGACCATGGCGTCGCTGGCCTCGACGGCGCCGACGTAGCCCTTGGTTTCGACCATGCCGAGAGATTCATTCATGGGAGTGGGTGTATTTGATTATTGGATACGGGTTGAAAAAAGCGCGGGGGCGCCGAAAGGGATCAGGGAATCAGTTCGCACGGCGTGTCGGGACCGAGACCGCAGGCGTTGCCCTCGTCGGTGTCGATGTGGGCCTCGAGTTTGAAATCGGGGGAGACGCGAACGAGGATGCGGTCGAACGTCATGGCGCAGGGGCCGCCGACGCGGAGGCGGATGTAGTCGCCGCCTTTGACGCCGTAGAAAGCGGCGTCGTCGGGATGCATGTGCACATGCGGCGCGGCGCGGATGACGCCCTCGGTAAGTTCGAGGAAACCGGCGGGGCCCATGAGCATGCAGCCGGGCGTGCCGGCGATGTCACCGGATGAGCGAACCGGGATGTCGAAGCCGAGGGAGATGGCGTCGGTGAAGGCGAGTTCTACCTGGTTGAGCTCGCGGCAAGGGCCGAGGATGCGGAGATTGGAAATGACGCGACTGCGCGGGCCGATGAGCGTGACGGTTTCGCGCGCGGCGTATTGACCATCCTGATACAGGGCCTTCATCGGCGTGAGTTTGTAGCCGGGGCCGAAGAGGGTCTCGACCGCCTGGGGCGTCAGGTGACAATGGCGCGCGGAGACGTTGACGAGCAAAGGACGCGGGGCGCGAACGGAGCGGGGAAGAGGTCGATTGAGGCGCTGATACAGGAGCCGTCGAACGATGTGTTCGACCTCGGCTCGGTGTGGAAGGGCGGGCGCGGGCGACATGGCCGCAGGATGCCATTTTGGACGAAAACCGGCTCGCCGGATTTTGTCACACGCTGCGCGTTTTATGACGCGAGTCGATCATATCGGACAAGAAGGGCGGAGAGGAAACGGGAGGAAGGACAAATGGCGAAGGCCGAGAATTAGCCAGTGAAAGAGGCGGGGAATGGATGTGCGTTTTTTGCGATGAAGCCGTATGGCGTTGGGCGCAAAAAAGCCCGGACCTTTTCGGGTCCGGGCTGGTGAGGAATAGGACGCTTTAAGCGAACTTAGAAGGTGCCTTTGACACCGAGCGTGTACTGCGTGCCGTACACCGAACGGCTGCTGAGCGTGGACCAGGCGGGCACGCCGGGGCCGTCGATCTCCCACTCGTAAGCTTCGTTGAGAAGATTACGTGCGGTGGCGAAGAGCGAGAGGTTGCGGGTGAGCATGACCTCCAGGTTCACGTCGATCGTCGGATAGGCGCGGATGTATTCGCCGGCGCCGGGGGCGATGTTGTTCTTGTACTCGCGCAGCTGGCGGCCGCGATAGTTCCACTTGGCGAAGGCGGTGACGCGCTTGAAGTTGGCGCGAACGCCTAGGTTGGCGGTCTCGGGGATGAAGTCCTTGAAGTCAGCGGCGCGCTGACCGTCGAGATCGAGCTTCGTGTAGTTGGCGAAGATCGAGTAGGGTTCACCCCAGGAGCCGAACATGCCGAGGGATTGTTCGTAGCTGGCTTCGAAACCGTCGATGCGGGCGTCGCCGGCGTTGATGCGGGTGCTGTAGTACCAGCCAATGTAGTCGGACGAGAGGCCGAGGGAGGCGGCGATGGCGGCATCGACTTCGGTCGCGAGCGTGCCGAAGAAGTTGCTGATGTTCTTACGGAAGACGCCGACCGAGATCATACCACTGCGCGGCAGGTAGTACTGGAGGGTGAGGTCGCCGTTATCGGCTTCCCACGGCACCAGCGTGGTGTTGGCGGAGGTGATCCAACCCGGATAGGTACCGGGAGCGCCGTTGTAGCCGGTGTTTTCACCGATGTAGACGTTGGGAACGATGTCGACGGTCGGCGGACGACCGATGGTCTTGGCGTAAGCGGCACGGAGGATGAGATCTTCCGTGATGTTGAACGTCACGTGGGCGCTCGGGTAGTAACCGTCGTATTCACGGGAGTTGTAGTATCCACGGCGTTCGTAGCCGGTGAGGGTCTGCTTGTAGCCGTAACCTTCGGTTTCGGTGAGCTCGTAGCGCACGCCGCCGACGACGCGGAGGCGGTTTTGCCAGAATTTCATATCGGCCATGAGATAGCCGGCCGTGATGGTCTCTTCGAGAGCTGGCGAACGGACCGCAGCGTTCTTGATCGAGTCGTTGGCCTGGCTGGTGGTCTGGACGAAGTAACCGGGATTATTGCGGTAGGCTTCGTAGATGAGCCACGGGCTGGCAAACTGAATAGCCGGGTACGTGTAGCCGGGAGAGATCGCACCGAAGGAGCTATCAAGGTACGGGGTGGCTACGTTGGCAGGATTGCTGAGGGCGCCACCGGGTCCGATGTAGTTGTACACAAAGGACTGATAGTTGATGTCGCGCTTCAGATTTTCGTAAGCGCCGCCCGCTTTGAACGAGAGCGAGAAGGGCAGACCGCGAATATGGCGGGTGACGGCGACACGACCGTTGGTGTTACGATCCTCGGCGTCCGAGGGCTGGCTGGTGACCGTTTCGAGCAGGTAGTTGTTGAGCGACGAGACTTCGAGCGGGTTGCCGGAAGCATCGAGGAGCTCAATCACGCCGGGCGAGCCTTCGCCGTTGTTGATATTGCGGAAGTTAATCTGGCGCACCGCACGGGCACGAGCGGTGTAATTACGGAAGAAGCCCTTGTCGGTGTCACGATTGCGATTCCACGACGTGGAGCGGTTGAAGCCGGCTTCGACATTCCAATCCTCACCGGTAAAGCGGTAGTTGAGAGCGACCGCTTGGGTGAGACCGTGTTTTTCGTCCACCGTTGCGCTTTGATTGGCGTTGGAGTTGGTGGTGGAAGTGCCGATCGTGGTGGTTTCGTCCCAGCTCGCATAGGTAGCGGGGTTGAAGGAGACGCGATTCTGGCGGGAGTTGCTGACGAAGGCATTGGCCTGGAGGCTCAGCGAGAGGACATGGCGATCCCACGGTTTCCAGTCCAACTTGATGCCGCCGGAGTTACGCTCCGTGAGGTTCAAGTTGAGGTCCCCGCGGAAGGTATTGGTGCGGGGATTGGCGAGGGTGGCACCACCGTCGGTCCACGTACGGCCGATCGCCGTTTCTTGCGTCTGGGAGAACGTGTTTACGGACGCTGCGGTGACGACGATACCGAGACGTTTGTTGATCGGCTGAGACCAGGTGAGCTGGATGGACGGACGAATCTTGAACGACTTGTCGCGACCAGGGCCGGCCGTTTCTTCGAGGTCGAGGTACTCGGAGTTGAACGACAAGTAGGTCGAGACACGCAGCTCGGCGCGTTCGCGCTCGAAGGCGCTCTTGCTGACGAGATTGACCGCACCACCGAGGAGGTTGGATGGGAAGTCAGGCGTGGGGAGCTTGACCACTTCGATACGGGACAGGTTGTTGATGTTGGCCTGTTCGAGACCGAAGCTGCGGCTGTGGTTCTGCGTGCTGGCCGGCGAGGCGGCGCTGGCGATGGTACCGCCGTCGAGGGTGACGCCGGTGTAGTTGGAACCAAAACCGCGGACCTGGATACCGGAGGCGTTTTGACCGCTGTACTCGATCGTGACGCCCGGAATGTGCTTCATGAATTCCCCGAGGTTGCCCTGGCTGACTTCACCAAAGGCATCTGTCGAAACGACGTTGCGGAGGTTGGCCGAGAAGCGCTGTTCGTTGATGGCGATCGCGCGGGCGTCGTATTCTCGGGCAGAGGTGACGGTAAACGCTTCGAGGAAGATCGTTTCGTCTTCAGAATCGAGGGCGAAACCGAGACGGAAATCCTGACGAGCAACCTCTTGCGCGGCGACTGTCACCATCGCGGTTTGCGAGGGCAGGCCGGTGTAGAACACTTCGAGGGTCACCGGACCGGCGGGCACGCCCGTGAGGCGGTATTCGCCGAAAGCATCGGTAAACGCTTCGATCGTCGTGCCTTTGACACGGACACGAGCGTTATTGAGATAATTGCCGGAAGAGGCATTGAGGATGCGTCCCTCAACAGTGCCGGCGCTGCTGGTTTGGGCGGCGCCCTGCGGAGTCGCAAGGGATATGCAGATGGCTGCTATCAGAGCTGGCAGCCACGAAAAACGCAGGCGCGGACGAGCCGGCTGCGGGCTGGGGTGCGCTTGACGGGCGCGGGTTGTTTGGGAGGGTGACATAGCTGGTAGTAGGTTTGCTGAACCGCCGGAGATACCCGGACGGCTCGTTTAGTTATTTCAAATGAAATAACCCTACACGCATAATTTCACCATGAAACAGCGTCAATGAGTTCTCATTAGTTGTAAAAACTACTCTGGAAAATAGATACTACTTTAGGCGCCTGATTTTCAGGAGGATAGCGGTATTTCAGGTGAAATAAACCGAATGTTCGTGACAGTCCTGTAAAAGGAGATGGTGAAAAAGGGCGCTTTCACGTGCCTTGCACGGGCCAATTTGCAGCAAGCTTTTAGCTGCGGGGCTGTAGAAAGGCGGAGGGGGAGACGCCGTGGATGCGTTTGAAGGTTCGCGAAAACTGGAAGGGATCCATGCGCAGGTCGGCGGCGATTTCGCGTACGAGGCAGCCTGAGGCGTGAAGGCGTTCGGCGGCCCATTGCATCTGGAGACGTTGGAGGTAGCGATAAGGGGATTCTTGCTGGAAGCGTTGGAAAAGTCGGCACAGGTACGCCTCGTCCACGTGACAAATCTCGGCGGCCTGTCGCAGCGTCGCGACGGAGAGGAAATGGCGATCGATCAGCGCGCGGCAGCGTTCAAACGTCGCCCGTGAACGTCGCGCGGCGGGCGAACTCGGCTGATTGGCGCGGACGGCGGCGAGCAGCAGCAACTCGAGTTGCAACACACAACTGCGCGCGGTGTGGCGGTCGTGGACGGTGCCGAAACGGATCAAGGTGTCGAAGGCCTGCCGCACGTCGTTCGCCGCGCTCAGTCGGGCTACGGTCCCGGGTGGCAATTGGTTGTCGTTCAAAAGCGCGAGCGCGCGGTCGCCGGCGAAGTTGACGAAGTATTTTTTCAGCGGCGCGCGCGCCGAGGTGCGGATGCGATGCGCGATGTCGGGGCCGTAGGTGAAGACCACGCCCGCTTCCAGCTCGTGACGGCGTCCATCGAGCAACAAATCGCCCTCGCCCGCGGCGACGAATTCGAAGGAGGGATGCGGAAACGTTTTCCGATCGATGAGGTAATCGGGCGTGCATTCTTCCCAGCCGCCGCAGACAACCGCGAGGTGCGTGGACGGCCGCGGGTTGAGGTTGAGATAAAAACGTCGCGCCGCGGTGACCTGCGCCGACACGAACGCCGGAGCGTCGGGAACGGGCGAGGTCGGAGAAGGCATGGGGGCGAAGGACGAAACCCGAGGGATGAATGACCAATGACGAATGACTCGTGGCCGGTCGAAGCGCGTTGGTCAGAGGTTGTTCGTCAGAGACGGTACCATTCTACGGCGGTGCCGCCGAGGATGCGGGCGCGCTCGGCGTCGGAGAGATGTGTGGTGAAGGATTGCACGGTTTGATGCCAGTGCACGTACTCGGAACTTACGAGACACGGTGGCCAGTCGGAGCCGAACATGAGGCGCTGGGGGCCGAAGGCGTTGAGGACGACGTCGAAGTACGGGCGGATTTGCTCGGGCGTCCACGGCGCGAAACCGGGTATCTCGGTGACGACGCCCGAGAATTTGCAGGCGACGTTTTTGCGCCGGGCGAGTTCGCGGATTTGTTTCATCCAGATCGCGTCGGGCGGGCCCTGGACGACGGGTTTGGCGACGTGATCGAGGACAAAAACCTGGTTTGGATGACGATCGACGAAGCGGATGGTCTCTTCGAGTTGGTTGGCGAAAATCAAGATGTCATACACCAGGCCGCGTGTAGTGACTTCGCGGATACCGGCATTGAAGGCCGGCGCGTCGAGGAAACCCGCGGGCTGGCCTTGCACGACATGCCGCACGCCTTTGAAGCGCGGATGCGCACGGAAACGATCGAGCTCGGCGCCAACCGAAGGTTCGGCGAGGGGCACCCAGCCGACGACGCCTTTGATGAGTGCGTGACGATCGGAGAGCTCGAGCAGCCAGCGCGTTTCTTCGAGATTCATGCGCGCTTGGACGGCGACCGTGCCGTCGATGCCGCAGGCGGCAAGTTGTGGAGCGAGATCGTCGGGGAGGAAGTCGCGGCGGATGCGCGCCATGGCGTCGCTGATCCAGTCGAACTCTACGGGGTTGTAGCGCCAGAAGTGCTGATGCGAATCGATCGTCATAAAAAGCGGGAGACGTCAGCGTGCGTGCGCGCGGCGCGGGGCCAAGGGAGAAAAAAGGCCATCGCGTCGTCGTGCAGATCGCATCTGCGAGACCGTCGCGGCGACTGCATCTTGCCGACGCGAAATGAGGCTGCGCCGAAGAGCGAGTGGGTCGGTGAAATCTTCGCCCTTGATGGCGAGTTGTTTAAGCGCGCGGCCGCGCGGCTGGCACGCACGGTGCGAAAATAGAAGACGAAACGCCCCGTCCGCATCGTGCGGATGCCACCATCAACCGGAGGTTCCCATGTCTAAGCTAAACACGCTTCATGATCTCTTTCTCGAAGAGCTGCGCGACCTCTATCACGCGGAGAATCAGTTGTTGAAAGCTCTGCCCGAGATGGAGCTGGCGGCGCATAACGGTGAGCTGAAGCTGCTGATCGTCGCGCATCGCCGTTTGACCGGCGCGCATGTGCAGCGACTGGAAGCGATTTTCGAATCGCTCAACGTGCCCGCGAAAGGGCGCACGTGCAAAGCGATGAAAGGGTTGATCGCGGAGGCGCGCAGTCACTTGCGGCAGCGGTCGGGTCCGGCCGTGCGCGACGCGTCGATCATCTCGTCCGCGCAACGCATCGAGCATTACGAGATCGCGGGCTACGGCACGGCGCGGGCGTTCGCGGACATGCTCGGCTACACCGAAGTTTCCGAGCTTCTTCAAAAAACCCTCGAGGAAGAATCCGCGGCGGACCACCAACTCAGCTTCATCGCGCAAGGGCTGAATCTCGTGGCGATGGTGAATGCGGACGATTTCGGGCGTTCGAAGGCCTCGCATTTTTTCTCCCATGACTACCACCACTAACTCCCACGATTCCTCTTCCTCGCACGCAGTCATCGCCGATCGCGCACGTCGTTTCTGGCAGGACGCTGGTTCGCCCGAAGGCCGCGATCTCGAGTTCTGGCTCGCGGCGGAAAGCGAATTGCGACGCGAAAGCGACGATGTCCAAGCGACCGCGCATGAAGGAGGCGCGCAACAACCGCCACGCGGCACCGCCCAAGGCAACGAGCCTGCGGGCAAAACGCCGGCGCGTGCGCGTCAACCTGCGAAAGCGAAACGTCGTTGATCAATTCCGGCCGGGCTTTCGCCGTATCCCGAAAGCTCGACGGTGTGTGTGCCGCCCCTGCCCGAGAGCGGGGGCGGCTTGTTTATGCACAAAATGCGCGACCGAACGATCGCGCATTTGTGGGAAGACGGAACATGCATGGCGGACGATGCGGAGCATCGTTCCTACCTGGCGCCTGAATTTGCGCGCTCTCGCGTGGTGACGCTCACGCGTGTGCGCGCAGCGCGGCGGCGGCGCCGTGTTGCAGGATCGAGAGCAGATCGCGCGCGACGGTCGGCACGAGGTCGGGAATTTCCGTGAGATCTTCGAGCCAGAGATCGCGGCGGGCGAGGAGCTGTTTCACGAACGTTTGCACCGCGGCGGCGGAGCCATCGCAGGCGAGCCACGCGTCGCGCATCGCCTCGAGCACCGGGAGATTGTCCTGGATGCGATACGACTCTTGGCCGCGCTGACCGATGAGCGCGCCCTCGCGAATCTCCGTGCCGCGATAATACGCGAGCAACGCGGCGAGCGAGAAGGTGAGGCGATGCGGCAGGCGGCCCTGACGTTGCTGGAATTCCTTGATCGAGGGCAGCACGCGAGCGGCGAATTTGCTCACCGAGTTGAGCGCGATGCTGGAGAGGAAGTGCTTCACGAACGGATTGGTGAAACGTTCGCACACGGCGTCGGCGAAAGCCTGCAATTCTCCGCGCGGCAGATCGAGCGTGGGAATGATTTCTTCGCTCAGACCCTGGCGCAGGAAACGCGCGATGTCGGCGTCCTGCATGCATTCGAGCACGGTGTTTTTGCCGGCGAGAAACGCGGCGAGCACAGTCATGGTGTGCGCGCCGTTGAGGATGCGAACCTTGCGGTCGCGGTAAGGATTCACGTTGTCGGTCCAGATGACGTTGAGACCGACGCGATCGAAGGGCAGCTCCTTCGCGAGCCAGGCGGGGCCTTCGATGACCCACGCGTGGAAAATTTCGCCTGTGTCGAGGAGCGCGTCTTCATAGCCGAGTTTTTCGGCGAACGCCGCGGCTTCTTCGCGCGGATAGCCGGTGACGATGCGATCGACGAGCGTGTTGCAGAAGACATTGTGTTTCTCGATCCACTGGATGAACGCCAGCGGCAACTGCCACGCGCGCGCCGTCTGCAGCACGCAGCGGCGGAGCTTGTCGCCGTTGCGCTCGATGAGCTCGCACGGAAGCATGATGAAACCCTTGGTGGGATCGCCCTTGAAGGTGCGATAACGCTCGTAGAGCAGCGCGGTGAGTTTGCCGGGGAAGGAGTTGGCCGGACGATCCTCGCTCTTGTCGTTGGGATCGCAGGCGATGCCGGCTTCGGTGGTGTTGGAGACGATGTAGCGAAGCGACGGCTCGTGCGCGCACTGAAGGAATGTCTCGTACTCTTCGTACGGATTCACGCCGCGGCTGATGCAGGAAATGATTTCCTTTTGTTCGACGACGTTGCCGTCTTGCAGGCCGCGCAGCGCGAGCGTGTAGAGACCATTTTGCGCGTTGAGTTGCGGAATCAGACCGGTGGGCAACGGCTGCACAACGACGACGGAGCCGTTGAAAATCCCTTCCGAGTTGAGTCGATGGATCATCCAATCCACGAAACCGCGAAGGAATGCGCCTTCGCCAAATTGCAGGACTTTCTCGGTGAGGCGACGGCGCGGCGCGACTTTCAAGTCGGCCGGGAATTCCGGCGAGCCGGCGAGCAGGGCGTCGTTGAGTGGGAGGAGCGTGGTGGTGCTCATGGAAGAGGTGTGAAAGGAGTAAGAAGTGTAAGAGTTGTAAGCGCGGACGCGGCGTGAGCGGGTCAGAGCGTGACGCCGTCTTTCCAGATGGAGATTTCGCGATGTCCGTTGGCTTCGTTGCGGGCGAGCTGACGTGTGGAGGCGATGTTGAGGATGAGCTGCCAGAGATCGTCGGCGAGATCATCGGCCGAAGCGGTGCCGTCGGCGAGCGCGCCGGCGTTAAAATCGATCCACTGCGGCTTGCGCTCGGCGAGCGCGGAGTTGGTGGCGATTTTCACGGTTGGGACAGGGAAACCCATCGGGGTGCCGCGACCGGTGGTGAACAAGATCATGTGCGCGCCGGCGACGGTGAGCGCGGTGCTGGAAACGCCGTCGTTGCCCGGCGCGTTGAGCAGCGCGATGCCGCCGAGACCGGGCGTGGCGCTCTGGCCGTAGGCGAGGACCTGGCGGATGGGCGCGCGTCCGCCTTTTTGCACGCAGCCGAGCGATTTTTCGGCGAGCGTGGTGATGCCGCCGGCCTTGTTGCCGGGCGAAGGATTTTCGTCGATCGGCTCGTTGTAGCGGCGGAAGTAACCGCGAAAATCGTTCACGAGATCGATGATGCCATCGAAGACTTTTTCGTCGGTGGTGCGTTCGAGCAGCACGCGTTCGGCGCCAAACATCTCGGGCACTTCGGAGAGCAGCACGGTGCCGCCGGCCTCGGCGAGACGATCGGCGATGCGGCCGACGAGCGGATTGCCGGTGACGCCGCTGAAACCATCGGAGCCGCCGCACTTCATGCCGATGACGAGCTCGGAGGTGGAGATGGGCTCGGGCTTAAATTGGCGCGCGTAGTCGGCGAGCTCGCGCAACGCTTGGAGACCGGCCTCGTGTTCGTCGACGACGTCCTGCGTATTGAAAAAACGAATACGCTGTTCGGGATCGGGTCCGCCGCAGCTTTCGAGGAAGGTAGCGAGCTGGTTGTTTTCGCAGCCGAGGCCGACGATGAGCACGGCGGCGGCGTTGGGGTGGTTGACGAGACCGGCGAGGACGTTGCGCGTGTGGTGCAGATCGTCGCCGAGCTGCGAGCAGCCGAACGGATGTGGAAACGCGTACACACCGTCGATGCCGGAGCCGGGGATGGCGAGTTCGCGATGCGCTTCGACCGCGAGACGCTCGGCGGTGCGGTTGACGCAGCCGACGGTGTTGATGACCCAGATCTCGTTGCGAATACCGGCGCGACCATCGGCGCGGCGATAACCGAGAAACGCGGCATCGGGGCGGGGCGCGGATGGTGCGGGACGTTCGCGGACGGTTTCGTGAAAACGGAGCCGGGCGAGATCTTCGCCGAGATCGCTCTTGAGATTGTGCGTATGGACATGCGCGCCGGCCGGGATGGGCCGGGAAGCGCTGCCGATGCGGTAGCCGTATTTGAAGATCGGCTCGCCGTCGGCGATGTCGCGCAGAGCGAATTTATGGCCCGCGGGGATGGGATCGCGCAGGCGGATGCCTTGAACCTCCTCGCCGGCAGAAAAGGCCTGGAGCGCGACAAAGACATTGTCGTTGGGAGCGATCCGGACGGCGGTGGCGGGAGCGGTCGGGCGTATGGTCGTCATGTTGATTGGACAGGGCGTTAGCGCCGGGATCGTGCTGAGGTGCGTCCGCAGATGTCCAACAGCGCCGATAGCAGTGGATAAAGTAGCGGATGGGCTAAGTTTTTGGAGAAGTCGTGCTAATGAGGTCGTTGGTGTGAATTAGAATAATTCGCGCGTTGGAGGGAAAGGGTGGGGCAAAATGCGAATGCCGAAGTTCGAATGACGAATGGGGATGGGGAAATCCGAAGGCCGAAGGCCGAATGGGGAAAACCAATGACCAATGACCAATGACGAAAGGCTTGGGAGCGCCGACGTCCTCGTCGGCATTGTTCGTCTGGCCGACGGGACGTCGGCGCTCCCGGGAGTTTTTTCACCCTTCACCCTTCACACCTCTTCCCCTGGGCGCAAAAAAGCCCGGGCGGTTTAGGGCCCGGGCTGGGGACGAAACGCCTAGTCGGAATCGGCTCAATCGAGCTTCGCGAGGTTGATCCACGCGCGCTTGGCGGAGGATTCGAGACCGGCTTCGGCGAGCTGCACGCCTTTGGCGCCTTCGAGGAGGGTCCATCGGAAAGGCTCGTCGTTTACGACGTGCTTCAGGAAGAGCTCCCACTGGATTTTGAAGGCGTTGTCGAAATTCTGGTACTCCGGGATCTTCTGCCAGCCTTCGAAGAAGTTGATCGGCTGGGGAATGTCGGGATTCCAGACCGGGCGCGGGGTGGCTTCGGCGCGCTGGGTGAAGACGTCGCGCAAGGTCGCGACCGCGGAGCCCTTGGTGCCGTCGACTTGGAGCGTGAGGAGGTCGTCACGGCGAACGCGGACGGTCCACGAGGAGTTGAAGTGGCAGATGATGTTTTGGTCGGTTTCGAACGTGGCGTAGGCGGAGTCGTCCGCGGTGCACTTGTAGCGTTTGCCCTGTTCGTCGATGCGTTCGTCGATGTGCGTGGCGGCGAGGCAGGAGACGGCCTTCACGTTGCCGAAGAGGTTGTCGATGACGTAGCGCCAGTGGCAGAGCATGTCGATGATCATGCCGCCGCCGTCTTCCTTGCGGTAGTTCCACGACGGACGCTGGGCGGGCTGGAGGTCGCCTTCAAAAACCCAGTAGCCGAACTCGCCGCGGACGGAGAGGATTTTGCCGAAGAAGCCGGAGTCGATGAGGAGCTTCAGTTTTTGCAGGCCGGGCAGCCAGAGCTTGTCCTGGACGACGCCGTTCTTGAGGCCCGCGGCTTTGACTTCCTGGTAGAGCGCGAGCGCGGTGGCGGTGTCGAGCGCGGTGGGTTTTTCGCAGTAGATGGCCTTCTTGGCGGCGATGGCCTTGCGGACGCCTTCGGCGCGGCGATCGGTCGTTTGCGAGTCGAAATAGATCTGGTTGTACGGATCCTTGAGGGCGGCATCGACATCGGTCGAAACGCGCGAAACGCCGTTGGCGGCGGCGAGAGCCTTGAGCTTGTCGATGTTGCGGCCGACGAGGATGGGGTCGGGCATGATGACGTCGCCGTTGGCGAGTTTAACGCCACCTTGTTTGCGGATGGCGCAGATGGAGCGAATCAGGTGCTGATTCGTGCCCATGCGGCCGGTGACGCCGTTCATGATGATGCCGATGGTATGTTCTTTCATAAGAGAAAAAGGAGGAAGCGGAGAGAGTTGGTCGTTTGTCGTGGAATTGGAGGGACGGAACGCGGACTCAGGAGTGCTGGAGGTACGCGGACTTGATGTTCTCGAGGAACTGCGCCTGGTCGGAGGCCCAGAGGCGGTCGGAGAAAATTTCGACTTCGTTGAAGCCGTTGAAACCGGCTTCCTCGACCCAGCCGCGGATCTGGCGGATGGGGATGCAGCCTTCGCCCATGAGACCGCGGTCGTTGAGGAAATCGATGGTGGGCGTGCGCCAGTCGCAGATGTGGAAAGCGAAGAGCGTGCCCTCGCGCCCGCAGGCCTTGATCTCGGCTTCGAGATTGTCGTCCCACCAGATGTGATAGACGTCGGCGGCGATGCCGAGGAAGGGCGACTTGATCTGGTTACAAATCGCGCGCGCCTGTGCCATCGTGTTCACGGCGGAGCGGTCGTTGGCGTACATCGGGTGAAGCGGCTCGATGGCGAGCTTCACGCCGGCGGCCTGCGCGTGCGGGAGGACGGCGGCGATGCCGTCGGTGATCTGCTTGCGCGATTCGGCGAGCGATTGTCCGGGCACGGCGCCGACGACGAGCACGATCAACGGCGCGCCGAGGGCGGCGGCTTCGTCGATGCAGCGGCGGTTTTCATCGATGGCCTTGTCGCGATCGGCCTGCGCGAGCGCAGGAAAAAATCCGCCGCGGCAAAGCGAGACGATGCTCAGGCCGTGATCGCGCAGCATCTTGCCGGAAGCGGCGATATCGCGGCCTTCGAGCGCCTGACGCCAGACGGTGATGCCCTTGACGCCGGCCGCCGAATAACGGCGCGCAGCCTCTTCGAGAGACCACGGCTTTGTAGTGATCGTGTGGATACAGAGTTTGGAGAAGTCGGTGAGCGGGGAGGCAGGCATCGTAGTAGCGAGGAGATCGTAGTGAGTCGCGGGCAGGTCTGATCCGGATAGATCCTGTAGGTCTTATGGGACCTATAGGATTTATGGCGGCGCGTTGCGCGCCGCGCGGAGAACTCAGAGTCCGAAGAAGGTGTAGTACTTGCCCTGGGCCATGCGCTGGATGAGCAGCGCGAGTTCGCGCGCGTGATAATCGCCCCACATGCACGCTTCGCCGCAGGGGACTTTCTGGCCTTTCGGGATATGGTCCCAGCCGTTCGGGCGGTGATAGACCGAGTGCAGGAGCAGACCTTGGTGCTTCGCGTCGCCCGAGGTGTAGGTTTCGTTGAAGAGCGTCTTGGCGACGGTGAGGCCGGCGCTGAGATAACGCGCGCCGTCTTTGGCCTGCTTGTTCGCTTTGAGATAATTGCCGAGGCGGATGAGGCCTTGCGCGGTGATGGCGGCGGCAGAGCTGTCGACCGGTTCGTGCGGATTGAACGGCTCGGCTTCGCGATCGAGATAATCGCCCATGAAGGCGAGGCCGGGCGCGCCGGTGTCCCAATACGGGATGCCGTCGACCGGCGTGTGCGCGAGGTAAAAATCGGAGGTCGCGCGCGCGACTTCGAGGAAGCGCGCGAGGATCTTTTTCTTGCCGCCGAACGCCTTGAACTCGGACTCGGGCAGCGTGCTCAGGAACTCGAGTTGTTCGGCGTAGCCGCAGATGATCCAGGCGAGACCGCGCGTCCAGGTGGTGAACGGCGAGTAGCCCTGCTGCGAGCTCGGGCAGCGATAGGAACCGTCGTTGAGGTTGAAAATGGATTCGTGCGCCACGCGTCCGCGGATGTCGTAAGAGTCGCGGCCTTCGCCGAAGTACACGTTGTAGCGCGCGGTGGTTTCGGCGTGTTGGAAGATGCGGCCGAGCAGGTTGATCTTGCGATCGCGTTCGCCCATGAGCACGTGGCCGAGCTGGTGTGAGAGCGCGAGTGCGCGGAGCGAGCGGATGGTGTCGGCGAAGAGCGAGTGCGGGCCGTTGAAGGAGTGGATGTAGCCCAGGCCTTCGGGGAGCTCGGTCCAGCGCGCGGCTTGCACCGCGCCGGTGATCTTGAGCGCGAGCTCGTAGAAATTGATGTCGCCTTCGGAGGCTTTGAGCAGACCGGCCTTCGCGAGGAAGTAGAGATTGCCGTAGGTCGAGACGTTGTTGAAGCCGTGGTCGTGAACGCCGATGTGGCTCACGTGGCTGGCCATGTATTTGACCGTGCCTTCCTGACCGATCGCGAGCGCCTTCTTATCGCCGGTGGCGGCGTATTGGAGAATCGCCGAACCAAACTGGAAGCCCTGCGTCCACTCGGTCCAGCCGCGCGAGGTGTACTTGCCCTTGATGGTGAAAACGGGCGTGCCCTTGGAGGAGTCCCATTCTTTTTGAAGATTAAAGATCTTCTTCGCGGAAACGTCCCACAGGCGGTTGATGTCGGACGTGAGGGATTTGGGGGTGAGGGTGGTATCGATGCGAATCATTGAGAAAAGAGAAGGGTGAGGAGGGAAAGGGATCAGAGACGACGCAGGTGGAAACCGCCGTCGATCGGAATGACGGCGCCGGTGGAGAACGGCAGATCGCCCGCGATGATCGCGCGGACGGCGCGGCCGACGTCTTCGCCGGTGCCCCAGCGTTTTTGCGGGACGAGCCCGGACTGAAGGAGCTCGTCGTATTTGCCTTTCACGCCGGCGGTCATGTCCGTCGCCATGATGCCCGGGCGGAGCTCGACGACCTGGATGTTATCCGCGGCGAGACGCGCGGCCCAGAGTTGCGCGGCCATGGCGAGGCCGGCTTTGGAGATGCAATAATCGCCGCGGTTCACCGAAGCGGTGTCGGCCGAGATCGAGGTGACGTAGATGATCTTGAAACCGGTGGAGAGTGCGGGCGTGTGTTTGCCCGACAGCCAGTGGTTCACGACGGCCTGTGTGAGGAAATACGGCCCTTGCAGATTGGTGCGGATGAGCTCCTCGAAAGATTCTTCGCTGGCCTCGGTGATGTCGGCGCGTCCCTTGGGCGCGATGCCGGCGTTGTTCACGAGCGCGTCGAGACGGCCGAAGTGCGCGAGTGTGTCGGCGACGAGGCGGGCGCGGTCGGCCTTGGAGCTGATGTCGGCCTGAATCGGGAAAAACGCCTGCGCGGGTGAGACGGCGGTTTGCTTGCAGAGCGCAACAGTCTCTTCGGCGGCGGCGCGGTTGCCCGCGTAATTGATGGCGACGGAGCAACCTTCGGCGGCGAGCTGAAGGGCGACGCCGCGACCGAGGCCGCGACCGGCTCCGGTAACGAGGACGACGGGAATGGGGTTTTGCGCGTTGGACATGGGTGCAGTTTATAGCGGAAACCCGCGCGGGTGAGTGAGGATTTTGTCGGGAGGAATTAGGACAAAATCGACTTAGGAAGCGTGCGGTAAAATGCGCCTGCGGGCGCTCGTTGAAGTAAGAGTTTTAGGCCAGGGGCGATGGGCGAAAGGCGGATCGCCGGCGGCTCGCCGGCTGATTGGGGCATGAGTGCCGGTCGGCGGCCGGCGCTCCGCGGGCGGAGAATGCGGAGCATGGTTCCTCCCTTGAGCGCTGCGGCTTGCGCCGGGCGGGGTTTCGCGGCTGAAAGTGCGGCGTCATGCGTCGCTTTCGTTCACTGCTGATCGACAAGGCCGATATCCGGCTGCCGGGTTTGCATGTGCTCACGTTTGCACTGCATCGGCATCTGCCCGAACACGCTTCGGTCGAACCGCACAAGCACGGGTGGAGTCAGGCGATTTTATATCTGAGCGGAAACGGCCGACAGGTGCTGGCTGGCAGCGCGGCGCGTGTCGAACCGGGCACGTTGGTGTTGTTGCCGCCGGGCGTGTCGCATGCGTTTTCGCGCGGCGAAGGACGCGCGCCGTTGTGCGTGATGATCGATTTTCGCATGAAGGCTGCGCGGCGTCGCGCGCCGGTCGTGTGCTCGCTCAATCGCTCCGAGTTGGCGCAGGTGAAACAACATCTCGGTCAGTTGATGAAACTGCCGCCGGTGCCGCGGCGTGGCGCGGTGGATCAAGCGTTGCAGTGGGATGGCGCGGTCGCGGTGCTGCAGGTGTTGATGACAACGTTGCGCGCCGGTGGGTGGTTGGAACGGGTGGCGTCGGTTTCGTCCGGCAAAAAAACGAGCGCGCTCCAGGCCATGCTCGCGAAAGTCGATCACGAAAGTCCGCTCGGGCAAGTGGTGGCGAAGAGCGGTTATCAACGCGATTATCTGAATCGTTTGGTGAAGAAGGAAACGGGGCTCACGCTCGGGCAGTTTCGCGCGCAGCAACGTCTCGCCAAAGCCAAGGAACTCCTCAGCCAGGGCATGCAGGTGGCCGCCGTGGCCGCCGCGGTCGGTCTGCCGGATCAAAGCTATTTCGCACGTTGGTTTCGCAAACAAACCGGACAACCGCCGAGTGCTTGGGGACGCGGCGGGGTGGGGTGACGCGGGAAAAACTACGCGGGAGCGCCGGCGGCCCGCCGGCATGAATGATAAATAAAAGCCGGCCGGCGCAGCCGGGGCCAACGATGCGGAGCATCCCTACCCGGAAAATTTAACCGGATAGGTGAGTATAAAAAACGCTGGGATCGTCGGCGGTCCGCCGGCGATTACGACGAGCCGGCCAGCGGCCGGCGTTCCCAGATTTCGCCATTCACGCTTCGCCCTTCGCTCTTCCGAAACCACGTGCGCCAGCCTTCGCGGAGTTCGAGTTTCGCGAGCGTGCAGAAGTTACCGATGACTTTGAGCAGGAGCCAGCGGTCGAGTTCGAAGCGCACGAGGTGGTGGTGATGCGCGTTGGTTTTTCCCCACACACCGCGCCGGAGTCGATCGCGCGCCATCGCGACGAGGCGGCGGTTGTAGAACGCGATGAGGCGGCCGGGGAGTTTGGATTGTTTGCTCGCGAACGACGGCGTCTCGAGCGCGCGCGGACCGTATTTGAAGGGCTGCGAAACGACGCCGAGGTAGTAGAGGTTGATGTCGAGTTTGAAGGCCAGGGTCATGAGCTCCTGATCCGCCATGTAGAAATATTTGTCGCGATAAATGGCCTCGAACCAACGCGCGTAGCTGGTGCGGAGTTTATCGTTGTGACGCTCGATGCGGGGCGCGGCGGGTTTGCCGCGGATGCAATCGTCGATGAGCGCCGCGGCGCAGCTCGTGGTGTAGCTGATCCAATCCATGCCCGGCGAATAAAACGGATCCATGAACGCCGCCGCGTCGCCCACGAGCGCGAAGCCGCGTCCGGCGTATTGAGAAGATGAATACGCGAGATTGCGCCGCAGGTGCACGTCGCCTTCGTGCCAGGTGGCGTCGCCGAGAATTTCCTGGCCCGCGGGATGCGAGGTGAGCATCTGCTTGAGCCGCGCGCCGAGACTCGGGCCCTCGGGCAGATCGACGAGACGCTGATCGAAGACGACGCCGACGCTGACATCGCCGCCTTTGAGGGGGATGCACCACGCCCACCAACCGAAACCGGTGAGGTGATTGGTGGCGGTGTAGCGGACCGCGCGGGTGCGCGAGGCCCATTCGGGAAATTTCTGGGCGAGCTCGCGCGAGTCCCAGTTTTTCACGCCGCTCCAACGCGACCAGCACGAGGCGATCGGGTGCCCGGTGTTGGGAACGTGCCAGCCGTTTTTACGCGCGAGCATCGCGGCGACGCCGGACGCATCCACAACCCAGCGCGAACGCACCACGCCGCTGCGGCCTTCGTCGGTCGCCCACGAAACCGTTTGCACGCCGCCGTCTTCGAGGACGACATCGGTCACACGCGCCGGACGCATGAGCTCGGCGCCTGCGGCGACGGCGGTGGCGAGGACTTCTTCGTCGAAAACAGAACGATCGATCTGGTAGCTGGGAAAGCGGACGTTGTAACCGGGACCGGTTTCGCTGCAGTCGGCGAGCGTGTGCGTGTGTTCGTTTTGAAACCAGAAACGCAGGCCCTGCTTCACGAGGTGTTTCTCGTTGAGGTGTTCCACCAGACCGAGCACGCGGCCGAGAAAATACGCGCTGACCTCCACGGTGGCCTCGCCGACGCGGCGTTTGAATCGATCGCTGCGCTCGATGATGAGCACCTTCAGGCGGGGATTGCGCCGGCGCAGCAAGATGGCCGTCGCGGCTCCGGAGAGCGCGCCGCCGATGATGGTCACATCATAGTCGTACGAAGACATGGAAGGGGGCGAATGGTGAAATCCGAAGGCCGAATGTCGAATGCCGAAATGGGACGCGCGGCGCGGGTTAATGGCCAGTGGCGAAGGGCTGGTGACCAATGGCGAATGACCAATGCCGAGTGACGAAGACCAATGGCGAATGGCGGCGGTGCGGCGCTCGGGAGGGTTTTATCGGGCGTGTTGAGCGGAGGGCGGCGCGAGCGGCGTTTCGTCCACACCGTGCATACCGCTGAAGTTGATGCGCGGAACGATCGCGAAGTGTTTTTGGATTCGGCAGATCAGCAGGAAGATTTTGAAGCGCCACCACACCGGCCAGAGCATGCGCGAGTCGCCCGCGACGATGGCGTTGACGGCGCGGTCGAGGCTGAGCGGCGGCGTGGCGCACATGAAGACCGAGAACGCGTCGTTGTCGTAGAACGACACGATGAGGTCCTTAAACACCTTCGCGCGTTTTTTAATGACGCGGGTGAAACGGCTGCGTTCGCGCTCGGTGAGTCCGCGGTTCTCGCGATGCGCGCGCGCGATGAGACGAACGGCGTCGCGCGCGGAGTTCATGCCGACATACACGCCGGAGGAGAAGATCGGATCGAAGAAACCGCCCGCGTCGCCGATCATCACGAAGCGATCCGTCGCGAGCTCGCGGCGGAAATACGTGTAGTCGCTCGTCACGTGAAACGACGTGGTGGCGCGCGCGCCGCACATAAGCTCGGCGAGCTTCGGCGAGGCGGCGACGGCGTGGTTAAAAATCTGCTCGGGCGTTCCCTTCGCGCGACGCATCGCATCGATCGTGGTGACGAGACCGACTGAGGTGCGCGTTTCGCTGATGGGGATGAGCCAAAACCAACCATCGGCGAGACGAACGACGACGGTGTGTCCACCGGCATCGCCCTCGCGGCGCGCGACGTTTTCGAAATGCGAGTAGATCGCCACGCGCTTCGGAAACGGCGAGGGATCGAGCGCGCGTTTGGCTTCGAACGGAAAATGATTTTCGCGTCCGCCCGCATCGAGCACCCAGCGGGCGGTGCGCTCTTCGGCGGGAACGCCGTCGCGTTCGATGCGCACGCGAAACCCGCCCTCGATCGGCTCGACGGCGCGCACGGTGGCGGGCTGCACGACCTCGGCGCCGAGCGAAGCGGCGTGTTCGAGCAGGAGTTTGTCGAAGCGCGCGCGCTCGATCTGGTAGGTTTGATCGAGTCCCGGCACGAGACCTTGGATAAACACGATTTCCTTTTCCGCCTGACCGTTGGCGAGGAGGAAGAGCGCGCCGGTTTTTTTGACGAAGCCGGCTTGCTGAACCTTGGGCCACACGCCGGTTTCCTTCATGATTTCGTTGCCGTGCGGCAGGAGCGATTCGCCGATGCGGAAACGTGGAAACATTTCGCGCTCGATCACGCACACGCTGAAACCTTCCCGTCGCGCATACGCCGCCGCCGTGCTGCCAGTCGGCCCGCCTCCAATGATCAACACATCGTGATCGAACGAAATCATGAGAGGGGGATGGTGAAATCCGAAGGCCGAATGTCGAATGTCGAAATGGGACGCGCGGTGCGGGTTAATGGCCAATGGCGAAGGGCAGGGAGCGCCGCGGCTCGCCGGTATGATCGAGTAAACCGCGTCGCAACGTCCCACTGCCGGCCAGCGGCCGGCGCTCCCGCGGAGCCCGCGCGCGAGGTTTCCTTTCACTTAAACTTCCGACTTCAACCGGGGCGCTTTGCGCGCCTTAAGGCTTGATCGCCACGTACTCGCTGAAGAGGCCCATGAGGGCTTTGCGTTCGACGTGTTCGAAACCGGCGGCGCGCAACGCGGCGAGCACCTGCTCGGGCGGCACGAAGGCGTCCATGGTTTCCCAAAAATAAAGCATCATGTCCTTCGCCTCCGCGCTGCGCGTGAACAGCCGCGTGAGTCCCGGGTAGATATTTTTGAAGTACAAACGAAACAGCCAGGCGCGGAAACCACTGCGCGGTTTGGTGACTTCGAGCAGCAGCACTTTTCCGCCGGGTTTGAGGGCGCGGAAATACTCGCGAAACGCCACTTCGAGATCGCCGACGTGGCGCAGCGCGTAGCCCATGGTGAGAAAATCGAATTGCGCGTCCGGCACGGGCAGCGCGTCGGCGCGACCGATGAGCACGGTGGCGTCGGGGACTTTTGCGGAGACATTGGCCAGCATGCCGCGGCTCGGATCGACGCAGGTGATGTCCTTGCCGCTGCCGAGCACACGCGCCGCCGCTTCGGCGACCAGCCCGGTGCCGCTGGCGACATCGAGGACCTTCATGCCGGGTTTGAGGCCGTGACGCTCCTGGGCCCACTTCCGATAAAATTTGCCCGAACCAAAGAAGCCCCAGCCGACCGTCCGATCGTAATAACGCGCGCCGGCGTCGAAGAGTTTTTCCACGTAAGCAGGTTTCTCGGCATCGGTGCGATAACGCGGGGCGATCGGGGCATGAGGTTGCATGGCGCGAGTGAGCAAGACCGCGGGAGAAATGGGAAGAGCGAAGAACGTCGCGCAGCCAGTTGACGCGGGCAGTTTAAGTGGAAGTCGTGCGGCAGCCCGGGAGCGCCGGCCGCTGGCCGGCAGTGATGTCCGGTCGGATGCGGATGCTATGATGAATCCGCAGGACGCTGGTTTCTATAGCCGAGGCCGAGTGCAAAGTTCGATCCCTTTTGCTCGGCCCTGCTACTGCGCGGTTGCGAGCGTCTGGTCGGACGAGGGCGTGATGGTGTCGCGCACGAATCCTTCCGGGGTGGCGCTCGTGATGCGCAGCTTGCCGTCGTCTCCCATCACGACGACGCCCACATATTTGAACAGCGACGCCCCCGGCTGGCTTTGGAAATTGTAGACTGCGACGCGCTGACCATTCGCGTAGAGCACATGCTCGGAGCCTGCGCGGCCCTTGGCCCGTTCAAGGTTGAACCAGAACAGGTGCTGGCCGTCGGGCGTGAAGTGCGGATGGAAACGCTGGCCGTTTTCGTACGACCAGATCGATCGTCCGTCGACGCACACGTGATAGTGGTTCTTGTCCTTGCTGACGTAGGAAACGTGTTTGCTATCCGGAGAGAAAACCACCGCGGAGCGATCGCCCTGCGTGAAGGAGTTGGAGGACCACGGCACGGCGACGTGACCTCCGAGATCAACCTGCGCGCCGTCGATGAAGTGAGCGGCCTTTTTGATGCTGCCGATGGCGAACGCGCTGCGCTTGCCGTCGGGGCTGAAGGTCAGGGACTCTTTCACGACCGCAGGGACGGAGTTTGCGTTGCCGTTACGCCATTCCGGGTGAGAGAAAATCTGCGAGCCGATCACCGCGACCGACGCGTTGGAGGTTTGTGTGGCGACGTAACCGAAGCCGTTTCCTTTCGGCGCGAGGACGAAGTCGTCGATGAACTTGTAGGCCGACGACTCTTCTCCGTTCACGAGCGGAAAGTGCACGCCGCCTTGCATCGCGATCGAGAGACAGACGGACGAATCTGCGGTGAACCGCGCGTAGGTCTGTTCGCGGGAGGCCGCGTCGAGATTCTTGAAAGCCGAGTAATTCGCGCTGCGCTTGCCGTCGAGCCACTGCCACATCGACGTTGGCGTGCCGCCATGGATGACGACGCGTTTGCCGTCGGGACTGAAAAGAATCGTCTGCGCGTCGCTGGTGTCGGGCAGGATCTTGCCATCGAGCCAGACTCCGCCCGCCGCGAAGCCGGCGATGCGTCCTGTGGAAGAGACGACGGCGCGGCGGAGTTGGGGTTGAAGCGGTTTGCCGTCGAGCAACGTGCCGGCGTCGTTCACGGCGAGCAGACGGCCGTCCGGCAGGAACGTTTGCGGACGAGCCGAGTAGCCGGCGCGTTTGCCGTTGAGGATGATTTCGCCGTGACCGGGAAGCAACGCGTAGCGCGTGTCGTCCTGGCTGAAAACGACGCCGGAAAAGTTAGCCTGGCCAAGACGCAGCGGGACGACCTTGCCGTCCATGAACAAGCAGTGGCCGGGCCGCTCGCCGGGAAGATCGTGGCGCGCGACAAACCAGTAACGTTTTCCAGTGGGCGAAAACTGAATCGTCATCGGATTGGCGGCCAGCGCATCGACGCTGAACGGCGCGCGGTGAACTTCCTTTCCATCGATCACGACGACGTAGTCGTCGCCGACCAGACCCACATAACCGTAGCGCTTCCCGTCCATGCTGAATTGGACGGGATGATCGAACGTGTCCTGGCCATGCAGCGCCGGGAATTGCGTGCGGCCCAGCATCGGTGAACCTTTCGCCGTGAGGAAACGATCGAACGCTGGTCCGACCTCACCGTCGATTGAGACGGCGTAGCGACTGCCTTGGCGGACAACGGCAGAGAAACGACCGTTGGGCGCCACATGGACCGACACGGCTTCGAGTGGCGCGAGGGCTTTCGATTCGATTTGCGGTTCAGCGCTGACCGTGGCGATCAACAGTACGCTGGCCAGGAACACGGACACTCGGGGGCGGGGGAGGATTCGCGGGATTAGGGGATTCGTCGTCATAGGAAAGCGTCTCAGCGATGATGAGTCGTGCCGGCAAACGGCAGTGGGGTGGTTGGCGCGCGAGTGCGTGGCGCGTCGCCGTCCGATGACGCTGAGTACATTCGATTTATTCAGATTTGCAGCCAGTTTTTTTGCCGTACTTCGTCTGGAGCAAAAACCGATCCAGAAAGCCCTCGCGGCTTCGTTGAAGAGGGCAGTTTAAGTGGAAGTCGTGCGGCAGCCGCGCGGGTAGGGACGATGCTCCGCGCCGTCCGCTGGCCGGCAGTGATGTCCGGTCGGATGCGAATACTATGATGAATCCGCAGGACGCTGGTTTCTATAGCCGAGTGCAAAGTGCAAAATTTGACCCCTTTTTGCTCGGCATTCGATTTATTCAGATTTGCAGCCAGTTTTTTTGCCGTACTTCGTCTGGAGCAAAAACCGATCCAGAAAGCCCTCGCGGCTTCGTTGAAGAGGGCAGTTTAAGTGGAAGTCGTGCGGCAGCCGCGCGGGTAGGGACGATGCTCCGCGCCGTCCGCTGGCCGGCAGTGATGTCCGGTCGGATGCGAATACTATGATGAATCCGCAGGACGCTGGTTTCTATAGCCGAGTGCAAAGTGCAAAATTTGACCCCTTTTTGCTCGGCCGTCCGATCGTAATAACGCGCGCCGGCGTCGAAGAGTTTTTCCACGTAAGCAGGTTTCTCGGCATCGGTGCGATAACGCGGGGCGATCGGGGCATGAGGTTGCATGGCGCGAGTGAGCAAGACCGCGGGAGAAATGGGAAGAGCGAAGAACGTCGCGCAGCCAGTTGACGCGGGCCGTTTAAGTGGAAGTCGTGCGGCAGCCGCGCGGGTAGGGACGATGCTCCGCGCCGTCCGCTCTTCGGCCATTAGTGCCCTTCAGTGGAATATCAGTGAGCTAAAAAGGGATCGGAAACTAACGCACCGCGCCTGCGCGTGCATCTTCGGAGCGCCGGCCGCTGGCCGGCAATGGGGCGTTGAGATATATAAGTTTGCCCGATCAGGCCGGCGGGCCGCCGGCACTCCCAAGTGGACAATGGCCATCAGTGGTTAAAAAGATCGGATATCCAGCGCCCGGCTGATTTTATAATCGAGCGCAAAGTTCGACCCATTTTGCCGCCTTTGTTTTGGACAGTAGTGTCGGCCTCTATTAAGGCAAATTTTCCATCCATCGATTAAGATAGATCTCTTTCTCCTTGGCGATCGAGGCGTCTACTGCCGCGGAGGTTGAAGAAGGTATTGCTGCATCATCCTCAGCTTTTCGCTTGAGTTTTTCAGCCTCGGCCCAGCCACGGAGCTTTTCCTCGTCTATAGATGCGATTCTGCTGATCCGCACCATATGCAGCGGATTAAAGATTATTTTTTTAACGGGTTCCACTGTGATGCCAGGAGGTGTTGCTTGGAGGGGATGTTTTGGGGTCCAAGTATCTTTGCTGAAATCATCAATTCCTAGTCGCTGAACCACAAAATAGTTGTCGAACGTGCCCTTGTTATAGTGATAGATAAAACCATCCATTCGTTCATGCAGCCCATCGAGTGAGTTCGCCGATATATGACCTGTGGCCCATAAAAGTGGGCTGCTTGAATCGAAAACAAACGAATTGGGCGGTGCTTCCTCGATGAAACCCCTCAGCCAATTTACCTCTTCAGCGGCCACATTAATTGACGCATACGAACGATTTTGAAGCCTCGGAGCTGTCCAGAGAAATAGGTAGGCGAGGCAGATGGCTATAATAGGACGCCAACGGCGCCGATGCGCTGCAAGCTCTCCCCATACCCAAGCGAATGAAAGGACCATGAGGAGTTGGACCGGGAGGGAAAGTCGTGCGGTTAAGATATCGTCGAACGCGCCCCAAAAATAACATAGTAGCAGGCCGCTAAGTACAAAGAGAAAGAGTGTGAAAATAACAAAAACTGATTGATCGGGGCTTTCGTAAACTTCTCTTCTTTGTTTGTAGAGTTTAAGCCAGAAAAAGGCGCAGCCGGCGACGCCTAGGATAAAAACCACGTGCGAGTTTCCGAGGGACCCATCGAACGATAGAAAATAATTCAGCGCCCGCCCGAGATTGTCGTATAAATAGAAGATGCTGAATGCGCCATGATCGCTCGGCCGGTCGCTCAACTGCCATAAGATCGGGTTAATCTGCATTATTTTTTGCTGCAATGGGTAGCCTACCAAAAGCAGCGGGGCGAAGATCAGCGGCCACGGGATACTGACCTGGCGTGTGCGCCACCAGACCCACGCGATAATTATCGCGACGGGGAACACGAAAATCACTGACTCATATCTGGTTTGCGCAAGTAAAACACCACTCAGGCAGAAGGCTGTCAGCGTCTGGTCCGAAGGCTTCGTCGCATAATTCATCCCCAGATGGATGGTTAGCAAGATCATCGTTAAATTCAGCAACTCGAACCCACCTCCGGCAGCGGTCTGCGTGAAAAGCGGAATCGTAGCAAAAATAAGCATCGCTGCGATTCCCGCCTCGTTCCCGGCCACCCTCCGACAAACAAGAAAGAGCAGTCCTAAGAAGAATGGCGTAAGCAGCCCGTTCAGAATAAACGAATTCTCAATGCGGTATCCCGTAAAATCATGCAACAAGGAGACTAAGACGGGATAGAGCAACGGGCGCTTATCGGGATCTGCTTCCAGAGTGATGAAATCATTCCCGAACTGGAACCCTCGGTACGTCAGGGTTGCTTCCCGCGTCTCGTGCATGCGCTTGGCTGTTGAAGCCAACACCACTTCATCCATGACTATTTTGAAGCCGTGGCGTTCCTGAGCGTGAACGAACAGGCTTAGCAGGCCGATGATAGCGGCGATCATCCATCCCTTCGCTCGCAAAGCGCTCCTGACACGCGCGACATCCCAGGAGGAAACCCAGGCAAAAGCGAATATGATTAATGAAATTAGGGTAAGCCCGTATCCGCTGTATTTGAAGACAGCCAGCGCTGTTCGACCTTCCAAACTGTAGAATCCTAGGATGACGGCCAAGATGGCGAAGAGACACAGAAGTAAGCTACGCGCACGAGGGATCTGCATATTCTATTGATGTTCTCTAAGTATCGAACAATCAGTGCCCAAATTAAATAAAAAAGCCGCACCACTATGGTGCGGCTTTGAAAGGCGACGAGGCTTTTTAAGGCGTGGCGGCGGGCGTGATTTTCTTTCCTTCAGTATCGAAGTTTTGAACCGTCCCACCGGCAAACTGCACATGGCTCATGGTGAACGCTGGTGTCGTGCCGGTGACAGTACCATTGTAGGATCCGGATACATTGAGCCCCTTGCTGATCTTCTTCACGTAGTCGGCAAGAGGTCCCGAGATTTCACCCGTGGTGGTAGTGACTGAGATAGCCACGGTGCTGACACCAGGGTTTTCCAAAATGTACTGCTGGGCGGCCGAAGCGAGCTGACGGGCGTCATTCTCCATCGATTTACCGACGGAGTTCTCGCGGACTTTGTTAAAGGCGGGGATGGCCATGGCGGCGAGGAGGCCGATGATGACCACGACGATCATGATTTCAACGAGCGTGAAACCTTTTTTAGAGCGGTTGAGTTTCATAATATAGGTTCGAGCGGATTTTTTTATATGATGATGATAAGCGATACGCTCACGGGTGAGCAGTGCAGCTATTGATCGGCAATAGCAAATGGCCGGCAAGGGGGAACACGGTTAACAGAGTGTAAATACTTGCATGTTGACCATTTGACCTAGGGTAACACGCCCAGTGGGCAGGGCGCGGGGCCCCTAAATAATGCAAAAGTGCGCGGGTCGCCACTTGAGGGGCGAAGTTTTAGGAGAATGGGAGCGCCGGCGGCTCGCCGGCTGGTTGGGAGGAAGGATGCCGGCCAGCGGCCGGCGCTCCGATGGGGACGTTTGAGGGGAATGGGAGCGCCGGCGGCTCGCCGGCTGGTTGGGAGGAAGGATGCCGGCCAGCGGCCGGCGCTCCGATGGGGACGTTTGAGGGGAATGGGAGCGATAGCGGCTCGCCGGCTGGTTGGAGGAAGGATGCCGGCCAGCGGCCGGCGCTCCCGGACTTTACCGTTTCAAACCTGCCGGCGTGCCGTCGGCGCTCCCAGCGCTGCTCCATGGCCAGTTTTCCGCATGTGCGACCAGACCTGCTCTGACCGGGTTCTCGTGAATGTACCGGATCGCCGCCTGCCGGTGGCGCTCGTCCCGGATAAAACGGTCCCAATATTCGCGCTGCCAAACCGTGCGCTTCGAAAACGCCTCCGGCGCCAGCTCGAGCAGCTTTTTTGCGGTGTACGATTTCCACCCGTGTACGACCTGTCCCAAGGCAATGCCATCAGCAACGCGTACCAGCACATGGACGTGGTTTGGCATCACGACCCACGCCAGCAACGCGTACCGCTGCCCCGCGAAGTGCCGCCAATTCTCGATGATCGCCTCCGCGCATGCCTTCCGGCGTAGTGCGCAACATCCGTATCCAAGATCCAGATACCGATCGATTTCTCGCAGCGACCACGGGGAGGGTGGCCCCGGAGCGCCGGCCGCTGGCGGGCAGGATCGTAAAGGCCGGTGAGCCGCCGGCGCTCGCGGGGGAGACGCGGAAGGGAGCCGGCGAGCCGCCGGCGCTCCGACCGCCGCCTGCTCGTCGATCTTCAACACCGCTTCGCGCGGTAGTGCGTCCGAGAGCCGATAAGTGATCAGTTGCTCCGTGCCGGCTTCATCGAAATGCGGCAGGTAACCTCGTGAGTACCAATTGCCCAGCTCCCTCATGCGCATGACAGAGTTTCTGCGGGGGTGAATGGTCAACTCTCGGGAGTTGCCTCACGAGGGCGCCGATGGGCTCCGTCGGCTCATCGGAATGCCGGCGGGCCGCCGGCGCTCCCGGGGGGGGAATTGCCGGCGTGCGGTCGGCGCTCCCGGGGGAGATGTGGAAGGGACGTCGGCGCTCCCGGGGTTGCGCAAAAAAGCCACGCCGGGGAGGGCGTGGCTTTTTCGGGGGCGCGCACCAGAGGTGCGGCCCTACAGGGAAAACGCGCTCGGACGGCGCGTGCCACCTGGGGGGCTCGGACGAAGAGGGTGCCGGCCGGCGGCCGGCGCTCCTTTTAGCGGAGGAAGGCTTCGTGGAGGCCGCCGTCGACCGTGATGATCTGGCCGGTCGTTTTGCTGAGGCGCTGCGTGACCAGGAGGAAGTAGGCTTCGGCCTGGTCGGCGGGCGTGATCGGGGCCTTCGTCAACGTGCGGTCGGCGTAGAACTGCGCGAGTTTTTTCACGAGCGATTCGGTGGCTTCGTCGTTCGTGTACGGGATGTTGTACTTGGCGAGGGAACCGATGACGCGGTCGCGGGGGAACATCGCGGAGCCTTGCACGACGGTCGCGGGGGCGACGCCGTTG
>ENA-UOVV01000064-UOVV01000064.1-compost-metagenome-genome-assembly--contig:-NODE-64-length-169953-cov-13.953678_pt1 | contig 169953 bp, 163 predicted proteins | sample MGYA00238155_ERZ761577 | MGnify/ENA primary metagenome ERZ761577 (study PRJEB28898, sample SAMN06268775) | compost metagenome | isolation source: Emeryville, CA | place: USA:Emeryville, CA | collected...
ATGCATTAATTTCCGTAAGAAAAAACCAAACGTTTGGAATAAAATTTTGTACAACTAAATTATATACGCAATTATACGACATTTTTTTGAATGAAGTAAAAGATATTTTTGAATTTATAAAAGCATTGCAAATCATAAGCTTAGCTGCTTGTTGTCATTTCGCAAATTAGATTTCAAGTCTTTAAAATAAATTGCGCATATTTGTATTCTACAATACAAAAAACGAAAAGCTATGAAACCTCCATCAGAAGTTTTTAATCCACTTTTATTTGAATTCCAAATAGGGGAACATCAGCAAAAATCGGTGATATGGATCAGTTTTCCTTATACACTGCAAGTAAAACTTCACCTCAAAACCCATACGAAAGCCCGTTGGAGTCCGGCAGATAAAAAATGGTTCGTACCCGATGTGCCGCACTACCGAAACCTTTTCCAATTGGAACAGAAATACTACGGAAAATCGGCGTTTACAGACATTCATCCCATCAACCTTCCGGCTTTGGAACGCTTCACCGAACAGCTTCTTCTCAAAGGATACAGCCCCAATACCATTCGCACTTATACCACAGAATTTTCTCAACTTCTCAAAACCATCCGGCATCATCCCGTAGATGCGCTAACCGCAGAAAAACTCAGGTCTTATTTTCTTTATTGCATCAAAAAATTAAAACTTTCCGAAAACTTGGTTCATAGCCGCATGAACGCTGTGAAATTCTATTTCGAAAAGGTTTTGCATCGCGAAAAAATCTTCTTGGACATTCCCCGACCCAAAAAACCAAGTTCCTTGCCCAAAGCGATTTCTGCCCACGACATCAAAAAAATGTTTGCCATGATGGAAAATCCCAAACACCGTTTGCTGCTCAAATTATGTTACGGAATGGGCTTGCGCGTCAGCGAAATCGTTCAACTCAAAATGGAAGACATCGATACCCAGCGGATGCAGGTGCTCATCACCCGTGCAAAAGGCAAAAAAGACCGGTACATAAATTTTCCTGAATCCATTTTGAAAGAATATCAGTCCTATTGCAGGGAATACAATCCCAAAGAATATCTGTTCGAAGGCCGATACGGAGGACAATACTCCGTTCGCTCCGTTCAAATCGTGTTTAAAAATGCAATGAAAAAAGCAAATATCAATAAAAGAGTAGGAATCCACAGCCTGCGGCATTCCTATGCTACGCATCTCATAGAACAAGGAACAGACATCCGATTTGTGCAAGAACTTTTGGGCCACAAAAATATCAAAACCACCATGAGTTATACCGGATTGACCGATCAATCCAAACGAAAAATCAAAAGCCCCTTGGATAATTTATAAGAAAAAACCGTCCGATATTCATCAATTTCTTCAATTGTAATAAAATATGTTACAATTAAAATAATTTGTATATTTGCAGCATGAACAATACAAGATTTGCAACCCTCATTCATATTCTCACCCTGTTGGCCAAACATCCCGGTCAATGGTTGAGTTCTGATTGGATTTCGGAAAGCATCAACATCAACCCGGTCATCGTTCGAAAAGAACTTTCTGTTTTGCACAAAATGAATTGGGTCATCAGCAAAAAAGGAAAAGAGGGCGGTTCCATGCTCAATCAAGAAAGTTGCAACATCACTCTGGCAGACCTGTACAATGCCGTCAAAAATTCAAATGTATTAGGAAAAAAACACAGCTTAGACAACACCCAATGCCCTATCGGCAAAGCCATCAATACCGAATTGGAAAAATTATTCTTAGAAACCGATGAAGTAGTAGTTAATTTTTTGAAAGACAAATCATTAAAAGATTTTGTAGATCAGTTTAAATAATTTTTTTTAACATATATGTAACAAATGTTATTACAATTAAAAACAAATAAAGTATGAAAATAGCCATTATCGGAGCCACCGGATTTTTAGGCTCCAAATTAGTAAAAGAAGCAAAAGACCGCGGATTGGAAGTCACCGCCATTGCAAGAAATCCTGAGAAATTAACAGAAGAAGTCAAAAAAGCCGCCATCGATGTCAATCAAGTCGATGAATTAGCAGAAGTGCTCAAAGGGCAGGATGCAGTCGTCAGCGCATTCAATGCAGGTTGGAAAAATCCGAATCTGTACCAAGATTTTTTGAAAGGTTCAAAATCTATTCAAGAAGCTGTGAAAAAAGCAGGAGTAGAACGGCTTTTGGTCATCGGCGGTGCAGGAAGTCTGTACGATGCCGAAAACAATCAATTGGTGGATTCGCCTGATTTTCCAGCCGAAATCAAACCCGGAGCAACGGCCGCAAGAGATTATCTGAATGAACTCAAAGAGGAAAAAGACTTGGATTGGGCGTTTTTCAGTCCGGCAGTTGAAATGCACCCCGGAATTACAACAGGAAGAACCGGAAAATACCGCCTCGGAAAAGACCATCCGGTATTTGATGAAAACAATGTGTCCAAACTATCGCCCGAAGATGTAGCCGTTGTGCTAATGGACGAAGTTCAAAAACCAAAACATCACCAACAAAGATTTACAGCTGCTTATTAATTAAAAAAACATCCAATGAATCAGAAAAACACAAACATAGGATTATTGATTTTTCGTTTAAGTTTTGGCATACTGATGCTTTTTCACGGCGTTCACAAATTGGTCAACGGCGTGGACGGCATTAAAGGAATGCTTGCCGACCTTGGTTTGCCAACATTTCTGGCGTATGGCGTACATCTGGGAGAAACCATTGCTGCCATTTTGCTGATCGTAGGATTCAGAACCCGACTGGCCGCCATGGCGTTTACCTTGGTGATGGTTGTAGCCTTTTTGATGGCGCACATGGATCCACTTTTTGCCCTCGGAAAATCCGGAGCATGGATACATGAAGGAATCGCATTGTTCCTCTTCGGCGGACTCGGTCTGATGTTCACCGGTGGTGGAAAATACGCCTTGTCAAGCATTCACAAATGGGATTAAAAAAGAAAATAGAATGGTTCGTAATATGTCACAATTTAAAACTTTCAGTGCTTTGTCATTCCGACGGAGGAGGAATCCATTTGACTATCAAAAGGTTATTCACTTCATTGCGTTATGTTCAGAATGACAAAACAACCAATTATGAGTGATAGCGGACAATAAATAATTTCACCCAACAGACATTTTAACAACAATTAAATATTATATCATGAAGAAAATAAAAATAGGACAAACCAACTTAGAAGTAGCACCCTTCAACTTAGGTGGAAATGTATTCGGATGGACTTTGGACGAACAAAAATCCTTTGAAATCTTGGACGCATTCGTCGAAGCCGGATTTAACTTCATCGACACCGCCGATATGTATTCGTATTGGGTGGACGGTGGTCCGGGCGGACAATCTGAAACCATCATCGGCAACTGGATGAAAGCCCGTGGCAACCGCGAACAAATGATCATCGCCACAAAAGCGGGAGGCCCAACCGGGGTAAAAGACGAAATCGATGCCAGTCGCAAACACCTGATGGAGTCAGTGGACAAATCCCTTGAAAGACTTCAGACCGATTACATTGACTTGTATTATCTGCATTATGACGACAAAAAAACACCGGTTTCTGAAACATTGGAAGCTTTTGCCGAAATGGTGAAATCAGGAAAAGTAAAACACATCGCGGTTTCAAATATTTCACCGGCCCGATTGAAAGAATCTTTGGAATATTCAATCCAAAATAAGCTTCCGAAATACGAGGTTTTTCAGCCTTTGTATAACTTGGTAGAAAGAAAAACATACGAAACGGATTATGCACCCATCGTGGCAGAATATGGACTCACCGTATTCCCCTACTCCGCTTTGGCTTCAGGATTTCTAAGCGGAAAATACCGTTCGGAAGCCGATTTTAACAAAAGCCCAAGAGGACAAGGTGCAAGCAATTATTTGAATGAAAAAGGAATTGGTGTTTTAAATGCCTTGGATCAAATTGCTGAAAAACACAATACTGTACCGGCAACTGTGGCTTTGTCATGGCTGTCTGCACAACCCAATATCGGAGGACCCATCGCCAGTGCGACTTCCACCCAACAATTACAGCAAATTCTTTCTGCCGCCACACTGAATCTGGAGGAGTCTGACCTGAAATTACTGAATGACGCAAGTCAATAAGAATAAGAAAGTTAAAGAATTAAAAGATTATAATAAAAGGAATATAAAATTTGAAATGAATGGTTGAAGCTAAACGAAAAACCCGTAAATTGTAAGCTCAAATTTTTAATCCAAAAACAATCAAAAATCAAATATTTTTAACCATTAAATAAAAATTATTATGAGTACAGACACTATGGCATGGCCAAAATTCAAAGAAAAGTATGACAACTACATCAACGGCAAATGGACGGCTCCGGTGCAAGGAAAATATTTTGACAATATTTCTCCACTGACCGGAAAAGCATTCACCAAAGCCGCACATTCCACAGCCGAAGACATCGAACTTGCAGTAGATGCAGCACATGAAGCTTTTAAAACTTGGGGCAAAACTTCAGCCACCGAGAGAAGCATCATTCTGAACAAAATCGCCGACAGAATGGAGGAAAATTTAGAATACATTGCAACCGTGGAAACCATCGACAACGGAAAAGCCATCCGCGAAACCCTGAATGCGGATATCCCACTCGCAATCGACCACTTCCGCTATTTTGCAGGCGTCATCCGAGCCGAAGAAGGTTCGCTGAGCGAATTGGACCAGAACACGGTTTCATTGATCGTAAACGAACCCATCGGTGTGGTGGCACAAATCATTCCGTGGAATTTCCCGATTCTAATGGCCGTATGGAAATTGGCACCGGCATTGGCTTCGGGTTGTACCGTCATCCTGAAACCGGCAGAAAGCACCCCGACTTCTATCATGGTGCTGATGGAATTGATTGAAGATTTGCTGCCCGCAGGTGTATTGAACATCGTCAACGGATTCGGTGCCGAATTGGGAAGACCTTTGGTCACCAACAAAAAAGTAGCCAAAGCTGCCTTTACCGGTTCTACTGCAACCGGTCGTATGGTAATGCAATATGCAACCGAAAACATCATTCCGGTTACACTTGAATTGGGCGGAAAATCACCCAATATTTTCTTCAATTCCGTTATGGACGAAGACGACGAATTCTTGGACAAAGCCATTGAAGGCGCAGTCATGTTCGCACTGAATCAAGGTGAAATTTGTACCTGTCCTTCCAGACTTCTGATTCAAGAAGACATTTATGACAAATTCATCGCCCGTGTGATTGAAAGAGTCGAAGCCATCAAAATGGGAAATCCATTGGATCCGACCACAATGATGGGGGCGCAGGCTTCAAAAATACAGTTCGACAAAATCTCTTCTTACCTGAAATTAGGAAAAGAAGAAGGCGCAGAACTGCTGACCGGCGGTGAACCGATGAAAATGGAAGGCGAATTGGAAGGTGGATATTACATTCAGCCGACCCTGTTCAAAGGACACAACAAAATGAGAATTTTCCAAGAAGAAATTTTCGGACCTGTGTTGGCAGTGACAACTTTCAAAACCGTGGAAGAAGCCATCGAAATTGCCAATGATACATTGTACGGATTGGGTGCAGGAGTTTGGACCCGCGATGCCCACGAATTGTATCAAGTACCGAGAGCCATTCAAGCAGGTAGAGTTTGGGTCAACCAATACCATTCTTATCCGGCAGGTGCTCCCTTCGGTGGATACAAACAATCCGGAATCGGTAGAGAAAATCACAAAATGATGTTGGCTTATTATCGTCAAACCAAAAACATGTTGATTTCTTACGACAAAAACAAACAAGGATTCTTCTAAAAAATCATGCAAAGAGCAAATTCCGTCGTGGGATTTGCTCTTATTTTTAAACATTTAAAACACTTCATCATGGTATCAAGAATAGACAGCACCCAAAAAGCAAAAGAACTGATCAATGAGCTGAAAGAAAAACACGGCGAACTGATGTTTTATCAAGCCGGTGGCTGCTGTGAAGGCACCCAACCTCAATGCTTCCGCAAAGGTGAATTTTATTTGCGGATGAACGATGTTTGTATTGGCGAAGTAGAAGGTTGTGAATTCTGGGTGGACAAAGATTTGTTTGAATATTGGAAACACGCCCATTTCACCCTCGATGTCACCGACGGATTCGGTGCCGGCGGATTTTCATTAGAAACGCCCTTGGGAAAAACTTTTCAAATCCATTACCGAATCTTTACAGACGAGGAAATCGAAAACCTTAGTCCGGTGAAATTGGCCTGAAATTAGGCAAAAAATAAACATTTAAACAAGACAACAATATGAAAATTGAAATATGGAGCGATGTGATGTGTCCGTTCTGTTACATCGGAAAAAGAAATTTTGAAACGGCACTGTCAGATTTTGCAGACAAAAACAAAATCGAAGTCGAATGGAAAAGCTATCAATTGGATCCATCGATGCCCGAAGTGGCAACCGAAAGCCAAGAAGACTATCTCATCAAAAGAAAAGGAATGAATCGCGAGCAAGTGCAGGGAATGTTGGAAAATGTGACCCGAATGGCAGAACAGGCCGGATTGGAATATCATTTGGACAAATCCATCATGGCCAATTCAAAAAAAGCCCATCAATTGATTCAGTTTGCAAAAACCAAAAATCTGGGCAGTGAAATGGAAGAGCAATTGTTCAAAGCTTTTTTTACTGACGGAAAAAACATCGCAGACACCGAAGTACTGACCCAATTAGGTAAAGAAATCGGTTTGGACGAAGATGAGTTGCAGACCGCATTCACCGACGAACAATACCAATACCAAATGGCACAAGACATTCAGGAAGCGCGCAACATCGGAGTACAGGGTGTGCCTTTCTTTGTTTTCGACAGAAAATACGGAATTTCGGGTGCGCAGCCGCCTCAAGCCTTTGCAGAAACCTTGAACAAATCCTTTGCCGAATGGAGAAAAGAAAATCCTGAAATCAAATTAGAAATGACCCAAGGCGCAAGTTGCGACACAGACGGAAATTGTGATTGATAATCGATTAAATTTCAAATGAAATTAAAAAATCCTTCAAGCTTTGATTGAGGGATTTTTTTATGGTGGATGAATGGTAAATCATCGAACGAAGTTCGCAGGAAACGAATTGGTTTAATGAATTTGAATTAAATTTGGGCAATGAATCAAATTTTCAAAATATTCAAAGTGGACGAGGCCGAAGCAGCCAAAATTTCTGCCTCGCCAGACGAACCCCACAAACATGAATTTGAAGAATTGATCATCGGCATCGAAGGTCAGCTGGAACATTTCATTGATTTTAAAAACATTTCCATCGACGCACCCTTCGTTAGTTTCGTTACCCAAGGCAAAGTACACCGAATCATCCCACGACCGGTCAACGGAAAATGCGAGATGTGGGGACTGCGTTTCAAAAGTGAATTCATCCCCGAAACTACTTTTCAGCTCTATGCTTACTATCACGACCATGCCACATTTCAATTAGAAAACAAAGCGGCTTTTCGACGGATGACAACGGTTTGCGAAATCATCCAAGACGAAATGCAGCAAGACAATCCGGATTACAGCGTGGTCAGGCATTTGCTCAGTGCCCTTTTCATGATGATAGAATCGGAACGGAACAAAATCGCACCGGAAAACACTCAGATGAATTCACAAAATACCACGCTGAACAATTTTCTGAGAATTTTAGAAGACAATTATCACCGCCCCGCAGGCGTAGAGTTTTATGCCGAAAAATTATTTATGTCGCCCCGAAATCTGAACCTGATTTGCAAAAACATAATGCAACAAACCGTTACTGAAATCATTGAAACCCGAAAACTCATCGAAGCCAAAAATCAATTGACCCATACCGACAAAAATATATCCGAAATCGGTTTTGATTTGGGGTACAACGAAAAGGCATACTTCACCAATGTTTTCAAAAGAAGAACCGGACAAACCCCGACTGAGTTCAGAAAAGAAATGAAAAGCCTTTTTTCCTGATTTTACAACTCATCATCGGAAAAGTATAACTGGCTTGAATAGATTTTTCTCATCTTTGCAGTATCAGATTAATTATTAACCATTTAAAATTTTTACAATGAGAAAATTAACCCTATTATTCGCAATGTTTGCCTTCGCAGTAAGTTCTTATGCACAGACAAAATGGAATGCAGATTTGTACCATTCCTCACTGAATTTCACCATCAAACACTCCAATATCAGCATGGTGAACGGAAAATTTTTGGATTATACCGGTTCGTTGACTACTACGGGTGAGACCTTGGAAAATGCACAGTTTGATTTTACCATTCAAGCAAAAAGCATCAATACCAATGTGGAAGCAAGAGACAACCATCTGAGAAGTGCAGATTTCTTTGAAGTTGAGAAATATCCTACACTGACTTTCAAAAGCACTAAAATCCTGAAATCAGGCAAACCAGACCGTTATTTGCTCCAAGGAAAATTGACCATCAAAGGCGTAACCAAAGATGTGGTTTTTGACCTTTATTACGGTGGAAAAGCATCCAGCGACAAGGAAGAAAGAATCGGATTGACCGCCAAAACCGTGATTGACCGTTTTGATTACAACATCGAATACGATCCAAGCGGAATGGGGATTGGGAAAGATGTGAACATCGTGGTTTATTTGGAAATGATCAAACAATAATTCATACGGGAACCAGCACATGAAAAACCATCATACAGGCATATTGATTCTGAGATTGGGAGTGGGAATTTTGATGCTGCTCCATGGCACCGCAAAAATCACAAAAGGTGTGGGCGGCATTCAGAATATGCTGGTCGACAGCAATCTTCCGAAAGTAATCTCATACGGCGTATATTTTGGTGAAATACTGGCCCCGATTCTTTTGATCATCGGATTCAGAACCCGGATAGCCGCCCTGCTCGTTGCACTTACCATGTTGACCGCTATCTTTTTGGCCAATATCGATAAGGTAGCTCAACTCACAAACAGCGGCGGTTGGGCAATTGAATTACAAGTATTGTTTATCGTAGGTTCATTGGCTTTGTTCTTTACCGGCGGCGGAAAATACGCACTTTCGGATAAAAACAAATGGGACTGATAGGTCCTGATGACCTCAAATGATGTATTGAAAATTTTTAAAAAATATAAATATGAAAAATCAAGTAATGATAATCACAGGTGCCGGTATGGGACTTGGATTGGCCACCGCCAAAGAGCTGGCATCCAAGGGAGCAAATCTCGTGCTGGTGGACTACAACGAAGAAAGTCTGAAAGCTGCGGCGGATGATATTTCCAAAGAATTTCCAGAAGTGAAAATCAACACAGTTGTAGCAGATGTTTCTGACGAAGAAGCTGTGAAAAATTATGTAAACCAGACCGTCAACACTTTTGGTAGAATCGACGGATTGTTCAACAATGCCGGAATCGAAGGCCGTCAGGCGAGCATTACCGAATACGACATCGATGTGTTCAAAAAGGTAATCGACATCAATCTGATGGGCGTTTATTATGGTTTGCGTTTCGTGATTCCGGTGATGCAGAAACAAAAATACGGTCGCATTGTGAATTCAGCATCTGTGGGAGGTCTTCGCGGTGTAATGAACCAAATGCCCTATGTGGCAAGCAAACATGCGGTTTCGGGCATGACCAAAAATACTGCTTTGGAATACGGTCGCGACGGAATTCTGACCAATGCGATTGCACCGGGTGCGATTTTGACACCCATGGTTGCCGAGGCTTTTAAACAAGTCAATCCTCAGGATCCGAAAGCAGCTGAATTAGAATATGCACAGCGCAATCCGACCAAAAGACTCGGACAGCCGCAGGATGTGGCCAAAGTGGTGGCCTTCTTGTTGAGCCAAGACAACGGTTATGTGAGCGGTCAAACCATTGCGATTGACGGCGGAGAATCCAATATATATGGAAACGCCTGATTTGTGATGAGGATGAAAATACCAAAAGCTGTCGTTGAAAATATGTTTGCGGCCTTGCCGAAGAGAGCATTGAAAAATAGTAAACTCGATTTTTGACGACAGCACTTTGAATTTATTACAAAATATGTATGATTCTCAAATCTCATTTTGAGGACAATTGATAATGAGTGAATTTTTCACTGACACTACGCTGATAAAGCAGCACACGAAATTACATCCTTAAAAAAATCTGATCAGTCCAATGGTGTTTTTTGCAGCTTATAAAGCTGTGAACCATTGAATTAATGAATATTAAACAACAACTATTACTTTAAAATATTTATAAAAAATGGAACCCTATAAAATTCCCGCACAAACCCGAATTGGGCATGTTCATCTGAAAGTATCGGATTTGAATCGTTCATTGGCTTTTTACAGCGATTTGCTTGGTTTTGAATTGACTACCATGTACGGCGATCAGGCGGCCTTTATTTCTGCCGGCGGTTATCATCACCACATCGGGCTGAATACATGGCACAGCAAAGATGCTCCGCCTGCCCCCAAAAACAGTGTCGGTTTGTACCACACCGCCATCGTTTATCCGACCCGAAAGGATTTGGCAGAAATTTTCGAAAGATTGAGAAAGGCCAATTATCCGCTGACAGGTGCATCTGACCACGGCGTTTCTGAAGCAATTTACCTGAACGACCCCGATGGAAACGGTGTGGAATTGTATTGGGACAAACCCAAAGAACAATGGCCCAAAAAGTCGGACGGATCGCTGGAAATGTACACCCGACCATTGGATTTGCAAGATTTGAGAAGTGAATTAGAAGAAAATAACAATCAATAAAATTAACAAACCATTCAAATGACCGAAAAAAGAATACATCAATACGAACTTACTTTCAAGTATCTGAAGAACAACAAAGGCGAAATCATGGACAAAACACCCATATCCCTTCCTTTTCAAAATCACGATGACATTTATAAAATCATAGAAATTTTGAATGAGAAAAATTTGTTCAAGGATGCTTCCCAAACCAATCAATTTGTGTTGGGATTGAAGCTTTTCGGAGATGTGATGATGAAAAACAAAGACTTGGAATTGTTCTCGGAGATGCGTCCGGCTTTCATGGATTTCATGAAAAAACTAAAATCAAAATAAAGAGGTTAAAAAACGCCAAGAAAACTCAAAATAAATTCATTTTTAACCCTAATACGAAATATCGACAGTGACTGCCGGAAAATGGCAGGACCCAAATATGTTTAAGAATTTAATCAAATACAACAAAACTGATAGGAGCTGGCATCTGCCCGCCATGGCCGGAATCTGTATCGGCATCCCTTTGCTGCTGGGCGTATTGACAGACGATATGGAAGGCGGGAGAATTGGCTCCATCGGTGCATTGGTTTTTCTGTATTTGCAGTCCAATCAGCTCACCAACCGAATGATTATTCTGATGGTTTCGGGCTTTGGGTTCATCCTTTCTTTTGCGGTGGGCATATTGTTTTCATTCAATACTTGGCTTTCTCCACTGATTCTTGCACTCTACACTTTTGGGGTGCATTATTCATTGAACAGCCTAAAGCTTTCCAAACCACCTGGCAATTTTTTCTTTATTATGGTGATTTCGATTGCCATAACGATGAAACATCCCGCTGCCGAATCCATTCACTACATCGGGAGTTTTACTTTGGGCGTGCTGATTGCGGTGAGCATCGGATTTTTATACAGTATCATCGTACTTCGCAAAACCAATCAACCCGAAGTAATGGTGTTGAAAAAAAGTCCTTACATCAGTGTAACCGAATCCATCATTTTTAGTGTTATGATGGGCTTGTCGTTGCTGGTTGCGGTTTTGTCCGGGTTGGAAAATCCTTATTGGATACCGATTTCCTGTTTGGCAGTTATGCAAGGAGCCAGCACGAAACACATTTGGACAAGGGCAATCCAAAGGGTACTTGGTACTTTGATTGGATTGGGGCTGACTTGGGTAATTTTACTCAAAGACTTGAGCATTGCGGAAATTTGCATCAGCATTATTTTACTTCAAATCATCATTGAATTTTTTATTGTAAGAAATTACGCCATTGCCGTGATTTTCATTTCTACCCTCACCATATTTCTGGCTGAACCCAACATCAAATTGGTGGGCAATCCGAGTCAATTGATCAGTGCCAGATTTTTCGACATACTCATTGGGAGTGCCATAGGTGCTGTTGGAGGATGGATTTTGTACCACGAACATGTCCGATTTTATACCCGTATGCAATTGAGAAAAACCAAGGTGATTATGAAAAAATACAAAAAACTGTAAACCATCGGCCATTGGATGAAAAACAAAATGAAGCAGAGCAAAAATTAGAACAAATGAACTTAAAAGACTTAAATAAAATCACAAAACCATTCAGCACAACCCATCAAATGCCAGTGCTTTTTTTGGGACACGGCAGTCCCATGAACGCCATAGAGGAAAATGAATTCGTGCAAGGTTTCAGAACTGTTGCCCGTGAAATTCCCAAACCCTCGGCCATACTTTGCATTTCCGCGCATTGGGAAACCCGAGGAACCTATGTGACCGCCATGCAAAACCCGATGACCATTCATGATTTCGGCGGTTTTCCGGATGCGCTGTACGAGGTGCAATATCCCGCACCGGGAAGTCCGGATTTGGCGAAAGAAACCCAATCACTGCTTAGCAAAACCAGTGTACATTTGGACGACAAATGGGGTTTGGACCATGGTGCCTGGTCGGTCATTCGGCACATGTATCCAGAAGCGGATATTCCGGTGATTCAGATGAGTTTGGATTATTATCAGAATCCACAGTTCCATTACGAATTGGGACAACAAATCAAATCCTTGCGAGAGAAAGGGGTGCTGATCATCGGCAGTGGCAATATGGTGCACAACCTGCGCAAGGTCGCTTGGGACAAACTCGGTGAAAATTACGGATTTGATTGGGCCATTGAAGCCAATGAAAAAATGAAGGAATTCATTCTGAGCGGCGACCACAAACAACTCATCGATTTCCACAGGCATGGAAAGGCTTTTGAGTTGGCGATTCCCACGCCGGAGCATTATTTGCCCTTGCTCTATTCGCTCTCAGTAATGGATAAAAACGAAGCTGTAAAAATATTCAATGACCGTCCTGTGGGTGGTTCGCTGACGATGACAAGCGTGAAGATCGGTTGAAATTCTCAGTAAAATTTACAAATTCAAGAATTTTGATAGCTCATTCAAAAACCTTGTCAATAAATTTTGAATTCAACAATCGGGCGACTGCCATGTAATTTGGTTTGAATGCAATTTGGTCGCCAACTTTGTATTTCTGTTTTCCACTTTCATCCTTGTTTTCACCCAAATCCACCACGAGCATGTCTGAGGTAATACCGACAAAACTCAAATCTTCACAAATGGGTTCAATGTCGCTTCGGTCAACATCCAACATCCCAAAATCGAGTATGGCTTTGATGGAAAATTCTCCTGCGTCTTTTTGGTTGTAATTGGCTGTATGTCCAACATTTCCATCGCCCATAATCCCATCCGGAACCATTTTCTTTTCTTTAAGTTCAATGATGTTTGCCCGGAATTCAAAAGTATCCACAGCAAGTTCCTCAAACTTTTGATTGTCAAACGGACTGATTCCAAAAAAAGCGGCTTCACCGATTCTATAATGATTGACTTCTTGGGGCACTGTACCTTGCTCCAAAAGTGGCAATGTAATGGAAGAACCACCGGAAATAAATCTGAGTTCTTTATTGAATTTGGCAGAAATCAATTCCTTGTACAACACCAATTGGAGTAATTTATCATAAGTTGGAATTATCCCATACATACACCCCAAATTAGAGCCAAGACCGATTACTTCTATATTGGACAATTCAAATATTTTTTCGTAAAAATCCATCACATCATTTCTGTTCACCCCTTCCCGCAATTCACCCAATTCAATCATGATAATCACTTGATGAATTTTTCCTGCATTTTTTGCAGATTCGTTGAGAGATTTGATGGTTTCGTATGAAGAATTCAGTGAAATATCCGCATATTTAATCACTTCGTCGGCATAAATTTCAGCCGGAGGTTTGATGTAAATCGTTTTCATTTCTGGGTTTACTTCCTTCAAATTCTTGAGACTCGTCAGCCGCGAATCTCCGATGGAATTTAGATGTTGGATCACCTCCTTGGTCAAAACATTTTCCAGAAAAGTTTTATCGCCTGAAAAGACTTTTGTAATCAAACTCCAATGAATATTTTTTTCTGAAAGATATTGGCTTAAATACAGAATATTGTGTTGAATTTTTTTTGTGCGAATGATTAATTCAGCCATGGTTAAGATTTATTTTCGGGTTTTCTTTTGAGCCTCATTTCCAAATAAGGGTTGGTGAACCCCATTTTTTCATAAAGGAATTTTGCGGGATTGTCCTTTTCAACATGCAATGCAATGTCTCCTCTGCAATTTTCCAAAACATAACTCATGATTTGTTTTCCCAGACCTTTCCCACGGTGTTCACGATGTACGGCAATATAAACCAATATATTTTCCGGAATATATTCTTCCATCCCTGTTTTGTTGACAATTACCGCAGCAGTGATTTCGTCATTGTATTCGGTGATGAAAATATATCCGCCTAAACCGGCCCTTTCTTTTGTGGCATACTCAATTGATTTTCTGATAGCAGTTTTGGAATCGCCGTATTCATCCAAATTTTTATAAAGGAAATTCACGATTCTTTCTGTTTCTATCGATGAAATTCTGTTGAGCATTTTAGTGCTGTATTCCATTGTTGTTTTTTCTACATAATAAACGAATTTGAAAACTGACAAAATTTTTGGGGTGTAAATTTTAAAATCCGATACGGAAATTGATAAACCTTGAAGCCGTCTTATAGACATATATTATTGTTTATCAGTAATTTATTTTGAATAATTTGAATTTAAAAAAAACCTAAAAAAAGCATTGTCTTTGGATTCAAAGCGAAACATGATTTTAGAAAACCGCATGAAAAATTTAGGAAAATAAAAAAGAGAACCAATTTCTTGACTCTCTTCTCTGACTTTTGTAGCGGGAACAGGACTCGAACCTGTGACCTTCGGGTTATGAGCCCGACGAGCTACCTACTGCTCCATCCCGCGATTTGGACTGCAAATATACAAACTTTCTATTCAACTACCAAATTTCAAGCCAATACGGGTGGATGATTTTCTATAAAGTTGACCACCAGATCAGGATCGTCGGTCAGATAAAGCAATTCCTTGTATTTTCTGCCCACAGCCAACTGATGTAGCACCGAATAAAGTGCGGTGTCTTCAATATATCTCTTCTTTCCCAGAAATACCATGGGACTGTGGAATCCGGTAGTACCGTAATGATTTTGTGCTGCTTCCTGAAAAATTTCCTGGGTGGTGCCTGCGCTCCCCGGAGCATAAACAATACCGTGGATACAAATCGTTATCAGAGTGTCCTCACGGATGCTGTTTGAAAAATATTTGGCGATGTGGCAAGCAAACAAATTGGAAGGTTCATGTCCATAAAACCAAGTCGGAATGGCAAGGCTTTCCTTGCCTGCCGGGAATTTTCCCAAAACGGATTTGGCAACTTCAAAATAATTGGGGCACATATAATCCAACTGACCCGCTTCTTCGTATTCGAGTTCAGAAAGTTCGGTGATGGCGTCTATCAGCTCTTCTTCGCTGTAATTCCCAAAATAGGCCCCCAGATTGGCCGCCTCCATGATGCCTGGTCCACCACCCGTTGCAACAAAATAACCCAATTCTGAAAATTGTCTTGCTGCAATGGCGACCTTGATGTAATATTCCGAGCCTCTCCGCGTGGAATGCCCGCCCATAAAGCCCACAATCTTTTTTTTGGTCATCCCCGATTCGTCAAACTCAATGATGTTCCGTAGAGCGACATCAATGGAATAATCGTGAATCCGCTCTGCCATGGCTTCTTCCATCGGCGGATTGTATCTGTTCTTCATGAAATGTTTGTAAATTTTGAAATCTACAGTATCCCCTACTTTATCAGAAACTGGTTCCAACAGTTCCTGCCATGTGTATAAAGAAGTTCTGTGCGGGACATAAGGAAGCTTTGAAAACCGTGGATAAACCACAGCTCCATTGCTGATAAGATAAATTGCATCTTCTTTTCGGAATTTACAGCCCAAAAAAGTAGAGCCTTTTACTTTTAGTTTTTTCCAGTCGATGTCATCTTGTTTGAAATCTAGGTTTTGAATAACTTTACCTTTCAAATTGCCGGTTTCGAAAACAATGGTGTTCCATTGGGTTTTGGATTGGACCAGATTGGTGATTTTTCTTATGGACATATGTCAATGCTTTTGTTCGGCTTAAATTTATGACAAAATTCAATGATGGTTGAAATCGGAGTTCACTCCGTCGCAGCTTGTACAGTTTGAATTCATTTTCTATAGTTTTTTTACGCCACTTGATTTTGGATTGATTACCAGTTCAATGCATTTAAAAATTCTCCAAATCATTCACGACCAATCTGTCTGACGCATTGGCTAAGTTTCTTTGCATGTGGTTTTAATTATCATTGTCTGATGCTTATCTTTGCAGGCAAATCAAAAACAAATGAGCGGATTTATACAGGAATTGCAATGGAGAGGAATGATACACAACATCATGCCGGGCACCGAGGAACAACTGGAAAAGGAAATGACCACTGGTTATTGTGGTTTTGACCCAACCGCCGATTCACTCCATGTGGGCAGTCTTGTACCCATCATTTTGCTCATGCATTTTCAAAGACACGGTCACAAACCGATTGCTTTGGTGGGCGGCGCGACAGGTATGATCGGTGACCCTACTGGTAAGTCTGTAGAAAGAAATCTGCTCGACCCGGAGACACTCAACCGTTATGTGGAAGGTATCCGTTCACAATTAGAGAGATTTCTTGATTTTGACGAGCAGAAAACCAATGCTGCTTTGTTGCTCAACAATTACGAGTGGATGAAGGATTTCAGTTTTCTTGATTTTGCCAGGAATGTCGGAAAACACATCACAGTCAATTATATGATGTCCAAAGATTCAGTAAAAAAAAGGCTGAGTGAAGATTCTGCGGTAGGCATGTCTTTTACCGAATTCACCTATCAGTTGTTGCAGGCTTATGATTTTCTTTATCTGTACAAAAACTTGAATGTGAAAATTCAATTTGGCGGTTCAGATCAATGGGGAAATATCACTACCGGCACTGAGTTGATCAGACGAATTGAACAAGGCGAAGCCTATGCATTTACCTGTCCGCTTACTACTAAGGCGGATGGAAATAAATTCGGAAAAAGCGAAGGTGGTGAGAATATATGGCTGGACAAAAACAGGACTTCTCCCTATAAGTTCTATCAGTTTTGGCTGAATCAATCGGACAGCGATTCAGAAAAATATATTAAAATCTACACTTTCCTTTCTCGTGATGAAATTGAACAATTGATTGAGGAGCACAAATCAGCACCCCATTTGAGGAAGCTCCAGAAAAGACTGGCGCAGGAAGTGACCGAAATGGTACACGGCAGTGAGGAACTGGACAATGCTGTCAGGGCCTCGGAAGTTTTGTTTGGGAAATCTACTGCCGATGATCTGAAATCACTAAGTGCGGATACTTTTATGGCTGTTTTTGAAGGCGTACCTCAATCGTTGGTTTCTGTCGCCGATCTAAATGCAAGAATTAATATAGTGGATGTTTTGACAGAAAGCGGTTTTTTGAGTTCAAAAGCAGAAGCGAGACGGGATTTGAAGGCCAATTCAATTTCGGTTAACAAAGAAAAGGTGACCGATGATTATAAGCTGTCAACCAATGATTTAATCGCAGAGAAATACATTTTACTGCAAAAAGGAAAGAAGAATTATTTTATTTTGATTGCAGAATGAAATCTCTGAAAATCATCCGTTGATATTTCCGGTAGTTTCACTCACTGCATTCATTTTCTTTTCTTCCAGTTTTTCTTTAAGATTGATTTCGTTGGTGGTCATCTTCAGATTTCCGCTGTATTTACCGCCCATCTCAACAGAGAAACGGTTGACCAACAGATTGCCCTGAAGCTTTCCTGTTTCCATGATGTACAAATCCCTACATTCCAAATCACCATTGAGTCTGCCGTAAACAATGATGTCACTGCTCTTGAGTTTGCCGATGATTTCTGCCTTTTCACCCACGATGATTCCTTTGTCGAGTTCCACATTTCCTTCTACTTTTCCATCGATGCGAATGGCTCCAGCACCGATAATATCCCCTTTGACGGTGATGCCCTCTGCAATCACGGTGCTGATGGGCATATTGCTCAGTGCTTTTGGTTTGTTGTCTGATTTATTTTTGCTAAACATGGTTTAAAGATTTAAAAAATTTTGGGGATTTATTTTTTCATCGTTCTGAATAATTTCATAATGCAAATGAGGGCCGGTACTCCTTCCGGTGTTGCCGAGACTCCCGATTACCTCACCTGATTTCACCTTCTGCCTTTCTCTAACATGTATGTCTGAAAGATGTCCGTAAAGTGTTTTGAAATCGTTTTTGTGCCGAACAATGACACAATTTCCGTATCCTCCTTTCACGCCTGCAAATTCAACTGTACCCCCGGCGGTAGTTTTGACTGGATCACCGATTTCTCCTCGTAAATCAATTCCTTTGTGTCCCTCTATGCTGCCACCTCCAAACGGGTTGCGCCTGATACCAAAGTGTGAAGTCTGTTCTCCATCGTGCGGTTTTCCTATGGGGGTATCATGAATCAAAGCTTCCATTTTTTTGATTTCATCTACATACAATTCAGCTACCTCATTGATGTCTGTAACCTCAAATTCTATCGGCCCACCCGCATTCTCTGTCACCAAAGGAGACAATCCACGGTCTTCCATGAAACGGTTGATTCTTTCCATGCTTTCATTGATGGACGAAAATGACTGTTTGGCTTTGTCAATATCAATGGCATTTTTGATTTGATTGGCTCTCGCCAACCTTTCTTGGTAGATGTTTGTGTAATATTTGCTTGTGTTTTCGTAGATGAAAAAGGCAATGACCAGACCAAGACCCAGAAACATCATTCCTGCAACGATCAGATATTTCTTCCAGTTCAATAAGATTGTGGTAGGTACTTGTACAGCCCTTTTCCCCTTCCCGTTGGTATCAACGAAAAGGACTGAAGTTTTGTGTTTAAGCATTGTCCTGTTGTGTTAAAAAAGTACCTAAAGGTAGTATTTTCAGTACCAGTCCACAAGATTTTAACAAAACTTTATCAAATAAGAAAACCACCTTTCAAAAGGTGGCTTTCTTATCAATTCTACATTGATTCGTTATTTTTTAATGATTTTAATTGTTTCTCGTTGTCCTTTATCAAAAATTATCCTGAACATATAAGCTCCTGGATTCAATGCACTCACATCGATTGTCCCGTTCTGTATTCCGATTTGATTCAGCACTCTCTGCCCTGTCAAATTGAACGCTTCCACTGATTTTATCTCTTTCTGGGTACTGATGTTCAACACATCTTTGACCGGATTTGGCCAGTAGGCAAAAACGGAATTGTCAATGTCGCCGGTACCCATTTCCTCACATTCGCCGGCAACAAAGAACACCATGTCCAAGCCACTGTCATCGGCTTCCCATGTAGTCCCGCCATCTGTACTTCTGTATGGGGCAGAACCATGCGGATTGGTAGAAGTTGCCAACCAGCCCACTGCATTGCTGCCAGGAGTACTCATAAATGGCTCTATCCAATAAACACCTTCGGTAAACACCAATGGGGTATCCAAATCAAAAATCAGGTGATAAATCGGGTCGCCAAATGCGGTTGCATACAACACGGCATCAGCGGGTTCAATATTAATTTCATGAATGATTTCACCGGGTTGTCCACCGTTGTCTTGATGAATATTGATGGTCACATCGTCCGGAATTTCCTGCTGATTCACATCTATGGTTATTTGTCTGAGGGTGAAGGAAGTATTGGTGTCAACGGTAAAATCATCTGCTGTTCTGAATTCCGAACTCGCCGTTATGTTGTATGCATCATCAAACGATGAAGTGATACCGTTTCCTTGGAAACATTCAAAATCAGGCTCATCTATGATTATTTCGTTCCCACATTGAATGAATCTGTCCCTGTATGAGTCTGGGTCGTAATTGCAGTTTTCATCTAAATGAGTATAGAATCTAACAGTCGTACCAACATCCGGTGTATAAACCAATGGGCTGTATCCGTACACAAATACGAGTGTTCCATCTTCATTGGAAATGGTTATAAAATCGGTTTCTACTGAGCTCGAAAAGGTATATTCAACACCGGCTGTCAAATGAACCAAGCTGTATTCACCCGTCAAAGAAAGAGGTGCTACTGTTTCGGGAATTCCCAGACAATAAGGCGTATATTCACCCCACTGACCATTTGGTGCATCCAAACAACCTGGTTCTTCGGGCAATTCATTACAGTCACCGGCCACAAAAAAGACCATGTTCATGTCAATATCAAATACCTCCCAATTGTTTCCTCCGTCATCTGATAGCATGGCAGGTTCGCCGGTTGACCCCTCGGTAGTGGCCACCCACCAAACGGTGTTCTGGCTCTGAACAGAAATTTCGGGCTGTAGCCAATATTTGCCTTCACTCAGAACGATAGGCTCTGCCAAATCAAAGGTCAAATGGTACACCGGTTCTCCAAAGAACACACCATACAACACAGCGTTGGTTGGTGCCATATTGATGCTTGCACTGAGTTCACCGGGTACACCATCATTGTCTTCGAGTATATGTATAGTTGCCTCATTTGGAATTTCAGGCTGATTGACATCGATGGTAATCTGTCTAAGTAGGAACTCGGTGCCGGGAGCTACAATGAAATCATCTGCTACAATCAAATAGGAAGGATCATCTATCGGCAATGCTTCGTCAAAAGATGATGTGGTACCATCTCCTTGGAAACAATCAAAATCGGGTTCTTCAATAATCACCTGTGTCCCACATTGTATGATTCTCTCTCTGAATTCCTCGTCGTGGTTACAGTTTTCATCCAAATGAACATAGAACCTATAGGCTCCATTGCTCTCCGGTGTCCAAACAACAGGGTTGCTTCCGTATGCAAGCGTGATTTGGCCTGTGGCGTCTGAAATGGTTATAAAGTCCGTTGGAACTGAACTCGAGAAAGTGTATTCTACTCCGGCGGTCAGGTGTATGGTTGAATATTCCCCCGTCCACCCATCGTCCACGATTACTTCAGGTACACCTATACAGTATGGAGTATATTCTCCCCATTCGCCGTTGGGTGCATCCAAACAGCCCGGTTGCTCTGGTGCTTCATCTGCCATGATTTCAACATCATCCACCACAAGACCATAACCCCAATTGTTCAAGCCTTCAAAAGCAATAAAATATTCAGATTTGTCAGCTGATTCGGGCAAATTGAGGTTGACTTCTGTCCATTCGGTAACATTTGTATTATAAACTGCTCCAGGAATCATTGTCCAAGTACCGTTTATAGAATTCTTGTAATAGACCCTTAGTTCATTCAAATCACCTGCCCAACTCTGATTTGCGTACCAAAAGGTCAGGGTTACATTTTCCATTCCTGCGAAATCAAATTGAGGCGAAGTCAATTTAGTAATGTATTGGGCATAAGAAGAAGCTGAGAAGTTTGCATTCTTATCGCCACTGTGAGCACCGGTGATAAGTCCTCCGTTGCCAGCTCCTGCTCTATATGTCCAAGAAATTGAGCCGTTTTCGAATTCATTCAGCCAGCAGGGACGGGTGAAACTGTCGTCTTCAAAGGTTTCAATGAAAGGGAAACTGTCTATGACAGAACCTTCACAACTTTCACTTTCAGGTTGAGTATCACAGTTCAAATCGGTATGGGTGGCTTGATTACCCGCTATTTCTCCACTGGCAATGATTCCAAGTTCATTGGAGATTGAATAGTTAGGTTCATTGTCGTTGTTAACACCCATGGCTTCTATGTAAAAAGTCAAGGGACCTTCCGCATAAACCGTTCTGAGGTCATCATATCCTAAGCCGTATCCTCCACCCGATAAAATGATATTGTCTGTAGAATCTTTCAATGTCCAGCTTACTTCGTCTCCATAAAAATCATCCCACACTCGAACGACCCAATCACAACCATCTTCACTTTCCGAATCACTCTCAGAACACTCACCGCTGAGCGTCATTATTCCCTCCACTTTTTGGTTTTGACTGCTTGTGTCTTCGTATTCAAACCAAATGGTACCATTGAGCGTTTGCCACATCGGATAGGAACCCGAAGAAGTATCGTAGAGATAAGACACCCAGTAAATATTATCATTTGTATCAGATGGTGCACCCGAAACACCGACCCAGTAATGTACATCAGTCTGTCCGGGATTATTAAATGTAACCGATTCAGGCAATGTAATTACCACTGTCCATTGTGGAAAGTCGGTATCTCCAAAAACACCATTGGGAGTAATATCGGCTGTCAGACCGGATTGAGAGTCGCCCAATTGAGCACCAACGCCTTGATTGTCATCCACATAAAAAGAAACCTCAAAAGTGGTTGGCATACCTCCCAGGCTCACCACTTCCAGTTGAATGGTTTCAACAGTAAATTTGGTTTCAGCAGGAACCACAAAATCATTGGCTCCTTTCAGGTGATTTACACCGTCATTCATAATACCAACACCATTGTAGGTATCTCCCATATATTCTTGAGAACAAGCTTCCTGAAAAGCATAAATGGCTTCCGAAAAATATGTAGTGTTTAGAATATTGACATATTTATGAGTGGTTGCAGAGTATATTTCGTTCCAAAATTTGAAATCAAAACTTCCGGTAAAAACTTCATGGCCAAGTTCCAAAGTCTGCGGCTGAATATTTTCAGCCACCACATATTCTTTTGAAAAACTGGATTCTGCCTTCAGAAGAACAGTAGAGAACATAAGCGCAGAGGTAATTGCGAATAAAACTCTGACTGACAGTAAAGTAAACTTCATTTTTATTGAATTATATTAATATACAAAACTATAAAAAATTTATCCGCCGTCACGGATATTCACAAAATCTTATTTTTGCAGTCTATGAAACTGACTTTTCAATCCTATCGACTAAGGTTCAAAATGCCGGGCGGGACATCCAGGGGCGTGCTGAACGAGAAAGAAACTTTTCTGATTCGTCTGAAAATCGATGAAGAAGGTGAAATCTCTTATTATGGTGAAGCCGGACTTTTTAGGGGACTGAGTGCCGATGATACAGTTGATTACGAAGAAAAACTGAAAACGGTTTGTGATAATTTTGATTTTCAGAATCCCGAATGGTGGAAAGATTTAAGGAAATACCCCTCTATTCAATTTGGAATCGAACAAGTTTTAAGGGCCAAAGAAGTTTATGAACAAAGCGTTGCAGAAGATGAGTTTAATCCCATACTTTTTGAATCTTCATTCACTGAAGGTAAAACTGGGATTCCTATCAATGGCTTGATTTGGATGGGCAATGCAGATTTCATGAAAGCGCAAATCCGTGAAAAATTAGCTCAAAAATTCCATTGCATCAAACTCAAAATTGGTGTGAATTGGAGTGAAGAGAAGGAGATTTTGAAGAAACTAAGGGCTGAGTTTTCTGAGAAGGAATTGGAGTTACGAGTAGATGCCAATGGCGCTTTTGATTTCAAACAAGCAAAAATCGTTTTGGAGGAATTGGCAGATTTACAGGTTCATTCCATCGAGCAACCCATCAAAGCCGGACAAATTCAGGAAATGGCGGAGCTTTGTTCTTCTACTCCGACTCCCATCGCATTGGATGAGGAACTGATAGGTGTTTTTCACAAAAATGAAAAACAAAAATTAATCGAAACCATCCGACCTCAGTTCATCATCTTGAAACCCAGCTTGGTAGGCGGATGGAAAGGAAGTGAAGAATGGATTGATATTGCAAAGAAAAATAATATCGGCTGGTGGATAACTTCGGCATTGGAAAGCAATATCGGGCTGAATGCCATTGCCCAATGGACTTTTACGCTCAACAATCCCATGCCTCAAGGATTAGGCACAGGTTCTTTGTTCAAAAACAACTTTCATTCGAAATTACAAGTCATAGGTGAGCAATTGTTTTTTGTTTAATTTTGAATGATGAATAAATTGATTTTTCTTTTTGGTCTTTTATGGATTGTTTCTTGTAGTCAGCAGAAAGCATTTAAAAATGCTGAAAACGCAGCAGAAATTCACATTGCAGAAAACGAAATCCGTGAATTTCAGGAAGAACTTTTGTCCGAATGGAACAATCCCGAAACCACGCCTTTGAAAGAAGAAGAAAAGGTAGATTTTCAAGGAATTCATTTTTTTTCGGTTGATTTAAAATTCAGAATCCTTGCAGATTTCACACCGATTATTGATGGAAAAAGCATCCCTTTTCCTACCTCTGCCAACAAAATCAAGTACTTTAAACCTTATGGGACTGCCCAATTTGCATTGGAAGGCAAAAATTATGAACTGACCTTGTACCAATCCGATCCGCCTTATGAAGAAGCACCTGAGCATCTGTTTTTGCCTTTTATGGACGAAACCAATGGCGAAACCTCATACGGCGGCGGAAGATATATGGATTTGACAATTTCTGACATTCAGGACGGAAAAATCTTGCTCGATTTTAATCAGGCGTATAATCCATATTGCGCTTATAGCAATTATTACAATTGTCCGATTCCGCCGTCCAACAATTATTTGGAAATCGAAATTAATGCAGGTGTAAGTTTCAAACAATGAGGTTATTAGATTTTTCTACGCTTAATTTTGATACATTAAATCCCACGATTTCTTGGCAAAAATCCATTTCAGATTTTTTATCAGAATGGAACTCAAAAAATGATTTTGTCACTGCGCATACTTCCGGTTCCACCGGTGAACCCAAGGAAATCCGTTTGCCCAAAAAAGCGATGAAAATGAGTGCTCAATTGACAGCAGAATTTTTCGGATTACAAAAAGGAGATAGCGCATTGCTTTGTATGCCTGTGAATTTCATAGCCGGAAAAATGATGTTGGTAAGGGCGATGGAGATAGGATTAAAACTATTTTGTATAGCGCCCAAAAGTCAGATTGATTTGTTTCAATTTCCCAAACTGGACTTTGTTCCCATGACTCCGATGCAGGTAGAAAAATCATTGGATTCCATTCAACAAATCAAAACTTTACTGATTGGCGGCGCTCCTTTGCAGGACGATTTGAGAGATAAATTGCTTCAGACAAAAGTTGATGCATTTGAATCTTACGGGATGACAGAAACCATTACTCACATTGGGTTAAAGAAAATTTCAGAAAAGTTTTTTACGGTATTGAATCAGGTGGAAATAAGTCAAGATGCTCGAAATTGTTTGGTGATTCAAACTCCATATTTCGATGAGAAAATCATCACCAATGATTTGGTGGAAATCTCGGATGAAAGGCATTTCAGATGGTTGGGTCGCTATGACAATGTGGTCAATTCGGGAGGCATCAAAATGATTCCTGAGCAGATTGAAGAAAAATTAAAACCGTATATTCAACAGGAATTCATCATCAGTTCCTTGCCGGATTCTTTATTGGGTGAAAAATTAATATTGATTATTGAAGACGAAAAAGCGGCGAATATGTTACCGCAAACCACCAAAGAGATTGAGAATCAGCCTCCATTCTCGTTGTTGCAGAAATACGAAGTGCCCAAGGAAATTTATTTTATCAAGGAATTTCAGAGAACCGAAAGCGGGAAAATCCAAAGAGGAAAGCTGTTGGAGTTGTTATAAATCAGCAAGAATTTATTTGAAATTCTCACTTTTTCTAATTCTAATTAATTTCAACTTTCTTGTCAGCTTTTGAGATTCCCAGGAATTCCAATTTAATTTTCTTTTGATCACCACTTAGCGTTGCATCTTCTTGCAAATAGACCAAATTGGGCATCTTTAAATCAAACCAATAAAGCAATTTTGTCTCAGAATCCACATCGTTAAAGCGATAAAAAGCCGTCATATTGGCGGAGGTTTCAGCCAAGTAAACTACGCTTTTATCAATTGTGCTTTTCCCAAAAACTCTTTCGTAAGCTTTGCCAATCATTTCATCAAATTCAGAATTTTGATTAAATATTTTGGTTTTGGATACGGGTTTATACAATTCTTCCAATTCAAATGTGTGATTGGGTTCTTCGGCATTCATGACCATGATTGAGCTAGGATCTTCTTTATGAACCGATTGAAATGAGTAGGTGTAAGTTCCATTCGGTTGACCGATTACCCAATTGACCATTTCTCCGCTGTTGCCATAGGATTCTTTGGTAAATAACCAGTTTTTTGTTTCCGGATTGTAATATGCAGACATTTCTCCTTCGTAGGTGTCGAGAATTTCTTCCGAGGTTTCGTTTTTGTATTTCCATGTCCATTTTTGTGTGAAATGATACACATTTGGAGCATTTTCTTTTTGGTTCATTGATGCACTTGAAGTCATTTCGTATTTGGTTTCAATAAAATCAATGAAAAATCTATTGTTCACTTCCACTACTTTCACCAAATTACTTGTTGAAAAATCTTCAGAATACTCAATATCCACTTGAAAATCGTTGTTTTCCAGAGATTTGATTTTCACATCTTTCAAAAATTCCATGTCTCCATTTCCTCTTCCAAACGGCCATGTTTCTTCATTCAACAGCGGATAAACACCGCTCCATTTTTGCTCCAATTCGGCTTTTAGATGATTCAATTCTCCTGAACTCTTTCCAGATGCGTTGATGAAAAATTGATTTGACTCTGCCAAGAAGTCTTTAAATCTATCTGTTAGAATTTCTTCCTCATTTGGGAAACAAAATTGATTTTCTCCTTCGCACTGAAAAACGGACTTTAGCCAATGGAGTGCGTCGGAAGATTCAATGTCATTTTCAATTGAACTCAATGACTTTGTTTCCATAGATTTAGAAGGAGAGTTACAAGCAAAAAAAAGAGAAATTGCAACTAAAAAGTAAAAAAGGTGTTTCATTTAAAAATTAAATATTAATGCATAAATCAGCCGAAAATAGCCAAATTATATTCGATGCCAAAATTGAACCTCTTAATTGTGAATATAAAATGGAATAATTAGAAGTAATACAAAGAGGTCAGATGGAAGGGCGTGTTTAATATGTATTGAAAAAAAAGCGGAACAAAAGTTCCGCTTTTTTTTAAACTGCAACAAGTCTGCTCGTAACAGCCACTTTGACCATTTCAGCCGTGTTTTTCACATTGAGTTTATACAATAGATTTCTTCTGTGTGTTTCTGCAGTGTGTTGGCTGATAAAAAGTTCCTCAGAAATTTCTTTTGTGTTCCGACCGTTACAAATCAGACACAGTATTTCTCTTTCTCTTTTGGTCAGGCCAAATAATTGTTCTCCATAGTTTTTCTCTTTATCTGTCAGTGGCTTTGTAGTGGTTCCATTGGAGATATTGGCTTCTTTTTGGCAAAATTGTTTGATGACCTGTTCTCTCAAGATGGGAGAAAGACATTTTTTTCCTTGCAGTACATCATGAATCATTTCCATGAAGTCTTCGGGTAGTATTTTACTGGTCATGACCCCGTATATGCCAACATCAAAAAGAAACTTTACTTTTTTCTTCTCGAAGTCATTGATAAGAATAATGGTTCTCAGGCAGGGGTTGTTCTGTAATAGATTAAACAAAAGTAAATTTGTTTGTTCATTTTTCAGATTAGCGTCATAAATTAGAATCTTTGGGGTGTTTGTATCTTTTTGAAAGTTGATTTCAAAAAGCTTTTTGGCATCATTGATTTGATTAACAACCGCTTGCGGGATTTGGGTTTTTAAGATGTCCTCAAACCCTCTTTGCAAAATCTGATTATCGATTGCCAAATAGACATTGGGGTAGTTTTTCATAATTAGTTTAGGTTAGGTGGACTTAAAATTCTGGGGGGTAAATATTCAATCACTCATTGGCAAAATGCGTATTTTAAAGTTCTATTAATTAAATTCTTTGCTAAATTATAACTTTTTTTTTGATAAATTTCAGGGAAATTTCCCCTTTTTTATTACAATTTCAATCGAATTTTCCATCTACCGGAAAACAAGTATTTTTCAAATATCACTATTTACAATGACTTCAATTTGGTTGACGGACAATAAATTTGCTTCAAAATCTAAAAATATTATATCATGAAAAATTTATTTTTGACAGCAGCATTTGCATTGACAGCGTCACTGGCATTTGCACAAAACAATTTGGATGTAACCACCCAAGTGGGTGATGGAAACTACGCAGATGTAGAGCAGCATGGTTTGGACAATGATAATCAAATCACTCAAACAGGTGATTACAACTATGCTGAAACTTATCAAGTTGGTTGGGCAAATGACAACACCACCAGCAGTACAGGTGATTATAATGAAGTTTATGTATCTCAGGTAGGTACATTTAATGTCAGCACAAGCACCCAATTTGGTGATTTTAACCTTGCGACAGTTGATCAGTTAGGTGATGACAACTACAACTCTCAACTGCAAATCGGCGATATGAATAGTGCTGATACTACTCAGGATGGTGTAATGAACGACACCTATCAGTATCAGGAAGGTGACTTCAACACTGCCATTTCTGACCAAGAAGGTTGGTACAACTATGTTGATCAAACTCAATACGGAGTTTCTAACTTGGCTATTGGTATTCAAGATGGTGATAGCAACGAAATTATTCAGTATCAATCAGGTTCTTCAAATATTGAAATCGGTGTACAAATTGGAGACTACAACTACATTGACCAATGGCAAGTAGGTTCCGGAAACTTTGCCGATGATTTTCAATTTGGAGACGATAACTTTAGCTTTATTACTCAAAGCGGACAAGATCACACCCACATTGGTACTCAAATTGGCGACAGCAACACTATGTATGTATGGCAAACCAACTAATTCTCTGATTCCCCCCCGCAGAGAAGTGAAAATTTAGAATTTTTTGGGTCTGTCCTTAAATTTACCATATCATGGGGGAGGTAAGTTTCTAGGACAGTACCTTTTTAAAAGACCCTATATTCAGAAAGAACAACATGAAAAATAAATTGATTTTAACTGCCTTGCTTGTTTATTGCCTCACATCCGCGCAACAACAATTGTCTGAGAGTCAATTGATGGAATACATCACAATGAACAGTGGCTATATGTATAATACTCAGATACTCCAGTTGGGCAACGAAAATCAGGTCGTCATTGATGCAAACAACATCGAGCTAACCCAAATAGGAGAAGGACAACAATTCTATTACACAGAAACTTCCATTATCCCCTCAGAAATAAAAGTCAATATTGAAGGTAACGGGAGTTATGTTGAAATATACGGCAACAACCAAATAATGAACAATGTAACAATCAATATTGAAGGTGACAACCGAAATGTCATCATAAGAAACTACCCATGAAAATATTCACTCCCATATGGCTAATATTCTTTCTGTTCTTATCACCCCAATCATTCGGACAGGGCCGCGAAGAGAATCCAATCGAAGTCAAAATTGAAGTCAATCAACAGGAAAATATTTTAACCCTTGAACCTACCATTCACAACAAAGGCTCTCTGTTTCTGGAATATAATTATCTGTTTCTGATTAGGAAAACCGATAAGAATGCAAACCTTTCGGTCAACAAACAAGCTGGGAAATTCACACTTGAACCTGGAGAAATTAAGAAACTTTCAAGTTCTCAAATCAATCAGTCCGAAGGTCAAAATATTAAAGCCACCTTATATATAAGAGATGAGAATGAAAACAAACTCATCACAAAAGACTCCATTGAGATCAAAGGAAGTCGCTTGGATATTGTGGAAGAAGCTTCGCTTTTTTTGGAAGGATTGGTAGTGGATGAATCAAAAACAAAATTCGGAAAAGAGTTTTATGACGAGTTTTTTTCGGTTTACAATCAATCTCCCAACAAATACAAATTCATTATAGTGATTACCGAAATGCCATACAGAGGGCAAACCAGTATCATTCAAGTCAAGATTGACCAAGATGTGGTGTACGAGTTTTACACCAACCCCAATGAAGAATACATGAAGTATCAAGTAGGCATGGCGCTTAGATCGTTGGCAAGACATGCAGAAGAAATGTCCAAAATAAAACAGGAATTCAACTATTAAATACAAAAGATTATGAAAATCATCTCACAACTTTTACTAATGGTACTGATGTGCTTCTGCATCAATGCATCGGCACAACAATTGACCTACAAAGCGGTCAATCCTAACTTTGGCGGAAATTATTTGAATTATTCTTGGTTGATGTCTTCTGCAAACGCGCAGAATCCCTTCGACAATAAAGAAAATTCAAGTTTGACTTCCAACCTACTGAGTAGTTTTTCTGATTCAATGAAAAGACAAATCCTTAATCAACTCACAAGAAGCTTATTTTCAGGCTCAGACGGCGGGATGTTTCCGTCAGAAGGGAGCATTGAAATTGGCGGGTTGATAATTACAATCGAAGATATTCGAAACGGTACCATCATCACCATCATTGATTCTGAAACAGGAGAATCCACTGAAATTATTCTATAAATTTATACTCATGAAATCCCCCAATTACATTTTTTATCTGATTATTTTTTTAATAATCCAGAGCTGCGGAACATATTTGGTTCCACCGGGAGGCGTTGACCATCGCTCATATATTGGCGAAATCACGCCTTCACAAAGAGATTTTGAAAAACTCCCAACACCTAAAGAACAAGTCGTTGTGGGTGTTTATAAATTTCGTGACCAAACCGGACAGTACAAAGCATCCGATATGGGAGCCAATTGGAGTACTGCCATTCCACAGGGCTTGACCTCAATTCTGATTAAATCATTGGAAGACAGCAAATGGTTCGTACCCATTGAGAGAGAAAATATTGGCAACCTACTGAACGAAAGGCAAATCATTAGAACAACCAGACAAGAATACAGCGGGAACTCTAATTCCGGCCAACTCCCTCCACTCCTCTTTGCAGGCATTCTATTGGAAGGTGGAGTCGTTTCCTACGACACAAACATCCTAACCGGAGGTGCAGGTGCGAGATACTTCGGGATTGGTGGTTCAACCGAATACCGTCAGGATCGAATCACGGTTTATCTGAGGGCAGTTTCAACAAGTTCAGGAAAAGTTCTGAAAACGGTTTATACTTCCAAAACCATACTTTCTCAATCCATTAACGCAAGTATGTTCAGATACATCGACTTTGAAAGACTCATGGAGGCAGAGGTAGGCGTAACCAATAACGAACCCGTTCAAATAGCTGTGACAGAAGCCATCAACAAAGCTGTTTATTTGTTAATTTTGGAAGGAATCAAAGACAAAGCCTGGGAAGCAGAAGAAAATGACAGTACAAAGGTGCAAGAACTGCTACTGGAATACAATAACGAAATCATCCAAAACAACAAGAAGGTGGCCGGAAAAGGAAGTTGGGAAAAAGGCAGAAGATCACAGTTCTCTTTTGGCGTGGCTTATACCTTCAATACATTGAAGTCAGATTTCAAAACACAAAGCATGAGACCGGGTGTCAAAGGAAATTTTAAATACATATTTTCTGACTATTTTAACACCGGTTTCTCGTTTGGAATTCAACAGATGGGTTCCAAAGAAACCTTTAGATCTACATTCAACACCTATGAATTGGATTTGGAATACATCGTCATGCCATTTAACGAATTCAGCCCATTTTTCTTCGGAGGGTTTGGCCTTATCGCTGATACCCAAGGACCTGACAATCTCTGGAAAGGCAAAACGCAATTCGGCGGAGGGCTGGAGTACTTGGTATCCCCAACCGTCGGTTTAAGAGGTACGGCCAGCTACCATATTGGATTTGATGATGACTGGGACCAGATGGTTTCCGGCAAAAGAAACGACCACTTCCTACAGGTGGGTTTAGGCATTCAGATTAACTTTGGAAACAGATTTAAATAAAACTACCATGAAGAAATTAATTCTACTCAGCATATTTGTCGGATTACTGTTTGGATGCAGTGAAGACATACTCGACGGTACCCAGAAAGGAACAATAAAAGGTTCGGTCCGTTTGGAGTTAACCAATGAACCGCTCGCCAATGTGAAAATCACAACCACGCCATCTACACTCACTGTTTATTCGGATGAAGAAGGAAATTTTGAAATCCTCGAAAGTGTTCCGATGGGTGACTATTCGGTAAAAGCAGAATTAAATGGCTATGTAACCGAAGTAGAAGCAGTAAGTATTGTAAATGCAAACCAAACTGTGAGCATCGTTTTTGAAATGATTGTGGACGAAAGCCTCAATACACCACCCGAAAAACCGGAATTGATATCACCTGAAAATCTTGCAACAGACCTGCCCAACAATCTCACACTCAAGTGGAGTAGCAACGATGTCGATTCAGACACACTGGTTTATCGGGTCATGCTCAGCAACAATATCACCAACGAACAAATAGAATTCGCCGACATAGAAGTGGACACATTGGCACTTGAAAGCCTACACTTTGGAACTACCTATACTTGGCAAGTTGCCGTTTCCGATGGCGTCAACGAAGAGGTTTTCAGTCAATCCAGTCAGTTCACTGTTCGTTCAAATCCCGAATACCGCTATCATTATGTGGAAAAAGTAAATGGTAATTTCACCATCAAAGCAACCAATCTGGACGAAACCATCGAGATAACCAATGCCAACTATTCGAGCTGGAGACCACACAAAAACAACATTGCGCTTAAACTCGCATTTCTGCAGACCTTGGCCGGACAAACCCATCTGGTCACTACTGATTTGAACGGAGAAAACCTGCACCAAATAAGTCAGGCCCCGGTCAGCGGATTCCGCCCCGATGTGATGGATTTTGACTGGCTCAATAACGGTAGCAAGTTCATCTTCCCAAGTTTTGATAAATTATACAAAATCAATTACGACGGCACTGGTCAACAACAGATTTATCAAACAGCAGACGGACATTTCATCACCAAATGCGCTTGGAGTTACGACGGCTCAAAAATTGCCATCACAACCAATGACATCAACGGATACCAAGCAAAAATTATCATTCTCGACGGAGACGGGAACTTCATAGAGACCATCTTTGAAAATCAGCCCGGTGCCGTGGGTGGATTGGATTGGAACATTACGGGTGATAAACTTTTGTACACTTATGATGTTTCAGGATTTGAAAATGCTGAATACCGTCAGCTGGATACACGGATTTTTATATACAATTTCAACGACCAAACAGCAGTTGACATGTCTGAATTGAGCATGAAACCCAACGGAACCATAGATATTGACCCTCAATTTTCATCTGATGACGCACGAATTATTTTTATGAATACTTCCAACGATATGTTTTCAGTCAAATCAATTTATGAATTGTATTACGACGAAGAAAATCAGCTGACCAGAGAAATGATTATTTACAACGGTGAAATGCCTGATTACAAATAATAATACCACCTAAACCAGTTTTAACAGCTTTCTGCACTTGGGCAGGGAGCTGTTAATTTTTTATTCAATCCTTTGTCAAATTTTCGGCTGTTTTCAGTTATTTGAACTGACTATAAATGTTAGATGTGATTTTTTGTTAGAAAAAAAAGAACTACCTCAGGGAATGTTTTTCATCAAAAAATTTCCAAGAACCGAAAGCGACAAAGTCAGGTGAAAGATGGCTGTGAAATAATTGAAGCAGAAGTCAATTTAGAGATGAAATATCTTTTAATATTTTCACCATTCTTTCTTTGATTGGTTTATTATAACCAACTTCCATATAAATTATTTTTTCTTTGTCATTGTCAATAACGATAAAAACAGGGTAAGCAGTCATAAGCAATGAATTGAAAAATTCCTGATTATAATCCGCTATAACATTTTGATGATTCAGAGCCTTTAATTTTTTAGTACTGCTGATAAATTTTTCCGTTTCGAATCTATTATTTATATAAATGAAATATGAATCAACCTGACCGCTCAACGAATCCAATAAAGGTGTCAATTCATTAATCGCTCTTTTGCATGGAAAACAGGTTTCATTCCAGGTTTCAATAAAAGTATATGGCTTTGTCGAATTTATGTTTACGGTATCTTTATTTAAATTCATAAAAGAAAATGAAGAAAAATCAATGGCTTCAGAAGGTTTATCTTGCTTTTTTCTTAACTGAATATCCTCGCTTTGATTTTCAGATTCATCAATGATTAATGAAATTTCTTTTGTATCCGTTTTGTTACGGAATGAGTGCCAGGGCAGAAAATAATCGTTAACAAAAATTAAGGTAATCAACACAAAAAAGATGTTATTCTGCAATTTTCTTAAATTTCTGAATACGAAAAAATTAAAAACAAGAAACAAAACACCAATAAACAGGGGACTATACAAATAAATAAGAAAACCGTCCTTCCAAATAAATACTGAAGTTGTCCCCAGCATAATCAGAATTACAAAAAGTTTTTGCCACTTTAAATTATTGAATCCGCGCTCCTTTTGTAATAAAAACGAGGAAACAAATGTCAAAATCAGACCTATCGCACAAGTAATCTGATTTGCATTTATATTAACAAAACAAGTATCCCACAATAGAATCAAACTGAGTGGGTAAATTAAGAAAAAAATGTTTTTTTTAACCTCCTGCCAAATCATTTTATAGTTGTAAATAAATGGAAAATCATAACAATCTTATTCTAACAGTATCCAGCTCAAACCGTTTCTTCTTTTGGCTGAATCTCATAAACACCCAGCTGTTCGGGCAAAATTGTATTTTCAAAAACCGGTTTTGCCTCGTCCAGAAATACAGACAGATCTTCGTATCGGTTTGAAAAATGTCCTAAAATCAACTGACCAACTTCTGCATCTCTGGCGATCATCGCAGCTTCTCTTGCTGTGGAATGCGCCGTCCTGTCGGCCATTTTCTGAAGATCGCTCAAAAAAGTAGATTCGTGATAAAGCAGATCAACCTTTTTAATGATGGGTACTATATCGGGTTTGTAGCGCGTATCGGAACAGAAAGCATAACTCAGTGTTTTGGGTGGTTCAAAAGTAAGTTCTGAGTTTGGGATTACCTGACCATTTTCGAGTTGAAAATCCTTTCCCCTTCTCAGATTTTCATAGTCACAAATTTCAATTTCAGAGAATTTTCGAATGGCTTCAATATTCAGTTTCCTCAGTTTGGGTTTTTCACGAAACAAATAACCATTGGCATAAATCCGGTGATCAAGAGGAATGTTGAGGACCTCAACCTTGTCATCTTCATAGATTATTTCAGAAGTCTTATGGCTCAGTTCAGTAAAATACAATTCAAACAAACAATGGGATTCGGTATGTCTGAGTTGGTTCATGATAAAATCCTGAATTCCCTTTGGCCCAAAAATATGTAAAGGCGTCTCTCTGCCGAGCAACTGAAAAGTACTGATAAGTCCAATCAACCCAAAAACATGGTCGCCATGAAGATGAGAGATAAAAACATGATTGATTTTTGAAAATCTAACTTTTGATTTCCTAAGTTGTACCTGTGTTCCCTCTCCACAATCAATCAAAAACAAACGGCTGCCCATTTCCAATAACTGAGCCGTCGGTGCCACATCGCGTTTGGGAACCGCTGAATTATAGCCTAATATGGTAAGTTTAAAACTCATTCTGTCGGATATTGAACTGCCGCAAGAATTTCGGCAAACGGATTGTAAGTTAAAAACAAAAAATCAATTGTTCTCAAAAAACCTAATTAAATTCTCAACTGCTTTTGCCCTGTGGCTGATTTTGTTTTTTTGTGACTGATTCATTTCCGCAAAGGTCTGTTCGTAATTATCCGGCACAAAAACCGGGTCATACCCAAAGCCTTCTGCTCCTTTGATTTGGTCGATGATTTTGCCTTCAATTTTACCACTCAAAAAATGAATTTCATCTTTCCAGAACAAGCAAATCACAGTTTTGAAAAATGCTTTTCGATTTGCAATTCCTTCCAATTCTTTCAACAACTTTCGGATGTTGTCTGCCGAATTCCCGGTGCCTGCATAACGCGATGAATGAATGCCGGGTGCACCCTTCAGTGCTTCTACAAAAAGCCCTGTATCGTCTGCAAACACATTTTTTCCAGTCAGCTTGTGCAAGGTTTCGGCTTTGATTCTGGAGTTCTCTTCGAGTGTATCTCCGTTTTCTTCTATTTCATCGTGAAATCCAATGTCGTTCAACGATAAAATTTTTATCTCAGACGGCAATACCGCCCTGATTTCATTGACTTTATTTTCATTGTTTGACGCAAAAATCAATTCCATTTGGGTTTGTTTTGGGTTAATTTATAGATAAGCCATCCGCAAATCAGTGCCAGAAAAAAGAAGACTGAGATGCTGATGAAATTTTCCGTATCGGTTACATTTCCTTCCAGACTGCCTTCTTTCATCATAAAAACAAAAGCGATGAGGTTGTTGAGTCCGTGAAGAAAAACGCAAAGCCAAAGCGAGCGGGTTCTGTAATATACAAATCCAAAAATGGCTCCGAGAAAACCGGCACCCATGAATTGCCATGGATTCAGATGAGCCGCACCAAATAGCACTGCACTCAGCACGATGGAAACGACCGGAGAAATTCCGTTTTGCAAAAGTCCTCGTAGCAAAAGTCCGCGAAACAAGATTTCTTCAATTACAGGTGCGAGAATGCAAACCGTAATAAAACCGGCAACTTTGTAGTCCAGCAACATTTCAAAATTTGCTTTGAAGGCTTCATAAAGATTTCTCAAAAAATCATTCCCCTCAATCGGTACCAGCGAACTGAACAACTCAGTGAAGGGCAACAACAACAGATAAAGCATAATACTCAGCAAAATCAGTGCAATACTGGTAGGATTCATCAGATGCTCTTTCACCGATTTCCAACTGGCGTTCAAAGTGAGCAAAACCAAAAACAATGCTGTAATGCCGCCACCAAGAAAACCCAAAGGAATCAGTACATGGAATGCAGGAGACCAAAATTTTGCAGGCAGTGTAATGACCAGCGAAACAAACTGCATGCCCATCAGTATGTAAAGAAAAATCAGAAATGAATTCGGAACAGAAAGTTTGAAATCAACAGTTCCGCCATTGAGAATTTCTTTGAGGGTGAGTTTCAGATTATTCATGATGGTATGCTTTGCCCTGCAATATACTAAATGCCCTGTAAAGCTGTTCTGTCAAAAACAACCTGACCATTTGATGGGTAAAAGTCATCGCTGAAAGCGAAAGCTTTTGATTGGCCCTTGCATAAATGCTTTTGTCAAAACCATAAGGTCCGCCAATGACAAACACCAATCGTTTGACCGACTGATTCAACAGCCCTCCGATTTCATCGGCAAACTTCACTGAACTCAGTGATTTCCCCTTTTCATCGAGCAGTATTACACGGTCGTCGGATTTGATTTTTGAAAACAAAAGTTCAGCTTCCTTTTCTTTTTGTTGTGATTCCGAAAGGTTTTTCCGATTTTTGATGTCGGGAATTTCAATCCGCTGATAATTCCAGTGCGGAGGAAGTCTTTTTTCATATTTCAGAATCAGCTCTTCCAACGGTGTCTCGTCGGTCTTCCCTATGCAAAGTAAAATGATATTCATTTGGTATTGGACTGAATGCAAAAGTATGGCTAAAGCTTCAAAAACGAAAAAAAAACACAAAGACAATCTGCTGATCAGAACAGCCAAAAGCATTCGGTTTCGTTCTCTAAATGGTGCATCGCTCTATACGATTTCCGGTATTTTGTTCAAAGGCATCAGCAACCGCACATTTGGGCTAAGGGTCGGTGCTGTCGCCTGGGCATTTTTTTTCAGTTTGTTCCCGTTTCTGCTGTTTTTGTTTAGCATGCTCCCTTACGCACCACTGTACGAAGAAATCAGACAACTCCTTTTCTCTGAATTCCTTCCGAGAATACTGCCCGAAAGAATCACCAATGAGGTGATAAGCTATATTTCACAAACGGCCGGTGGAAAGAGTCGAAAAATACTCGGCTGGCTCTTCATTTTCCTGACCATATTGCTTTCATCCAACGGAATCACCGTCCTAATCAATGGTTTCAACGCTTCATTTCACGGTTATGCCAGACAGCGAAAAGGAATACATAACCGACTGATTTCAGTGATACTGACGCTGTTTTTTGTTATCTTCATCATCGCCGAATTGATACTGACATACTACACCAACTTCGCTTGGCGTTACATTGCCGAATATGGTTATTTCCAAAAAATCACCATCATGATTCAGGTGCTGAATTTCACTTCGGCTTCATTCTTTTATTTCACCTCACTGATCATGCTTTATTACTACGGTACCAACATCAAACAAAGAATCAGGAATGTTGCACCCGGCGCTCTGATGGCCACCATACTTTTTTTCGTTACGCTGATGGGTTTTCAGTTTTATGTGAAAAGACTGAATTATTATGATGTGCTATACGGCTCGGTGGGCTTGGTGATGATAATGATGATTTTTGTTTATATCAATGTGTTGTTGATTATGATTGGATTTGAACTAAATGCCGCCATTCATTTTGTGAAAAACAGAAAACCAAAAGAGTGATTTAAATCAAATACTTACTCGGTCATGAATCATTCTGAACGGACTGCAGTTTGTGTTTAGGAACTCTTCTACCCTACTGTCATAAGCTTCCGGATACAGCAAATGTACATTCGCTCCGGCATCCAAGGTAAAAAACAATGGAACCAAAGAATCTTTTCTGAAATTCCATAATGTTTCAATCAATTTCAAGGTTTCGGGCTTCATCAATATGAAATAAGGCTGTGAAGTCATCATCATCGCATGAAGGCTGAGTGCCTCGTGTTCTACAATTGTCCCGAAAGTCTCCAAATCACCTGTTTTCAGTACCTCAATCAGTTTCTCCAGATTTTCAAACGCTGAGACAAATCGTCTTTCTGCATAAGGATGGTTTTTCATCAAATCGTGGCCAACAGTACTGGAAACCTGCTTTTGCCCTTCTTCTATCAAAACCACGGTGTCCCTGAAGTTATGGAATGTTTCGTGAATTTCATAAGGGTAGGACAATGCAAACAAATCAGAACTTCCCTCAATTAAATCGGTCTTTCCCCAAACCGTAATGCCTTGATAAATAGAACGACAGGCGCTCCCAGAACCAAGACGCGCCAAAAATGAAGCTTTTTTTAATCTTTCGGATTCACTCAAATTTGCACCCAGAATGTTTTCTATTTCAGTTAAACACAAAGCCAGTGCACCCATGCCGGATGCCGAAGAAGCTATGCCGCTACTGTGTGGAAATGTATTTTGGGTGTGGATTTCAAATTCAAAATCTTTCAGAAATGGAAGAAAAACCTCGATTCGTTCAAAAAAAGAATGAATCTTGGGTTCAAAATCAGGTTTTCTGTCGCCGTCAAAAAACACTTTTAGTTGAATGTCATTATCGGATTTTGGTTTGAATTTCAAGTCGGTGCGAGTATGGCTTTCAGTCAATGTGAAACTGAGCGATGGGTTCATTGGCAACTGCACTTCTCTTTTGCCCCAATACTTGATAAGTGCTATATTGGACGGACAAACTGCCGAAACTTTTCCTTTGTTGGTGTCGTTGGTTTTTATTTTTGATTTGAATTCCTCCATAATTCCCGCTAAAAAGTCCAAAACTAATTCATTTTAACCAAAGGGCTGTGTTGATTTCTGAGACAAATACCTTTCTGCATGAAAAAGAAGCGATTCCTCGACCGGAACAAATTCAAAACCTAAGAGGTCCTTTACTTTTTGAACTGAATAAACAGAATCTCCTGTCAATGCCGCAAAAGTAGCATCATCAATCACGCGACCACCCAACCAAACTCCGACCCATGACATGACTTTTAGTATTTTTAATAAAGTGTCTGACAATACTTTGGTTTTACCCAATTGATAATTATTTCTGACAAAATCAAATACCTCCACAAAACTCCTGTTGCCGGAATTCAATACAAATCTTTGATTCCAAAGTGCTCTACTGCTGAGTTCTGCCAGACAATAAGCCACATCCCTCACATCCACATAACCGGTTTTTCCACGGGTAGCAAATGCATTTTTTCTGAAAATTCTCCTGAATAAATCTTCGCTCGGTCGTTTTCCATCAAGACTACCGATGATGACCGACGGATGGACTATCATCACATTTGAGGCGGTTTCAGCTGCTGCCCTATAAAATTCCATTTCGGCGCGTTTCTTTGATGCTGCATACCAAGAATGCGGCTTTTCTGGATTCCATTTTGAAAGTTCGTCTATGTGATTATTGCCCTCATCTGAATCCAAAGTAGCAATCGAACTGACAAGCACCAGGTTGGAAACTCCATTGTTTGTGGCAATGTTCACCAGATTTTCGGTGCCGGTCACATTGGTGCAATAAATTTTTTTCCGGTGCCTCGCTTCATAACTCACAAATGCTGCGGAATGAAAAAGGGTTTCAATTCCTTTGAGTGCTTGAGGCAAAGTAGTAATATCGAGCAAATCGGTTTCTACCCATTCGATTTTATCAAACAAATCACCGGCTTCAAATTCCTGAAACAGTTTTTTGACAGATGCTTTAGAAGAGCCAGCTCTTTTCATCGCACGAACAGGCAATCCTCTTTTTGAGAGTTCCAACAGCAGCCAGCTACCCACCAATCCGGTTGCGCCCGTTACCAAGTTCATTTTGCGAATATATAATTTTTGAACCTTTTTACTTTTCCTTGAACTTCTTCAATGTTTGTTTGGTGAAATCAGTCAATACCAATCGACCGCTCATTTCGGCCCTTTTCACCATGGTGTCTTTCCAGTCTTCGGTTCCCTTCCAGAACACAGACTTCAAATCGCGCATGGCTTCGGGGCTGTATGCCGTCAGCTGACGAGCGAATTCATACGATGCCTTTTCACAGGTTTCCGCATTGGGGTACACAAAGTTGTACATTCCTTTTTCCATTATCCAATCCGGAGATTTCCATTCAGCAGGATTCATCGTCATTTCAGAAAAGGCTGTGATACCGATTTTTCGGGTAATGGACGGTTCAATCACAAATGGACCAATGCCGATAGAAAGTTCGCTCAGCCTGACCGAGGCACCTGCAGAGGCCAATGCATAATCACAGCCCGCTGCCAATCCCACACCACCACCAACGACTTTTCCGGTGATGCATCCGACTATGAACTTGGGACAGCGACGCATCGCCAGAATCGCATTGGCAAAACCCATAAAGAATTTCTTGCCTTTTTCAAAATCATTAATGGACAGCAGCTCGTCAAATGAAGCACCTGCACTGAAAACTCGGTCTCCGGCACTCTTCAATACAATGACACGAACCTGCTCGTTTTTACCCATGGAATCTATCATTCTAACGAGTTCCGCCAACTGTGTGCTCTGGAAAGAATTGCTTTTGGGGTGATAAAATTCTATGATGCCAATTTGTTCAATGATGTCGCCCTTGATATAATATGAGTCCATTTTAATTGTGATTGAATTCTGAATCTAAGTTAACTAAATTTTGTGATTAATTCTCTGCATTATAATACAATTTGTAGTATTTCTTACCGCTCTCGTCCACACCCTGTTCGATCATGCTACGGTTCCCGTGCACATAAATATGAAAGTTTTTGTCTAATTTGATGATGCTTTTGAAAAAACGGGCATGCTTTTTCACCGCATTTTTTGAAATATCAAAACGGTCGTTCAATTCAATTTCATACGCTTGTTCAAATTTGTTTTTGTAATCGCTGAAACTTTGTTTTAACTCTTCCTGTGCCAACACCTTGTCTTTGAACTCCTCAATCTCAAAGGCTTCTGCTTCTTTGAAAAAGCCAACCGATTTGTTGAGCAAATCCACCTGATCCACCCTGTTGATTTCAAACTCTTCCGGCAGTTGGTCCATGACAAAGCTCTTACAAAAATTCAAAGTTTGCTCGGTATCGTAAAAATCATCTTCCCTTTGTCTGATACCCAAAAATTCATCTGCCCAAATACCATAGTCCTCTCCTTTTCCCTTATCAACCGAACAAACTACAAAGCCCTCATCAGCTTCGATATTGAAAATCAAACAAGCTTTGTCCATCTTTGAAAGCGGAATTCCCGCATCAAGACTCAATTCATAATTGTTTTGATTGGGAATTGCTTTCAGTATTCTTTCTTTGTTTTCTGATTTAAAGATTCCGATAGCTGCAGCATTCTCTCCTTCGATCAGCGAATCCGGAAAATAAACCACAAACAATTCACCGCCGACAGTCTTTGAACTTCCGCTCACCGAATACAGTTTCTGGGTAATTTTAACCGAGTTCTGAAGCAACTGTGTCGGATCTTCAAAAATGTTCCTAACGGCCGAATAAACCTCGTTTTCATCTATATTTTCTTCATCAAAAAAATGAAAATATTCTTCGGTTCTGAACTGCTTTTGAAAATAATCATAAAGCGTCTCTGCCATTTCGGGTGGATAAAAAGTCAATGTTTTCGACAGATGGGTTCCTTCGTTCGCTGTGCTGTTTCCTATATGGTGAATCACCAAGTCAAAAGTTTCATCTATATTTAAAGCATGCATAATTCTTATTTAGGTGGGCGAATTTAAATAGGAATTATCAGAAAATAAAACCGAATGAACCTTTTCGAGCAGTTGGTCTTAAGCAATGATTCAGAAACAGTCGAAAATCATTGCACTCCCTATGAATTGAAATTGGGTGGATAAGAATGTAATCAGAAATATCCATTGTTTTGAATCGAACCCAGGCTTATAAAAAAAACCATAATGTTCAATTATGGTTTTCAAAGTGACCTCGGCAGGATTCAAACCTGCAACCTTCTGAGCCGTAATCAGATGCGCTATTCAGTTGCGCCACGAGGCCTTGTTTTTAGGTTGGCAAAGATAAAGCTTCTTTCTGTTTTCACCAAATTCATTACATTGCACCGATGAAATACATCCCATATATTTTGGCCTGTTGCCTGGTTTTGACCGCATGCAAAAAACAAATTCAGCCGACACTAAAGAATCAAAATCAATTTGAATACATTTCTCATATAAAATGGAGCGAAAATCAGGATTCGGTGGTGATACAATCGGCCGGCGAACGACTGTCTTTTGCTCAAAAAGATTTACCGCTCAAATCTGCTATGGTGGTGCCTACTTCGGTGATTGCTTATCTGGATGAATTGAATTCCATCGATAAAATCACAGGCATCAGCCAGCCTGATTTTATTTTCAATCAAAAAATTCATTCGAAAATCAAACAAAAAGAAATCGAAGTCATCGGCAGTTTCAACGAAATATTCATCGAAAAAGTTTTAATGCAGCAACCCGATGTTTTCATTTCAACATCCAGTCCAACCCTGGCTAAATTTCATGAATTGCTCAAAAAACAAAACATCAAAGTTTTACTGATTGACGAGTACAAAGAACTCAATCCACTTGCAAAAGCTGAGTACATCAAGCTGATGGGCGTTTTGTTTGGCAAGGAAAAAGAAGCAGAAACTATCTTTATGGAAATCGAAAAAAATTATCTTGAAATACAAAACAAAGTAAAAAACTCTTCCGAAAATCCTCCAAAAGTCCTGACCAATCATATGTACGGCGATGTCTGGTACATGCCTGCCGGCGAGAGTTTTCAGGCGATTTTATTTGAAGATGCGGGTGGCGAATATCTTTGGGCTTCGAGCTCAGGTAAAGGCGCGCTTAATCTTTCCTTTGAAACAGTTTTTGAAAAAGCCAACGATGCCGATGTCTGGATGAATGCCGGAGATTTCCCGAGCAAAGCCGCTCTTTTAGCAAGTTTCCCGAATTACAATTGGTTCAAATCTTTCCAAAATGGAAAAATTTACAATTGGAACAAAAGAAAATCCGCTACCGGCGCCAATGATTATTTCGAAACCGGAACGGCTCGTCCGGATTGGGTTTTGAAAGATCTGGCTGCGATTTTTCATCCGGAATTATTTCCCGGACATGAGTTGTATTTCTATGAAAACTTAAAATAACTCCGATTTAAACTGCTCCAAAAAGCGGATGTCATTTTCGGTGTACATACGGATGTCCCCGATTTGGTACAACAACAAAGCAATTCGTTCGATTCCCATTCCAAATGCAAATCCTGTAAATTCCTCAGGGTCGATGTTCACATTTTTCAAAACATTGGGATCGACCATTCCACAACCCATGATTTCTAACCAGCCGGTTCCTTTGGTCATCCGGTAATCGGTTTCGGTTTCTAATCCCCAATACACATCTACCTCTGCGCTCGGCTCAGTAAACGGAAAATAAGAAGGACGCAAACGGATTTTGGACTTCCCGAAAAGTGCTTCGGTAAAATAAGTCAGCGTCTGTCGCAAATCGGCAAAGGAAACTTCTTTGTCAATGTACAGTCCTTCGATTTGATGGAACATCATGTGCGAACGGGAAGAAATGGCTTCGTTTCGATAAACTCGTCCGGGCGATAAAATCCGCATGGGCGGTTTATTTTCTTCCATATATCGGATCTGAACCGAAGAAGTATGCGTTCTCAGTACCACATCCGGTTCTTTTTCTATGAAAAATGTATCCTGCATATCGCGTGCTGGATGGTGTTCTGGAAGGTTTAAGGCAGTAAAGTTATGCCAGTCGTCTTCGATTTCGGGTCCATCAGAAAGTGTAAAACCTATGCGAGAGAAAATATCAATGATGCGGTTTTTCACAATGTTTATGGGGTGGCGGGAGCCAATTTCGAAATTTTCACCCGGCCGTGTCAAATCCATTTTGGACTGTGCATCCTTACTGCTTTCGAATATTGATTTCTGGCTGTTCACTTTTTCGGTTACCAGACTTTTGAGTTGATTGATGATCTGTCCGAATTCTTTTTTCTGCTCATTAGGAACGGATTTGAATTGCGCAAACAAGGCGTTGAGAATTCCTTTTTTTCCCAAGAATTTGATTCTAAAAGCTTCGGTTTCGGCCGGACTTTGTGCCTGAAAGTCTGTGGCTTCCTCAATGTATTTTTTGATTTGGTCAATCATTTCAAAATTATTTTGGCTGTAAATTTACTGAATTCGATTCATTGGATTCTGCACAATTCATCTATCGAGCATTTAAATCGTGGTCAGTCTGACTGTATTGGTCATTCCTTTTTCAAAAACTGGCATAGCGTTTAGGTTGATGACATAATCTCCCCAACTCACCAATCCGTTGTCCACGGCCATGCGGTTGACTTGTATAACCGTTGCATCAGTACTTTGTTCTCCCGGATCGAAATACATCGCCTTTACTCCCCATAGCAGGTTCAGTTCGCGCACGATTCTCTTGTTTGGCGTATAAACCAGAATGTGACACAGTGGTCTATAGGATGAAATCTGGAAGGCGGTATAGCCGGAATAAGTGAGCAGTGAAATTGCTTTTGCGCCTGCAGTGGCTACCATTTTGGAAGCGTCATAACAAACCACTTTGGTGATGAATCTTTCATTTTTGTCCTTGGGTTTGGGTGATGGTACTTTGATCATGTCTGAATCTTCCACTCCTTGCAGGATTCTGGTCATGGTTTTGATGACTTCCACGGGATGTTTCCCAATCGAAGTTTCGGCACTCAACATGACGGCATCTGCTCCGTCATAGACAGCATTGGCCACATCATTTACTTCGGCACGGGTGGGAGTCAGGCTTTCTATCATGCTTTCCATCATCTGTGTAGCAACGATGACCGGAATTCTGTTCAGTTTGGCTTTTCTGATGAGCATTTTCTGAAATTTGGGTACCTGTTCGATTGGCATTTCAACCCCCAAATCACCTCTGGCTACCATCAGTCCGTCCACTTCTTTGATAATTTCGTCTATGTTGCCCAGTGCCTCTGGTTTTTCAATTTTGGCAATGACCGGAATTTTGAAATCTGTGTTTTCTTCGATGATTTTCTTCAAAACTTTTACATCATTGGGTGTTCTGACGAATGAAAGTGCAATCCAGTCCACTTGTAATTTGATGGCAAACAAGGCGTCTTTCACATCTTTTTCAGTCATTGAAGGCAATGAAATTGCTGTGTTGGGCAGGTTCACTCCTTTCTTGGAGCGCAGTGGTCCGCCCTGGATGACTTCTGCTCTTACTTCATCTTTTTTGTTGGTGCTGAGTACTTTAAGTATAATTTTTCCATCATCCACCAAAATGATTTCTCCCTTTTCTACATCCATCGAAAACTGAGAATAATTCATATAAACCCGATTTTTGTTTCCGATGATTTTTTCATTTGTAAAAACCAATTCATCACCGGGTTCAATTTCCACACCTTCTTCCATTTCTCCGATTCTGAGTTTGGGACCTTGCAAATCCGCTATGACAGCAGTGTTGTACCCGTATTTTTCGTTCAATGCATGAATGATTTTAATTTTTCTTTCTACATCCTCATAATTGGCGTGTGAAAAATTAATTCTGAACACATCTGCTCCGGTGTCCATCATCATTCTCAGGGTTTCTTCATCGTCAGTGGCCGGACCAAGTGTGGCCACGATTTTTGTCTTTTTTAAATATTTTGGATTGTAATACATCATAATCTTTTCTGTTATATCGGCTAAAAAATCAGCCTTTCAATAAATTTTACTTTTTCGGTTCTCAGCTTACTTATTTTCTGAATAAAAGAATTTTCGGTCAAAGGAATTTCAGAAAACTGGTCGCATTCCACTTTCAACAGATAATTGTATTCTTTGAACCCACTAATCAATGCCGGCGTCAATTCAAACATTGACGACAGGCTGTCTTCCCGATTCTGGTGATTTACGGTATAAGCCGTGTTTCTAATAATGCTATAATAATCACCTGTTTGAGGGTCTTCCCAAGCAAACACCGGATAAAAAATTAAATTCCCGTCGATCAACATGTCCAAATCAGTGCTTCTTTCAAAGCGGGTATCAAAACACCTGTTCAGATGATAAATCAGTTGGGTGGAATCATTGTAGGAGGCGACCATTCCGTACAATTGGAAATCAATCAAATCTTGCTGGTCTAACAGTATGGTTTTCACTGCATTTTAAATTGTTTTTTCAATTTCGCTGTGAAGAGAAATATAGGCTCTTCTTGACGCATTTTCCTCTGCTCTTTTCTTTGAGGTTCCCCTGCCTTTGGAAACCACTTCGTCGTTGAGTCTGACCACCGAAATAAAAAGTGTCAAATCATCTCCGCTCCCTTCTTCTTCAAAGGTATTAAAACTAATTTTATTTTTGGTCTTTTGCGCCCATTCAAGTATTAAACTTTTATAACTTGCCACAGACCTTTCAAGTTTTTCTAAGTTGATATTTTTCTCTATAAAATTTTTATAAATAAAATCAGCTGTGAAATCGAAACCCTTGTCCAAATAGAGTGCTCCGATCAACGCCTCAATGAGATTTCCGTTGATGTCTTCCCCAAGATTTGGATTTCCAGCAGGATGAAGTCTTTTGGCCAAGCCGAGTTGTTTGCCGAGCACATTCAGCTGGTGTCTCGAAACGAGTTTGGACCTCATTTTGGTCAGGTAGCCTTCCTGTTTGTCAGGAGCTTCCTTGTATATAAAAACCGCTACAATCAGTCCCAGTACAGCATCACCCAAAAATTCAAGTCTTTCAAAATTCACATCATTCCCGTCCTCGTCTTTGACTTGGGCTGAACGATGGATGAATGCTTTTTCGTAAAATTTAATATTGCCGGGTCTGATGCCCAGGATTTCTGTTAGAAAAGTTTTGAGATCTGGAAATTCATCAGTTTGTTTCTTGCGGGTATTTTTAAAAAACTTTCTCTTTAATTTCTGCCAGCACATTTGTTATGGCATTTTTCTAAAAACAACGCATGCGTTGTGCCCACCAAACCCAAAGGTATTGCTCATTGCAAGATTGATTTCCCGTTCAACTGCTTTGTTAAATGTAAAGTTGACTCGAGGGTCAAGGTTTTCATCGTCCGTAAAATGGTTGATGGTCGGTGGTACTTTGTTGTGAATGATTGCACCAATGACGGCAACAGACTCTATAGCTCCCGCAGCACCCAGCAAATGCCCGGTCATTGATTTGGTTGAATTAATTTGTAGATTATAGGTGTGTTCACCAAACAATTTCATAATCGCCTTTGTTTCAGCAATGTCACCCAGCGGTGTAGAAGTTCCATGCATATTGATGTGATTGACTTCCTCCAGTTTGATTCCAGAATCATCAATGCTGTTTTTCATCACATTATAAGCTCCCAAACCTTCCGGATGTGGAGCTGTCAAGTGGTGCGCGTCTGCCGACAATCCTCCGCCGACAAATTCGGCATAGATTTTTGCACCCCTCGCTTTTGCATGTTCGTATTCTTCGAGTACCACAGTGGCTGCTCCTTCGCCCATCACAAATCCGTCGCGATCCTTGTCGAAAGGTCTTGAGGCGGTTTTAGGGTCATCGTTTCTGACTGAAAGTGCATGCATCGCATTGAACCCTCCAATACTGGCAGCAGTCACAGCAGCTTCGGAGCCACCTGCAACTATAGCATCTGCTTTTCCCAACCGAATGAGCATCAGTGCATCAATCAGTGCGTTGGTAGAGGATGCGCAAGCTGAAACTGTGGTATAATTGGGTCCCATGAACCCGAATTCCATTGAAATGAGTCCCGGTGTAATGTCGGCAATCATTTTGGGAATAAAAAAAGGATTGAATCTCGGCGTACCATTTCCGGTTGCGTAATTGGTTACTTCTTCTTCAAATGTTCTGATGCCTCCTATACCGGAACCCCAAATCACGCCAACTCTTTCTTTTCTGACACTTGATTCGGTCAGACCGCTGTGGGCAATAGCTTCCCGAGCTGCAACAAGGCCAAGTTGTCCACATCTGTCCATCTTTCTGGCCTCTTTGCGGTCAAAATGATCTTCGGGATTGAAGTTTTTCACCTCACATGCAAACTGAGTTTTGAACTCCTTGGCATCAAACAGGGTAATGGGTGCAGCTCCGCTAATTCCATTTACCAAAGCGTCCCAGTATTCTGGGAAGCTATTGCCAATGGGCGTAAGTGCACCTATTCCTGTTACTACAACTCTTTTTAATTCCATAAATGGAAAACAATTGAAAGAATTATTTGTTTAAATCCTCAATGTACTGAACCGCTTGTCCTACAGTTGAAATTTTTTCTGCTTGGTCATCCGGAATCTGAATATCAAATTCTTTTTCGAACTCCATGATCAATTCTACTGTATCCAAAGAATCAGCACCTAAATCATTGGTAAAGCTAGCTTCTAAAGTTACTTCACTCTCGTCAACACCTAATTTGTCAACGATGATTGCTTTTACTCTCGATGTAATGTCAGACATAATAATTATTTTAATTGTTTTTGATTTGGCAAAAGTAAAAACTTTTAATTAATCTATCATATAAAACGCAATATAAACATTATTTCTGTCTAAGTTTAAACTCTTTCGAAAATTATTTTTTGCCCAAAATGATTAAAATCAAAGGCTTTAACCATAAATTTATTATAAATTTGTCAACTCATTTTTTATAAAATTTACAAGCAACAATAAACAGAAATGGATTCTAAACTTATCAATTACGGGATCTCGGCTGCAAAGGTTCACTGGAATCTGTCACCCGAAGAGCTCACAAAAATCGCATTGGATAAAGGTCAGGCAGAAAAAGCCTCGTCTGGTGCAATCAATGTTTTAACAGGTAAATTTACGGGCCGTTCACCAAAAGACAGATTCATCGTAAAGGATGAAATCACCGAAAACACGGTTTGGTGGGGAGATATCAACATCCCTTTCGAATCCGAAAAATTTGACAGGCTCTATGACAAAGTATGTACGCATCTGAGTAGCAAAGAATTGTTTGTGCGAGATGTATATGCTTGCGCAGACAGCAGGTATCAGCTCAAAATCAGGGCCATCAACGAGAAAGCTTGGGCTAATTTGTTTGTATATAATATGTTTATCCGGCCAGACGAAGAAGCACTCGAAAATTTCGGCGACCCTGACTGGCTAATCATCAACGCTCCTACATTTTTGGCAAACCCCGAGACTGACGGTACAAGGCAGGGAAACTTTGCCATACTAAATTTCAGCAGAAAAATTGCTTTGATTGGAGGAACAGGATATACAGGGGAAATCAAAAAAGGAATTTTCTCCGCACTGAATTTCCTCCTACCGACTTTTAAGGACACCATGCCGATGCACTGCTCCGCCAATACTGGTGAGAAAGGCGATACCGCCTTGTTCTTCGGCCTGTCAGGTACTGGAAAAACCACACTTTCAGCCGACAAAAATAGGAAGCTCATAGGAGATGATGAACACGGTTGGACCAATGACAATACGGTTTTCAATTTTGAAGGCGGTTGTTATGCCAAAGTAATTAATCTATCGGCCGAAGGCGAACCAGAAATTTATAATGCCATCAGAGAGGGTTCACTGCTCGAAAACTGCGTTTTCAAATCCGGCACCAACGAAGTTGATTTTGAAAACAAATCAATTACCGAAAACACAAGGGTAAGCTACCCCATTCATTACATAAAGAATATCATGGTGCCATCACTGGGCAAAAATCCAAAGAACATTTTTTTCCTATCATTTGATGCGTTTGGAGTACTACCGCCTATTTCAAAATTGAATGCGGCGCAAACGGCTTATTTGTTCACTTCCGGATACACTTCAAAGGTGGCTGGAACCGAAGCCGGAGTTACCGAACCTCAAACCACTTTTTCGTGTTGCTTCGGTGCCCCTTTTATGCCACTCCATCCAACAAAATATGCTGAAATGCTCAGCAGAAAAGTGAAAGAAACAGCTGTGAATGTGTGGATGCTTAACACTGGCTGGAACGGAAAAGGAAAGAGATTTAACCTCAAGGACACTCGTGCAATCATTCATGCTGCACTGGATGGTGAACTCGACCATGTGGAGTACAAACAAAATCCGTATTTCGGATTTATGGTTCCGCAAAGCTGCCCCAATGTTTCATCCAATGATATACTGAATATAGAAACTTCATGGGACGATCCTGAAGCCTATGACGCCAAAGCAAGGCTGCTCGCAGAGAAATTCAAAGAGAATTTCAAAAAGTATGAATCATTTGCTGATGAAGAGATACTGAAAGGCGGTCCTGTGGTTTGAAATATATAAATAAAGAATTATAACCGGAAGAGCATAAAGCTCCTCCGGTTTTTTTGTTAGAAATTTTCTTTTTTAAAACTTGCACAGTAATTTCAAACTTTGTAAGTTCACCCAATTTTATGCAAACCTTAAAAATCAAAATTTTATGTACGAACCAGTAATTTCGCAGGGCGCAGTCGCCCGAGCAAATGATTTGGCATTGACACCAATCATTGACCCCAAAAAGTTCTCTTTTGTAGTTAACAAAATGAGAACTTTTTTTTTGCAAAAAAAATTCGTTGAAGTGCACACCCAAAATCGTCTAAGTATCCTTGCAGCCTGTGAGAACCCACACTCAATAGCTACTTATAACTATTGCGGAAATGTTTGGCCGCTTCCACAAACAGGACAGATGTGGCTTGAATACGAATTGCTGACCAAACCTGATGTGCCTGGCTATTTTTGTGTTTCTACCAGTTATCGCAACGAAGAATCCCCCATCAAAGGAAGGCACCAAAGAATTTTTCCAATGTTCGAATTTGAAATGCATGGGGATTTAAATGATTTGATTGAACTGGAGATGGAACTGTCGGAATTTCTCGGTTTTGGAAATCCTGACTCTTTCGTACACAAAGAATATGAAGAAATCTCAGCGTTCTACGGTGTCGCACTGCTCGAAGCAGATGACGAGATGAAATTGTACGAAGACTATGGCTCCATGGTTTTTCTGAAAAATTTTCCTGAAAGAACCCATCCGTTCTGGAACATGAAGAGAAGTGGTGATTTGGCGCACAAGGTAGATTTGATTATGCACGGCTATGAAACCATCGGTTCGGCCGAAAGAAGCAGTGATGCAGACGAACAAAGAATGGCGTTCTACACCATAGAAAATGGCAAATATGCTGAAAAACTGTTCTATCTGTTTGGAAAGGACAGAGTAGAAGAAGAGCTTGAAGATTTTCTTTCACATAATTTCTTCACCCGTTCAGGTGGCGGAATGGGCATTCCGAGAATGATCAGAGCTTTTGAGCTCTCAGGTTTGTTATAAATAAATTGGTCCAAATACACACACAAACTTTCGGACGGCCTTCGGGCCGTTTTTTTGTAGGGGTATTCTTGGATTCATTCCAACTTTCCAACTTAATTTATTATCTTTGATTCGTCAAAACCACTGAAAAACATAACATTAAAAACTCGTTTGATGAACAAATACACAATTACAGCCATCATATTGTCATTGGGAATAGTAGCTGCTGCTGCGATTGCTGGCAGTGCTTTCAAAAACAGAAATTTCTCGGACAACACCATTTTGGTTACGGGCTTGGGCACAAAGACATTTACCTCTGACTTAATTACTTGGAGCGGCAGATTTACCCAGACCGACTATGAATTAAAGGTCGCTTATGAAGGATTGGAGTCCAACCGAAATACCATAAGAGAATACTTGATTTCTAAAGGGATTCCGGAAGACCAAATTATTTTTTCGGCAGTGAACACATACAAAAGAACCAATTACAGCACTGATGAATATGGCAGATCGAGGGAAGTTTTTGCCGGCTACGAATTGTCGCAATCGGTTTCGATTGAAAGCAAGGAAGTTGAAAAAATTGAAGCCCTGTCCAGGAACATTACGGAAATCATCAATCGAGGAATCGAATTTAATTCGTCGCCACCTAATTATTTCTATACCAAACTGGCAGAAGTCAAGCACGAGATGATTGCCGATGCCACCAAGGACGCCAAATTGAGAGCGGAAAGAATCGCTGACAATGCAGGTGCAGAACTCGGCAAATTGAAAAGTGCCAGGACCGGTGTCATTCAAATTACAGCACCCAATTCCAACGAAGAATATTCTTATGGAGGGACTTTCAATACCTACTCAAAAGAAAAAGAAGCCAGCATCACCATACGATTGGAGTATATGGTGAAAAATTAGTTTGAAGATACCACACAAAGCAATTACTGTTCATCCATCAAGCCTGCTTTGTAGGCAAAATTTTGTGCAAATTCAATAATATAAGCAGAAACATCTTCGTCATTGGTTGCTCTTTGATATGAATCTGCCATTGAAATAAAGATTTGGTGAAAGAACTGTTTCATGTCATCGAGCGGCATGTCCTTTGTCCAAAGATCCAGCCTGAGTGCCTCTTTGGTTTTATCGTCCCAAACTGACATCAGCGCAGCTTTGGTCGCCTGATTTTTCACTCCTCCGTCTTCTGCATTCCACGACATTTTTTCGGGAATATGATTCTCGTCCAGCTCAACATCTATTGTGATTTGTGTTTTTTTCATTTATTCAATTTCTATTTGTTGGGTTTGTATTTTGATTCTTTAAAAATGGTTTGATTGTCGAGCAAAATAAAATCGGACAAAGAGACTTCAGGATGTCTGTCCAGATATTTCCTACATATCTGCCAACCTACCCAAGCACCGATTCTACCGGGTGATTCGGTTTCGACCTCATTTCCGAATTTGGAATAGGGCGCGGGCTGGAGAAATTTCTCTCGGATTTCTTTATTGGCATCAAAAATCAAGTTTTGTTCTACAAAGAAGTTCCAGATTTCAGCCTCATTTTCCTCTGCCCAATCCAGTTGTTCTTGAGTATAACCGATTTTTAGTTCATCCGTTGTTTCGGGCAACAAAGCATCTGCAATGATTAGCATTTTTCCTTCATCCACCATCAAATCAATGAAAGCTTGCTGGCGCGGATTAAAGGGAACCAACTGCTCTGCAACTGCGTGCACCGTTTTGGGAATCAGATTTTCAGGATTCATGCTTTCTGCCAAATACGGATATACTTTTTCTGCTTTGTACCATGCATTGTCTTTGCCAAGAAAACCGTCTAATGCTATGAAAAGCAAACCCTGATTGCGGTCGTAAAGCACCGAACGGTCATAAATGTTCTGCATACCCGAAGAATAAGTGTACACATCAGGAATCAGTTCGGCAGGAAAATATTTTCTGAAATAAGCAAAAGACTGCTCGAGTTCTTGTTTGTATTTTCCGTCTTTGAAAACCGCATTCACACTGTCGTAAACAGCAATTTCAGCCGAATCCCTTCGCTGTCTCTCCCATACTTCATCCTCAACGCCGAGCTGAAAAAAAAATGGAAACTCAGACTGAAGTTCTGACAAAGGAATTTCGACATCAAAAAAACTGCGGCTGATGTCGGTGAACGACAGCTCCACCTGTTCTTCTGGTTTGGCGGTCGTCCATCGGTCTTCTTTTTTGCATGAAATCAACGCAAACAACAACAAACAACTCGTCCAATACACTGTTTTCATTATCTTTGATAAAGTTTTTGAAACGCAAATTTACACATATAATGCAGACTGAAAAAATCATTGAACACATTGTCAACTGGATGAGCGAATATTTAAAGAATTCAAAACAAAAGGGTTTTGTCATCGGGATTTCGGGTGGCGTGGATTCGGCAGTAGTATCAACGCTTTGTGCCAAAACTGATCTTCCGGTTTTGTGTCTTGAGTTGCCCATTCATCAGGAAGCAAATCAGGTGTTGAGGGCAAAAAAACATATTGAATGGTTGAAATCAAATTTTGATCAGATTGAAAGTTTAAGCATTGATTTGAGTTTGGTTTATGATGATTTTGTAAATGCAGTGAGTGCAGATGAGGAAAATGATGCTTCTCGGTTTTCGTTGGCCAACAGTCGTGCACGCTTCAGAATGTTAACCATGTATTATTATGCGGGTCTCAGAGGATTGATTGTGGCGGGAACAGGTAATAAAATTGAAGATTTTGGCATAGGTTTTTTCACCAAATACGGTGATGGAGGTGTGGACATTGGTCCGATTGCAGACCTGATGAAATCTGAGGTTTATGAACTGGCGAAGACATTGCAAATCATTCCTGAAATTCAAAATGCTGTTCCCACCGACGGATTGTTTGGCGACAACCGCAGTGATGAAGAGCAGATTGGTGCAACTTATGACGAGCTGGAATGGGCAATGAAGCTGTTTGAAAAAGGACATCTTGCCGACGAATTCAGTGGCAGACAGAAAGAAGTTTTTGAGATTTACACCCAAAGGCATTTGGCTAATTTACACAAAATCAAGCCGATTCCCGTTTGTGAGATTCCGAAAGAATGGAAGCTTTAGCATTGTCTTTTCAAGTCCTTATCGGATTTGGGCAATTTTCTTGAAGAATGATTCACTTTGACACAATTCAACTGTAAAATCAGTCAGTCCCTTGACAGCACCTCAAACCTTTGTATAATTCATTTTACTTTCTTTAAAAATTCTAAATTCTCTTTAACAAAAGCAAAGGTTTAAATGTCAACAAGTTGGTATTTGTCATTATTCATCAAATTCTCAACTGCATTTATCGTTCAAAATTGACTAAAATTAATTAAATTTGCTGATTAAAATCATAATAATATGTCCGACATCTTAGAGAACAGTATCAATATTTGTGACTTATTTCAAAATCCCGATATCCTCAAAAACTTCAGCAGCGAAGAATTGGCTGAGTTGAGCCATGAAAAGAGAAGCATCTCCTACAAAAAAGGAAATTTAATTATTGAGGAAGGCGCAACGCCAAAAGGAATTTACTTTATAGAAAAAGGCACAGCCAAACTCTTTAAGCTTGGATTCAACGGCAAGGAACAAATCATTCGTTTCACCAAAGCCGGAGACATCATCGGTTATCGTTCCATACTGTCACACCAGCCTTTTGGTGCATCCGCAGCTGCCATGGAACCAACTGAAGTTTGTTTTATTCCCGAAAAGTTTTTTCTGAAAATCCTTGAAATTCACCCCAAACTCGCATTTGATGTGCTCAGGAGAATCGCGGAAGATTTGGGAGAATCTTCGGATACTATCACATTCCTTGCCCAAAAGACAGTGCGCGAAAGATTGGCCGAAGTGCTGATTCTACTCGAACACAAACTGGGCACCGACGAGGACGGATTTATCAACATATCACTTACCCGCGAAGAGATGGCCAATTTGATTGGTACTGCCACAGAATCAGCCATCCGACTGATTTCTGAATTCAGAACCGACAGACTGATAGAGGTTGACGGGCGAAAAATAAAAATCCTCGACCATCAGAAACTAATCAAACTCGGGCATGTGAGTTGATTTTAGATTTCCGAATTTTCGATTGCCCTGAATTGAAATTTATCAGAAATTCAGGGATAACCTCCAATTAAAATCATTCAGCTAAGCCTCCTCTTCAAAATACTCAAACAGAAAATCATTGTACGGGAAACGGGTGATGTGGATTTTCTTTACTTCCTCGTAAATTGTTTTTCGCAATTCATCCAAATTTTCCTTTTTGGTTGCAGAAATAAACAAAGTAGGATGTTCGCTTTTGGCCATCCAGGTTCGTTTCCATTCTTCTAATGAGATATTTTCCCGCGTAGATTCGGTCAAATCATCTTCGGCTTTTTTCTCATAAGTGAAATTATCTATTTTATTGAAGACCAATATTGTTGGTTTGTCCTTGCTTTGGATTTCATCCAGCACCTGATTGACCGACTGAATCTGGTCTTCAAATCCCGGATGAGAAATGTCCACCACATGAATCAATAAATCTGCCTCACGGACTTCGTCCAAAGTGGATTTGAAGGATTCCACTAATTGGGTGGGGAGTTTTCTGATGAATCCTACGGTATCGGTCAACAAAAATGGCAGATTACCAATCACGACCTTGCGCACTGTCGTATCCAAAGTTGCAAAAAGTTTGTCCTCCGCAAAAATATCAGATTTGCTCAGCACATTCATCAGTGTTGATTTGCCCACATTGGTGTAACCGACCAAAGCCGCCCTCACCAACTGTCCCCGGTTGCCTCTTTGTGTGGCCATCTGTTTATCGATGGAAGCGAGTTTATTTTTGAGCAGCGTTATTCGGTCTCGGATGATTCTTCGGTCGGTTTCTATTTCTCTTTCTCCCGGTCCGCGCATCCCGATTCCACCTCGTTGTCGCTCAAGGTGGGTCCACATCCCGGTCAGTCGTGGGAGCAAATACTGGTACTGTGCCAATTCTACTTGTGTTCTTGCGTAGGAAGTCTGTGCTCGTTGGGCAAAAATGTCCAGAATCAATTGTGTACGGTCAATGATTTTTCGGTTCAGTTCTCTTTCAATATTTTTCAATTGAGAAGGCGACAATTCGTCATCAAAAATGACGGTATCAATTTCATTTTCTTCTACGAATTCTTTGATTTCTTTTAATTTACCACTGCCGACAAAGAATTTCGAATCCGGCATATCCAATTTTTGGGTAAAGCGACCCATGGTTTCAGCACCTGCCGTATAAGCCAGAAAACTGAGTTCTTCCATGTATTCCTCCAATTTTTCTTCGGGCTGTTCACGGGTAATCAAACCGACCAAAACGACTTTTTCGTATTGTGCTTCTTTTTTTTCTAACATAATTGATTGCAAAGATAGGGCATGCCAATTAAAAATTCTGTGAATCGACAAACGAATGGCAGAAAAGCAAAAAGCCCCACAAAGGGTGGGGCACTTTGTTATTGATTTTGTTTGAATTAAAAAATATCGAATTTAATGCCTTGTGCCAACGGAACTTCGCTGCTGTAATTAATCGTATTGGTTTGTCGTCTCATATAAGCTTTCCATGCATCAGAACCGGATTCTCGGCCACCACCGGTTTCTTTTTCGCCACCGAAAGCACCTCCGATTTCGGCACCCGAAGTACCGATGTTCACATTGGCAATTCCGCAGTCAGAACCTGCAAATGAAAGAAAGGTTTCGGCTTCTCTCAGGTTGTTGGTCATAATTGCAGATGACAATCCCTGTGCAACACCGTTCTGCAGTTCAATTGCATTTTCAACACCACCAGTATATTTAATCAGATAAAGAATCGGTGCAAAAGTTTCTTTCTGTACGATTTCAAAATCGTTTCTTACTTCTGCAATTGCAGGTTTCACATAACATCCGCTTTCGTAGCCCTCACCGTTTATAACACCGCCTTCCACGACAAAGTTTCCGCCTTCTTTACTGATTTCAGCCAAAGCATTTTCATACATTTTCACCGCATCCTTATCGATGAGCGGCCCCACATGGTTGTTCTCATCCAAAGGATTTCCAATTCTTAATTGTGCATAAGCTTTTACCAATGCCTCTTTCACTTTTTCATAAATTGATTCATGAATTATGAGTCGCCTTGTCGTTGTACACCGCTGACCGGCAGTACCCACGGCACCAAAAACCGCACCTATGATTGTGGTTTTCAAATCTGCATCGGGTGTAACGATGATGGCATTGTTCCCGCCCAATTCCAAGATGGTTTTTCCCAACCTTGCGGCTACGGTTTGCGCCACGATTTTACCCATTCTTGTAGAGCCAGTGGCCGAAACCAACGCCACTCTCGGGTCTTGGGTCATCATCTCTCCTACCTTGTAATCACCGTTGACGATGCAGGAAATTCCTTCTGGCAGATTGTTTTCTGACAGGACTTCCTGAAAAATTTTCTGACAAGCCACGCTGCAAAGCGGAACTTTTTCGCTCGGTTTCCAAACAACAACATTGCCACAAATCCATGCCAGTGCCGCATTCCACGACCAAACAGCCACTGGGAAATTAAAGGCCGAAATCACACCGACCACACCCAGCGGATGATATTGGTCGTACATTCTGTGCTGTGGTCTTTCGGACTGCATGTTAAAACCGTACAGCTGTCTGGACTGGCCCACCGCAAAATCACAGATGTCAATCATTTCCTGTACTTCGCCCAAACCTTCCTGATAGGATTTTCCCATTTCATAAGAAACGAGTTTTCCCAAATCTGCTTTGTATTCCCTTAGTTTGTTGCCGAATTGTCTGACTATCTCGCCCCGTTTGGGTGCAGGAACAGCTCTCCAGATTTTGAAAGCTTCTTGTGCACTTGTCATGACTCTTTCGTAATCTTCTCTCAATGAGGCTTTTACCCTGCCAATTGATTTGCCATCGGCCGGAGAATGAGATTCAATGATTTCTCCGTTCGAAAACCATTGGTTGCCGGTTGAGCTTCCTTCGTTTATTTCTTTTAGTCCTAATTTTTCGAATTCCTTACTTATCATCTTTATTTTTTTAAAACATCCAAAGTTATAAATTCTCAGAGAAAGAAAAAAGGGAACAAATCAGCGAAATCACTCAGCTGTGCTTGTTCCCTTGGATTCGTTTCATACTCGGTTCAGGAAGCTTCGCTCTTAACATGAAAGACAAATACTTTTTCGCCTCAGCTCAGGCAAACATCTCCAGTCGGTTCTATGCTGATGGTAAACTGTTCGGTCGGATGGTCGCTCGTATAAGTCGGAACTACAATGCGTAATGCATCTCTGTCTTCGTTGTAAATTGTTCCCCACTGGTCCCAGTCTTTATTGAAAATGATGGTCGTCTGCTCTTCGTCCGGAATGGTGTACAAACTGTATTTTCCGCTGGAGAGTTCATGGCCTTCAATCACCACATCTTTGTTGATTTCAAAAACAGTTGCTTCATTGGCACCTGTCCGCCAGACTTTCCCAAATGGAACAATGTCTTTGCCAAATTCTCTCCCTTTCAGAAAAGGTCTGCTGTAAACAATTTCCATATTCAAGCCGTCGATCTGAATCTGAACCGAATCAATCGGGCTAACCCGGTTGGACGAAGAAGTTTGAGCATTTGAAAAAATAAATCCAGTGAATAGGATTGAAAAGAAAAGTTGTTTGATATTCATTTCTGATATTTTTATAATGTCGTTTAAATCTAATGATTTTTTTTGGAATGACCTATAGACAACTTCTGTACCACAAAGATCATTTGGGTTGAATTCCTACACGAGCATCTTTATTGATAATTTGAGTGCGTCCATCAGTTGATTTACATCTTCCTTTGTATTAAAAATTCCGAATGAAGCCCTTACTGTTCCTTTGATGTTTAATTTTCGCATGATTGGCTGTGCACAATGGTGTCCTGTTCTGACGGCTACTCCTTTTTTGTCCAGAATCATTCCGACATCTGAGGGATGAACTCCTGCAGTGTTCAAATTAAATGAAATTGCACCTGAAAGTTCTGCGTCCTTGGCATAAACTGTAATTTCTTCCAATTCCAGCAAGCGCTGACGGGCATAATCAAGAATTTCATGCTCGTGACGATAGATGTTTTCCATCCCGATGGAATTCATGAAATCCAATGCCGTACCCATTACAATATTACCTGCAATATTGGGTGATCCTGCTTCAAATCTGAAAGGCAGTTTTTCATAAGTGGATTTGTCCATCCACACTTCTTGAATCATTTCTCCGCCTCCGTGAAAAGGGCTGAGTTCATAGAGTGCTTCCTCTTTTCCGTACAAAACACCAACTCCGGTAGGAGCATACATTTTGTGACCCGAAAAAACCAGATAATCGCAATCCATTTTTTGTACATCCAAAGCTATATGAGGTGCTGACTGAGCTGCATCAATCAAAACCCGAGCACCAAGGGCCCGTGCTTTCTCAATAATTTCTCCAATCGGGTTGACTACACCTAACGCATTGGAAACATGGTTGACAGCGACCAATTTCGTGTTTTTGGTCAACAGTACTTCCAGTTTTTCAATTTCAAGTGTACCGTCTTCTTTCAACGGAATGTATTTGAGTTTTGCACCGGTTCGCTGACTAAGCATTTGCCAAGGAACGATGTTGGAATGATGTTCGATTTCTGTAATGAGGATTTCATCAGAAGGGTTCAAAAGTGCCGTCATACCGTAGGCAACGAGATTGATGCCTTCTGTAGTGCCACGGGTGAAAATCACTTGGTGAGCTTCTTTTGAATTGATGAAGTTTTTGATTTTCTCTCTCGAATCTTCCATCATTTGGGTTGCTTCCTGACTCAGCGTGTGAATGCCGCGATGGACATTTGCATTGAATTTTGCGTAATATTCTTCTATCGCATCCAACACAATCTGCGGCTTCTGTGACGAAGCTGCATTGTCAAAGTAAACAAGCGGATTTCCGTTGACCATTCGGTTGAGAATCGGAAAATTGGCTCTGATATTCTGTATATTGAGCAATGTTTGTTCTTTATTTGGATTCATTCTACAAAAGTAAGGATTTATCTTACCATTATGAAGAATTCGGTTTGGTTTCAATCAGAACTCAAAATCATTTTTCAAATATGGCTTCAGATTTTCGTAAGGAACAAATAATTCAAAAAAACCATAGACATAGGGCGTCATTTCATACAATCCGTAATGAAAGGTGATTCCCTTTTTGGACAGGGTGAAATTGCTTGTAAAACTGATTTCATCTGCCAAAAATATAGAGCCTTCGACTTGACTCAAAGGAACTCCGGCAGGAAGATTGAATTTTTCACGCAAAACGCTGTCTAACACCCGGTTGATGGCATCAGATTTTGAAACATCCAAAACATCGCTGATTGCTAACCATTTGTTTTTTCGCTTGTCATAATTATAAAAAAATTGATAGGACATTCCGTGTGCGCCTCCGCTGTATTCATAACCAAAGTGCCGCATAATCAGATGGTCTGTCGTGTTTAAAAAAGGTGAAAAAGATTCATTTAACTGATGATTGAAACTTGCCCTTAATTCTCCAAATTCTTTCCATTGATTTTGAATGTCATTTTTATAAGTTTCTTCCAATTCATCCAAACTCTGCCGGGTAAATGTTTCAAAATCCGAATAAGATTCATACACCTTCACAGCCAATTCTCTCTGCAATTTTTCCTCCTTGGGAACCAAAAAACTGTATTCAAAATAACCTTCAATTTCTTCATTTGAATCGCCTGAATCAATGGGAACTCGTCTTGAATTTTCCAATTTCACCATTTCGGTGTACTTTCCTTTCGGTGCGATTTTCAATTCAAATGGCAGACTTTTATTGCCTTTTTTCCAAATTCCTTTATACACTCCATTTTGAAAATTCCCGATGAATGTTTCCTGAATATTTTCTTCGTCCACATAGGTTGACAATGCCAAATCCTTTGCATTATCAGAAATGGTCTGAAAAACTTCCAAAGGAATTTCTTGAGAATTATAGTAATAAGAACCCACATATGATGGCTCTCCCGGCGCAAACTCACCGATTTGAACAAGCTCCATCGTCACCTGAAATTTGTCGATTTTTCCTTCAAGAATGACATAATCACCATTTTGAGCGGCGAGCAAGGTGGAAACAAATAAAAGCAGAAAAGTGGTCATCCATTTCATGGGTTGAATTTATTTTTGATTATTTAAATACTTCAATAGTTTCTCCGTCCTCGATTGACCGATTACTTCCGTCAATTCCTCTTTGGTGGCGGATTTTATTCTTTTCAGTGATTTGAATTTTCGAAGCAATTCCTGAATGGTTTTTTCACCGATTCCGGGAATTCCATCCAATTCAGAATATAGAGCGCTTTTGCTCCGACGGTTTCGGTGCCTTGAAATTCCGAAGCGATGAGACTCGTTCCGTACATGTTGTAGCACTTTCAAGGTTTCAGAAGTTTTGTCCAAATAAAGCGGAACGGAATCACCTGGAAAGTAAATTTCTTCTAATCTTTTGGCGATACCGATGACCGTGATTTTACCGCGCAAACCCAATTTGTCAATGCTCTTCAAAGCTGCGCTCAACTGTCCCTTTCCACCATCGATTAGAATCAATTGTGGCAGCTCTCCTTCTTCTTCCAATACCCTTTTGTAACGACGATAAATCACTTCTTCCATCGTTGCAAAATCGTCCGGTCCTTCCACCGTTTTCACATTAAAAATCCGGTAATCTTTCTTGCTCGGCTTGCCGTCTCTGAACACCACACAGGCCGAAACGGGGTGGGTACCTTGGATATTAGAATTGTCGAATCCCTCAATCAACCGTGGTTCCACAGGCATTCTCAAATCTTTTTTCATCTGCGCCATGATTCTTTTGGTATGTCGTTCAGGGTCAATGATTTTGATTTGTTTCAATTGTTCAATGCGGTAAAACTTGGCGTTTCTTTCGGACAAATCCACCAATTTTTTCTTGTCCCCGATTTTGGGAACGACAATTTTGATTCCGGGAATTTCGAGTTCAAGTTCAAAAGGCAGCAAAATTTCCTTAGAGGTCGAGCCCAAACGGTTGAGAATCTCGATGATGGCTTCTTCCAAAATTTCATCGTTTGGTTCGTCCAATTTCTTTCTGATTTCCTGCGAAAAAGATTGTACCACCAAGCCCTTATTAACCCTAATAAAATTCACATACGCATAAGATTCATCCGAAACGATGCTGAACACATCCACATTTCCGATGGCGGGATTGGCGACCAAAGATTTGGCTTGATAATTTTTAATCGCTTCGATTTTTTCTTTGGTTTTCTGGGCAGACTCAAAGTCAAGCGTATCAGCGTAAGCCTTCATATCATCGGTCATATACTGAATCACTTCGCTGTAATTTCCTTTCAGAATCTGACGAATAGAACGAATGTTTTTCTCATAATTTTCTTCGGTCTGCTTGCCCACACAAGGCCCCAGACAGTTGCCGATATGAAATTCTAAACAAACCTTGAACTTGTTGGCTTTGATGTTTTTTTGGTTCAAATCATAGTTGCAAGTTCTCAGTGGATAGACCTCACGAATGAAATCCAAAAGTGCATTTAGAATCCCGATTGAAGCATAGGGTCCGAAATATTCTGAGCCGTCATTTATCAAATTTCGGGTTTTAAAAATTCTCGGAAAGGGCTCTTTTTTGATGCAAATCCAAGGATAAGTTTTGTCGTCCCTGAGCATTACATTGTATTTGGGTTGATACTTTTTGATCAGTGTATTTTCTAACAGCAATGCTTCATACTGATTGTCCACCACAATGGTTTTGATGGTTGCAATTTTACTGACCAACAGTCTTGTTTTTCCCGAATCATGGGTTTTGGTAAAATAAGAAGAAACTCTTTTTCTGAGATTTTTGGCTTTGCCCACATAAATCACCTTGCCGTTTTTGTCATAATAACGGTAAACCCCCGGTTTTCCGGGCAATGATTTGATGATGGGTTCTAATTTCTCGTACACTTTTCGAAATTAATATAATTTTTTGAGGCAATAAATGATTTCATAAAAGAATGATATTAATGGTTCATTTGTTACTGATTATTTTTAATTATCGTAATTTTACAATCAGAAAAATGAATTTGAATCATGTTTTTTGAACACATTTATGAGAAAGGCTTGTCGATGGGAAGTTATCTCATTGGCTGTCAAGCCACCAAAGAATCCATTGTCATTGATGCAAAAAGGGATATTGATACTTATCTTGAAATTGCAAAGAAAAACAATTTGAAAATCACTCACATCGCTGAAACCCACATTCATGCCGATTTTCTATCAGGCTCCCGCGAATTGGCTGCAGCCACGGGTGCCAAAATGTATTTGTCAGACGAAGGCGGACCGGACTGGCAATATGAATTTCCACATACCGGCCTCAAAGACGGAGATGTCATCAAAGTAGGAAACCTTAGTTTTGAAGTAATACACACTCCCGGTCATACACCAGAAAGCATTAGTTTTCTGCTTACCGACCATCCATCCAGCGAAGAGCCGGTGATGATATTTACAGGAGACTTTGTATTTGTAGGTGATGTAGGAAGACCTGATTTGCTGGAGAAAGCTGCCGGAATATCGGGAACCAAGGAAGAAGGCGCAAAACAAATGTTTGAAGCACTGAAAAAATTCACTGTGCTCCCGGATTTCGTACAGGTTTGGCCTGCTCACGGTGCCGGTTCTGCCTGTGGAAAGGCTTTGGGTGCCGTGGCAAGCTCAACCGTTGGTTATGAAAAAGCCCGAAATTGGGCGTTGCAATTTGGTGATGACCAAGAAGAATTCATTGAAGCCTTGCTCGACGGACAACCCGAACCTCCCAAATATTTTGCAATGATGAAAAAACTAAACAAAGTCGATCGTCCGCTTTTGACCGAGCTGCCAAAACATCCCAAACTAAGTAAAAATGCTTTTCTCGATTATATTCAAAAAGGCGTGAAAATCATTGACACCCGCGATAAATTCACTTTTGCCAAAGGATTCATACCCGGCAGTTACAATATTCAAGCAAACAATTCATTCTCAACTTGGATGGGTTGGTGCATGGACTTTGACGAAGATTTTGTGCTGATAGCCGAAGACGAAAAAATGGAAGATTTGACCCGAAAACTGATGAGAATCGGACTTGACAACATGAAAGGATATATTTCAGACATTTCAGAATTGGGAATTGAAATTGAAACCGCTGACATTATTGGAATTGAAGAATTTAAAACCCTCGCGCAAAATGCGGATGCCCAACTCATTGATGTGAGAGGAGAATCAGAATACAAAGATTGTTGCATCCACGGTTCCGACAATCTTTTTGTGGGTACGCTACAAAACAATATCGATAAAATCAATCGCAACAAACAATTGATTATTTATTGTCAGGCCGGCGACCGTTCTTCGATTGCATTCTCAATACTCAGAAAAAACGGTTTCAGAAACATTAAGAATTATATTGGCGGAATGAAAGAATGGAATGAAAACAGTGAGCCTGTGGTCACAAAATCACAAATCGCATATCATTAAATGACACAACAAAATTTGATGGATTAAATTAAGATAAATCAAGGATTCACCTCATTTGTTGTCATAAGAAACTTCTTTTGTACCTATCCAAAATCTCTAAAAAGCATTGAGATTTTGACATTGTTTAATTTCCAAAATTACCACTTGGACACCGGCAAACATTCACAGATTTATTCTCAAAACATTTCAAATTCCGATTTTTTTTGTTAATTTTGATTCGTTCTAAATAAATGCCCCTTCCTCATTATTCAGGACAAAGAAAATTTCACTTTATTCGTTAACCATAATTAAAAAATTTATCCAATGAAAAAACACAATGCACAAGCCGTATGGTACGGATCAGTCAAAGAAGGAAACGGAAAAATCAGTAGCAGAAGCAAAATTCTGGACAACACCAATTATTCATTTACCACCCGATTCGGTGATGCAGCCGGAACCAATCCGGATGAATTGCTGGCAGCCTCGCATGCGGGTTGCTTTGCCATGGCCACCAGTCTAATGCTCGGACAAGAAGGGTTCACCCCCGAATCACTCAGCGCAAACGCTGAAGTAACCATGAACCCCGAAACCCTGACCATCGAAAGTTCTCACCTGACTCTGAAGGGAAAAGTACCACAAATCAGCAATGAGAAATTCATTGAAATCGCAACCAATGCCAGTAAAAACTGTCCAATCAGCAAAGTACTGAACTGCAAAATAACATTGGACGCCAGTTTGGAATAAAAAATTGAACGGAGATTGTCTCAAAATCCTGAATTCTGAACGAAACAAAGGGTAGTAAGAAGTTAGGGACCGTTTAAATTTTTGAGACAATCTCTTTTTTATAAGGAATGTCTTAAAACACAATCCGGGTCAACTGTAACAACATTTCAAAAACCATAAAGCTATGTCACAAAGAATGGATTATTTTAAAGTAGATGCCGAAGCGATGAAAGGACTGATGGAAATTGAAAAATACATGTCAAAATCAAACTTTGACAAAAAGCTATATCATCTTATCAAACTGAGAGCTTCACAACTAAACGGTTGTGCTTATTGTTTGGATATGCACTCCAAAGATGCAATAAAAATGGGCGATACCGTACAACGACTCATCGGCTTAGATGCTTGGAGGGAGGCTCCTTATTATACAGACAAGGAACGGGCTGCGCTCGAATGGACTGAGGCGGTTACGCTGGTAGCAAAAAATGAAGTATCAGACGAAGTTTATGAAAATGTAAGAAAACATTTCAGTGAAAAAGAACTGCTACAACTGACCATGGGAATCATCGCCATCAACGGTTGGAATAGATTGGCGATACCGTTCAGAACACCGGCCGGTACCTATGAGCCAAATAGCTAAACAAAATCAAACCAATTGAATTTAAAAGGCAAAATAGCAATCGTAACCGGTGTGAGCAGTGGTTTGGGAAAAGCCGTTGCAAAAGCCTTGATTGCCAATGAAACAGAAGTTTATGGACTGGCAAGAAACACCTCTCAATTAGAAAAACTAAAAACCGAGCTTGGCAAAAAATTCCACCCTGCTTCTGTAGATATCTCAAAGTCTGACGCTGTCCACAAATGGATTCAAAAAACTTTTTCCGAAATTCATAGCCCGGACATACTGGTCAACAATGCCGGAACCGGTTCCTTTGGTGCAATTGACGAAAAACAAGAAGCAGAATGGTTGTACATGATCAACACCAATCTGAACGGAACTTATTTCATCACTTCTCAAATCATACCCTTGATGAAAAAGAAGAAAAACCACACCCATATCATCAACATCGGCTCCATCTTAGGTACTGTGGCACGCACCGATGCAACTGCTTATTGCGCCAGCAAGTTTGGGCTTCGAGGCTTTTCGGAAGCTTTGTTCAAAGAAATGAGAGGGTTCAACATCAAGGTCTCACTTATCAATCCCGGTTCCATAGAGACCGATTTCTTTGCAACATCAGGCATCAAAAAACATTCAAACATGTTGCAAGCCGATGATTTGGCAGAAACAGTGATTTTTCTATTAAAAACGCCTGACAATATGTTGATTGATGAATTGAGTATAAGACCTCTGAACCCGAATAAAACTTAATTAAATCTCGAAAAGTTCAATAAAACAATCAATTCAAATGAAAAAAATCATTACCAAACGGATTTATGAAAAAGCCGATGCCAGCGATGGTTACCGCATTCTGGTTGACCGTCTGTGGCCCAGGGGCGTCAGCAAAGAAAATGCTATGGTAGATGAATGGTTGAAGGAATTAGGGCCTTCCAACGAACTGAGAAAATGGTTTGGCCACATCCCTGAAAAATATCCGGAATTCAAAAAGAAATACAAAGAAGAACTAAAATCAAAAACTACAACATTGGAAAGGATGAGAGCTATTGCCGATAAACAACAGCTATGCTTGTGCTATGGAGCCAAAGACACTGAGCACAATCAGGCACAGGTACTCAAAGAAATTCTGGAAAAGAAGATGTGAATCAGAGGAATTCCTCGTGACCTGAAATAAAATTTTATGCCGCAACTGCTTATTTTAATTAAATTGCGCTCAATTAAATAGCTGACACATGAAAAGAGAATTGACAAGTTGGCACAGTCCTGCACTGAATCAGGACATGCCCATCGCGGTATACGGTGATTACGGATTTGCACTGCTGTTGATTCCAACGGCTGCTGCAGATTATTTAGAATACGAAAGATTTCTGTTGCTTGACGCCATCAAACCTTATATTGAATCCGGAAAAGTAAAAGTTTTTTCCATCAACAGCATCAATAGCGAAAGCTGGCTGAATGATGAAATGCAAGCGGAACACAAAGCCATCAGACACAATCAATTCAATCAGTATGTATTGCATGAAGTCATTCCATTTATCAAAACCAACACCTCCGAAGAAACGCCTGTCATCACCTGTGGTGCAAGTTTTGGTGCTTTGCACAGCATGAATCTCTTTTTGAAAAGACCTGATTTAATCAATGGTGTCATTGCGATGAGCGGTGTTTATGATTTGCACGAATATACCAAAGGCTATACGGATACGCAGGTTTACTTCAATTCTCCGATGAATTATATGCCCAACTTGGCGGACGAATGGTATTTGGACAATATCCGAAAAAGCAAACATATCCATATTCTGACCGGCAGCGGAGATTATGAAGATCCGGAAGCTTCCAAAGATTTTGCAGGGGTTTTGTACAACAAAGGCATCAACTATGAACTCGATATCTGGGGTGCGGACATGACCCACGACTGGCCGACTTGGCGCAAAATGTTGCCCTATTATTTAGAGACAAGATTTTAGAAAAAAAAATCGAATTTTTTATATAAAATACAACATTTCCGAAATGGCCATTTCGGAACTGTTTGTTTCTCTACAAAATTTAAAATTTAATTTGGAATATGAAATATTGATTAAAAATTAATTGGATTTTCTTGAAAAGAGATAATTTCTAATTAAGGCTGAACCACACACACTACCGGAAGTGTATAAACTAATTTTACTTTAATACCATTCACCAATTCAGCCGGTTTAATAATTTCTCCATTGGTTATCATATCGTATGAAATTCTTTCCAAAGCTTTTACAGCTTCAGTTCCAAGCCGGTTGTTTTTATCGATATTTTTAATTTGAACAATTCTACCGTCCTGATCAATAACAAACTGAATCTTTGTGCTCATTCTGTATATTTCTGCTTCTTTCATATAATCTTTAAAATCAGATAATTGCTTTTCCATTTTTTCATTAAGCTCTTTTACCAGACATATTTGAAGTTTATTTTTTTCGTTTTCAAATTCTTCGCAACCGGGAAATACAGCTACTTTTGAAATTTCTATTATACTGTAATTGGCAGGGAAAACGGGCTGAGATTCTTTTTGGATTTCCCCTGTTCCTTCCTGTGCCATTACTACAGTTCCCGACAAAAGAAAAACAAGAGTGATGATTGAGAAAACTTTCATTTTGTAAAATGAAAGAATTAATCTAATAGACGAAAACCCAAAAACAAATCCACTGTCATAAAACAAATTGACAACTGTCATAGCATAATGATAAACTTTGAGTTACTGATTTAAATCCTTTGTATTTCCACCTTATTTTTTAACTTTGCCCGTTTAATAAAACAAAGAGAATTTTGATTTTGTTTTAATCGAAACATCCAAAATAATTAACTTATGATAGTTGGAATTCCGGTCGAGCTGAACCCCGAAGAACCCCGGGTGGCAGCAACACCAAAAACAGTCAAACGACTTCAGAAACAAGGTTTTGAAGTTCGTATTCAAAAGGGGGCAGGTACAAAAGCCAATTTCTCTGACAAAGAATTTGAAGAAGCAGGTGCCGCAATCGTTCCTACTGCAAAAGAAATTTACAGCAGTTCTGACATCGTGCTGAAAGTTCAACAACCCACAGAAGCCGAGGTCTCAGAAATGAAAGAAGGTTTGGTTCTGCTGAGCTATTTATGGCCTGCACAAAACCCGGATTTGCTCCAAAAGTTGGCCGACAAAAAAGTCAATGCCATCGCTATGGATGCAATCCCAAGAATCTCAAGAGCACAGAAAATGGATGTTCGTTCGTCCATGGCCAATATCGACGGATACCGTGCGGTCATTGAAGCAGCTTTTCATTTCGGAAGATTCCTGAACGGACAAATCACTGCCGCCGGAAAAGTCGAACCCGCCAAAGTATTGGTAGTCGGAGCTGGTGTCGCAGGTCTGGCTTCCATTGGAACAGCAAATTCACTTGGTGCCATTGTTCGTGCTTTTGACACCCGAAAAGAAGTGGCCGAGCAAATCGAATCCATGGGCGCAGAGTTTCTGACGGTTGACATCGATGAGGACGGTTCCACCTCCTCCGGTTACTCCAAAGAAATGAGTGAAGAATTCATCAAAGCCGAAATGGAATTGTTCTTGGAACAGGCCAAAGAAGTGGACATCATCATTACCACAGCTTTGATTCCCGGTCGCGAAGCACCCAAACTGATTTTGGATTATCATGTGGAAGCCATGAAACCAGGTTCGGTGATTGTCGATCTGGCAGCACCCAACGGTGGAAACTGCGTTCTGACCAAGCCGGGTGAAATTTACACCACAGACAACGGCGTGACCATCGTCGGAAAATTAGACCAACTCCCCAACCAAGCATCCCAATTATACGGAAACAATCTCTGCCACTTGCTCGATGACATGGGCAAAGCGGAGAATTTCAAAATAAACATGGAAGACGATGTGGTTTCAAGAGCAATGGTCACCTACAACGGAGAAATCAACTGGCCGCCGGCGCCACTCCCGGTAAGTCCACAGAAACCAAAACCGGTAGTGAAAGAACTGACAGAAGAAGAAATAAAAGCCGCAGAAGCAGAGAAAATCAGAAAAACAACGGTTTCAATGTTCATCAGATTGGCCATCATCGGTGCTTTGCTGTTTTTAATTGGTCAATTTGCACCCGCTGACTTCATGCAACACCTGACCGTTTTTGTGTTGGCAGTATTTGTAGGCTGGCAAGTCATCTGGAATGTCACCCATGCGCTGCATACGCCACTAATGGCAGTTACCAATGCCATCAGCGGAATTATCATCGTAGGCGGATTGCTTCAGATTACGGACGACATTACGAGTCCAATCAGCATACTTGCATTCTTTGCGATTTTGGTGGCGAGTATAAATATAGTGGGCGGTTTTTTTGTGACCCGTCGTATGTTGAATATGTTTAAAAAATAAGAAGATGATATCAGAACACATACAAACCGCAGCATATCTATTTGCAAGTATCTTGTTTATCCTGAGTCTCGGTGGATTGTCATCGCAGGAATCAGCCAAAAGAGGTGTGATTTATGGAATCGTCGGAATGGTTATCGCCATTTTGGCCACTGTTTTAGGTGGTGATGTACACGGCATTGTTTACATCATTATCGCCATTGCCATTGCATCGGTCATCGGAATTATCGTTGCCCGAAAAGTTGAAATGACCGCCATGCCGCAACTGATTGCCATACTCCACAGTTTTGTGGGATTGGCGGCGGTCTTGGTAGGTTTTGGTTCTTATATAGACCCGGATTCACAAGCTTTGGAGGGTGTTGAAAAAAACATTCATTTGGTCGAAGTGTTCGCAGGTGTATTCATCGGAGCAATTACGCTGACGGGTTCCGTGATTGCTTGGGGAAAATTGGACGGAAAAATAATGAGTCGTCCATTGCTATATCCCGGAAGACACACCGTCAATATCGCTTTGGTCATTATTTCAATTGTCTTGGGCGTATTCTTTGTGAAAGCACCCGGGACCGAAGGAATGATTTATCTGATTATCATGACCGTCATTGCATTGTACATCGGTGTGATGTTGGTGATGGCCATTGGTGGTGCAGATATGCCGGTTGTAATTTCCATGCTGAACTCCTACTCAGGATGGGCAGCTGCCGCAGCAGGATTTATGTTAGGCAACGACCTTTTGATTGTCACCGGAGCCTTGGTGGGTAGCTCGGGTGCGATTCTGTCCATCATTATGTGCGAAGCCATGAACCGTTCATTCTGGTCTGTGATTTTCGGCGGTTTCGGCAATGCGCCGACTGCTTCAGGTTCACAAGAAATCGAAGGAGAAGTAACTTCAATTTCGCACGAAGAAACTGCTGAATTGCTCAAAGACGCCAAATCGATAGTCATCGTTCCCGGTTATGGAATGGCAGTAGCCAAGGCGCAATATCCGCTTTTTGAATTGGTGGAATTGATGAGAAAAGAAGGCAAAACCGTTCGTTTTGCCATTCACCCTGTGGCAGGCCGTTTGCCGGGACACATGAATGTTTTGCTGGCAGAAGCCAAAGTTCCTTATGACATTGTATTGGAAATGGATGAAATCAATGATGAACTGTCCGAAACGGATGTGGTCATGGTCATTGGTGCAAACGATGTGGTCAATCCGGGTGCCTTGGATGATGAAAGCAGCCCGATCTACGGAATGCCGGTCATCAGAGCATGGGATGCCGAGAAAGTGATTGTGATGAAAAGATCAATGGCTACAGGCTATTCAGGTGTAGAAAACCCATTGTTCTATAAACCAAACACAGACATGCTATACGGCGACGCCAAAGACAGCGTGAACAAGATTTTGACCCGTTTGAGATCATAACAATTTTAGAAATATTTGATGTGAATTTTTCATCATATGATTAAAATTCTGCATACAAACGACCGGAACGGGAATTGATTTTCGTTCCGGTTTTGTTTAAACATCATTCAAGCATTCAGCCCAACTGAAAAATAATTGAACAGAAGTGCTTGTTTTTATTTAAATTTGAAGAATTAATCATCATAAAATCAGATTCAATGAAAAAATTTGTTAGCGCAATCTTTTTATCAGGCATCATCAGTACAGTCGGTGCACAGGTCAAAACGCCACAGTCGAGTTTAGCAGCAGAAGTCAGTCAAAAAGTAGGCTTGACTGAAATTGAAGTAGAATACTCAAGACCCAACAAAAATGACAGAGTGATTTTTGGAAACCTTGTTCCCTACGGTCAATTATGGAGAACAGGAGCCAATAAAAACACCACCATTGAATTTGAAGACGATGTGAGTGTGAATGGACAAAAACTGAGAAAAGGTGAATATGCGATATACACCAAACCTGAAAAAGACAGCTGGACAATTTATTTCTATTCCGAAAACGAAAACTGGGGACTCCCTGGAAACTGGGACGATTCAAAAATTGCTGCACAAACCACTGCCAAAGTACAGCATCTCAATCAAACGGTTGAAACATTTACCATTTCACTTGACGATTTGAATTATAATTCCGCCACACTCAATTTTGCTTGGGACAATGTAAAAGTGGGAGTGAAAATTGAAACACCTACCCACGACAAGGTAATGGAAAGCATCAATAAAACCATGAGTGCTGAGCCAAAACACACCGATTACATCAATGCTGCAAATTATTTTTACAACACCCAACAAAATATACAACAAGCAAAAGAATGGATGGACATGGGCATGAAAATGAACCCAAAACCTGCTTTTTATCAAATCTATCAGCAGGCACTCATTCACTCAGATGCAGGTGATCTGAAAGGTGCACTCAAACTTGCAAAAGATGCCCATCAGGCTTCAAAAGCAGCCGGCAACAAGGATTATGAAAAAATGACTTCGGAGCTGATTGAACGGTTGAGCAAATAAGTTTTATGACAGACGAACATCGGATGAAAGGCTCAGAACATGTTTTCGTCAAGGGACAATGACTGTTTTTCTGATGTATAAAATCAATAATTCAGAACTTAATCAAAAGACGATCTTAGTTTTGCAAAAGGTTTGCTGATGTCAAAAAACAATCTTGAAATGCCGTGCTCGTCTTCGTCGATTCGCTGCAAATCACAACTGCCCATCAAGGCCTGACCCAATGATTGGATGCCCAAAACACCCATGACAGCGTACTCGTCTCTGGGAGAAATTACATGAAAGGCCGTTTCACATTTCATTCCGTCACCAGACTCAATGATGGTGCGAAGCAAACCCAACAGATTGGTCAGAATTTTTGAGGCTTCTTCGGTTTCACCATTCGAATTTTTGAGTAGAAAAAGGATATTGCGGGTATCCAAATCAAACGGATTTTCTTTCAGTGCTTCATCAATCAATGAAAACGCCCGTTGGAAATCCTCCTTGCTGAGTGTTTCCAGATTAAAAAACCCATTGATTTCATTTTGTTTGGAAAATCTTCCATAGGGATTGTAATTTTCATGAAAAACATATCCGTAGTACAAATGCCGGTATTGTTCATCGGTGAATACCGTATCATTTTTTTCTAACTTTTCCATAAGCAACGGGTAATAATATTCCGAATCCTTATCATTGATGTTTTTCTCAATCAAGGCGTAATCGGGTGCAAGAAAATCTTCTTGTTGTGCAAACAACATCGCTGAACCAAACAGCAATAATAATGTAATAATGGATTTCATAATTTATAAATTCAGTTAAAAAAAATGTTTTTATTTAAGTTTCTTTGGGATTCTGTTTCTGGCCGTTCACCCACTCCATTCCAACGGCCATGAGCATTACCAATGCACAGCCAAACAGATTCAGCCACAGATAAGGCATCCAATCAAACCACCAGCCGGCAATCACGAAAATTTGTGTAATGAGTGCGGAAACAAAAACCGATTTGGAGCTAACAAATTTGACAAAAAACGCCAACAGAAAAATCCCAAGTACATTGCCGTAAAAAATCGAACCGATGATATTGACCAATTGAATCAAATTGTCGAATAAATTGGCCACACAAGCAAAAATTATTGCCAAAACTCCCCATAATAAGGTGAACCATTTGGACATTTTCAGATAATGTGTTTCCGATTTGCCTTCCACATTTCGTTTGTACAAATCAATAGCAGTGGTTGTCCCCAACGCATTGAGCTCAGAAGAAGTCGATGACATGGCAGCACTGAGTGCCATCGCCAACACCAATCCGATGATTCCTCTCGGCAAATGATTCAGAACAAAATGTATGAAAACATAATCTTTGTCGTTGGTTTCCACCGAATCATCCGCTTGTTCGATAAGCTGTTTTGCATGGTCTCTCATTTCTCTCTCATTCTGATCGGCCAATATGATTTGATTTTTGATAGCTGAATTGTCGGTTTCATCCAAAGACACATATTGTTGAATCAGATGTTTTTTGTGAATGAAATTTTGGTTCAATTGATTTTCGATGGATTGATATTCGTCCGCATACTCAGAATTCATCACACTTTCGGTAGCAATCGGATTAAAGTTCAATGGGGATTGATTGAACTGATAAAACACAAAAACCATTACCCCCACCAGCAGTATGAAAAACTGCATCGGTACTTTCAGAAAACCGTTCATAATCATTCCCATCTGGCTCTGGCGAATTGATTTTCCGGACAAATACCGCTGAACCTGGCTCTGGTCGGTTCCGAAATAGGAAAGTGCAAGAAAAGTCCCGCCAATTATTCCGCTCCAGAATGTGTATCGGTTATTGAAATTGAACGAAAAATCCAGTACTTCCAGTTTACCCCCTGCACCAGCAATCTTCAATGCATTCGAGAAATTAATCCCTGCGGGCAATTCAATGAGGAGTATCACAAAGGCCACTGCCATTCCACCCATCATCACCGCCATTTGTTGTTTCTGGGTTACATTCACCGCCTTGGTTCCACCCGAAACGGTATAAATAATCACCAAGGTGCCGATGAGAATATTCATCCAAAGCAGATCCCAGCCAAGTACGGCCGATAAGATAATCGCAGGTGCAAAAATGGTAATCCCGGCCGAAAGTCCACGCTGAATCAAAAAAAGTATGGCTGTCAGCGTCCGGGTTTTCAAATCAAAGCGGCTTTCAAGAAATTCATAAGCGGTATATACATTTAATTTTCTGTATAATGGAATAAAAACAAGACAGATAATAACCATGGCGATGGGCAGCCCAAAATAGAACTGCACAAACCCCATCCCGTCGTGAAAAGCTTGACCAGGAGTGGACAAAAAGGTTATCGCGCTGGCTTGTGTCGCCATCACTGACAGCCCGACTGCAAACCAATTGGCGTCTTCTCCTTTCAAAAAATCCTTGATACTTCGTTGGTGACGGGTTTTCCATGTGCCGTAAACCACAATAAAGAGAAGTGAACCAACAAGAATCAGCCAGTCAATCGCTTGCATCAGTTAAAAATTAGGGTGATGATAAGAAACAGCAGTATATAGGCCGCATTGGCAATCAGTACCCAAGTGTATGCCGGCAACCAGTTTTTTCGTAACAACTTCCAGAAATTATCGTCCTGCTGAATTTCTTCTTTGGTATTCATAATAATGCCAAAAGTAAAACAAAAATAGGTACAAACCAGAAGCCGTAGGGTTTTGATGAATCAAAAAATTGTTAAATCACCAAATTAAGCCCCAAAGAATGTATTTACAATCTCTGCTTTTTTGATTTTACCCATCGCATTTCTGGGAAGTGTGTCCACAAAAATATACCTTCTGGGATGTTTGTAATGCGCCAGACAGTCCTTTAATCTTTTTCGGATTTCAGACTCTGAAATATCTCCCACAACCACCGCAGCAATAATTTCTCCCCATTGGTCATCGGGCAGTCCCACCACGGCACATTCACTGATTCCGGGAAACGCAAGCATTGCATTTTCTATTTCGAGTGCAGAAATCTTGTAAGCACCCGACTTGATGATGTCGCTCGATTTCCTACCGAGGATTTTGAAATATCCGTCCGCACTGAATTCAACCACATCACCTGTTTTGAACCATTCATCCTCAAAGGACATACGGGTTTCTTCGGTTTTGTTCCAATATCTTTTGAAAATCGTTTCTCCTTTTACGAACAACTCTCCGGCGGTATTGGGTTCATTGATTTGATTTCCAAGTTCATCCATGACTTTCACAGAAACAAAAGGCAAGGCTTGTCCGACTGTTCCAGGCCTCCTCTCACCTTCCAGTGGATTTGACAATGCCATCCCGATTTCAGTCATCCCATATCTTTCCAACAAAATATGTCCGCTGATTTCATTCCATTTTTCAAGCACCGATACAGGCAATGCAGCCGAACCACTGACCATCAGCCTCATTTTTTTCATGCCTTGTTGCCAGTTATCCTTTTCATTCTGACCGAGGGTTTCAAAGTGTTCAATAAGTTTGTGATAAATGGTTGGAACGGCCATAAAAAGTGTCAATTCCCCACTGCTCATTTTAAATCTTACAATATCCGGTTCAAATTTCCTGTGCATTTCCAATACTGCTCCATTGTACAAAGCACAGCAGCTTATGTTGACCATTCCGTGTATGTGGTGCATCGGCAAAACATTCAGAATCCTGTCATCCGAAGACCAATTCCAGGCTTTCGTCAAGGAGCGAATCTGAGCATCCAATTGTTGGTGACCAATGACAACCCCTTTTGGCCGACCGGTGGTTCCGCTGGTATAAATCATCAGTGCATCATTATGGATATTGATTTCATCCAGTTTCAAATCCATAATCGGACGGACACTTTCGAGTTCATTGATTGAAATTTTACGGATGTTGTGTTGCTCAAAATCAACGAGGTGTCCCACTGCCTGTTCATCATAAATTAACAAATCGGCTCCTGTGTCTTCAATCAGATAATCGATTTCCTGTTTTGGATGGGCAATATGTACCGGCACAGCAATTCGCCCACAAAGCCAGATCCCCCATTGGACTTTCAAATAATCAAAACCCGAAGGAATCATATAGAGCACAGGTGAATCGTTTTCAGAAAGACTCTTGATGGCCTTTGCCGTATTGACAGCAGAACGATACAAATCCGAATAGGAATAACTTCCTCCTTGGTCTATTACAGCTGTTTTGTCAGTATATTTAAGGCTGTTTTGGATGATGGGTATCATTTTGATTGAATTTGGTGTTTGATTCTATTTCCCCAATGATAAAATATTAGCCAACAATCTATACGCGCCGGGAACACCTTCCGGCAATTCGCGAAAGAAACTCAATCCGGTATAAACATAATAACCTTTGCCGTACTTTGCCACGAGCAAACTGCCGTTCATCGGCGATTCATTTTTGTCGTTCATGGAAAGTATTGCTGTGAATTCCTCGCTCCATTTGTCCGGAAAATACAAACCCCGTTCCTGTACCCAGCCTTCGAAATCTTTTTCAGTAATTTTATTTGGGAAATTCAAAACCGGATGGTTTTTGTCCAAAAATCTCACCTCCGAATTTTCATCGGTTACCCGGTCGCGCGAAAGCTGTATGTCATAAGGCGCAACTTCCTGCGTCAAAACATCCCTTGAAGTATTGTATTGCACCAGTATGTTTCCACCGTTTTTCACATAATCAAATAGGATTTTGTTTTTGAACATCAGTTCGTCAATCACATTGAAAGCACGGATTCCCAACACGACCGCATCAAATCTTTGCAGATTTTCAGCTGTGATATTTTGCGGAGAAATGATTTCGACTTCGTAGCCGATTTGCTTTAAATTTTCAGGAACTGAATCTCCCGCTCCAACGATATATCCAATTTTTTCGCCTTTTTTCTGTAGGTCGATTTTCACCAATTTGGCCGAACCGGGCAACAAAATTTTTTGTTCGGGAATGTGCTCATAATTGATTTCAATTAGCTGATTTTCAAATGCTCCAACTCCAACCTTCAATTGCGGAATCAATTCTCCTTCGGATTGATTTTTTGGCGGAATGACTTCAAACCAAAATGTTTTTTCTTCGCCTTTCGCGTTCAAAATTACTTCCTGATTTTCAGGCGAAATATTCCAACCATCCGGTGCTTTTAGGCTTAAATTTCCTTTTAAATTTTCGGTAAAAGATTTGACTTTTACCGGAATTCTTTGTGCTTTTTCATCACCAAAAATCAATACTTTTTCTTCGACATGAACAGAAGCTTTTGGGACTACCGCAAAAGGTTTGTAAGTTTCTCCTTGTGCCGGGTCATTGTATTTGTAAACCACCGGTTTTTCGAAATAAAAATCCTGTCCCAAAATATTTACATAGAACAAAACGCTATACGGTGGCGGAGATTCAGCCAGTCCGATTAAATTTTCGTCGCTGACTTTGTACATACCCAAACTTCCTTTTTCTTCCAACCAATAGGGCGAAGTCGGCTTTAAAAAAGCAGAGCCGACAAGGGTTTTGTGGGTGTAGAATGCTTCATTGGGTTTTAAAATTTTGTCTTCCTTAACCAGTTGTATTTCATTGAGTTTAATAGGAATATTGCTTCTGTTTATGGCTTCAATTTTCACATCGACTTTTCTGCCAACTGTCGTATAAGGCGCTATTGCAACCGCTTCCAAAAACAATCCGGAACAATGGTAAATTATGTTTTTTATTTCTTCTAATTTAATTTGTCGCCAATGCTCATCTTCTAATTTTAAAATCAATCGATAGGCTTTGATGAGTTCGGGAACGGATTTGGACGGATTTGTAAAATCAAATTCCCGTTCAACCTTCGAGAGAATTTCCCCGATTGCTTTCCCGCCTTTCACACGGTTCCAACTGGTGTCAATTCCTTCAAACACATCTTTTTCGGGCATTCCGCCTCTGATGGGTTCCAAATATTCGATGGCACTTCCCCGAACGGCCGTGGCTCCAAATCCTTGTGAGCTGTGTTGACTTCGGCTTTTGGCCGCAATTTCGGAATTGCTCAATCCCAAAGTCGGATAATAAGACCCGATATCCATCACGAAAAGATTGGTTTTATCGGCTTTTTCAAACTTCTCTCGGCTTCCGTAAAAAAACCAAGATTGATTCCAAAACAAGCGTTTCGGTTGCCAAATGGAAAGCCTTTTTAATTGTTCTGGAAAAGCTGATGAATTTGCTGCCAAATCAAAGGCTTCCCCGCTCAACATCGCCGATGCAGTATGGTGTCCGTGCGTGGTTCCGGGCGAACGGTGGTCGAAACGGTTGATGATGACATCGGGTTGAAATTTTCTGATGACATACACCAAATCGCTTAAAACTTCATTTTTGTTCCAGATTTCGAGAGTTTCATTGGGATGTTTGGAATAGCCAAAATCATTGGCTCGAGAAAAATATTGAATTCCACCATCGATTCTTCTTGCTTGCAAGAGTTCCTGTGTGCGGATTACGCCCAAAAGTTCACGCAATTCGGGTCCGATTAGATTTTGTCCGCCGTCGCCACGGGTCAGAGACATATATGCGATTCGGGCGTGTACGCCTTTCGAAAAATAGGAAATCAAATGGGTGTTCTCGTCGTCAGGGTGGGCTGCCACATACAATACCGAGCCCAGGAAATTGAGTTTTTGGATGGATTCGTAGATTTCTGTCGCATTCATCCGAAGTTTGTACTGACCAAAACCATTGCAGACGAATCCCATCAAAAAGATGGCGACAAGAAGCTTTCTCATATTGTTTTACTTTTAGCTGATAAATTTAGAAAAAAAATGACAGCTCAAAGGCTCAGCCTTTCTCTCAACTTCCGAAAATATCCAAAAGCTTTGATGAGTCTTGAACCGTACCAACTAAAAAATTCACCGTCCACAAAAACAAATTCTCCTGATTTTGCAAAGTCTTGCAGTTCCTTTTTGTGTTTTTCGGCAAATGGAAAAGGTTCTGATGACAAAAGATAGAAATCAGCATTTATCAATTTCGTCGGATGGATTTCTGGATACCTTTCCAAATTTGAATACGCATTTTCAAACTTATTGAATTCCAAAAGGTGATTCACAAAAGTGTTTCCACCCACAACCATCCATGGTTTTCTCCAGATGAAATAGACGACTTTCAGCAAAGGTTTGTCACTCACAAACTTTTGAAAATCTGCAGCTTGCTTCTGAATTTCAATATTGATTTCATTGCTTTGTACTTCTCTGTTGAAAAGTATTCCGTAGTGTTCTATCAGCTCATAATTGTCCTGCAAGGATTCTACATCGGAGACATGCACTGTGAATTCTTTTGACAATTCTTCCACCATTTCTTTGGTGTTTTCTTCCTTGTTACACAAGATGATGTCCGGGCGAAGCTCCTTGATTTTATCAAAATTCACTTCTTTGGTTCCGCCGACGACAAGCTTTTGTTTTCTAAGTTGAGGTGGATGTACACAAAATTTGGTAAGTCCGAGTATTTGTTTTTCCAATCCAAGGTCAACGAGCAGCTCTGTCTGACTTGGCACCAATGAGATGATTCTTGAAAATGGCTTTTCGAAGTTGATGATTCTTCCAAGCTGGTCAGTCAGTTTCATTGTATTATATTTTCTAAAGACAGCAGTTGAAGTTGATTTTCAGGATTCTCTAATTTCAGAAATGGTCAATTGATGGAAAGCATCTTCCAAGTTTTTGTACTGTCCTTTGAATTGCTCAATCGGGCTGTCTGAAATGATTTCCCCTTTGTTTAGTAGAATTACTCTGGAACACAGTGCTTCCACTTCCTGCATGATGTGTGTGGATAGAATGACGGTTTTGCTTTTACCGATTTCACGAATCAAATCTCTGATTTCCAGAATCTGATTGGGGTCGAGTCCGTTGGTGGGTTCATCGAGTATCAGTATATCTGGGTTCGAAAGTATGGCCTGTGCCAGTCCTACTCTTTGTTTGTAACCTTTGGAAAGCTGACCAATTTTTTTGTGACTTTCTTCTATCAATCCGACCATCTGAATCACTTCATTGATTCGTTGTTTTTTTTCATTTCTGATGTCGGCAACAAATCCGAGGTATTCCCGAACATACATATCATAATAAAGCGGATTATTTTCGGCCAGAAAACCAATTCTCTTTTTGGTTTCAAGTGGTTTCTCCAGCACCGAAAAACCTTCGACTACAATTTGTCCGGCATCAGGAATAATGGCAGCAGTGACGCATTTCATCAGGGTTGATTTGCCTGCGCCATTGGGACCTAATAAGCCGACCACTTCTCCGTTTTGAACTGAAAACGAAACATTATCGAGTGCTTTCTGGCTGCCGTAACTTTTTGTCAAACCGCTGATGGTGATTCCCATGATTTGTTTTTTGATTTACAAAAATAATGAATTTAAGGATATTGTATTGCTTTGTTTTCATCAATATGAATGTTTCAAATTCCAAGATTTGATTCGGTTTATGCAAGAATTAACATAGCTTTTAGAATGTTTAGAAAGATTTTAAAGGAAGTATTCTCTAATTTCGCCAAGGGATAGGATAATATGTTTTTCATGAGTAAATTTGGTTTTCTGTATGTTTTAATCGGATTGTTTTTGGGGTCTTCATTTGTTTCGAGTATTCCGTTGAGTGAGGTTTATCAAATAGAACTGGAGGCAGGAGGTTGTCATTACCAAGTATTGGTCAATGACAAAAAAGTGATGGAAGGGAAGTCTTATCAGAACATCGAAAAGAAAATAAAAATCAATGACCAACTGACCGATGATGAAGAACAACTGATAGATGTTCACATGTACAGGATTTCAAGAGAAATTCCGCTCAAAAATACCAAAGCATTCGTGCGACTGAAACTTCAGAAAACGGTAGGCGATTCTGTCATCACAATAAAAGAATTAAAACTTCCGACCTTTCCTTATGATGATGACCAAGCGCAGCCACAAAGTATCAGTGGTTCGGTTGTTTTCAAAACACCCATTCAGAAATCTCTTTCTGATGAACCGGCCGAAACACAGGATTCTCTCCTATAAATTCATCAATAAGTTTTTACATTTTTCAATAGAACTTTGTCTTTTTCTTCGGGTGGCAATTTAGAATTATAACCCGGCAGAAAGGATTCCCAGTCACCGTAGCCGGTATTGGGCAATACGATGAATCTTTGTCCGAATTCGTTTCTCAATTCATGCGTCAGCTGGTTCCTGTCTGCTTGGGATTGTTTATAGAAAACTTCAGAAAAATCACTCAGATTGTCGCCCAAAAACATAAAAACCTCGTAATCCTTCAGCACTTCTTTTCGCCTTGTCTCTTTGTTTGAAGTATCTTTCATCACCAGTACATGCTCATCGTCAGCAAAGGGAAAGCCGAGTTCCTTCAGGTTCTTGATGGTACCGGCTTTGTCATTTTCATTTCGGTTGGTGATATAGAAAACCCTTACATTTTGAGAAGCTGCATAATTAAAAAATTCCACTGCTCCCGGATAGGCAATCGCCTCTCCTTTTGAAGTCCATTCCAACCAGCTTTGCTGGTCAAATACCTTTCCTTTCAATGCCTGAGTCACCGCATAGGGAGAATTGTCAATGATGGTTTCATCTACATCGGTCACGATGGCGATGGGTCTAAAATGGTCCAAACTTGCTTTTTCTTTTACAATCTGAGTAGCCACATTGAATGCCTGATAACACAAAGCCTTGAATTCAGCCGCATTTTGCTGCCAAACGGCAGAATATACTTTTCCGTTCAACGAGATATCATTCAGTTGTCTTTTGGTCGGTTGTTTTACTGATTCGGTCTTAGGACTTTCTCCTTTGTGGTTTACCTTGACAGACACACAAGAATTCAGTCCCCACAAAACGAAGAGTACTGAAATAATAATTTTTGAAGATTTCATTTTCTATGATTGCTTTGGACTACAAAATTAATTTTAATTTGGAAAATCAATTTTTAAATTATAAAATTTGAAGAACAAAAAGAACCGACATTGGAATACAAGGTGCTTACTGAAGAAGACATTCAATTCTTTCAAAAAATCATAAACCCCGAAAATGTACTTGTATCATCGCTGGAAAAATACAGTCGCGACACCACCGAACAGCTTGAATTTTATCCGGATGTTGTACTCAAACCCGGTTCGGCCGAGGAAACTGCTGCCATTGTAAAACACTGCAATGAGAATCTCCTGCCGATGACTCCGAGAGGTGCCGGGACCGGTCTGGCGGGTGGTGCACTGGCTGTGAAGGGAGGAGTAATGATTTCGGTAGAAAGACTGAACAAAACCATAGAAATAGACGATAAAAATTTTCTGGTGAAAGTGGATGCCGGAGTTATCAATTATGATTTACAACAAGCACTGTCCAAAAAAAATCTTTTTTATCCACCCGATCCAAGCAGTTGGCAGAGTTCTTTTATCGGTGGGAATGTTGCGACCAACGCAGGCGGTTCCAGAGCAGTCAAATACGGAGTTACCCGAAGTTATGTGCTCAATTTGCAAGTGGTTCTTCCCAACGGTGATTTGATTTGGACAGGAGCTAACACAATGAAATTCAGCACCGGACTGGACATGACGGAACTTTTTGTAGGCAGCGAGGGCATACTGGGTATCATCACCAAAGTGGTACTGAGGGTTTTGCCCAAACCTGAAAATGAAATTTCGTTGCTCATTCCCTTCAAGAATGTTTTTGAAGCCTGCAAGGCGGTCTCAGAGATTTTTTATGCAGGCATTCATCCCTCCGCTCTCGAATTTATGGAAGAAAGAGCAATTCACTGCACGGTGGATTATCTGGAAGAAGTCAACATCGATATTGAGGGAGACACTGCTGCACATTTGCTGGTTTCTATAGATGAAAATATAGAACAGCAACTGTCGATCTGTGTGGAAACTGTTTCAAAATTTGACATCGGTGAAATTTTGTTTGCCGAAACCGAAGCCGAAAAAAACCGTTTGTGGCAGGTAAGAAGAAAAATAGGAGAAGCAGCAAAAGCTTGCGGATACTCCATCGAGGAGGACACCGTGGTGCCGATTGCACATTTGGCCGAATTGGTCAAAGCCACACATCGGTTGGCCGACCGTGGCAACTTCAAAGTGGTTTGTTACGGACACGCAGGTGACGGAAATCTACACATCAGAATCAATCATCCCAAGCACAAAAATTCATACAACCAACCAGAAATTCAGAAAATTCTGAATCAATTGTTTGAAATCGTGAAATCATTGGACGGTACGGTTTCGGGCGAGCACGGCATTGGACTCATCCAAAAGGATTTTCTTCCCATCGTCTTTTCGGAGGCCAATCTGAATCTGCAAAGAACGATAAAAAAAGCGATTGACCCGAAGAATGTCATGAATCCGGGGAAGGTGCTGTGAGCTCTCTTGATTTTGGTTTACACAAAATTTAGTATTTTTCATTTGTTTATGAAAATAGGTTTTATTTCCACGATTGCTTTTTTACTTCTTGCTTGTGGCAAGCATGAGTCCATTGCTGATGATGAAACCGGTATGTTCAGAAAAGATTATTTCAGCCTGACCGAATTTGTAAAAAAGACAGACAGTTTAAAAAATATTGCGGTCATTGAGGGACATGAATTATTGGATGCACCAGAATACAATCCCCATTATTTGATAGGAAACATCCATTTCATGATTGCGAATGAAGAATTGTCATTTAATGTGATTAATAAATCCGTTCCGTACGGTGACTGTGATTGTACTTATAAGGAGGATTCTTTGTTTTATGTTAACTTTAGTATTGAATCGATAGAATCTGCTAAAAAAATTAAAACCCATCAAATCATAAATATTCTACAATAAAATAAAGAGCGTCTGCATCAAATAAATTCATTCCCAAATTCAGCATCTGTAAGCTTTGCGCTGAAGAATGACACAGTGGCGGGTGAACTCATTTACGATTTCATTGACTGGATTGAGAAAAACGAAATAAATCTTTATCTGTTCAGGAAAATGAATAGGGAAGAGCTTGAAAAAATTGAAACCAATTAAAAATCAGTAAAATTCATGTATTTGAATTTGATTTGTTGGGTTAATTTTATAACTGTAATGACTCAAAAACCTACAAGAGTTCTTAACTTTACCATTTCAATTTCATTTTCAAATGAGTTTCTTTTTCAATTTTAACGAAGATATACCCGAGGAGTTTTACAATTCACAAACCCATCAGCCACATGCCGAATGTTCGATTTGTGGAAATTCACTCGACCGAGGAATTTATTTTATCGAAAAGGCATACCGTCGGACACACGACAAAACCGAATTTCAACTGACTTTTGAATATGCGATTTGTGAAGGCTGCAAAAAGGACATGATGGTCAGCATTTCAAAAGAATCATTTCAAAACATTCAGAAATTTGCAATGGAAATGGGCGATGCATTTGATTTGGAGAGAATTACGAATGAAGAAATCAATAAGGATTATCTGATGACCCACTGTATGGCGACCGGAAAATCAATCGACCAGCTCGATGAATATCATCTGTTGGGAATTTTTTCAGCCGACAAAATGATGCAGTTTCCGATGTTGTATGGGAACAGTTTTATAGAAGAATATTCGGAATTACTGTCAGAAGAAACCAAAGGTTTTTTTGATGATTTGTTCGATGAGATTACCATTATTCCGCCTGCGCTGGCAAAAATCCTGGATGACGAAAAACCAAAAAGACCTGTGCTGATTTGATCAGAAATCCAAATCCTTATTGTAAAACGCACCCCGATTTTCTTTTTGTGCAATGCTTTGATGAATGATCAGCCTTGCCACAGAAACCAAGTTTCTCAATTCAGAAAGCTGTGGAGAGAGCAGATTCATTTTGTAAATCTCCTTGATGGATTTATGAATCTCTTCTTCTTTTTCTTTCGCCAGTTCAAGTCGTTCATTGGTTCTAACGATGCTCACCAAGTCGCTCATCATGATTTGAAGTTGCTTTTTCAGATAATTGAGCAAAACCATTTCTTGGGTCACTTTCAAACCCTCGTCATCCCATTCAGGCACGAGCTTAATTTTGTTTTCATCAAAATTATTTTCTTTCAAAAGCTCCACCGATTTCAGTGCAGCACGATGTCCAAAGACCATCGCTTCCAGCAATGAATTCGATGCCAATCGATTGGCGCCGTGTAGGCCTGTATTGCTGCATTCGCCCACTGCAAACAGATTGTGTATGCTTGTCTGTCCGTGTAAATCCACATCAATTCCACCACAGAGATAATGTGAGGCAGGCACCACCGGAATCAAATCTCTGAACATGTCCAAACCTTCTTCTCTGCATTTTTCATATATATTGGGAAAATGTTCCATGAATTTTTCTCTGTCCAAATGACGGCAATCCAGACAAACGAAATCGTCTCCGCTCAGTTTCATCTCATTGTCGATGGCGCGGGCAACAATATCTCTTGAGGCGAGTTCCTCCCTTTCGTCATATTTGTGCATAAAAGATTTTCCGTCCTTTGTCCTGAGTTTTGCACCAAATCCACGAACCGCTTCTGAAATCAGAAAAAGTTGCCCCGAACGGTTGCTGTACAATGCAGTGGGATGGAACTGAATGAATTGCATATTCGATATACTCGCCTTGGCACGGTATGCCAATCCGATTCCGTCGCCGGTCGCTATCACAGGATTGGTTGTGTTTTTATAAACATGTCCACAACCGCCTGTGGCCATCATGGTGATTTTAGAAGTGAATTTTTTTACTTTCCCAGAAGTTAGATTCAGTACATAAGCACCAAAACAATGGATGTTTTCACTGTTGAATTCAACTCCGGGCAAATGGTGTTCTGTAATCAAATCAATCACATAATGATGCGAGAACAAACTGATGTTGGGCGTATTTTCGACCACTGCCAGCAAAGCCCTTTCGATTTCATAACCGGTGATGTCCTTGTGATGTACCACCCTGTTTTCGGTATGCCCGCCTTCTCTGCCCAGATCGTAGGTTCCCAAGTCATCCTTATCGAACTGCGCACCCCAATTCACGATTTCCTTAAATCTTTGCGGGCCTTCCTTGACCACGATTTCCACCGTTTCTCTTTTGCAGAGTCCGTCGCCCGCACGAAGCGTGTCTTCTATGTGTTTTTCAAAACTGTCGTTTTCAAAATCGGTCACTACCGCCACTCCGCCTTGTGCATATTTGGTGTTCGATTCCTCTTCATCCGCTTTGGTGACTATGGTAATCTTTGCGTCTGGAAAATTCTGTGCCACTTTGATGGCATAAGAAAGTCCTGAAATTCCGGAACCAATCACCAGTAAATCTGTTGTCTGCATTGTTTGCTGGAATTAGAGTGCAATATAATGGTTTTTGAAAATCTGATGATTTTTTAGCGGAAATTTTTTTTACAAGTGTAGTGGACTCTAAACGGCTACATTTATAGACTTCGTGAACAATAGAATTGATTCAATTAATTCTTTATGAATTTCTTGCTCACCAATCCTTTTTGTCCACTGAATTTGATTCTGATTTTATAAACTCCCTTGGGCAAATCGGCAACATTGATTTGAGCTGTAATCAAAGGACTTTGATTTTTCACCAATTTGCCGTCTACAGAGAAAATCTGCACCAGTTCAATCAGTTTACCATCCCGGCTGACAATGTTTAGTTGTTCGTTTGCTGGGTTCGGATAGATTTCAACCGTTGATGCAAAATTCACATCCACAGTACTCATCTGTTCGCAATCATCCATCAACAGCAACAATGAGTTGTTCAGGTTCAGTCTTCCTTCGGTCACAGTAATGCCGGCCAATGAAGGATTGGGGTCCACTCCGTTGAAGATATAGTTTCTGACTTGTTGAGCCGCCAGTGCAGGATCGGATTTTGACAATGCAGTGAAGCTCTCACAAGGTGCGGAATACAACAAAGCCACTGCGCCTGCCACATGCGGTGTAGCTCCAGAAGTCCCTCCAAATCCACCGTAATAGCTGCTCGAGGTAGTGAAAGCACCCTCACCATGCGCACCCAAGTCAATCGTTTCGGCACCATAACCTGCCTGTGTCACTTTCACATCGTTTTGGTTCATATTGGTGACGGTAAGCAAATATTCACTCGGACAGGCGGTCGGTAGGTCCCCCACAATGTCCACATTGTAATTCCCGTTGATGGTGGCAGCGGCACTCAAAATTCCCGCCTGTCCCATTTCGTCATAAAACGCACACCAAAGCGGTGCATCTTCCGGCTGACCGAAGTCAATTCCCCAAGAGGAATTCGTTGCGACCACAAAAGCACCTTCTTCACCGTTGGTATCGTTGAATCTTAGTCGTGCCTGCAGCGCATAATCGTAGGCCGAAATCACATCCGATTCGGCTGCTCCAAACAAAACAATGGTCATGATTTTGACATCCCAATTGACGCCGGCCACACCTACTCCATTGTTGCCAACCGCTCCCACGATACCCGAAACAGGCGTTCCATGCCAACCATGTATATCATCGATATAGCCGTTGCCGTCATCATCAATTCCATTGTCAGGAATTTCACCATAATTCACCCAGAGATTTCCTTCCAAATCGGGATGATTGGCATTGAGACCGTCATCGATGACGGCCACCACGATTTCATTTCCATCGGTATTCCAGCCACCGGTGGTAATGTCCCAGGCTTCGTCTGCATCAATGTCCTTGTCATTTTCTTGATAATATTGCCATTGCTGCGGAAACATCGGGTCGTTGGGAATATTTCTGAGTGTAATGGTATGATTGAGTTGAGCATCAATGACGGCAGGGTCGTTGTACACTTCTTTCACAGCTTGGTTTTCCGAAAAATTCTCCTCATCAATTTTAATTTTCCAAATGTTCATAGTTTTAGAAACCTGCCGGGCTTCAGCTTGTTTTAACGAAGGATTTCTATCAATGAAATCTTGTATTGGGGTATTGTCTGTCAGACGGACAAGAATTTCGCCCTGAATGAAATTCGGATTTTGCGCCAGCAAGAGACTTCCTGTAAGAATCAACAGGATGTGTAAATAATTTTTCATATTGCTTATTTATTTCGGTCTCAATTTAGTGAAAATATTGATTTCAGAGATTTTATTTTTATCCATAAAAAACTCTGGCAAAGCATTGAACTTAGCCAGAGTTAATATTTAATTATAATCATAAAATTAAGCTTCCTTGATGGCAACTTTGATTTTTTCTTCCAATTCTTCAGAAAGTTCAGGATTGTCTTTGAGTAATTCTTTTACCGCATCACGACCCTGACCGAGTTTGGTGTCTCCGTAACTGTACCATGAACCGCTTTTCTGGACGATTCCTTTTTCAACCCCGATATCGAGTATCTCACCTACTTTTGAAATTCCTTCTCCAAACATAATGTCAAATTCAGCTTGTCTGAACGGTGGTGCGACTTTGTTTTTGACTACTTTCACCCGCACCCGGTTTCCGGTGGCTTCATCACCGGTTTTGATCTGTGAAATCCTTCGGATGTCCAATCGGACGGATGAATAAAACTTCAATGCATTTCCACCCGTTGTGGTCTCGGGATTACCGAACATAATTCCGATTTTCTCTCTCAATTGGTTGATAAATATACAGGTACACTTTGTTTTGCTTATGGTTGCCGTCAGTTTTCGCAGTGCCTGTGACATCAGTCTTGCCTGCAATCCCATTTTTGAATCGCCCATTTCACCTTCGATTTCGGCTTTGGGAGTCAAAGCTGCCACGGAGTCAATCACGATGATATCAATCGCACCCGAACGGATGAGGTTGTCAGCAATTTCAAGTGCCTGTTCGCCATTGTCGGGTTGTGAAATGATTAAATTCTCAACATCAATTCCCAATTTCTCCGCATAGAATCTATCAAAAGCATGTTCCGCATCTATGAATGCGGCAATGCCGCCGGCTTTCTGGGCTTCTGCAATTGCATGCAAGGTCAGCGTAGTTTTCCCGGAAGATTCAGGACCGTAAATTTCAATTACCCTTCCGCGCGGATAACCGCCGATGCCCAACGCAATGTCCAGACCGAGAGAACCGGAAGGAATAACTCCAATTCCGTCTTCCACTGCGCTGTCGCCCATCCGCATCACGGTACCTTTTCCATAAGTCTTGTCCATCTTGTCCAAAACCAATTGCAATGCTTTCTTTTTATTGTCTAAATCGCTCATTTTTGTCGTTTTTATAATTAAATTTCCTGTTTTTAAAGTTGTTTTTCAAAATTAAGGCTTAATAATGACAAATTCCGTCGTTGAAGATATTTTTATTCACAATTTGTTTTGCTATTTTCCTAACAGGCTCTGCAATAATTGAATTTGCTGAACCTTAGCTTCTATCAGTTTTTCATAGACTTCTTTGTTGTCCTGATAAAAATGTTCTATGTTTTCAAAAATTCTTGCAACTAAAAAGAGACCTCGATTTGTATATAGAAATCTCTGATGAAAATGATTATTTATACTACATTAAACTTTATTTCTGACATAAGTCGAAATTTGCCTCTGCCTTTTCAATGATACTTTTTTTATTGATTATTGAAAATTAACCGTTCGCTATTTTACATTTCGTAAAAAAACCACAATAAAAGTAATCGGTAAAAACAGAATCCAAAAAACTCTGTTCGGCTTAATCCAACTCCAAAATCTGCTTCGCGTGTTCTTTGGTTTTGACCTTTTCGATAACATTTTCAATGATGCCTTTTTCATTGATTATAAATGTAGTACGATGAATTCCATCGAATTCCCGGCCCATGAATTTCTTTCTTCCCCAAACACCAAAGGCATTGATGATTTTCCGTTCTTCGTCGGCAATGAGCGGATAATTCAGGTCATTTTTTGTCGCGAAGTTTTTTTGTCGTCGCACTGAATCTGCACTTACACCAATGATTTCATATCCTTTTGCTTTCAGTGCTTCTTCATTGTCTCGCAAATCACAAGCTTCCGCCGTACAACCGGGCGTACTGGCTTTGGGATAAAAGAAAATCACATATTTTTTTCCTTTGTAATCTAAGCTTTTAATTGAATTTCCGTCCTGATTGATTCCTTCAAATTCCGGGGCTTTGTCTCCTTTTTTCAGCATTTTTTATAAATTCTATCCATTTGATAAATATAGTTTAAATTTAAAAACTTTTCCAAAGTTCTGAACTTTGGAAAAGTTGAATTGAAAAACAAATACAAATGAGCTTCTTTAAATTCTGTCCGAATTGCGCATCAAAAAACTTTGGTTTTGAAAACAATCGCCGGTTCAAATGTTTTGACTGCAATATGGTCTATTTTCACAATGTGGCAGCTGCTGTGGCGGTCATCATTGAAAGAGGCGGAGAAATACTTTTTACGGTCAGAAACCGTGAACCCAAAAAAGGTATGCTCGACTTGCCCGGCGGATTTACCGACCCGGATGAAACGGCGGAAAAAACCTGTGCCCGAGAACTGAAGGAAGAACTGGATTTGAATATTCCACCTTCTAATTTTCGTTATTTTAAATCACAACCCAATGATTATCTCTACAAAGGAATTCCGTACAAAACCGAAGATTTGGTTTTTGTGACGAAATTCCCTGAAGATGCAGAATTGAAAATTGAAAAATCAGAAATCGAGTCAGTGAAGTGGATTAAAAAATCGGAAATTAATATAGAGGAAATCGGATTTGATTCTTTGCAAAAAGCAGTGGAGGATTATTTAAGCCGCCCTTAACTCCTATGCTTCGACTACACTCAGCAACTGGAGAGAGGAATTGTGCGAACTTCGCATTTCGGGTTTCGAACTGGAATAATTTTTGAGCAAGCCCACGAAAAATCCTTATGAATAAGATATTTACACTTCGGTCATTAGCAATATTTTCATTCGTGATTTTTTTGCTTCCATTCATGAGAACTTGTTCTAATAGAGGTGTAAAAGAATTAGTCAAAACACCAATGGAAATTTCTGAAGAAGATAGTGAAGATGCTCCTGTAATTTTTTCAAGTAATGAGGAATACCAACAAGCAATTGCAGAAACAAAGAAAAATTACACATTTAACTTTTATTCATTGACAGTTGTGGTTTTTGATGGGTTTAACTGGAAAAATGTTTCTTCTGATAAGAATTTCTGGGCATTTTTAGGTTTTAGTATCATTTTATTTTCTTCTATTTTCATTCTGATTTGCTCATTAGCAAATAGCTTCAAAATCATATTTTTACTGAGTACAATAAACCTTGTAATTCTATTTATTTCAACGCTAATTTTCTATTTGACTGAAATCATTGAGAATATCAATCAAATCAAAATCGGATATTATCTATTTGTTTTAAATTCAATCGCCCTTATCTTTTTATCCAAAAGAATTCTGACTGAAAAAGAAAATCCGGTAAAAACTTCTAACCTCTAATTTCTGAATTCTAACTTTAGACAAAGGAATAATTTTTGCTAACTTAAAATCATGAAAAATTTAGCTTTAGTTTTTATTGGATTTTTGATTTTTTCCTGCAGCACCCAAACGGTTTCAGTCGATTTTGACCGTTCGCAGGATTTTTCAAAAATCAATGATTACAAAATAGAAATGGCTGAAAACTCGATGAGTGAGCTTGACATCAACCGGATTCAAACCGCAATTCAAAATGAATTATCCACAAAATCAATGCAACTGAATCCCAATTCTGAAAATAAAATCATCATCCGCCCCGAAGAATATTTGAGCAAATCCCAAAATTCGAGTGTCGGCATTGGTGTGGGCAGCGGAAGCGGAAATTTTGGAACTTCTATTGGTGTTGGAATTCCGATTACAAAGAAAAAACTGAATCAGACATATTTGGTTTCACTCTACAATCAGAGCGGAAATCTGGTATGGGACGGAAGGCTGGAAATCCAGATGCCGGCTGACGGAAGCAGCAATATGCTTGAATCCTCAGTTGAAAAAGGTGTTCAGAAGCTTTTTAAAAAATATCCCCCCAAAAAATAATCCTGACATCATTCAGAAATCACCTCCATCACTTCCGACAAATAAGTCGTGCCTATCTGCGAATACTGTATCCCTATCGAGGCCTTGTAATCGCCGGTTTCAGCAATGTTTCTGAAGCTGACACTCAATACACGACTTTCACCGGGTTTCAAAAACAAAGGTTCGGTTTCCAACAGGGTTTTGTAAACAACTTCATGTTGCTTTTGCTGATAATAACTGACATTCAACTGTAAATCCGAATCTCCACCAATTCGGAGCGGGTGACCGTGGCCGTTGTACAATTTTAGATTTATGACAATTGGCTCAGCTGCCGTTGCTCTGATGGATGATTCGGTTTCAATCTTCAGTTGGTGAAAAGTGAGATAATCGGGAATTTCCTTAATATAATACACCATGTCCTTGTAGGCTTTGAGCGAATCTGCACCACGAACCCAAGGCGAAACATAATGCACCGACTTTCCATAAAAATCGTCTTCAATATTCCACAGGCTGAATTGATTTTTGCGGTTGCCAAGCGTACGATGAACACTCGCCTTTTTGTCGGGATTATAAAACAGAAAGACCGAAGCTTCTTGGTATTTTTCAAACAACAGATTGTCAATGTTTCGTCGGTTTAATTCTTCGGCAAAATTCTGATTGATAGAAAAAGGCGAAAGCCCGGGCAGCATCAGACCAATCCTGATGAGAAGAATCAATCCGATGCTCAGCCAACCCAATCTGAACAACCATTTGAGCTTGGGTGCATCTGCATAATATAGATAAGAAATCATCAGCATCGCCAGAAAACTAATCAGCAGCCATTGCGGTTGCACACTTTCTTTGTGAAGCGAAAACAAAAAGAAAATTCCGGGCAGTATTGCCAACCATTTCAAACTTTTCTGAAAATCATTTCGGCTTTTGAACCTGAACAATGCCTTGATTGTGAAATAAGCCAGTAGCGGAGACAAGCCCAGAAAATACATCAGCGGATAAGTCAGATAACGGTCAATTCTGAAAGATTTGTCGCTGCTTCTGTCCGAAAAATGATACCTGAGCGGTATGAAATCATGTTGAACAATCCAAAGCAAATGAGGCAGATACAACATCAAACTGATAATAACAGCCAAATAAAATTTAGGATTTCTTATCCATTTTCTCAATTGTGGCAAAACCGTAAAAACAATCAGCAGCAAACCGTGGTATTTGCTGTACGCCAGCCCTGCCATTGCCAAGGAGAGCAAGATGGCATTGTTCATTGATTTTTTTTCAAGAAATCTTTTAAATACAAGCAAATAAAACAAACCAAAAAACAGCAAGGGTGCATCAGGAGTTGTGATAAATCCAAAAACCTGAATCACAATTGTACCCATACTCAAAACGACAAAAAGCCAAAACTGCTTGAGGGTTTCGGGTTTTAAAATTACCCATAGAAAAAACAGCGAAAAGCCGTTAAGAAAAACGGTGAGCAGCCGGCTGCCGAGGGTTCCGTCGAACAGAAAATTCCCGACAACATTCCACCAGGCCACCATGGGCGGATGGTCAAAATAACCCCAGTCGGGATAGAGCGACCATACCTTGTAATAAGCTTCATCGACACTGATGGGCGTGAATACAGCCTGAATGAGATTGACCGTTGTGAAAACAGCCATCAGCAGATACAGTCGGGTATTTAAATTCAATTCCTTCAATCTCAAACAAAGCTATAAAAAAACCATCACCAAAACTTCGACTACAAAAATCAATGACGAATATAGTTTAAAATGTGGTTCTGAATCCTTACTTTTGCATACCAAATTTTTTATCAAAATGAATCTTCACGAATATCAGGGAAAAGAAATCTTAAGCAGATACGGCGTCAAAGTTCAGAGAGGAATTGTGGCCACTACAGCGGACGAAGCGGTAGAAGCTGCAAAAAAACTAACGGCCGAGACCGGAACCGGCTGGCATGTCATCAAAGCACAAGTGCATGCAGGCGGACGAGGAAAAGGAGGCGGTGTGAAACTCGCAAAAAACTTGGATGAAGTCAGGGAAAAAGCCACCGAAATTATCGGCATGCAACTGATTACTCCACAAACCGGAAAAGACGGAAAAACCGTTCATCAAGTAATGATTGCAGAGGATGTTTATTATCCGGGCGAATCAGAAACCTCCGAATTTTATGTATCGGTACTGATGAACCGAGCCAAAGGCAGAAATATGATTATGTATTCGACCGAAGGTGGGATGGACATTGAAGCCGTGGCGGAAGAAACCCCCGATAAAATATTCACCGAGGAAATCGACCCGGCTGTGGGATTGCTCGGATTTCAGGCGAGGAAAATCGCTTTCAATCTTGGTTTGAGCGGTACTGCCTTCAAGGATTTTGTGAAATTCATCAGCTCACTATACAAAGCATTCGAAGGAGTGGATGCCTCTTTGTTTGAAATCAATCCTGTACTGAAAACTTCAGACGAGCAGATTCTGGCAGTGGACGCCAAGGTAACAATCGACGACAATTCGCTGTTCCGTCAGAAAGAAATTGCCGAAATGAGAGACATCAGAGAAGAAGACCCTACCGAAGTAGAAGCCGGTGAAGCAGGATTGAATTTTGTGAAATTGGACGGAAATGTCGGATGCATGGTCAACGGCGCCGGTCTGGCAATGGCCACCATGGACATCATCAAACTTTCGGGGGGAAATCCAGCCAACTTTCTGGATGTGGGCGGAACCGCAGATGCTGAAAGGGTGGAGAAAGCCTTCAGAATCATTTTGAGAGACCCCAATGTGGAAGCCATTCTGGTCAATATCTTTGGAGGAATCGTCAGATGTGACCGCGTGGCACAAGGAATTTTGGACGCCTATAAAAACATGGGCGACGAAATCAAAGTCCCCATCATCGTCAGACTACAGGGAACCAATGCCGAAATCGCCAAGAAAATGATTGACGATTCAAGACTGAAAGTGCTGTCGGCCATTACGCTCGAAGAAGCAGCCGATCGAGTAAAGGAAGTTGTCGCCTAATAGCAGAAATAAAATTATCAGCATACAAAGAGGAATCCAAACGGGTTCCTTTTTTCTGTATGGATGTGTAATGATGTTTGAAATCTTTAATTTTGTCCGATGGCTGAAATCAGAAAAATAAAAAGAAGGGAGTTGGATTTGGAAAAATATGCTGAGGCACTGAAGGCTTCTAAAAATTACCGCATATATGCCGAACACTGGTACTTGGATGTGATGACCAACAAGAAATGGGAATGCTTGGTATATGGTGATTATGAGGTGATTATGCCAATTCCGCTCCAGTATAAATTCGGACTTAAGTTTGTGGTGCAACCTTTTTACTGTCAGCAATTGGGTGTGTTTTATAAAGAAACAATTTCAAAAGAATTGTTCGAAAAATTTGAAAACCGACTCCACAAATACAAGGTCAGAGCATACTGTTTTAACGAAGAAAACACAGAAAGTTTTCAGCCGAAAGGAGAAAAAAAAGTAAACCATATTTTGCATCTGAACAGACCCTACACATCGATTCACAAACATTTTTCTAAAGACAGGTTAAAAGACATCAGGAGGAATTCAAAATTGAATTTGGTTTTAAAAGAAGAATTTGATTTTGATTTGTTTTTTGAATTGAGGAAAAAAGCTTATGAAGAATTAGAAAGCATGTTAGATGTAAATTTGACCAAAAAATTTATAAAATCACTTATCGAAAGCAAAAAATACAAAGCATTCACGCTCTACAATTCTACCCAAGAAGTGCTGTCGATGGTTCTTTTTGGTGCATCCAAATCAAGACTAATACAACTCTTCTCGGTTCGCAACAAGTCCATTGAACCAAAAGGAGCTTTTCCTTTTCTGCTGAATCAACTCATTGAAAAGTTCGCCAAAAGTGAATTCATTATAGATTTTGAGGGATCGATGATTCCTGGAATTGCAAGAAGGAACGAGAGTTTTGGAGCTGAAAAAAGATTTTATACGAAGTTTTCTAATTTTAAAATATTCAAATAATACAGTTAGGTTCATAGAAAGAACGAATCATTTCTATAATTATATAATTCCAAAGGAATGCATGCCGAACCAAATTATTTATCTCGGTTCAAATTCCAAAGAAAAAAGTTCAATTGCGACGGTTTGATTCGAGAAAATTAGAAAAAATGCGTTTGGATAATAGAAATCAAGCCTTTAGTAAATCAATCCATATTAAAAAAAGCTTTGAATTTCTCCGGGATTTTCCGATTGAATTCTTCAGGGTCAAATCGCCCGGCATAAGGTTCTTTTTCTTTGATTACCCGGCACGGATTACCGACTGCAATTGAGTTGGACGGAATGTCTTTGGTCACCACAGAACCCGCACCAATCACCACATTATCTCCGATTTGAACACCCGGTAAAACCACTGAATTGGCATAAATAAACACATTGTCACCGATTTGAATCGGTGGCGCACTATCGTGTTTCCAATGGTCATCATTGTTGTGATTGGACGAAATGATTTTACATCCCGGACTGATGCCCACATTGTTTCCCATGACGATGCCATTTCTTGCCTGAATATAAACACCAATGTTGTCTCCGGGGTCGCACATGATTCCTTTTTGAATTTTTTCGACTCCCCTAACCTTGGATGTGAAATGCACCGGCCAAGGTACACGGCCGTTGATCCTGAAAATTTTCTGAGGAATTACAAACTGAAAAAATATTTTATTGTATTTCGAATATCCGTATTTAGGTCTGTAATATTGGGGATAGGCCCAATTGACAATCCAACCGAAAAGGAAGTAATCCAGTTTTTCCTTGAAAGATATTTTATTGTTTTTTTGCATTCTTCTTCAAAACATTTAAAACCATTGAGAGCAACAACAAATAGCCCAAACCAGATAAAATAGAGAAAACCCAAATACAGTACAGAAAATCTCCTTTTAACACACCCAAATATAAAGCAATGAAATTTACTGCCAATAAATATATATTAAAAATCAGTGAGTAATGATTTTTGTTGATGACCACGACCACAGGAGCAATTGGATTCATCGCACTTCTTGCCAGAATCCAAAATGAAAGTGCCAACAGATAACTGCCAAGACTTCCCCATTCTTCATCCAAGAAAATACCGAGCAGATACACCCCCACAGTATTGATGAGAACCACAAAAACAAACATCAGTAACACATTCGGATAAATCACTTTTTGGGTCAGCTTCAGCAAAGCAGAACGGTCGTTATAATTGACATTCACCGCTTTCTGAAAATAAACCCTGGAAACCGAACCCGAGAGCAACATCAGCGGTACAGACAAGATTTTGAACGCCATCGCATAAATCCCCACCTCGGTACTCGTGAAATACATGATGACCAGTATCGGCATGATGCTGTTGGCGATGGCATTGATGGCATCTGATGGGTAGGTGTATTGCACAATCCGTTTGTGTTGTTTCACATTTTTTATGAAAAGTGCGGCATTCACCTTAGCGATTCTCCCTTTGGCTACCCTGGCATTGTAGATAAATGAGGCGGTCAGACCTATGAGCCAACCGTAAATCAAGCCGGTTTCTTTCCAGTCAAAAAAATAAAAAATCGCCTGAAAAACTACTGCAAATACTGATGAAATCACCAGAGAAAAAGAGATTTGTTTGAACAACCTATATTTTGTAAACAAATTGTTCTGTGTCAGGTTCCACACACTCAACACACTCCCGAGGCCTACCAGCAGCAGAATGGAAAACGGCAGTCTGAAGGCTATCAAATTCATCCCCTGTAGCAAAATCATCACCGCAACCAAAACCGTGGTCAGTACAAAAGAGACAATGAGGATTCCACTAAAAAGATTACGGATTTCATTGCTGCCTCGTTGCATGATCATCACATTGTCGAGCCGCAGTCCGGTCAGCACGGGCAAAATGGCGATGTAACTCAAAAAAACATTGTAAATTCCGTAATTGTCAGGCCCATAGAAATTGGCCAAAAACAGACCTCCCAATGTAGCCACCGTTTTGGCAATGGTATTGCCCGCCAGCAGCGACATCACGCCCTTGAAATTTTTGGTGCTGAATGCTTTGGGGTCGATATTCAATCTTTTTAAAATCATAAATACTATACAAAACTAAACTATTCGACAGATATTTAATGGTTGGGCCAAAAATTAAGCAGCTTGTTTTTGTAATTCACTGTATTTTATCAAGTGATGTGTTTTCCAAAGGGTCGCAATTGGGTCAACTGTAAATCTGTCGTGGCTTCTGATAAATAATCCGTTTCAGATTCCTAACTTTGCAGCAAATCAAACTGCAGAAATGAGCAATCCTGAAAGCAAACCCAAAGTGGCCATTTCGGTGGGCGACATCAACGGCATCGGCTATGAAATCATTGTAAAAACATTAAGAAACAAAGATATCCTCGATTTTTTTACACCCATCATTTTCGGTTCCACCAAACATTTGAACCATTACAAAAATCTATTGAACGAAAACAATATGCAGTTTTTCGGAATCAACCATGCTTCTAATGCGGTGCCTAAAAAAATCAATGTCATCAATTTGTGGAAAGACCCTCCCACGATGGAATTCGGCGTTTCGTCCAAAACCGCTGGTCAATGTGCCTTTGATTCATTGAAAGCGGCTGCGGAAGCAGTGAAAAACGGAGATTGCGATGTTTTGGTTACCGCACCCATCAACAAACAAAACATACAATCAGAAGACTTCGATTTTCCGGGACACACAGAATACTTAGGGAAAGTCTGGGAAGGCGAGCCGTTGATGTTTCTGGTATCTGAAAAATTGAAAGTCAGTTTGGTGACGCAACACCTGCCGCTCAAGGATGTAGCAGCGGCCATCAGCATTGAAAAAATCACAGGAAAAATTCAACAAATCCATGATTCACTCATAAAGGACTACAGAGTCAGAAAACCCAAAATAGCCGTCTTGGGGCTGAACCCACATTCCGGTGACAATGGTTTGTTGGGCAAGGAAGAACAGGAAATCATCATACCCGCCATTGAGTCGATAAGAGAAAAAGGAATGCTGGTGTATGGGCCTTATGCAGCCGACAGTTTTTTTAATCCAGAAAACATCGAAGTTTTTGATGCGGTTTTGGGCATGTACCACGATCAGGTGTTGATTCCATTTAAGACTTTGTGTTTTGATGATGGCGTGAATTACACCGCAGCACTTCCATTTGTAAGGACTTCACCAGACCACGGTGTGGCTTATGACATTGCCGGAAAAAACATCGCAAATCCTACTTCGTTCACAGAAGCAATATATACTGCCATAGAGATTTTTAATACTCGTGCGGAATATGCCGAACTGACTTCGAATGTACTGAAAACCCATAAGTTATCTGCTGACAAGGACACCTAAAAACACTGGCCGTAGGATTAAAAAAGAAAATGTCAAAAATGCTGTTGTTTTTCGGACAGATGTGTTATCTTTGCCACCCATTTTGAGTTATGGAAAAGTTCAGAAATTATGATGTTTCCTTTTCAGGATTGGATTTGGGAAGCCATTCGTTCGAATTTGAGATAGCTCAGTCGTTCTTTGATTTGTTTGAATTTGAACAGGATTTTGACCATCCGGAATTGAGGATAAATCTGTTATTGTACAAAAGAAATAACTTTTTGGAAATTGACATCAGATTGTCGGGCAGCGTTGGTTTGGATTGCGATATAACCAATGAGCATTACACTCAAATCTTGGAGGCTCACAATGAATTCATCATCAAATTTGGTGAGGAATTCGATGATTCGGACGACGAAGTTTGGATCATTCCTTTTGGCGAACACTCGTTCAATGTGGCACAACTGATTTATGAAATGTGTCTGCTTGCAGTTCCGTTCAAGAGAATTCACCCGGATGTAGTCAACGGTAAAAGTCGGTCAGAGATGATTGATTTGCTCGAAAAATATAGTCCGAATGAAGCAGAGGATTCAAACAATGAAGAAACAGACCCGAGGTGGGAGGCATTAAAAAAATTAAAAAGTAATAATAACTGAAAATAAATTTAAGTTATGGCACATCCAAAGAGAAGGCAATCGACTACGAGAAGAGACAAGCGTAGAACCCATTACAAGATTGAAGCTCCACAGATTGCGGTTGATAAAAACACCGGGGTTTCTCATCTTTATCACAGAGCCTACTGGCACGAAGGAAAAATGTACTACAGAGGCAAAGTGGTAATGGAAAAAGAAATTGAAGAAAACGAAGATTAATTTATTCATCTCGAATCAAATTTTAAAGGCTGTCCGCAATAATGAAGGCAGCTTTTCTTTTTTTTTATACCTTTGAAATTCTATTCCATTTAATACACATGCTATGGACATTAAAGAAATACAAAATTTAATCAAATTTGTTTCAAAAGCAGATGTTGCAGAAGTAAGTTTGAAGATGAAAGATTTTGAAATTAGAATCAAGAACATTGGCGGACAGACAATCAGTTATGCTCCCCAACCCATGGTTGCTCAACAGCTTGCACCCGCCGTACAGCCGGTGGCCCAGACAGCAGCACAACCACAACAACCTTCACAGACACCGGTCACAAACGAAGCAGAAGACAACTCCAAGTACATCACCGTGAAATCACCGATGATCGGCACTTTCTATCGCTCTTCAGGTCCTGACAAACCTCCTTTTGTTTCTGTTGGAGACACCGTTTCGGCAGGTACAATACTTTGCATTGTGGAGGCAATGAAACTGTTCAACGAAATTGAATCCGAAGTATCTGGTAAAATTGTAAAAATTCTGGTGGATGATTCCACTCCGGTTGAGTATGATCAGCCGCTGTTTCTGATTGAACCTTAATTCTTCAAAGCGCAAAATATGTTTAAAAAGATATTAATTGCCAACAGGGGTGAAATAGCAATGCGCATCATCCGCACTGCCAAGGAAATGGGAATCAAAACTGTTGCAGTTTATTCTACTGCCGACCGCGACAGCCTGCATGTGAGATTTGCTGACGAAGCCGTTTGCATAGGACCGCCCTCCAGTGCGGAATCTTACCTGAAAATCTCAAACATCATCGCCGCTGCCGAAATCACCGATGCCGATGCCATTCATCCGGGCTATGGTTTTTTGTCCGAAAATTCTAAATTTTCAAAAACCTGTATGGACACCGGCATCAAATTCATCGGTGCACTCCACGACCAAATCGACCGCATGGGTAACAAAGCCAGTGCCAAAGCCACCATGATTGAAGCCGGCGTACCAGTGGTACCGGGTTCTGATGGGATTCTGAAAGATTTGGATGACGCCAAAAAAGTCGCCAAGAAAATCGGATATCCGGTGATGATCAAAGCCACTGCGGGAGGAGGAGGAAAAGGGATGAGAGAAATTTTCAATGAAAAAGACCTCGACAAACATTTTGAATCGGCAGTGACCGAAGCTACAGCTGCTTTCGGAAATGGCGGCATGTACATGGAAAAGTTGATTCTGGATCCAAGACACATTGAAATCCAAATCGCAGGAGATTCAAGAGGGAAAGCCTGTCATCTATCAGAAAGAGACTGCTCCATTCAGAGAAGACACCAAAAACTGACCGAAGAAACCCCTTCGCCCTTCATGACAGCTGAGCTGAGAGAAAAAATGGGTGCAGCCGCAGTTAGGGCTGCTGAATACATCGGCTACGAAGGCGTGGGTACCGTTGAGTTTCTTGTGGACAAGGACAGCAATTTCTATTTCATGGAAATGAATACCCGTATACAGGTTGAGCATCCGATTACCGAACAAGTGATTGATTACGACTTGGTAAAAGAACAAATTCTGATTGCCGCAGGTCAACGCATTTCGGGAAAAAATTATCTGCCAAAACTTCATTCCATTGAATGTAGGATCAATGCAGAAGACCCGTACAATAATTTCAGGCCTTCGCCCGGAACGATTACAAATATCAATATTCCCGGAGGTCATGGTGTGAGAGTGGATACCCATGTATATGCAGGCTATCAGATTCCTCCCTATTATGACTCAATGATTGCAAAACTGATTGTAACGGCCCAAACAAGAGAAGAATCATTGGCAAAAATGAGAAGAGCCTTAGAGGAATTCTATGTGGAAGGAATCAAAACCACGGTTCCTTTCCACAGACAATTGATGGACAATCAGGATTACATTGACGGAAATTACACCACCGCCTTTATGGAAACTTTTGAAATGGATCCTGAGTACCAAACCATTTGACAGACAAGCTGTTGATTACAATAAATAAATAAAGCCGGGCTCAAGACTCCGGCTTTTTTGTGGGCTGTATACACTAAAAAAAAGGCGGAAAACCAGTGTTCCGCACTCTCCTCTACACTTTGAGTTAACTCAAAGAAGCAACCAACCTAAACCGAATCTTTAGTCCACATTATCATGAAGAAAATTGTTAGGACGGATTTTCGTTTCTTTATTGTTGTTCTCGCTTATTACAAAATCTGATGGAGCATTGTCCTCTCTTTCATTCAGTTCCACACCCTGTCTTTTATAGGCAGGCACGCTTTCCATTTCATCTATGGATTTGTTGTTGAGCGAATTTTTGAATTTGTAATTGAACTGTTTCAGTCTTGCCCTTCTTTCTTCAATGGCATGTGAGAGCGATTCAGAGAGCGGTGCGTCAAAAGGGTCGCCCGCTTCATTTTCGGTTTCTGTCTCTTCATTGAAGCCGACTTTTACTTCCTTTCTTAGTTCTACTTTCAGATTCGCATCTTCGGCTTTCCCGTCTTCTTCTCCCCATTCTGACTGCGTTTCCTCAATTTCTTTATCTTCTATAATGTCGCCGTCCAGTGTAAACATGATGGTCTGTGGAAATTCGTCTTTTGCTTCGATTTCTTCTTCCAATGTTTCTTCCAACTGCACTCCATCCTCAAAATTCAGTTCATTCTCAAAAGGAGCTTCTTCTCTGACATTCATCACAGGTTCTACTGCTGGGTCTGTCAAGGCGATGGGTTCGTCTTCGAAATCATCTTCCAATTGAAATTTGATTTGTTGTTCGTTATCCTTCTTCGTTTCTTCGTTGGGTTGTTCTGGCATTTTTTTTACTCTGACCGGAAAAGGAGTTTCAGTCGAAAGCGACTGAGTTAGCGGTTGTTCTTCCTCGAGCGTATGCACTATTTTCTCATCTTCCTTGCCGGTGTATGCTTGTCCGTCGGTGGGGAAGCCGGTGGCGACGATGGTCACTGCAATTTTATCTTCGAGTGTTTGGTCTTCGCCTACACCCATGATGATATTGGCATTGTGCCCGGCTTCGGTTTGTATGTGCTCGTTGATGATTCCGATTTCGTCCATTGTAATTTCATCATTGCCCGAAACGATGAGCAAGAGTACATTGGTCGCACCTGAAATCTTGTTGTTGTTGAGCAATGGGGAATCCAATGCTGATTTCACTGCTTCTTTGGCTTTGTCTTCTCCGCTGGCTTTTCCTGTTCCCATAATGGCTGTGCCTGAGTCTGCCAATACCGTTCGTGCATCTTTGAGATCAATGTTGGTGGAATAGTGTTTTGAAATCACTTCCGCAATTCCTTTTGCACCTGTAGTCAGCACTTCATCAGCTTTTGCAAAACTCGCTTTGTAGCCAAGGTTTCCGTATAGTTCTCTCAGTTTGTTGTTGTTGATAACAATCAGCGAGTCCACATTTTCCTGCAATTTTCTGATGCCTTGTTCGGCCTGTTCGAGACGCATTTTCCCTTCAAAACTGAATGGAGCTGTAACGATACCCACTGTGAGGATGCCCAAGTCTTTGGCCACTCCGGCTATGATTGGCGCAGCACCTGTACCGGTTCCGCCACCCATACCCGCAGTGATAAAAGCCATTTTGGTATGAACATCCAATACTTTTTTGATTTCGTCTATGCTCTCGAGTGCGGCTTGTTCGCCCACATCAGGATTGGCTCCCGCACCCAGTCCTTCGGTTATGGTTTGTCCCAGCTGAATTTTATTGGGTACCGGGCTGGTGTTCAATGCCTGAGCATCTGTGTTGCAAACCACAAAGTCAACACCTTCAATGCCCTGTTGGTACATATAATTCACCGCATTGCTGCCGCCGCCGCCAACACCGATTACTTTGATCGATGAAGAATAGTGTTTGGGGAGGTCGAACGAAAAATCTTCGGTTTTCATATTCACTTATTTTATATTCATTTTATTCTGATTCATTGATCATCTGTATAAATCTATCCGCCCATTTTGACCAAATGGTAGAAGCCTTTGATTTTCCAGTGGTCCTGTTTCCGGTTGGTTTCTTTGATTTGGAAGAGGATGATTCCTTATCAACGGTGGCGAACATTTCGGGTTCATCTGTTACAAGCTCATCTTCCGGCACAAAATCTTCTTCTGCATCTTCCATGTTTTCCAGTCCTTTCATCAACAATCCGATGACGGTGGCATATTCGGGACCGGAAATTTTATTTTCTTCCACCAATGCGCCCACAAGATGTTCATCTGAATAACCGATTCTCACATCCATTCCGGTGATGTATTCGGTCAGTTGACGAATGTGCTTGAGTTTTGAACCACCGCCTGTCATTACGATGCCAGCAATCAGTCTTCTTTTCTGGTCTTCACAACCGTAATGCTTGAGTTCTTGAAAACATTGTTCAAGGATTTCCTGTACTCTTGCGTGGATGATTTGCGAAAGTCTTTTCATTGAGATTTCTTTCGGCTCTCTACCTCTCAGTCCGGGGATTGAAATGATTTCATTCTCTTTGTTTTCGCCCGGCCATGCTGAGCCGTATTTTTCTTTCATCAGCTCGGCTTGTCTTTCTATGATGGAGCAGCCGACTTTGATGTCTTCTGTGATTACATTTCCGCCGTATGGGATCACAGAAGTGTGTCGGATCATGTTGTCTTTGAATACAGCAATATCGGTTGTCCCACCGCCGATGTCAACCAAAGCGACGCCGGCTTCTTTTTCCTCACAGCTCAGTGTTGCATCGGCTGAGGCAAGCGGTTCGAGGGTAATATCTTTTAGATTAAGTCCCGCATTTTTAATACAGCGGGCAATGTTTTTTATGGATGCCACTTGGCCGACCACCACATGGAAATTGGCTTCCAACCGGCTGCCGTACATGCCTATGGGTTCTGTTGTTTCTTGACTGTCCACCTTGTATTCTTGTGGGAGGACATGAATGATTTCTTCGCCGGGAAGCATCACGAGTTTGTGAACTTGACTGATGAGTTTTTTCAAATCGTTTTCGTCAATCACATCCTCAAAATTCGGTCGGGTGATGTAGTCGCTGTGTTGCAGTGAACGGATATGCTGACCAGCAATCCCTACTGTGACATCGGTGATTTTGTGTCCCGACATCTGTTCTGCTTGGCTGACAGCTTCTTTGATAGAATTCACCGTTTGAGTGATGTGTGTTACGACACCTCGTTTCACGCCTAAGCTTTTTGATTTCCCAAAACCGAGGACTTCGATTTTTCCGTGTTCATTTCGACGGCCGACCAGTGCGACAATCTTTGTTGTCCCTATGTCCAGCCCTACCGCGATTCCTTTAGTTTTCATCATTATTTCTTTTGGTTGCTACAATTTGGTTACTAAATTTCAGGTTCAATTTACTGTAATAATCCCATCCTACTTTGCCGAGGTATTGTTCATAAAACAGTTTTAATTTATCAAATTTTTCATTAAAATCATTCAGTTCACCAAATTCAATGATGTAATCACCTTTGTTAACAAACAAAATAAATGAATTTGGCTCCATCTTTTTAACTGCTATGATATGTTTTTTCAACAACTTATCAGCCGATACAGCCTCCGACAGCTCTTTGAGTCCGTAAAAGTCATCCTCATCTATGGGGCCTCCGGCCAGCAAAACTTTGGCTGAATAAAGATTTGACAATGGGATTTTGGTGAGTTCATCGGAGATATAATATTCCTCAACTCCTGTGTTGACACGCATTACGGGCACTTTCTGTTTCACCTGAATCTTCATCTCACCATTCACATCACTAAAAACTTCTGCCTCTTTGATGAATGGATTTTGATTCAAAAACTGTTCAATTTTAAGGATGTTAAGATTCCCCAAAGGTGTTTTGTTGACCTGAAGCTCTTTTCCATTCAGTACATTTCTGACTTGTTCATCGTTCACAAAACGATTGTTTGCACTGTGATCAATGCCAATATTAATTTTGTTCACCGGTTTACAAGCGTGTCTTTTGGCAGAAAAGGCTACCAAAAACGAAAAAATCAGTATGCCGAGCAACATTTTCAATAATTTCAGTTTAGTGTTCATTCAGCCAGTTTTTAATAGGTTTTACAAGTGTGTCAATATCTCCTGCGCCGGCAGTCACAAGTACATCGAATGATTTCGTTTTGATTTTATTCATCGCATCTTCCAGCGAACTGACTTCCTTGTCGTTCAAATCCACCTTTTCCAACAAGGTTGCGGAACTGACTCCTTCTATCGGTTTTTCTCGTGCCGGATATATTTCAATCAATAAGAGTTGGTCAAAAGCTGAAAGCGATGCTGCAATTTCATCCATAAAGTCACGGGTACGGGAATACAAATGTGGCTGAAAGACACCGAGTATCTTTTTGCCGGGAAACAATTCTCTCAGTGTATGTGTCAGCGCATTGAGTTCTGTTGGGTGATGCGCATAATCGTCAATGTATGTTTTATCTCCAAAATCCCAGCGGTTGAATCTTCTTTTGACACCTTTGAAATCTGCCAGTGCATGTTTTATTTTCTCCACCGGCACTTTCAGGTAAAGCGCTACTGCTATGGCAGCCATTGAATTTTCAACATTGTGTCTTCCGGGATGGTTCAGCACAAAATCAACATATTTCCCTTCGGGAGTTTGTACGCCAAAATGATAAGCACCCTCTTCAATTTTCACATCAATGGCATCATAATCTGCACCTGATTCTACACCGTAAGTGATGGCGTTTTCAATCGGTAATCCTTTTCTTACAAACAACTGCTCGCTGACCTTTTTGCTGAACTGAATAAAGGTTTGCAAAAAATCTTCTGCATCGTCATATATGTCCAGATGATCCGGGTCAATGGAAGTAATCACCCCGATTTTGGGCGAGAGCTTCAGAAAGGAGCGATCGTATTCATCTGCTTCCGCCACTGTGTACTGATTGCCACGAATCAGAAAATTGGTTTGATAATTTTCAACAATTCCACCCAAAAAAGCAGTGCTTTCGTAAGCTGCTTCGTGCAATATATGACCAATCAGCGAAGAAGTAGTGGTTTTCCCGTGACTACCCGCTACTGCTATTCCATAGGTTTGTCGGGTGATTTCTCCCAATACATCTGCTCGTTTGAGTAGGGTAAAATCCTTTTTTTGAAAATATTTTAATTCGGTATGTTCACAAGGAACTGCGGGCGTATAAATCACCAAAGAATTTTTTGGATTCAACTGCTGCGGAATAAAAGAAACATGGTCTTCATAATGCACTTTTATGCCTTCGGATTCCAACTGTCGGGTCAGCTCTGTTGCGGTTCTGTCATACCCCATTACTTCCTTGTCAAAATAGCTAAAGTAACGCGCTAGGGCACTCATGCCTATGCCGCCAATGCCGATAAAATAATAATATTTGTAATCCAGTACATTCATTTTATCTGACTCAAAATAATCTTCACAATTTCTTTCGTAGCATCGGGTTTTCCCAATTGACTAATATTTTCTGACAATTCTCGGCGCATAGTATCATTTCCCACCAAATCCAATGCAGTGTTCACCAAACGGTCGGCAGCCTGATTGTCGCTTATCATGATTGCCGCATTTTTATCGGCCAATGATTTTGCGTTCTTTGTTTGGTGGTCTTCGGCGGCGTACGGAAAAGGAATCAAAATGACCGGCTTTCCCACCAGACAGAGTTCCGAAATGGCCATTGCGCCTGCACGGGAAACAATTACATCGGCAGACGCAAAGGCGGTTTTCATTTCATAAATGAATTCGGTCAGATGAATTCCAGACAAATCATTTTTTAATTCTCTTTTGAGGTATTCGAAATCCTGTTTCCCGGTTTGCCAGAGCAGTTGCACATCATTTTGCAGCAATTTTTCAACTCCTGCCTTCCATGCATTGTTGAGCGTTCGCGAACCCTGACTGCCACCGATTGAAAGGATTACTTTCTTGTCGGGATTCAATCCAAACGATTCTATTGCAGTTGCTCTGTCCGGAAGATTTGTAAAGATTTCTGACCGAATCGGGTTTCCTGTATAATGGGTCTTATCAGCCGGAAACTGACTGATTCCTTCGTAGGCTACACAAATTGCAGCTGCTTTGTTTTTGAGTAATTTATTGGTGATTCCGGGGAATGAATTCTGCTCCTGAATCACTACCGGTATGCCTTTTCGGGCAGCCTTCCACAGCAAGGGTCCGCTCGCATAACCGCCTGTTCCTAAGGCTAAATCAGGTTTGAAGTCGTTTAGGATTTTATTTGACAACCGGAGACTTCTGATGAGTTTGAATGGCAAGTTAAAATTCGAAAATAAATTTCCGCGATCAAAACCAGAAACAGGCAGACCTTTGATTGGGTATCCTGCTTTGGGAACTTTCTCCATTTCCATTTTGCCAAGTGCACCTACAAACAATATTTGGGTTTCGGGTAACTTGGTTTTCAATTCGTCAGCAATGGCTATTGCCGGATAAATGTGACCCCCAGTGCCTCCACCACTGATAATAATTTTATGCGATATCCTGGATGACTTCATCTGTATTTTTTCTTTCTTCTAATTTAATTTCCTCCGGCGTCATAATCGCACGACTCACACTCAACACAATTCCAAAGGCTATGCAGGTCACCCACATGGATGTACCGCCGTAACTGATCATCGGGAGTGGCTGACCTGTCACCGGAAAAAGGTTCACAGCAACGCCCATATTAATGAAGGCCTGGAAAATGACAGGAAGGCCGACCGCACAGACGACCAGAGTCCCAAAAATGGTATGGATTTTTGTAGCGATAATCGTTATCCTGTACAGTATCAATAAATAAACAAATATCAATGCACCCGCACCAAAAATCCCATATTCTTCAACGATAATCGCAAAAATAAAATCGGAAGATGATTGTGGCAAGGTCTGTTTAAAAACGCTTTTGCCCGGGCCAACCCCATTGACGCCTCCACGGTTGATGGCCGCCTTTGCATGATGCACCTGGTAGGATTCTATACCCTTGTCATTGGTAAAATTTTCTATCCTCGATTGCCAGGTGTGCACCCTTGAACTCGGCAGCAATTCGGGTTGCTTCAAGGCAACATAGATGAATGTACCTGCTCCCAGCACCCCTACGCCAACGATGACCAGCAAATACTTGATGGGGAAACCTCCAATAAACATCAGTACCAAACACATAGCAAAAAGTATGACTGCTGTGGAACCGTTCGCCGGAAGAATCAAGCCAACGATAACAAACATCGGCAAAAATAGCGGTAACAAGGTGGAAACAAAACTGATTTTTTTGTTTCTCGTAATGGTCAGGTATCGTGCAATGTATATGAGCAATGCCATTGAGGCAAAGGTAGATGTCTGTATGGTGATAGAAGTTCCGGGCAGCGTAATCCATCGTGAAGCGTTGGCACCGTCAATGGTTTTTCCCTGAAGCAAAGTGTAAGCCAGTAATCCCACTGAAATAATGACAGCAATCAACGCAAATCCACCGAAATACTTGTAATTTACTCGCTGAACCGCTACTATAATGAGCATGCCCACAATCAGGAAAATCGCATGTTTTCCCATGTGTGACACGACCGAACCCTTTCCCACTGTATAAACCAGATTGGAGCTCGCTGAATAGACGGGAAGAAAGGAAAATACAGCCAGCAGACCTATGAATGCCCACAGGTATTTGTCTCCTTTGATGTAATTCTTAAAAATATTCATTCTTCCCAGCAATTTTATAATTTTTTGACTTCTTCTTTATATTGTCTTCCCCTGTCCTCATAATTTTTGAACAAATCAAAACTTGCACAAGCAGGCGAAAGCAACACGGCATCTCCTTTTTCGCTGAAGAAATATGCTGCCCTGACTGCCTCTTCCATCGATTTGGTTTCCACTATATTTTCAATTATTCCGCTGAATGCTTTCAGAATGGGTGTATTGTCCACGCCCAAGCAAACAATCGCTTTCACTTTTTTCTGAACCAGTTCAAACAATTCCGTATAGTCGTTTCCTTTGTCAGTACCACCCACAATCCATACGACGGGTTCTTTCATGCTTTCGAGTGCATAATAAGCTGCATTGACATTGGTTGCTTTTGAGTCATTGAAGAAAGCGACTCCTCCCACTTTGAGCACAAATTCCAGTCGGTGTTCCACTGCGGTAAAATCAGACATGCTTCGTCTGATGACTTCCTTTCTTATTTTGAGAATGTTAGCAGTGGTGGCCGCAGCCATTGAATTGTATATGTTGTGTTTTCCCTGAAGCGAGAGCTCAGAGAGCGGAATTTCGAATTTTTCGGGATAATTAATCATCAATTTTTCATCATTTGCAAAGGCACCGTTGCCCTGATTTGTTTCCATAGAATAAGGTATTTTTTTTGCTTGTATATCGATTTCTTTAATTAATTCAGTGATATTTTCATCGTCAAAATCATAAACGAAATAGTCTTCATGCGACTGGTTTTCAGTAATTTTGAATTTGGTTTTGGCGTAAGTTTCGAGTTTATAATCGTATCGGTCGAGATGGTCTGGTGTAATGTTGAGCAGTATGGCGATATAAGGTTTGAAAGAAACGATGTCATCCAACTGAAAGCTGCTAATTTCCAACACATAACAATCATATCCACATTCAGCCACCAGATCCGAAAAACTTCTTCCGATGTTTCCACCAAGCCCGGCGTTCATACCGGCCACATTCAAAATGTAGTGAATCAGCGAGGCGGTGGTGGTTTTGCCGTTGCTTCCGGTTACCGCAATGATTTTGGAATCAGTAAAACGGGAGGCGAATTCAATTTCAGAAATCACCTGAATATGTTTTTCATTTAATTGACGAATCAAAGGGGCTTCCTTGGGAATACCGGGGCTTTTGACCACCAAATCAGCTTTAAATATGATATTTTCTGTGTGTTGACCTTCCTCGAACTCGATGTCATTGTCGATGAGTCTGACTCGGTATTTATCAGTCAACATTTCGCGGTCCGACAAAAACACGCTGTATCCCTGCCTTTTGCCCAGAATAGCAGCACCTACACCACTTTCTCCTCCGCCCAATACAATCAATCTTTGCTGCATCATCTCATTTTTAAAGTTATCACTGTAGCAACCGCCAGAATAAATCCAACGATCATCATTCTATTTACTATCTTGCTTTCATGAATACCAATTTTCTGATAATGATGGTGCAATGGTGACATCAAGAAAATTCTTTTCCCTTCACCGGTTTTTCGTTTGGTATATTTGAAATACGAAACCTGAAGCATCACCGAAAGACTCTCAGCCAAGAAAATTCCGCAAAGCACAGGAAGCATCAATTCCTTTCTCACAATGATTGCCACCACAGCAATCAGCCCACCGATGGTCAGACTACCGGTATCTCCCATGAACACTTGGGCAGGGTAGGTATTGTACCACAGAAAACCAATCAGTCCTCCGATAAATGCAGTGCAGAACACCACCACTTCTTCAGACCTCGGAATGAACAATATATTCAGATAATCGGCAAAAATAATGTTGCCCGACACAAATGCGAACAGTGAGAGTGCGGCCACAATAATCACTGACGAACCCGCTGCCAGACCGTCAATTCCGTCAGTGAGGTTCGCACCATTTGACACTGCGGTAATGATGAAGACCACCGCCAGCAGAAAAACAATCCATTCGTACTTGATTTTTCCTACATCGTCCATCCAAAACATCAAATCACCATAATTGAATTCATTGTTTTTCAGAAAAGGCACCGTGGTATCCAGGCTTTTTTCTTCTTCTCCAAATTTAACGGTATGTCCGCCGATTTGCTGTGTCTCGACGGTAGTCATCTGATGCTTCACGGTAACATCGGGGCTGAAGTAAATCATTAGACCCACAAAAATCCCGAGTCCGGCTTGTCCGAGGATTTTGAATCCTCCCCTCAATCCTTCTTTGTTATTTCTAAAGACTTTGATGTAATCATCGAGAAATCCGATGGCACCAAGCCAAATGGTTGAGACCAGCAGAATAATCACATAAATATTGTCAAGTTTGGCAAAAAGCAAAGTTGGGATGATGGTAGCAAGGATGATGATAATTCCGCCCATGGTGGGTGTACCGGTTTTTTCGTTCTGACCTTCCAATCCGAGGTCACGAACGGTTTCACCCAGTTGTTCGCGGTGCAGATAATTGATGATTTTCTTACCGAAGAAAAGAGCGATGAACAATGCGGTGAGTACCGCCAGCCCCGAACGAAAAGAAACATATTGGAACATACCCGTCCCAGGTATGTCAAAATGTTTGTTTAAATATTCAAAAAGATAGTATAGCATCTTATTTATTAAGTTGTTTTGCCAATTCCTTTACCGTCTCCATGTCATCAAAGTGGTGTTTCACTCCGTTGATTTCCTGATAGTTTTCATGTCCTTTTCCTGCTATGAGGATAATGTCTCCTTTCTTCGCCATTTTCAGTGCAGCTTTAATCGCCTCTCTTCTGTCGTTTATTTTTAATGTTTTTTTGTAATTGATTGGTTTCACACCTCTCTCCATGTCAGCCAGGATTTCTTCGGGGTCTTCGGTTCGAGGATTGTCTGATGTAAAAATTGCCAGGTCCGAGAATTCAGATGCAATGTCGGCCATTTTGGGCCTTTTGGTTTTGTCTCGGTCACCACCGCAACCCACCACCGTGAACAGTTTTTCGTTATGGTTCCTGATGGTCTGAATGGTTTCCAGAACATTTTTCAATGCATCAGGTGTGTGTGCATAATCGACGATTCCTACAATCCCGTTGGCTGAAAGGAATGACTGAAAGCGACCGTCCACTTTGCCCAGCGTACTCAGTCGTTTGAGAATTTCTTCTGTTTCAAAACCCAAAACTTTCCCTACAGAATAAACTGCGAGCAGGTTGTATGCATTAAAGCGACCAATCAATGTTGTCCAGACTTCTGTGCCGTCTATGTTAAGTAGCATCCCGTCAAAACGGTTTTCGAGAATTCTTGCTCTGAAATCCGCATCTGATTTCAAAGCATAGGAGTACCTTGTAGCCAAGGTATTCTGGAGCATTACCACTCCGTTCTTGTCATCAATATTGGTCAGTGCGCTTGAGGTTTTGGGCAGTTTGTCGAAGAAACTTTTCTTTGCGCTCAAATAATCCGCAAAAGTTCCGTGGTAATCGAGATGATCGTGAGTTAAGTTAGAAAACACGGCCACATTGAAATTTAATCCTGCAATTCTGTGTTGATGAATTCCAATGGAGCTGACCTCCATTACCGCATACTCACAGCCGAGCTCCACAGCTTCACTAAAAATTTTGTTTAGACTGATAATGTCGGGCGTAGTATGCTCGGTCTGGTATTCTCTTCCGTTGACCAGAATCCTGATGGTAGAAATCAACACTGCCGCATAACCCAGGGATTCAATCAGTTTGTAAGTAAGGGTGGCAGTGGTGGTTTTTCCGTTGGTTCCAGTAATGCCTATTAACTTCAGTTTTTCGGATGGATTGTCATAAAAATTAGCTGCAATGATGCCCATGGCTTCGGGTGAATTCTCAACCACGACATAAGTTACTTTTGGTTTGAGTTGTTCGGGTTTGTGTTCGCAAATTACGGCAACTGCACCTGCGCGGATAGACTCATCAATAAAGTCATGTCCGTCCACCTGGGTTCCTTTTTGTGCGATGTATAGCGAATTGTTTTTAATTTTTCTGGAATCAAATTCGATGGAAGCAATCGGAATATTTGTTCTTCCCACCACTTCAATCAACTTAACTTTATAAAGTAAATCCTTTAATTCCATAATTATCATTAACTATCAAGTGCCAAATAAATCGTTTCTCCTTTTCTGAACGACGAACCAGCAGGAATGGACTGAGCCTTCACCTTGCCTACACCTGTATAACGAACATCCAGTCCCATGTTTTCGAGCACAGGCACAACACTTTCACCGCTTTTGCCAATCAAATGGGGAATTCTGTTTATCTCCCCATCGTATTTTATATCCGTCACGGATTCAATTTCTTTTTTTACATTCACCAATTTTGGGCCTTCGGGGATTTTGATTGGTGTTCTGGAGTAAACCCAGTCTGCGATTTTCTTGAAAACCGGAGCTGTGACGGTTCCCCCATAAATTCCTTTGTTGTTGGCCGGTTTATGAACAACCACTATACATGTGTATTTGGGATCGTCTGCCGGAAAAAACCCGGCAAAGGATGCACGGTATCTGACGGGTTGGTCTTTCAGCCAGTATTCTACTCGTGCAGTACCTGTTTTACCGGCTATTTCATAATGCTCGGTAAAGATATTTTTCGCAGTTCCTTCTGAGACAGCTTTTCTGAGCATCTCGGTGAGTGCTGAAATATTTTCCTCGGAGGCCATTTTTTCGACCATTGTTTGGGGTTGAAATTCCACCACGGTTCCGTCGTATTTTTCGATTTTATCTATAAACAAAGGCTTCACCATTTTTCCTCCATTCGCAACGCCGTTATAGAAAGTCAGGATTTGCAGGGGAGTAATTTGGAAGCCATAGCCATAAGACATGACAGGCAGGGTGATATTGCTCCAGTCATCATCGCTGGGTTTATGAAAAATAGGGGCGGTTTCACCTTCAATGTCAATTCCCATTTTCTCGGTCAGGTTCCACTCGGCAAGCTGGTCAAAAAACTCTTGTGGGTTGCTTCCAAAGCCCGAGTTAATCAGTTTTGCAGTCCCTATGTTGGAAGATTTGACCAGTACATCTTCCACTGTGAGCGTACCGTTGCCATGGGTGTCAGAAATGACCCTGTTGTATATTCTGTATCTACCGTTTCCGGTTTCAACGGTGTCTTCCGGTTTGAATTTTTCGTTTTCGAGTCCACTGAGAATAGAAATTGCTTTGAAAGTCGAACCCGGTTCGGCGCGGTCAGCAATTACGAAATTATACACATCCGAATAAGTTCCGTCTTCATTTCTTTTCAGGTTTACAATCGCTCTGATTTTTCCGGTAGCTACTTCCATTACGGCCACACAGCCGTGTTCTGCTTCATATTGGGTCAACTGGTCTTGCAATGCGCTGTATGCTGCTATCTGCATACCAGCGTCAATGGTAGCATAAACATCTGAACCGTTCACTGGCTCTTGTTCCCAGGATTTGAATGGTCTCCATTGACCACGCCCCATGAATTGCTCCCATCGCTTGCCTTCCACACCCGATAAATCTTTTGAGTAAGCCCCTTCCAAACCAGATTTTCTGTCGCCGGTATCATATCCGATGGTTCTTCGTCCCACATCTTCCAACACCAGTTCTCTTCTGGATTCGGTTTCGTGTATAAACCCTCCTTTGTTCTGACCTTTGTTAAAAACTGGAAAAGATTTGATTCTCATATATTCTTGATAATCCAAGCCTTTGATGAGTGTCATATATCGGTTCCCTTTTTCTTTTTCTGCTCTTAGCTTCTCTTCAAAATAGGACGAAGGTTTGTCAAACATATTGGCCAGCGAATCAGAGAGTGCACCAACTTCTTCTTCAAATAAATTTTTGTCAATGACTGCCAAATCCACAAAAATATTGTGGACTGTAATTGTGGTCGCCAACAGGTCTCCACTTGAGGCATATAGATTTCCGCGTTTGGCGGGTTCTGACTTCAGTCTGAAATTATTTTCTGCAAATTCATCGAGTTCAGAGCCTTCTGCAATTTGAATTTTCGCCATGGAATACAAGACCCCAAAGGCAATCATCAAAATACCTACTGCAATCAGGTAAGCTCTGAGCAACATGTTTTTACGGTTCCTGATCATAGACTTCTTTTATTAAAACATAAGGTTGAATTTCAATGATTTTTAATCCGAGCATCTCTGACTGTTTTCTGATTTCGGGTTCCAGCTGCATTTTCATCAGTTCTCTGTGGGCATCTGTGTATTGTGATTTTAGATTGGCCACCTGCTCGTTGAGCCGATTGATTTCGACCACTTTCTTTTCGACCCAGTGAGAGCTCGAAATAGAGACAAATGCGAGAAAAATAAGATACAATCCAAATCTCCAATTCTTGGCCGAACCGTCTTCAACCAAGAATTTTCCTTTCAAAATGTCCTTCCAACTGATGTTGCTTTTTCTGTTCTTTGCCATCTTTAATTTTTTACAGCGATTCGCATCTTTGCACTTCTTGCTCTTGGGTTTTCCTCAATTTCACTTTCATCGGGCACAATCACTTTTGACTGCAAGGGTTTGAATGGGCTCGCCCAGTTTCCATATATATCTCTCTGCTGTTCTCCTTCGAACAAACCGGTTTTCATGTATCTTTTCACCAAACGATCTTCTAACGAATGATAGGAAATCACCACCAATTTTCCACCTGTTTCTATCAACTCAGCCGACTGAACGAGCATTTCCTTCAGTGCCGCGAGTTCATCGTTTACTTCGATTCTCAAAGATTGGAACAGTTGTGCGAGAAATTTGACTTCTTTGTTTTTGGGAATAAAATGAAAGATTCGTTTTAGATCTGCGGTGGTTTTTATCGGCGCAGATTTTCTTTCACTCGCAATGATTCGGGCGATTTTCCTTGAATTCCTCAATTCTCCATAATTGTAAAACACATTTGCGAGTTTTTCTTCGGTATAGGTGTTGAGGATTTGTTCTGCGGTCAATCGTGCTGATCGGTTCATACGCATGTCGAGGAGTTCGTTGTCAAACCGAATCGAGAAGCCCCTTTCGGGTGAATCGAACTGATGTGAAGAAACTCCCAGATCGGCGAGGATACCGTTGACTTTTCTGACACCGAGATACCTGAGATTGTTTTTTAGATACCTGAAATTCTGTTTCACCAATGTGAAACGATCATCCTCCAATTCGTTTACCCATGCATCTTGGTCCTGATCAAAAGCAATCAGTCTGCCCTGCTCTCCTAATCTTTTCAAAATTTCAACCGAGTGTCCGCCACCTCCATAAGTACAGTCCACATAAACCCCGTTGGGGTTCCCCATCAGCGCCTCTACACTTTTATTGAGCAATACCGGATTGTGATACACCTCATTCATCATTATTCATTCCACCCATGACTTTTTCGGTCAACACCACAAAATCATCCTCATTGATGTCCACCGACTGCTCATATCTGTTTTTGTCCCAGATTTCAAGCACATTCACAGAGGGGTGTAGCACCACCTCCTTGCTGATTCCGGCAAAAGCCACCAAATCTCTGGCGATTTGTATCCGTCCAGTCCCGTCAACTTCCACGGTCTTCAGTCCTGCAGTAAAACCCCTTATAAAAGTATTGTTTTCCTTTTTAAAACGATTCAATTTGTTAACCTCAGCCATCACAGACACCCATTCTTTCATGGGATATAATTCCAAGCAGGGTGCAAAAACAGAGCGTTTGAGCACAAATCCTTCACTCAGAATCTCTGCCCATTGCCTTTGCAAGCCTGCCGGTAATGGCAGTCTAAACTTGGCGTCCACCTTGCATTCGTATGTCCCTATGAGTGGTAACAAATAAAAATGTTTTGAACAAAAGTAAATAATTTTTTGCATTTTTTACCACTATCTTGCACTTTGTTAATAACTTTTAACATTCGGTATATTTCCAATGATTGAAAGTTTGGCTGTCTAAAAAAATTGAAGTTGGAAAACAAATTTTAGATTTTAACATAGAATGATTACTTTTGCTCCAAATTCAGGCCTGAATGTTATTCAACTTAAAAAAGACCAAAAAATATTCATACATAGAAGAAGGTGAAGGAGTTCCGATAGTTCTCCTACATGGTTTGATGGGCGAATTGAGTAATTTCGAATTACTTACACAATATTTCTCAAGAATCGGTTATAAGGTTTATGCACCCGAGTTGCCCATTTACAGTTTTCCGATATTGAATACCAATGTGACGAATTTCGCAAAATTCGTTTCTAGATTCATCAAAGATGTGGTGGGTGAGCCTGCCATTTTGGTAGGGAATTCGTTGGGTGGTCATTTGGGATTGATTACCACCATCAAAAACCCGGAGTTGGTCAGAGCGCTATGTTTAACGGGGAGTTCAGGGCTTTATGAAAAATCATTTGGCGAAAGTTTCCCCAAGCGGAGCAGTTATGAATATGTGTTGAAAAAGACACAGGAGGTTTTCTATGACCCCAATGTGGCGACCAAGGAAATTGTGGACGATGTTTTTGAGACAATCAATGACCGAAAAAAAGCCATCAAGACGCTTTATATTGCGAGAAGCGCCATCAAAACCAACCTCAAGGAAGAGTTGAATCTCATCAAAGCACCGGTTTGCTTGATTTGGGGGAAGCAAGACAATGTAACTCCTCCGGAAGTAGCAGAAGAATTCAAAGAAGAAATTTCGGATTCCACACTGTACTGGATAGACAAATGCGGTCATGCGCCAATGATGGAGCATCCCGAAAAGTTCAATGAATTGTTGGCCGGCTGGCTCAGGGAAAAAAACATAGTTCCGTCTTAATGGATTTAAGACCCGAGTTCATTAAAAGTGCTACAAAATGGCAGGACTGTCCTGAACCCACGCTGCCCGAATACGCATTTATCGGGCGTTCGAATGTGGGAAAATCCTCGCTGATTAATATGCTGGCCGAACGAAAAGGCTTGGCCAAAACATCGGGAACACCCGGAAAAACACAACTGCTCAATGTTTTCCTAATGCAGAAAAGTTGGTATCTGACAGATTTACCCGGGTACGGCTATGCAAGAGTTTCAAAGAAAAAAAGAAGTGAATTCGACAAAATGATTACTTCCTATCTGCTCAACCGCCCCAATCTGGTCAACACCTTCGTACTGGTTGACTGCAGAATCTCTCCTCAGAAAATTGACCTCGATTTTATGGCTTGGCTGGGAGAAAACCAGATTCCATTTTCGATTGTATACACCAAAATCGACAAAATCAGCAGTTCGGAACTTCAGAAAGCAATGCAGGTCTATAAAAAAGAAATGCTGAAAAGCTGGGAATTCATGCCACAGGTTTTTACGACTTCTTCTCAAAGCAAAATCGGAAGGATGGAATTACTCAATTATATAGGCTCAGTCAATGAACAATTGGCGGGTGAATTTAATAAATAATCATCCCAAAGTTCCGTTCGGTTTCACTCATAAAATGAAATGATGTTTGTTTTTATAAAAATACAAAAGGCAAGAAATTTCAAAAAACAGAGTGTCTTTCTATAGAATTTTATTATTTTTTTGTTAATTTTGTTAGAAGTGGTTCAAGTTTAATTTTAACCAGCTACCCAATAACTCAACACCTATTGGTGCCAGTCAGAACCTGGCAAAGCAGTCCAAACTTGCTCCCAATCAACACATTATTACCACCAACCTGAGACTGATTTAGATTTTGTACAGTTAAATTTTTAAAACAATATGTATGAGAAAAACTACTTTTTTCGTTTGGGTGTTTCTGTTGAAACTCACTCTAACCACTGCACAGGTGGGAATAGGGACAGAAACCCCTCAGGCCATGTTAGACATTAACGGCGACCTCAGGATTGGAACTGTGGAAACCGTTTCTGGAACAGTCGATTATGTTTTGGTATTAAATGGGCAACAAATTGTCAATCAGGTTGCTGTATCTGATGTGATGCCGAGCAATCAGGTTTCTTTTGTGAAAGGAACGGGTGGTGAAACCATTGTTTTGGGTGCAGATATTCTGACGGGTTGGAAAACCATCGCATTCAGTAATGAGGAATTTGACTATAACGGAGATTACGATACCTCCTCTTATCAATTCACTGCACCAAAAGACGGCATTTATCAAATTTATGCACAGTACAGAACTGCGTCATTGTTAAGTGCCGGCAATCTTGGTATTGGGATTTTCAAACAATCAGATGCAGAGGACCCGGTTTTAATTGCAGAGGAAAGCTACCTTCAGGTTGGGGTGAACTTAGGTTTGGTGACCATAGAGGTTTCTCCTCCTGTCCGAAAGACACAGACTCTTGTGATGTTGACTGCCGGTGACAAAATATTCTTTGGCAGCAGAACTCCTATTGCCAACCTCACCTTGCTGGGTGGTCCGGAAAGCTTCTTTACCATCCATCAAGTACGGTAGATCATAAAAACTAAGCCTTTTCATGAGGATGTCGCTAAAAACGCATCCTCATTTTTTACTATGCATCAAAACAAATAAAACATCCAAAACAGTATAATATCTTTGGTAGAATACGCTATTTTAAAACGAATGAAATCAGAAGGAAAATTTGAATTTATAGTTTTTAATGTGTGTGTTTAATTTATCGATTATTCTATTATAAAAATCTGATAGTGTTTATGCTGTTATGAATAGCTTAATTTTTTCTATTAATCAGTTCCTCCACCGCCATCCGATATGCATCCAGTCCCTTTCCCGAAATGATTTTCACACAGTTCTGAGCGGTCACCAGATTTTTCCTAAAATCCTCTCGCCCCATCACATCTGAAATGTGCACTTCCACCACTGGCGTACGGATGGCTTTCACTGCATCGGAAATCGCATAAGAATAGTGAGAATAGGCAGCCGGGTTCATTACAATGCCATGGTATGAAAAACCAATCTCGTGCAGTTTATCGATAATATCTCCTTCGTGGTTGGACTGAAAATAATGCAACACCACGCCAGGAAACTGTTTTTGGAGTTTCCTGAAATACTCCTCAAAAGATTCATCGCCGTATATGTCGGGTTCACGGATACCGAGTAAATTCAGATTAGGGCCGTTAATGATTTGAATTTGAATCACCTTAGTTCTGTCTGATTGTGTTTTTCAGTGATTAAAGGTACACAATAATTGAAAAACAACTCCATCCCAAAGAAATTTTTGAACAAAACTTCTGATTATCCCATCGGTTTGGCGACCTATCCCCTTTTTGGATTCACATAAAATAGTTAGATTTGCGAAGATAATTTACAGATTATGTCCGACTACAAATTGATATTGCCTTCTATGGGCGAAGGAGTGATGGAAGCAACCGTTATCAACTGGCTCAAAGCACCGGGCGATACCATTGAGGAAGATGAAGCCGTGGTTGAAATTGCCACTGACAAAGTCGATTCCGAAGTACCTTCGCCGGTGGCCGGAAAGTTAAAGGAAATTCTCGTCAGCGTGGACAGTGTTGCGCAAATCGGGGAAGCCATTGCCATTCTTGAAGTCGAAGGTGAAGTACAAAATACGACCGAGACCACAGAAACCAAAACCGAAACGCCGGCTGTAGAAATCGTCAGTGAACTCGAAAAGCCAATCAAAGAAAACAGTACTTCTAATGACAGTTATCCAGAAAGATTCTATTCACCACTTGTCAAATCGATTGCAAAAACAGAAGGCATCTCCGCCGAAGAACTCTCAAGGATGCAAGGTTCGGGAATCGCTGGCAGAGTAACCAAAGAAGACATTCTGAAATTTGTTGAAAACAAGAAATCAGCTAAACCCGCACCAACTTCCAAAACACTGACCAAATCCACAACATCCCAATCCATTGCAGCACCGGTTCCAGTGGTTGAAGGCGATGAAATCATCGAGATGGACAGAATGCGAAAAATCATCGCACAGAACATGGTGGACGCCAAAAGAATTGCACCACATGTCACTTCATTCATTGAAGCAGATGTGACCGGTATCGTCCAATGGCGCAACAAACACAAAGATGAATTCCTTAAAAAACACGGTCAGAAAATTACCTATATGCCGATTTTCATACAGGCCATCGCACAAGCCATCAAAGATTTCCCGATGATTAACATTTCGGTAAGCGGCGAACAAATCATCAAGAAGAAAAACATCAATATCGGCATGGCTGCAGCTTTGCCCAACGGCAATCTGATTGTCCCGGTGATTAAAAACGCAGACCAATACAGTCTTTTTGGACTCACCGCTCAAGTCAATGATTTGGCACACCGTGCAAGGGAAAACAAATTAAAACCACACGAAATTCAGGGAGGAACATACACCATTACCAATATCGGAAGCTTTGGAAACACCTTGGGTACTCCCATCATTCCACAGCCTCAGGTAGCCATCTTAGCGGTGGGTGCAATCATCAAAAAACCGGCAGTGATTGAAACTCCACTTGGCGATGTAATCGGTATCCGACACAAAATGTATCTGTCGCACGCATACGACCACAGGGTAGTGGACGGTGCGCTGGGCGGAATGTTTGTACAAAGAGTGGCACAGTATCTGGAAAATTTTGACCCAAACACTGCCGTCTGAGTATTCCCGAACAAAGCTGAATTTTGTGCATCATGTTCAATACCGGAGACAAAGTAAGGGTTCTTGACGATAACCAAAAAGGCATCGTGCTGAAAATACACAAAAACCAAATCACTGTCCTATGTGACAACGGTTTTGAATCAACCTATCATTCAAATGAACTGGTGGCAGATCAGGGGTTTGAAGTAGGTCAGATAACGCTAAAGCCCGAGCCGGTTCAGAGAAAAAACACAAAGAAAAAATCCAAAAACAACGAAAAGGAAATCGATTTACACATCGGGCAACTCGTTGATTCATATGCAAATATGAGCAACTACGAAATGTTGCAATTACAATTACAAAAAATAAAAGACGAAATGGAAATGGCAAGCGTTCAAAAAATAAAAAAACTGATTTTCATTCACGGACACGGCAAGGGCGTGCTTAAAGACGAAATGATGAAGCTCCTCAGAAAATACAAAGGAATTGCAATTTACGATGCCTCATTCAGAAAATACAACGGTGGCGCAACCTGCGTGGAGTTCAAACGATAAAGAGCCATACCGCCCGATTACTAACTTCTCCCGAATTCACAATATCATCACAAAAAGAAAATACCTACGAAGAATCAAATCCAAAAGCTTGTATATCCAAAAAAAATGAAACATTTTTACAGTCACTTCAGCTGTTCAATATGTCTTACCGCCATTTGTTTGCTTGTTTTCTGATTTTCCTAGCCGGGCACTGTCTGGGTCAACAGGCTGATAGCATAAGCCTCAAAATCAGGTTGGACACGCTATCCAACAAATTGTGGGTAGAACAAGAATTCAGACTGGTTAACCATTCTCCGCATGACCTCGACTACATCTACCTGAACGCTTGGGTGAATGCATACACCGGTCGGCTTACTGAACTCAATCGGGTGAAGCTCGAACAAAGAAATGGTGCGCTTCATTTCTCCGAAAAAGAAGACAGAGGTGCCGTTATAAATCCGGTTTTTATGAATCATAAGGATGAATCACTCAAATTTGGTTTTGAAGAAAGAGAATTTATCCGAATAGAACTCAATCAACCATGGAAGAAAGACGAATTACTGATTCTGAGCGCAATATATGATATCAAAATTCCTTTTGACCAAGTCACACACTACGGGAAAAGCAAAGAAGGCGATTATCTGCTCAAATATTTCTTTATGCACCCAGCCCCAACAGACCAAAACGGAAATTGGCAGCTGCAACATTACAAAGATTTCGAAGAACCGCTCACACGCCCTGCACACTACCAACTTTCAATAAATTTTCCAAAAAATTATAGGCTCTATACTGACCTGGAAGGTCAAGGCAGTCAGTGGCACGGCAGCAATATCGAATTTTTTAGACTGTATTTAACCCGAAATCTCAAAAAAACACACAGTTTCTTTGACCAAAGCTCGGGGCTGAAAACAGAATTTGGTTTTGAAATTAAACCCGATGACCTGGCCTCAATCGATTCGCTCATTCCTTCGCAACTCGCCTTTTTGCAAGAGCATCTGGGGCATTTGCCCACTAATAAATTGTTCGTCTCCAACAAAACCAAAAAGGAACAAAACTTCTTTGGAGTAGATGAAATAGACATCTGGATTGGTACACTCAAGCCCTTTACTCCTACAGAAAGAAATGCGCTCAAACTCTTTCAGATGCTGAGTTACGAATACATCGACCGGATGTTTCTCACCGACAAAATCAAAGACCACTGGCTCAAAAACGGTTTGCAATATTATCTGATGATGAAATACACAGACCGCTATTTTCCTAAGCTCAAATTGGTCGGCCATCTGGCAGACAATTTCAGACTGCTGGGCATGCGCCCTTTCAATTTCTTCGATGCGGCACAACTAAAAATGAACGACCGTTACAAAATGCTTTTTCTATACATGGCCATACAATCCTTTGATCAACCCATTAATACACCCTTTAACGAACTCAGCAAAATGAATCAAATGGTGGTCAGCGGCTTCAAAACCGGTTTCACTTTTTATTATATCGATAAGTTTCTGGGCGATGGTGAATTCTATAATATGATCAAAAATTTCAGCCTGAAATATCACGGCCAAAAAGTCGGACAGCAGGATTTTAAAAAATATCTCACCGAAAATTCACACAGTGACTTGTCTTGGTTTTTTGATGATTACATTGACCTGAAAGACAGAATCAATTTTAAACTCATTCGCTCCGAAGAAAAAAACGATGAACTGAAAGTCAAAATCAAAAACAAAACCGGATTTGAAGGTCCATTTCAGCTGACTGCGCTCAAAAATAGAAAGCAGTTAATTAGCCAATGGTTTCAGAATTCCAACAAAAAGTTTGAGGTCAGTATTCCGGCAGCGGACTACGATTTGCTCGCTCTGAATCCCGATTTTCTGTTTCCTGAAATTGCTGAGCGAGACAACTATATGCGTACCCGAGGGCTGTTCAGAAACATGAAAAAAGTTCAGTTCAGATTGTATCCGGATGTTGAGAATCCAAAATTTGCACAAATTTTCGTCAATCCTCAACTCAGATGGAACAATTACGACAAATTCCTTGTGGGTGCACGGTTTCAAAATCAATCCATCATCCGAAGACCTTTCAAATGGTCGGTTTCACCAAAATGGTCCACCGGACAGAAAGTGCTGACGGGTTCGTTATCGGTTCAAAATACCTTTTATCCACAAAGAAGCATTTTTCAGTTCATCAGAATCGGTGCGGTGGGTCAGTACGAACATTATGCAAAGGATTTGAGCTATTTAAAATGGTCGGTGTACGGCATTTCTGAGCTTAAAAAAAATTACCGGAGCAACCTCAGTCAGGGTTTTATTTTGAGTTATGACCGTCTGGACAAGGAAGTTGCGCCGGGCCTCAGCCGTACGGAAGAGGACAAGTACGGTCTGCTGAATCTGACTTATTATTATTCAAAACCTGATTACATCCACGAATTCCGTACTTCGGCTACTTTTCAGTCCACCGAAGTTTTCAACAAAATATTTGCAGAGGCACATTATCGCTGGCGATTTGCACCCCGTAAGCAGTTGGGCGTCCGTTTGTTTACCGGTGTTTTTCTGAACAACGAGTCAGCGACAGATTATTTTGATTTCGGACTGAGTCGGGTTTCGGATTATGCATTCAACCTGAATATGTTGGGTCGTTCAGAAAGCAGTGGCGTGCTCAGCCAACAGTATTTTTTGTCAGAAGCAGGTTTCAAATCACATTTTGAACGCGGAGTAAATGCTTGGGTGGTGGCGATGAATTTTGAAATTCCGGTTTGGAAAATGGTGGATATTTATGCAGATACAGCTGTATTTCAGAACAAAAATTCGGCCTCACATTTCATTTATGACACAGGAATCCGAATCAAAATCATTCCTGAATTTCTGGAATTGTATTTCCCGATTCAGTCCAGCAACGGATTTGAGCCTGGTTTGACCAAATATGGCCAACGAATTCGCTTTACTCTCGATTTGAATTTCAGTAGTCTAATCAATCATTTGAGGCGGGGCTGGTTTTAATTTTAAATGAATTTAATGCTGACGGTTTTTGGGATGAAATTTCAGCACAGTTTCCCTGAGCAATTTATCGTCCAAATGGGTATAAATCTCTGTCGTTGTAATGCTTTCATGACCGAGCATGAGTTGAATGGACCGTATGTCGGCACCGTTTCTGAGCAAATGGGTGGCAAAGGAATGTCTGAAGGTATGCGGACTTATGTTTTTGCGGATGCCCGCCTGCTCTGCCAGTTTTTTTATGATGATGAAAACCATCACCCTACTGAGTTTCTTCCCTCTGCGGTTCAGAAAAACAAAGTCCTCAAATTCCTTCTCGATTTTCGAATGCACCCTGACTTCATTCTTATAAAAATTAATAATTTTGATGGTATAATCAGAGATCGGAACCAGTCTTTGTTTGTTTCCCTTGCCGGTCACCCTGATGAAATTTTCTTTGAAAAACAAATCGGAGAGTTTCAATTCCGTAAGTTCAGACACCCTCAGACCACACCCGTATAGGGTTTCCAGGATGGCACGGTTTCTTTCTCCTTCTGGCTGGCTCAGATCAATGGCTTCAATCAGTTGGTTGATTTCGTCTTCTGACAAGGTGTCGGGCAGCCTCATATTCAATCGGGGCGCTTCTAACAATTCCACAGGGCTGTCCTCTCGCCGACCATCCCAACGGAGGAAATTAAAAAAACTTTTCAATGAGGAAATTAGTCTTGCTTGAGAACGAACAGAAAATCCTTTTTTTGAGTAGTCATATACAAAGGCTTCCACTTCTTCTCGGCTGAGTTCGAGGGGTGGGACAGATGAATAAGCCATCAGTTTTCTGAGGTCTGTGATGTATGATTTCAGTGTATTCTCCGAAAGATTTTTTTCTAACTTCAGATAAGACACATATTCCGACAAAGCCTCATTCCAGTCCATTATTCGGGTGCTTCACTCTCCAATTCGAGAACTTTATCAATCATACTGTCTTCGACCCACCAAGCTTTGTACATTGCATTGGCACCAAAAAGTTGCTCTGCGATTTCGGATTTGATGTAATTCTTCATCATTTCAGCTTCTCTTTCATTCACTCTTTCGCGATTCACACCCAACACACCGAGAAATTCCTCGAAGATTGGGTTGACATCATAATAATTCAAAAACAAGTGTTCGTTCCACCAAAAAGGATTGTAACGATTTTCCATGATTTTTTTGTAAAAGAAATTTAAATTGACTTCTGAGTAGAAGTTTTGAAAAATCCAGGATTTGAGTTCAGAAGTATCCACTGGCACAAAAACATCAGGTACAATTCCACCACCGCCATATACGATTTTGCCAGAAGGTGTTTTGAACGCAAGTGATTTATCTACTTTTATACTGTCCTGATAATAGAGTTCTCCGTTGTGAATCCTTCTAAATATCTCATCGCTGTATGCTTCTTTTCCTTCATCATAGGGTCTTTGAATCGAACGCCCCGAAGGGGTATAATAATGCGCCACGGTGAGTCTGACCCTTGTGCCGTCGCCCAGATTGATCTCTCGTTGCACCAATCCTTTGCCGTATGAGCGGCGACCAACAATCGTTGCCCGGCCATATTCTTGCAGTGCGCCCACCACAATTTCGCTGGCAGAAGCTGAGCCTTCGTCAATCAGTACATAAATCTTCTGGTCCTCCCAAATTCCTTTTGAAGTAGCGTAGATATACTTTCTTTTCTCATCCCGGTCCTGTGTATAAACAATAAGTTCTCCCTTTTTTAGGAATTCATCTGCGATTTGTTCTGCCACTCGCATGATTCCACCCGGATTTCCTCTCAGGTCGAGCACCAATGTTTTCATTCCCTTGTCTTTCAGCTTCTGAATGGCGAGATGCACTTCATCAGCCGAATTATCAGCAAATCTAATCAGTTTGATGTATCCCAAGTCCTCATTGATTTTGAAACTTGCATTCACACTTGGCAGCGGCATATTGCCTTTGACTGCTCCGACCTCGAGTGTTTGGCCATCTCGTAGCACAGTAAAAGGAACTTCCGATGAGGGCTCTTCTCTGAGCAACTGAATCAGTTTTTCTGAGTTATATCCTGCCGTACTCACCGAATCGACTTTCAATATACGGTCTCCCCTAAACAATTTTCCATCATTGGGGCTTTTGTTTGAAACACCTGTGATGGTAAGCGTATCATTGATTTTCCGCACAAAAATTCCATAACCTTTGAAGCTCCCTCTCATTTCGTTGTCCGACTGTTCGAGCATTTCACGGCTGAGATAAGAACTGTGTGGGTCAAGCTGACCAACAACCTGCTGAATGACATTGTCCACCAGACTGTCGGTATTCACATTCTCCATGTACTGGCTGTCAATCAGCGAAAAGAGCCGTCTGATTTTTTGTTCGTTGGCGCTGTATTTCAAACCGACCAAATTATCGTCTTCGTCGATGGCAATGTCGTATTTTCTGCCCAACATAAAACCAACGAGTAGCAGTATGAGCACAATGAGAAGTAGATTAATGATTTTGAAAAACAGCCGCATTTTTTCTATAATTGATCTTCACTGATATGGACAATTTCTACATTTGCATTTTTTAGAAAATCAAGACCCGTGCCGTCTTTGTATCCTTTTACATAAACCACACGGGTAATACCCGCCTGATGAATCAGCTTGCTGCATTCTCGACAGGGCGAAAGTGTAATGTAAAGCGTGGCTCCGCGACAACTTTGGGTAGAAGCAGCTACTTTGAGTATAGCATTCGCTTCTGCGTGAAGGACATACCACTTGGTGTCGCCGGCTTCGTCTTCACAAGGGTTTTCAAATCCACTCGGTGTCCCATTGAATCCGTCCGAAATAATCGTCCGATCTTTGACAATGAGCGCTCCCACTTTTTTCCGTAAGCAGTGAGAAAGTTGCCCCCATTCCCGAGCCATTCTTAGATAGGCTTTATCGTATTTTAATTGTTTTCTCTCCATGGACTGCAAGTTAAAAAAAGAAAATTAAGCTGAAATGAACTTTTTCAGGTTTTTAAAAGGATGATTCGAGTACAAATTCGGCGACCCTTTCCACCTGACTATCACCACGGGTATATACGATTTCGATTTGGCTTCCCGGTTTCTTCCTGAACATTTCAATGATTTCAACCAGCGAAATTAACTCTCTTTCGCTGTAACCGAAATTAATTTTTTCAATTTTGGCTGCAGTTTGTTCGTCGTTGTGTGGTTTGTAATGATAAAGTCCAATTTTTTTATTGTTCACATACCGGACTACATCTCCTTTCCGTAGGCCGGCTTTGTATGCTGGAGAGTTTTCTCTCACATAGAAAACCTCGAGATAAGGCAATTCAGGAAAAGGTTGATTGAGTTCAAGTCCGGCAAGGTTATAATAAAACTTCTCTCCCAGATGACGGTTTTTTTTTAGAAATAATTTTGAATTTCGGTAATCATATATCGTGGTGTACCTCCTGAGAATTTCTGCCCCCAGCGAGCCGCTTCTCTCCGTCCGTGTCACATAGGAAACCGAAAGGCTGTCAGGGAAGGAAACCGTGGGCTGTTCCAACTTGTCATTGCCGATATTCAGGCTTTGTATTCTGGATCTTTTGCCCAAAATTTCACCATTGAGACCAAACCCCAGATAGTCTTCTATGTAGGGTTCATCAGGGTAAATGTCTTCATTTTCAAACAGCCACAAAGGGTCGGAACCCGCTGAATCAATCAGTAGTCTGAGTGGAACCGTATTTTCGTTGATGACAGCATTTAGCTGTAGATAAGGTTTTTTGCCACTGATTTGCATATCAATATCGGTATAAGCAGAAGTATTGAATTTCTTGTAAAAGAAAGAATGTTGATAGAAGGTTATATTTTCTCTCACATAATCAATCCTGACCACCAGGTCCTTGAATAAATCATAACCAATGATTCCATACACTTGCATCCCGAATCTGCTGCCAAGATTCTCATTTTCGTAGAGCAAAATCACATCTGCAGAATCAATGTGGGCTTTACCAAAACCCAGTGTATTGTTTTTTGACAAATAAGCCTCGAGCTTTTCCCTGTCCCTTCCAAGTCCCCAAATGTTGATGGGTTCTCCTTTTTTGAGCTGCAGATATTTGAAAGCATCCAGATGGGTGATGATGGTATAGGGTGAGCCGGTGTCTAACAGGAAGTTGAGCGGCTGAGAACCGTTGACAGAAACCGGTAGTATCACAAAACCCGAAGCCTGTTCAAACTTAAGTCGAAATTTGTTCTTGTTTTTTTCAATGCTGAGATTTTGTGCTCCAATCGAAAAACCAAGCAACACATACATGACAGACAGCACAATGCGGTGGACAAACATTTGAGAAAATTAATCAAAAAAAATGAATCGGGCTTGTTAAATTTTGATGGATGTTTGGGCGCAAAAGCAAGTTGATGAGCAAATTTTAGAAAAGTTGAGAAGGCCAAGAACTATATCAGCCTTTGTTTGTCTTGATAGTTGAGAATCAGAAAAACTGCAATCAATGTAATGAATGCCAGCAGTGAGCTGCCTCCATAACTAAAGAACGGTAGCGGAATTCCCACTGTTGGAAACAAACCCATTACCATGGCGATATTAATAAAGAAATGTAACAGAAAAATCGTTGCAACCGAATAACCGAAAAACCTAGAAAATCGTTCGCGCTGCAATTCGGCCAAATAATAAATCCTCATGATAAACAATCCATAGAAAATCACGAGTAGCGAACTTCCGAGGAAACCCCATTCTTCTCCCACTGTACAGAAGATATAGTCTGTGGACTGCTCAGGTACGAATTTCCCTATTTTCACAGTTCCTTGCAGATAGCCCTTGCCCGTCAAATCTCCCGAACCAATGGCGGTTTTGGAATACAAAAGGTTATAACCCGAGGTGTCACGGTATTTTTTTTCGCCCTCAAACAGCACCATAATCCTCTCTTGCTGATGCTGGGGCAACTTGGCATAAATTGCAGAAGAAGAAAACGATACAATGCTCACCAGCACAAAGACTACAAAGGTCAGCAAACCGGTTTCCATCGAACGGTTTGAACCAAATTCAGGGCTGAAAATTTTGTATGGCGAGTCATTGTTGTCTTTCAAAATAAAGTAAGAGACAGACAGTGCTGAAATCAATGCAACCAGAATTCCGGCAGCCGAATAAAAATAAACATCAAACGAAAGCAATTCTTGGGGAACAAACTGTTTGGAATTTTTATCCTCCACCGAACCCCATTCGGGAAAAAAATACATGAAGCCAATCAGTAACAATAAATAAATAATCATTCCCCACTGCACGCCCATAGCAGTCCTCAGCAATTCCCGTTTGTAGGTAAAAGCTATCACCAACAATGCTGCAAAGACCGTAATCAGCCCGATGCCGGTCAGTAGGTAATATGCCGGATGTGTGATTGAAAACACGAACAAAGCACCACCAAGTACAGGAATGAAGATGAACCAAATCGAAAAGCCCTCACGATAGAGCGCAATAATGAATGCGCTGAAAATAATCACAGAACCCAAATCGGGCTGCATCAATATCAGCATCACCGGTAGCGCAATGATGGTAAAGGCAGTGATGACCGTTTTTCTGGAATTGATTTCTATGGAGGGTAAGCTGATGAAATTCGCCAAAAACAATCCGGTGGCTATCTTGGCCACCTCCACCGGCTGAAAACTAACCGGACCCAGGTTGTACCATGCCTTGGCTCCGTTGATTTCCTTTCCGAAAAATAAGACGCCAACCAATAGCAGCAATGATAGGACATACAGAAGGGGACTGTACAATTCAAAGAGATTGGGTGAACCGGAAGCGAAAGAAATCAGAACTAAGATCAAAACGATAGCTACACCCAAATAAATCAGTTGTCTGATTCCTTTTTCTGGATCAACACTGTAAACATTCATGATTCCGAAACCTATCAGCATCAGACACATGACAATCAATAGCCAGTCAATTCCTTTTTTGCTTCTACTCTGATTTAGCACTGTCCTTGATTTCGGGTTCAACATACCAGCCTTTTCGCTTCAAATAGGTAATCCACTGTTTTTCGTATTCCGAAGTCAGGTCACCTGTCATCATTCTTTTTTCAATTGCTGTTCTTTCAATGGTATCCGTGATGTATTTTTCGGCAATCAGACTCGCCATGGGTGCTGCCCATCTGGCTCCCCAGTACCCGTTTTCCACGATGACAGCCACCACGATTTGTGGGTCTTCCACCGGTGCCATCAATGAAAATACGGAATGGTCTTGTCCATGCGGATTCTCAGCGGTTCCGGTTTTACCTGCTTGGGTAAATGCTGTGGTTCGGTATTGTCTGGCAGTTCCGTTGATAAAGGCATCCCTCATTCCTTCTATGACCGGAAGAAAATATTTGGGCTGGATCATTGATTTTTTTAGTTCTGTAAAACGAGGATCATTGATTGGCTGGCCATCAATTTCTTTGACAATGTGCGGGGTATAGAAGCTGCCGTGATTGGCAATGATTGACATGAAATTGGCCATCTGCAGTGGAGTGAGTGAAATGTCTCCTTGTCCCATTCCATTAAAAATCATCTGGTAAGGTGTCCAGTTTCCTTCTCCGTACCGATTGTCATACATTTTAGCAGACGGAATCAGTCCCGAACTTCCGACTGCCAAGTCGTTGTTCAGATAAACACCAAGTCCCATGCTGTTCATAATAGCCCTCCATTCTTCCATTCCTTTGGCATAGTCTTCGGGATATTTGGCAATCATGTCGCGGTAGGCCTCAGAAAAATAATTGTTACAGGATTTGGCAATGGCGAGTTTCAAGTCAATGGGGCGATAATACTGTCCGCAATGGCAGGCAATCCTCAGTCGTCCGTATTGAAATCCGTGTCTGCACACATAAGTAGTGGAATCGGTGATGACTCCCATCTGTTGTGCGGCGAGGCCTGTCACTAACTTAAAAATTGAACCGGGCGGATAAGTCCCTTGTGTGGCACGGTCAAAATTGGCCATTGTAATCGTATCTCTCAGCAAGGCTGTTCTGTCTGTAGAATTCAGGAAACGGTTCGGATCGACCGTTGGTGCGGAGGCCATTGCGAGGATTTCGCCTGTTTTGGGGTCGATGGCTACGATGGCACCTCTTTTGTTTTGTAGCAGCTTTTCGGCATAATGTTGTAGTTCATAATCGATGGTCAATGTAATCGACTGTCCGGTTTTTGCGGGTTTGTCAAATTCACCGTCTTTGTATGAACCCACTGATTTCATCATCCGGTCGGCGATGTAATTCCTGACACCTTTGACTCCTCTCAGTACTTTTTCATAAGATTTTTCTACTCCTGCTATGCCCACCAAATCTCCCGGTTGGTAATAATCAGAATCGGATTTGATGTAGGCTTCGTTGGCTTCGTTGATGTAACCGAGAATATTTCCTGCAGAATGTACCAAGTATTGTCGTTCGGGTCTTTTAACAATTGAAATCGAAGGATAGAGGTACAGTTGTTCTTGAATTCTCGCATAATTTTCTCTTGAAACATTTTTTACCAATGGATAAGGCGAGAGTGCCCTGAAGAATTTTTCCTGTTTGATTTGCTCCATCCTTTCTTTGAATTCCACGACTTCAATGCCCGCCAGTTTGCAGAAGGAAACCGTATCAAAATCGGCGTTAATCATCGCTGGAACTACTTCAAGTTCGTATGAATAAGTATTGCTCACCAAAAGTTTTCCTTTGCGGTCAAGAATATCGCCACGGTTGGGAAAAAGCACCTCTTGTTTGACAGAAGTATTGATTGCATTGAGTTTGTATCTGTCTGTTGAAAGCTGAAGATAGTAGAGACGCCAGACAAACAACCCAATGATCATCAACACCACTGCATTGATTACATAAACTTTCTTCATCGCTCAGCTCTCTTTCTGAATAAAATCAGGTAGGAATATACAAAAATTAATGTGAACAAAGAACAGTAAATTGTTCTTAGCAGGACCTTATCAATGTTGACAAACGAAAAGCTTTCAATAAAAAACAAAAGGAAATGATGAATAAAAACCATTGGCAGGGTGTACATTATCCATTGCATTGCATTGAAATCACTGAACCTGAAATCTTCAATTTCGAAAAATTTAAGACCTGAGACCATTCTAATTAATGGTTTTCTGATCAGTGCAATGGTAATACAGCTGAATGTATGTATTCCACCTGTGTTTTCAAAAACATCCACTCCCCAGCCCAGCAAGAAACAGAGTGTGAGGAACAGAAATCTGTTTCTTCCTGTTGGATAGAGCAATATAAATAGAATGTAAACATAGGGTACGGCTATCTGTTTGAAAGATAATTTATCAAACAGAAAAATCTGGATGAACACCAGAAAACCAATCAAAATGAGATTATAAATGAACCTAAGGTTGAGCATTCACACTGTCTTTTTCAACTTCCATAATTTCTTTTCGCTGAAGATTAAATACTACTTGAGCATAACGGAGTCTCGCAAAATCTTCTTTGAGTTTCACCTGGATATCCAGTTCACCGGTGATGTCATTGATTTTGGAACCTGCTACTGTTCCTACCATTATCCCTCCCGGTATCACCCCCGATTTTCCATCGGTTTCAATCGTATCTCCCTTGCTGACTTCAATGTACTTGGGAATTTCCATCAGTTGGGCATAACGAGGATCTTTGCCGTCCCAGACCAGAGTACCAAAATGCTTGTCGCCTCTGATTTGAACAGTTACACGGGCATCCTTGTTCAGACTGGACATCAGCCTTGAGTAATTTTCTGAGGTTTTGAGTACATATCCCACCACTCCGTTGGCCGAGATTACACCCATTCCTTTTTTGATTCCCTGTCGGCTGCCTTTGTTGATGGTGATGTAGTTGTGTTCCTTCATCACCGAATTGTTAATGACTTCCACTGGCAGAAAGCTGTATGTCTGATAGAATTCAAGATTACTGACAGCCCCCCTCAATGTGTCTGATTCTGCCCTTTCGGACTTTAGCTTCTCCAATTCCTTTCTCAGTTGCGCATTGGCATTTTGAAGTTCACGGTTGTTTTCTTTCAGATTGGTGTAATGGGTGAGGTAAGCAATTTTTTGGTCCACAAAACCGCTGATTTGGGTACTTGTCTTGTCCAATAATGCTTTGTGATACACCTTGTTCCTAAAAATAAACAAAAAGGCGGTCAGCGAAAGCAAAATATAAAACAAAAACAATCCATTCCTGATGATGGGTTTGAGGATGAATTGCATAATCAATTATTTCATTAAGAAAGTAAACTTCTCAAGATTCTTCAGTGCAATACCGGTTCCTCTCACCACGGCTCTCAGCGGGTCGTCAGCGATGAATACCGGCAGTCCGGTTTTTTTGGACAATCTTTTGTCCAATCCGCGAAGCATGGAACCTCCGCCGGCCAGATAAATTCCTGTATTATAAATATCGGCGGCCAGTTCTGGCGGTGTCTGTGAGAGGGTTTCCATCACTGCATCTTCTATTCTGAGAATTGATTTATCGAGTGCTCGGGCTATTTCTTTATAATTGACAGTGATTTCCTTGGGTTTACCTGTAATGAGGTCTCTCCCCTGCACCGCCATGTCTTCGGGTTCGTTTTCAAGTTCTTCAATGGCGGCACCCACCTGAATTTTCACATTCTCAGCTGTCCGTTCACCAATGTACAAATTGTGGTGGCTTCTCAGATAATATGCGATGTCGTTGGTAAATACATCTCCAGCGATTTTCACCGATTTATCACAAACGATACCACCAAGCGCAATGACTGCGATTTCTGAAGTTCCACCCCCTATGTCAATAATCATGTTTCCTTTGGGCAGTTGCACATCGATGCCTACACCAACTGCAGCAGCCATGGGTTCATATATCAGTCGGACATCTTTTGCGTTAACATGGGCGGCAGAGTCCTTCACCGCCCGCTTTTCTACCTCAGTAATCCCCGAAGGAATACAAATTACAATTCTGAGTGAGGGTGAAAAAAATTTGCCTTTGATGCCGGGAATCTGTTTGATGAATTCACGAATCATGTACTCAGAAGCTTCAAAATCTGCAATCACACCGTCTTTGAGGGGTCTGATTGTTTTGATATCGTCATGGGTTTTGCCCTGCATATGCTTGGCCTTTTCGCCTACAGCAATGACTTTATTGGTGCGCCTATCTATGGCCACAATCGACGGACTGTCGATGACTACTTTGTTGTTGTGGATAATCAATGTGTTGGCTGTTCCCAAATCTATTGCCACATCTTGGGTGAAAAAATTAAATAACTTCATCTAAATCAATTCCTTTATGCCTGTTCATGCTAAGTGTGTACAAAAATATGAATTTTATAACGAGTATTAAAAGCATAAAATCGCTTTTTCAAAAAAATTAATTTTTTTTGTGAGTCATTGGACGAAATCAAATGCATAAAACGCTTATCTTGCTGATTCAGTGAGCACAAGAAAGACAATCAATTCTGTCAAAGAATTCTTTTGATGACTCTCAGTTTGTGTGAATACAATTGTGCATCTGTGTTGAAAATTCCGGTGGAATCAATCGGGTCAATTCTGACTCTGCCGTGGGCATGGATGATTTTATTGTCATTAAGAAGGATGCCCACATGAATGATTTTTCCTTCGGCATTGTCGAAGAAAGCCAAATCACCGGCTTCGGCCTCTTCAACAAAACTCAGTGTTTCACCAAGTTCAGCTTGCTGAAAAGCGTCTCTGGGGATTTGTTTGCCTGCGTACTTATAAACCTGTTGGGTCAATCCTGAACAATCAATACCAAAATTTGATTTTCCACCCCACAGATAAGGTGTATTCAAATACAATTGTGCCAAGCGAGTCAATTCAGATTTGGTCAAATCATTTTCTTCTATTTCACCATGATATAAAAATTTCTTGTCACCCAGAAAGATTTTATCGTCCTTGATATTTGGCAGTGATGCCCCCATCGGCAATACCATCGGCTGATTGCCGTCAAGGGCAAGATTAAAAATATCTGAAGTGTAGGGTCCGTTACCGATTTGCTGATAAGCTTCTTCGTTCAACTCGATGAACTGTTTTTTGTCCGCCCAGCCTTCGTAGCTGTCAAAATCGGCCTTGATTCTGATCCAGTTGTTCTTTGTCTCGGTTATCAGTACTTTCTCGCCAAACAATATCTGGGTAACCATTTCAGACCGGTCTGAATCTTCAGCTCTGACTGCTGCTGCACCAAGCTGACAAACTGCGTATTCCATTAATTCGTTCAATTAATATTTTATACGCTTCAAAAGTACACAAAATTATTTCATCAAAAATCATTTGTCGGACAAATACGGGAGTTTTCCGAAATGCCGATAATGAATTCAGCGTTTCCTGACCAAACTAATGCCGTCTCTGATGGGCAATATCAGCATTTCTACTCTTTCATCCATTGCCAAATTTTGGTTGAATCGCTTCAAAATTTCAGTATCCTTGTCGCCAGAAGCAGTTTCAGCCAGCACTTTCCCATACCACAAAACATTGTCAGCCAGTAGGATTGCGCCTGGTTTTGCGACATTCACTATCTTTTCATAATAGTTGATATAATTGCTTTTGTCGGCATCAATAAAAAACAAATCAAAGTCATGCAAATCAAGTTCATCCATTACTTCAATCGCATTCCCGATTTTGATTTCTATTTGATTTGAATATTCCGAAGCTTCAAAATATTTTTTGACCAGATATAGCAATTCTTCATTCCTGTCAATGCTCACAATTTTTCCGTCTTTCTGAAGCCCCTCAGCCAAACAAAGTGTTGAATAACCCGTGAACATACCGATTTCAAGAATATTTTTGGGTTGGACAATTTTTGAAATCAGGCTGAGCAAGCGACCTTGGTAACCACCAGAAAGCATTTGTGGTTGGGTGGTTTTCTGAAATGTTTCTCTTTCTAAGCTTTTCAACAAATCAGCTTCGCGGGTATAATGATTGTCAAGGTAACTCTCCAATTGTTTTGAAAAAAAACTCATTTTTTTGATTTTATATTATTGATGATATAATCGTTCACATTGAATTAACAAAGAACAAAAAAATAAATGGAATCTGGCATTGCAAAAAAAGTTCATCTTAAAATATTTGTATCCAAATCGGATTGAGTTCGGCTTACAGGATTTTTCCAATGTTTTGAACTTCGGAAAATTATGCATCCCATATATTTCCCCAAATATACGGCTTTCGCAAAATTATTTTGTAATTTTATCGGCTATCAAAACAAAAACCAAATGATTAATAAAACTGTAGATAATGTTCAGGTTGCACTGAATGACCTGAAAGACGGTATGACCTGTATGGTGGGCGGATTCGGTCTTTGCGGAATTCCGGAAAACATCATCAATGAAATGGTAAGAAAAAATGTCCAAGGAATCACCTGTATTTCCAACAATGCAGGGGTGGATGATTTTGGTTTGGGGCTGTTGCTCAAACAAAAACAAATCAAGACCATGATTGCTTCTTATGTGGGTGAAAACGCAGAATTTGAACGACAAATGTTGAGCGGTGAGATGGAAGTCATACTGACTCCCCAAGGGACGCTTGCCGAAAAATGTCGGGCGGCCCAACACGGAATTCCAGGAGTCTATCTGAAAGCAGGTTACGGAACAGAAGCCGCCGAAGGCAAGGAAACCAGAGAGTTTGACGGCAAACATTATGTATTGGAAATGGCATACAAAGCCGATTTTTCTTTTGTGAAAGCATGGAAGGGTGACACTGCCGGGAACCTGATTTTCAAAGGTACCGCCAGAAACTTCAACGCGCCCATGGCAGGTGCGGCTAAAATCACTGTGGCTGAAGTGGAAGAACTCGTTCCGGCAGGTGAACTCGACCCGAACCAGATTCATATTCCGGGCATATTCGTGCAAAGGATTTTTCAAGGTGAGAGATATGAAAAGAGAATTGAGCAGAAAACAGTAAGACAAAAAAATTAATACCATGTTATCAAAAGAGCAAATAGCACAAAGAATTGCAAAAGAATTACAAAACGGATATTATGTCAACCTCGGCATCGGCATTCCCACATTGATTGCAAATTATGTCCCTGAAGGATTGGAAGTTGAATTTCAGAGCGAAAATGGAATTTTAGGAATGGGTCCATTCCCGTACGAAGGCGAAGAGGACGCCGACTTAATCAATGCCGGTAAACAGACCATCACTGCATTGCCTGGCGCGGCATTTTTTGATTCGGCCATGAGTTTTGGGATGATTCGTGGGCAACATGTGGATTTGACCGTACTTGGTGCGATGGAAGTTGACCAAAACGGTGACATCGCCAGTTGGAAAATCCCAGGAAAGCTGGTCAAAGGAATGGGCGGAGCGATGGATTTGGTTTCGTCTGCAGAAAATATCATCGTCGCAATGATGCACACCAACAAGCACGGTGATTCTAAGATACTAAAAAAATGTACGCTTCCACTGACAGGCGTGAATTGCATTACAAAGGTTGTTACCAATCTTTGTGTGTTGAACCTCGAAAACGGAAAATTCAGGTTGCTTGAAAGAGCACCGGGAGTGAGCATAGATGAAATCATATCAGCTACTGAAGCTGAACTGATTGTCGAAGGTGATATACCGGAAATGGAATTTTAAATTCCTCCAACCAAAAAATGCCCTGATTCAATTCTGAACAGGGCATTTTTCGTTTATATTTATTAACTATTTGCCGTTTGTTCTAAAATAGTGAATGACGGCTTTTCTCAAATCACCCGCGATTTCATTTTCGTCTGGCGTATAAATTTTCACCACTCCGGGATTGTCATTTTTCAAAAAAGGTATGTCCAATCCCATCATCAAGAAATCGTTCATCGCTATGCTGTAGGTTTTTTCGTCATCAAGTGCTTTGCCGCCAATCTGCCATTCGCCTTTGGCGTTTCGGTCAATCTTATACCATTGCAAATAAGCACCACTTCCCTTGGCATTCAATCCAAAGTCAAGCACTTCTCTGAGCAGTTTCCCCTTCATATCCACCAAAACAGCGCTCCCACCAAAGGGCAAAACCCTGAAGATGTCCTTGCCTGTGATGTCTCCAGCAAGTTTGTCGTCAATCCTAATTCCGCCACCGTTTGAAAAGGCAGCGTCCGCTTTGTTCTCATATGCCAACATCATGGATTCACCGATGATTCCGCCCAGATTGGTTTGTGTATTTCGGCTGGCGGTATCGGTACCATCAAGTGGTTCAACGGCATGATAAATCACTTCATTCGGGTTGTCAATGACAAGTTTTAGGTTTTCATCGAGCAATTGATTCCATTTTTCCACCACAGCCAGTACATCAGGTTTTGAAGGAAATTGATCGTTCACCATTACAAGTTCGGAATCGATGTCAAGATTTTTTGTGCTTGGTTGGTAGCTCAGTGTATGCACGAACAAACTGATGACATTGGCATCCGCTTTTGTGATTACTGAATTTCCAACATCCACAACCATATTATTGTGTTCATGCCCGCCCATAATCAGTTGTACTCCGGGTACCCTCCGTGCGATTTCCTTGTCTTGGTCAATGGAAACATGGGTCAATCCGAGTACAAAATCAGAATTTTGAGAAGCCTCTTCATAGGCCCTGACCGATTCGTCAAAAATATCGCCGTAATACACATAATCTTTGGGATTCGATGGCAATGTAACTCCAAATACCCCAAAGTTAACCGTATTTCCCTTTGCATTGGAGGCGGTGTAAATCATATAATCTGTAACGGGTTCCCTGCCGCTGAGTGTTTCTTTATAAAAAGGTTTGTTCTCCCCGGCGGTTCGCTGTTTCACATTGGCGGAAGTCCATTTAAAAGAGGTTTCGTTAAGTCTTTTCTGTAAATCGGCTTCGTTGATATCGAATTCGTGGTTACCGAAAGTCACCAAATCCAGACCCGATACATTCAGCACATCAATCATTTGTTTGCCGTTCAGCCTTTCGCCGTCCACCTTGATGGTCCCCAAAAGCGAAGGACTCAGAAAGTCTCCTGCCAGGAAAAACCATGTGTTAGGATTTTCATTGGCAATAGAGTCCCTAATCCAAGCCACTCTGGCAAGTCCGCCGTTCTTTCCATTGTTGAGTGCGTCAATTTCATAGACATCATTGATTTGAATGATTTTAATTAGAATTTCGTCATCTGCTGTAGTTGCAATTGTGCTCCGTGTATGACAGCTAATAATCAGCAATCCGGCCAACAGCATAAATAGATTTTTCTTCATAAAAAAATAGTTTTGAGTTAAAAAGTTCGATTTTAAAAAAAACCAAAATACAACATATTTATTAACAAATAAAGTTTGTTGAAATAATTGGGCTTGGCAAGGGTCCTTTGTTGATTATTCAACCAAGGTAATCGTAGATGTTGAGAGGGAATCTTCCATAAAGTCATCAGCCAGTTCCTTAACTTCTTCAATCATCCGTATGCTCGAATGGTCTTCAATGATCTTCTGAGGTTCTTTGGCCATTACTGGCAGAACAATGTATGGTTTCATCTGACTGAATTTATCGGGGCTGATAACAAAACAAGACTGAATTTGTTTGAGGGAGCTAAAATTACCACCCAGACTCATTTTGTACTTCAGTATGGTAGTGGCCTGTTTTTCACTGAAACCTATGTTCTGCCAGTCCTTTTGGCTGTAATGATTAGGATTAAACTTTTTGTAATGAATTTTGGGTTTATCATTGAATTGGGTACTTGGGAGATTTGATTTTGTATTTTCATTGTTTATATTTCCAAAAACGATGTAGGCTTCGATTTCTGCAAACTTTTCACCACTAATGACATAGCTCTCGCTGATTTGTTGTTTGTTTGAGAAGTTCCCGCCCAATAAATTTTTGTATTTGAGAATAGAAGTTACCTGTTTGTCAGAAAAACCAAGGTTTTTCCAGCCTTCAAAATCGAGTTGGTTGGGGTCGAAATTTGTGATTGCTGAACTTTGCGATTTTTTATTTTCGGCAAGATAAGCCTTGGTTTGTAGTTCATTTATGTTAATCTCTGCAGTTTTCAGGTCTTTGTTTTTCAATACATAGGTGGCCAACTGAATGAGGATAAGCCCGGCTGCAAAAACAAAAAAACCTACTCTTTGGGATTTTGTATAACGGATGCGGATATGTGTCAAGCTGTCCATTTGAGCAAATTTCTCTAAATTGGGATGCTAAATTACGAAGAATCATTAGGTATTTATTACATCAAATCACTGAAAATCACAGGGGAAATTCCACTTATTTTGTATGGCAAAACACCTGAATCAGAGGTCAAAAACCGATTTTCTGCGTACGATAATCCCATCCTTGACCCAAAGAAAAAAAGCGGTCATCAAATAAAAACCGAAGGTAATACCCAGTGTGACAAACGATAGATAAATGAACAATAATCTGAGCCGCGAAGCACGCACACCAAATTTGTCAGCGATTCTTGAAATCACATTAAATCCGTTAAATTCCATGAAATTTCTGATTCTTTCAAACATCTTTTAATATCTGGACTCCGATGGCGCAATTTAAGCATTTTTTCTCGTTGCAGAAATGCTTTTTTAATTCGAGAAAAGCTTGTGATTCGAATGCATTTTGGGCCTTTAGACCCAACTCTGAATAACCGTCAATCACAGCGTTTTTCTCTGCAGGCAATTCCCTGAGCCAATCAATCAGCTCCTCGGATGCATCCCTCCCGAGCATTCGAGAATAAACAAATTTGACCGGGATGACCACATTGATGATGGTTCTTTCAATCAAGCTTTCAGAGATGGATTTCACCGAACTACGGGCAGATTCTTTTTCGAATCTAAAATGGTTTTTCCAAAAATCCGGGTATTCCAGATCATTAAATACTGCTCTTATTTTTTTAAACGAGCGGCTTCCCATCAGATAAGAAAACAAGTTCTGATATGCCGAATACAAACTAGCCAACTGCATGAGCCTAACAGTGGGAAAACTGTATGGACGCATTCTTGAGAATCTGAAAATATTTTTGTCCAAGGGTTGCAATCCAAATTTATTTTTCAAAAACTGATAATCCGACTTAAGTTGCTGCACATATTCATCCTTGGAGTTGACTTCGAGGAAGCCGGCTTGACCCAGAAAAAGTGCATGTACCAATGCAGGGCGGGGCTGAATTTTTTTCAATATTTTGTAATCAAACGAGTCCGCCCAAATTTCAAATACTTCTGAATTGACTTTGAGACCGAAGGAGTAGGCCATTTTTTTGAAGAGCAATCTTTCCCAATTTTTATTGTTTTTCATGAATTCTTGCTCGATTTCATTGGTTTTTCTTTCGAGCCGTTCCACCGCCAGCCTTTCGAGCCAGAATTTTATTTTCTCGATTTTTACCAAATGAATGCTCTTCTCGCAAGGAATAAAATTCATACCGGGCTGAAGTAATTCGTTATAATTGTTCAGTACTTCAGTAAAAATGTAATTCTTTAATTCGAGAGTGGGAACATTTCTGTTTTCAAGTACATCAATTTCAATGTCATGTTCATAAACCACATGCAAAATCACATTTTCAAATGCAGGGTCTTGCGAGTGCTTGTGCAGATTCCAGTCGGACGAGCGGACATGGATTTCTATGCTTCCCGTCCAGATTTGATGGTTGACTTCTGTTTGTGCCATAAAAAAGTCAGGACCTGCATCGATTTTGTTCCAAGAACCCCGTTTGATAATCCGAAGATTTTCTCCATCTGTTGTTTTCAGTTCTAACATGTTGAACAATTGGAAACGCCAGATGAAATGCAACATAGCTTCTTTCATCACACAAAATTTTAGCATTGAGATTTTAAATTTACGAATAATTCAAACATGAATAATGGTTTTCAGCTTGAAAAACAGAATATTGTGGTAATTTAAAATCAGATAGGACAATTGTTATTCAGCCCCGGTGAGTCTTTCGGCATTTTCTGCAAGTTTCAGCGCATCAATCATTTCCTGTATTTCCCCGTTCATAAAATTGTCCAGGTTGTATATTGATTTGTTGATTCGGTGGTCGGTCACCCTTCCCTGCGGATAGTTGTAAGTCCTGATTTTTGCGGAACGGTCACCGGATGAGACCAGAGATTTCCGTTGTGCGGAACGCTCGGACTGTTTTTTCTCGTATTCTGTTTCGTACAGTTTTGTTCTGAGCAGTTGCAGTGCTCTTTCTCGGTTGGCGTGTTGCGAGCGACCTTCCTGACAAACGATGACGATTCCTGTTGGTTTGTGTGTAAGCTGCACCTTGGTTTCTACCTTGTTCACATGCTGCCCACCTGCACCACTGGAACGGGCAGTCTGGTATTCCAAATCGGCAGGATTGATTTCCACATCTACTTCTTCGGCTTCGGGCAGTACTGCTACTGTGATGGCAGAGGTGTGTACCCGCCCCTGAGATTCGGTTTCTGGTATGCGCTGTACTCTGTGGACTCCACTTTCAAATTTCATTGTGCCAAAAACATCCTTGCCCTCAACACTGATAATCATTTCCTTGTACCCTTTGACTGCACCTTCACTCACATTGAGAATTTCGTGATTCCAGCCTTTGTCTTTGAAGTACATACTGTACATTCTATAGATGTCCTCCACAAAAATAGCAGCTTCGTCTCCACCGGTACCCGCTCGGAGTTCCACGACCACATTTTTTTCGTCTTCTGGGTCCTTTGGAATAAGCATGAATTTGACTTCATCTTCGATTTGCGGAATTTTTTGAATTGCTTCGTCTTTTTCATCTTTGGCGAGTTCAACCATTTCCAAGTCATTGCTGTTGGCTATGATTTCGTCTGCTTCCGAAATCGCATCGAGCAAGGCTTGGTATTGCTTCTGCTTTTCAACGATATCTTTCAGCTCTGCATATTCTTTTGACAAACCGATGTAGCGATTCTGGTCTGCAATCACATCAGGTTGAATGATGAGGTCTGAAACCTCGTCGAACCGTTGTTTGATTGCGTTTAATTTTTCCATCAAATCGTTTGCAGCCATGGTTAAATTTTGGACTGCAAATTTAGGTCTATTGACCGAATGTTCAAAACTATGGGGAGTGCAATCAGTGAATTCACTATTCCATAAACAAAAATTCACGGTATTTTGTCAGCGGCCAGACTTCGTCGTCCACCAGCATTTCCAACTCGTCCACATCATTTCGGATGATGTCAAAATAAGGTTTCACCTGAAAGGCATATGCTTCTGCTTTCTTTTGTCCGGATTTGATTTTGTTTGATTTATCGATTTCATTGAGCAATTTGTCCACCGCCACTTTGATTCGGCCGATTTTCCCTGAAATATTTTTGATTAAATCAATCTGTTCTCTTGCCAAGGTTTTGAATTCCTTGTCAGAGAAAATACTTTTCAATCCCTCCACATTTTTTATCAAATCATTCTGATAAAGAATGGCGGTTGGTATGATGTGATTTCTTGCCAAATCTGCCAGCACCTTTCCTTCAATTTCAATCAGGGTAGAATATTTGTTGAGTTTCATTTCATTTCTGGATTCAATTTCCAAGCGACTGAACACCGAATTATTGATGAACAAGTCCATGTATTTGGGTTCCAATTCCACTTTGAGTGCTTCGGGTGTAGTTCTGTAATTGTTTAGTTTTCTTTCTTTGGCTTCTTCCTCCCATTTTTTGCTGTAACCATCGCCTTCGAAGAGGATATTTCTGAAACTTTTGATGTAATCTCTGAGTATGTTTAAAATCGCTTCATCCTTCTTCAGTCCTTTTTCGATCAGTCCGTCCACTCCATTTTTGAACAATTTAAGCTGAGCTGCTACGATGGTGTTGATGACCATCACTGGTTCTGCACAGTTAGCTGAAGAGCCTACTGCTCTGAATTCAAATTTGTTTCCGGTAAAAGCAAATGGCGAAGTCCTGTTCCGATCGGTATTGTCGAGCAGAATTTCAGGGATTTTCCCGATGAGATTGAGCTTGAGTTCGGTTTTCTCATCGGGCGAAAGCTTCCCTTTTTTCACTTTTTCTAGTTCATCTATAACAGCAGTCAGTTGAGTGCCGATGAAAACCGAAATGATGGCCGGTGGTGCTTCGTGTCCACCCAATCTATAATCGTTTCCGGCAGAAGCTATGGCACTTCTTAGTATATCGGGGTATTCGCTGACGGCTTTGATTGTATTGATAAAGAATGTCAGAAACTGCAGATTCTGTTTGGGGTTTTTGCCCGGGCTAAGCAGATTCTCTCCGGTATCGGTTTGCAAGGACCAGTTGTTGTGTTTTCCGGAACCGTTGACTCCGTCGAAGGGTTTTTCGTGCAGCAAAACTTTGAAATTGTGTTTTTCGGCAACCCGGTTCATCAAATCCATCAAGAGAGAGTTGTGGTCAACTGCCTGGTTGGCTTCTTCATAAATCGGTGCACATTCGAATTGGTTGGGTGCCGCTTCGTTGTGCCGGGTTTTTACGGGTATGCCGAGTTTCATTGCTTCTACTTCTAATTCTTGCATGAAGCGGATGACTCGCAGCGGTATAGAACCAAAGTAGTGGTCGCCGAGTTGTTGTCCTTTGGCCGGAGAATGCCCCAAAATCGTACGGCCTGTCAGCTGCAAGTCGGGGCGGGTATTAAACATGGCAGAATCTACCAAAAAATATTCTTGTTCCCAACCCAAAGTGGAGTAAACTTTATTTACATTCCTGTCAAAGTATCTGGCCACTTCGGTTGCTGCGTCGTCCACCGCCTGAAGTGCACGAAGAAGTGGCGTTTTGTAATCGAGTGTATCCCCGGTATAGGAAATAAAAACAGAAGGGATACAGAGCGTGGTGTCTATAATGAATGCTGCCGAAGTTGGATCCCATGCGGTGTAACCTCTTGCTTCAAATGTATTTCTAATGCCCCCGTTTGGAAAACTGGAAGCATCTGGTTCTTGCTGGACCAGCATTGAGCCGTTGAATTTCTCGATGGCTCTGTCATCACCAATTCTGTCAAAAAACGCATCATGTTTTTCAGCTGTTGCACCCGTCAGAGGTTGGAACCAGTGGGTGTAATGTGTAACGCCTTTGGACAGGCTCCAGTCTTTCATGGCTGCCGCAATCTGGTCTGCAATTTCCCTCGGAATTTTTTCACCTTTTACTTTTGCAGCTTCTATGTACCTATATGCATCCTTGGTCAGATATTCCTTCATGGTATCGTCTGAAAAAACATTTTGATTGTATAGTCTGGACAAACGATCAGGAATTTCAACTTCTATTGGCGCTCTTCTGAACATTTCATAAAGCGCATTAAATCTTAATTTTGACATCTCACCCCATTTTATTAGTTATTAAGTTGCAAAAATATGATTTTTTGGAATCACTCCCCCATTTTTTTTGGGGTAAATGTGAAATTTTGTTTAATTTATTTAGAAATAAAAAAATCAAGTCAACCCAGAGAAAACAAAAAAGCAGCCCATGAGGGCTGCCTTACACTCCTATAAAAAGTTGTTAAGGCTATCTGAACCTGTCAACAGATTTTACGAGTTTCTCGTCCTTTCTTATAAAGTGATTTGCCAGCATCAGCATAGCAATCACGGCGAAAGGCGTAAGAAGCCCAATACCCTTCTCTGAATCGTTAAATTCTCCGGGTAAGTTTGTTAAACCATAAATCAGATATCCGATTAACAAAAAATTCAAAATTATATTCATAAAAGTCAGCTGAATTTGTAATTTTCTGTTTTTAAAAACAAACAGAGCAAACAGCGACAAAAAAGTTGAAATCAAAAACAAAACACCGACTGTGATGTTGTCTTCTGGCTTTACCCATTCACCATCCATCTCTTTCCACAATTGTGCAATCCAAGTCGAAACACCAGAAATCACGGCGGCCAAAATCAAAAATACACTCTGCTTCCTTTGTATCATTGTTCCAATTGAGTTGCAAAATTAACAATAATTTTTGTCTTTTGTTTTAAAAATTATTCGTAAACTTGCACTTTCGCAGACTAACAAAATCCTTTCACAATACAATTATTACACAATCTATAAATATGCCATTGTCGGGAGTACAATTTTATGATACTCATTTTCAATCGGCATCAATCATTTCAACAGAATTATAAAACACCAACAAAATTATATGTTTGATTTAAATGAATTAAAAGCAAAAAAAGTTGATGAATTACAGGAGATTGCCACAAATCTAAAAATCAAAAAAGTAAAACAACAAAAGAAAATGGATTTGATATACAGCATTCTGGATCATCAAGCGGACAGCTCTGCACAAAAAAAGCAGGAGATGGAGTCAAGAGAGGTAACCAGAGAAAAAAAGCCACAACAAAAAAAGCAGGGCAGAAAACCGGAGCCGAAACAGGGTCAACCCAAGAAGGAGACAGAGAAAGCATTGGAGGAAAAAGTTGTTCATGTAGTAAAAGAACCAATAAAAGACGAAAGTAACAAACCTGCACAGAGTCTAAAGACTGAAGAGCAGTCGGTAGAGACATCCAAAAACAGTCATTTCCATAACAAGAAAAAACCTCATAACAACGATAGCGGTCATCAACAAAAAAATGGCACTTCTCAGTCCAATAACGGTAACAATCATCATGGGAAAAACAGACCCCAGCAGGAATATTCTGAGAAAAATAAATACCGTGCGTCAAATTACGAGTTTGATGGAATCATTGAAACCGAAGGCGTACTCGAAATCATGCCTGACAATTACGGTTTTCTGCGTTCTTCAGACTTTAATTATCTTTCATCTCCGGATGATGTTTATGTGTCACAGTCTCAAATCAGACTTTTTGGGCTCAAAACCGGCGACACTGTCACCGGTGAAGTTCGTCCGCCGAAGGAAGGTGAGAAATATTTTCCACTGATTAAAATTATTGCCATCAATGGAAGAAGTCCTGACTTTGTGAGAGACCGGATTTCTTTTGAACATCTTACACCTTTATTTCCGGATGAGAAATTCAATCTGGCCGGGCAAGACGCAACGCTATCCACCCGGATCTTAGATTTGTTTGCACCCATAGGCAAAGGGCAACGGGGAATGATTGTAGCGCAGCCCAAAACCGGTAAAACCGTTTTGATGAAAGAAGTAGCCAATGCGATTGCAGCCAATCATCCCGAGGTTTATCTGATTGTTTTGCTGATTGACGAAAGACCAGAAGAGGTCACCGACATGAAACGAAGTGTAAAAGGCGAAGTAGTGGCTTCTACCTTTGACAAGGAAGCAAACGAACATGTGAAAGTAGCCAACATCGTTTTGTCCAAAGCCAAAAGAATGGTGGAATGCGGACACGATGTGGTGATACTGCTCGATTCTATCACAAGGCTTGCAAGGGCATACAATACCGTGGCTCCCGCTTCTGGAAAAGTATTGTCAGGTGGTGTGGATGCCAATGCACTTCACAAGCCCAAAAGGTTTTTTGGTGCTGCCAGAAATATTGAAAACGGAGGTTCGCTCACCATACTTGCCACTGCACTGATTGACACTGGCTCAAAAATGGATGAAGTTATATTTGAAGAATTCAAGGGAACCGGTAATATGGAATTGCAGTTGGACAGAAAGATTTCAAACAAACGAATTTTCCCTGCCATCGATTTGGTTTCATCAAGTACCAGAAGAGACGATTTGCTTTTGGACGAACCCACCATGCAACGAATGTGGATTTTGAGAAACCATTTGGCGGACATGAATCCATTAGAAGCAATGGAATTCCTTATCGACAAAATCAAATATACCCATTCAAACGAGGAATTTCTGATTTCTATGAACGGATAAAAACTCAGACAATATAAAAAAACCACCCGAGGGTGGTTTTTTTAATTACTAAATGTCAATTAAATCCAATGTCGTGTTTTTGAAGAGTTCTCAGGAAGACTTCCTCTTTCTCGTCTTTCATAAATCTTTCATGCAAAATCAGAATCAAATCCTCTGCATCTACACGATAAGGTGATTTGAGCTCTGCGTATTTCAGGTATGCCTGACAGGCATAATCCAATGCGGTTTCTTCATCTCCAAGATGGTCCTTATAAATCAGTGCAAGCCCATAATAAACCTCAGGATCACCTGGGAAAACGGCTTCCATGTCATGGTAAGCTTCAATTGACTTTTCATAGTCACCCATATATTTATAGGTTATGGCCAAATTCTGTAAAGGCATTTTTCCATTGGGCGAAACTGACAATGATTTTTGGTAGGCCCGAATCGCATCTTCATACATCTCCAGTCTTCTGTAACAAATCCCCATGTTGTCCCATGCAAAGGCGAAATACTCATCAATTCTCACTGCCTCTTTGTAATAATCAATTGCCCGTTCACAATTGCCATCCTTGGCCTCTTCGATTCCAACGGAATAATATCTTACTGCTTCGGGGTGTTCAGAAAATGAATTTTCTGCCAACTGATCTTTGTTGCCTATGACATAGCTTATGTTTTCACAACCCGATAATAGCTCCCGTTCAATTTCTTTGTAGGCTTTCTGGTATTCAGCTGAATTCTTTTCAAAAGAAATAACAATATCGTTGCTCTGTTTATCTTCTGTTTCATTTTCAACAACAGCCACAGTAGTTAATTTTGAAACCAACTGATATGCAACCACTTGTTTGTCTATGCATTGACTGACTTCCAGATTGATTTCGGTCAATGGACGATTGAACAAATCAATGGATTCAACACAGTTACAAGCATCTCCAATGATTTTTTCAAGTGCACTGTCGTGGTTTGTTTGCTGTCCAAAACCGGAAAAACAAATTGCAAATCCCAATAAAAACAGCAGTTTGTTCATTTATTTTCTGATGATTTTTTTGATTTCGGTTTTTCCATTTTCCAACTGAACTTTCAGTACATACACCCCTTTGGGCAATTCACTGATGTCAAGTTGTGCAACAGGTTTGTATTTTCTGACGATTTTTCCTTCCATCGAAATCAACTGAATTTGTCTGACCGGAACTTCTGAAACAATATTGAGCCACGCATCTGTTGGATTGGGGTAAACTTCTACAGAGTTGAAATCAACATCTTCAACGCCAAGGCACCTTTCATAAGCATCACTAAAGTCAGGAATTCCGTAGCCCATCTGAGCGGTAGGATTCTCATATAGGTGTGCAGATTTTCTCACATTTTCCCTCAAATCGCCTGGCAGGATTTCGGGAAAAGCCTGAATCAGGCAAGCCATGGCACCCGCCATGATGGGTGATGAAAATGAAGTTCCACTCGAGTAATCAATAGAGCCGTCGGGTCTGATGACAGACGCCCAGACGCCCAACGCATCCACATCGGGTTTGATTCTTCCGTCGGAAGTAGGTCCGTAGGACGAGAATCCGGCAGGGTTGTTGTTAGAATCCACCGCGCCGATAGTGAAAACATCCTTTGCATCTGCTGGCGCTGTGATATAGTGCCAATCGCTGTTGCCTGAATTACCGGCAGAAACCACCACCATGATACCTTTCTCAGCAGCAATCTGTGCACCCCGACTGATAAATGTAGTAGCACCGTCCATATCTTCGTATTCATAATTGTATCTGGAATCATCAAAATCCGAATAACCCAGCGAAGTATTGATTACATCCACTCCGATGCTGTCTGCTTTTTCGGCTGCGGCAATCCAATTCACTTCTTCATCTGGCAATTCATGCTGATTGTTTTCTGTAATATACAGATAAAAATCTGCGTCAATGGCAGTACCCACAAACTGATTTTCAATGTAACCGCCAATGGTGGACAAGACCACGGTTCCGTGCGAACCGCTGCCATAGATGTCTTCATTACCGTCCACAAAATTGTATCCGCCTTTGATTTGACCATTGTCCCGGATATAACTAAAACCACTTGCAGTGTCTACACCCGGAAAACCATTGTCCAAAATGGCTATGGTCACTCCTTCCCCGGTAAAACCCAAATCGTGCAGATAATCCAACTTGATTTGAGTCACTTGGGTGTGGGTATATCCATAATTAAAGCCCAATAAATCTGATTTATCGCTATTTGACACATCGGGCTGCTTAAATTTATCTTCCATTGGATTGTCCGTACTCATTTTTCCGGCGTCTCTCACAAAGGATTCAACTTCGGTGACAAAGGGAAGCCCTTCTGCATCGGTTACCTGGTTTTCAGTACACCAAGCAAAAACTCCGTTGAACCATTTGGAAACCAAAATCGGCTGAATACCAATAGCATTGATCTCATCTACATAATCGCTTTCTACAGGAACATCCAAAAGGTCGAGTTCAATATTGTATTTGGCTCTTCTGTCAAGTGCTTTCTGAGAAAGCATCAGTGTAGGGTCAGAAAAATACACCTGAGCCGAAGGCTTGTCTGCAAATTTGATCAAAACCAAGTCCTGCGCATTGCAGAGCACAAAACCTGTAAACAATAAAATTCCAATAATTTTTTTCATGTGTTAATTTTTTGCAAACGCAATTTAAATATATATTTTCTAATTCAGCTTTAATTGTTCTTTCAATTTTAATGAATATATCAAATCCCAACTATTCCAATTCAAAGAATTTGCCTGTCAGCGGCTTGACCACTCCTTTCAACTCGAGATTGAGTAAAGTTGTATTTAGTTGATAAATAGGAATTTTTAAATCCAATGCAAGTTTATCGATTTGCTGTCTTCCTTTTGCTTTCAAATGATCATAAATCTTTTGCTCATCATCTTCGAGCTCAACAAAAAGGGTGGTTTGTTTGGGTTTCGGACGGTTTCTCAAGTTGAAATAATCAAGCAAATCATTTGAATTCCTAATCATATAAGCCTGATTGGTTTGAATCAACTGATTGCATCCCAGACTGAATTTATCACCCACCCTGCCCGGTAGGGCAAAGACTTCACGGTTGTATGAATTTGCGTAAGCAGCCGTAAACAAGGCACCACCTCTTTCTGCTGATTCTACGATAATCACTGCATCACACAGACCGGCAATGATACGGTTTCTGAGTACAAAATTCATTGATTCGGGCTTATGGAATGAAGCATATTCCGAAATAAGTGCTCCGTTCTCAATAATCTTTTCAGCCACAGGTGCATGCGAAGCAGGAGACACCCGGTTCAGTCCAGTAGCGAGGACTGCCACATTAGGTATGCGGCATTTGACAGCCATTCTATGGGCTGTCACATCACAACCAAACGCAAGGCCACTTACAAAAGCCATGTTTTGTTCGGACAAATCTTCTACGAATTGTTCAATAAATTCTTTGCCATAAGCAGTCATTTTGCGGGTACCCACAACACCGATATGCAGTTTTCGTTCAAAATCATAATTCCCTTTTCTGAACAAAATTAGTGGGGCATCGATGGCATCCTTTAATTTTTCGGGATAATCATTGGATAGGTAACTCAAGATATCAATTCCGTTGGCTTGACAATACTCGATTTCCTTTTCTGCAATTTCAAGATATTTATCAGAGCTGAAAGCATCAACATGTTCAGGCTTTTTTCTAAAGATCTGATGGAGTTCTTTTTGGGAAAAACTCCACAATTCATCCGGGCGGGCTATCTTGATGATTTTGCGCTGAGTAGCGGTTCCCAAACCAGGAATAAAAGTCAGCGCAAGCAGATGAAGCAGGTCAGGTTTCATTTCCCTAAATTAAGAAAAGTTTATTAACAATTTATCTACTCCACTCCGAATATGCATTTTTATTGTTATTTTTGGATTATGAATCTCGAAAAACACATTTCAACATTGCTTTATCATCACGATTGTGTGGTGATTCCTGAATTTGGCGCATTTGTGGGGCGGAGGGTCAATTCTGTTTATCAGCCAGAAACCTCTGTTTTTTCACCACCTTCCAAACAACTGATGTTCAATCCCTCTCTGGATAAAAACGACGGCATACTGGTACAGCAAATAGCCATCGCAGAGGGGCTGGATTTTGACAGTGCCAGAGAAGAAATCGATTCTGCAGTAAGATTCTGGAAAAACCATTTAAGCGTGAATTCACGATTAACGCTTCAAGGATTGGGCAGTCTTACAAAGGACAGTAATGGTTCGCTCAGCTTTGAGCCTGAACATCCGAATTTCCTGCTCGAATCATATGGATTGGAAGACATTCATACCAAATACATACTACAGAAAGAAGAGAAAAAAAGCTCATCCGCTGTTTTGTGGAAAACGGCAGCTTTGATTCCGGTGTTGATTGGCGGCTTTCTATATTTCGGTAAGCCTCAGCCGGTTGCCGATTTTGTGAATCAACAGTGGAGCGGATTTGTTTCACCGATGATGAACCCCAATTTGAAAGCAGCCAAAGCCACAGAAACCGCTGTAAACAAGGTTGTTGAAGATACTTATGTGTATGCTGAAAAAATTGAAGCTAAGAAAGTCATTCACAATTATCAGGTGATTGCGGGTTCATTCAAAAAAATGAATGAGGTGGACATCATGGTTGAATCACTGCACCAAAAAGGATTCGAACAAGCGAGATACACTCAAAAGAAAGGAAGTTTCTACTATGTTGCATTACAAACATTCCCCACCAAAGATCAGGCGCAGGAATATGTCAACAAAATTAATAATGAAATACCAGGCGTCTGGATTTTATCATTGAATGATTAAAAAATTTGCCGTTCATAAATAATTAAAGACCTTTGCCATCAAAGGTCTTTTTTATGGATACAAATACCAAAACCCCTTCTGAATCTGCTTCTGTGCTGACCAATCTCGTACTTCCGGGCGAAACCAATATGCTGAACCATCTCTTTGGCGGCGAACTGCTGGCCAGGATGGACAGGATTTCATCTATTGCTGCCAAAAGACATTCGGAAAGTTTTCAGGTAGTAACAGCAAGCGTCAACCATGTGTCATTTAACACACCCGTTCCCCTCGGGAGCATTTTGAAACTGGAAGCCAAAGTCACCAGAGCTTTCACGAGCTCCATGGAGATATATGTGGATGTATGGATCATTGACCCAATCACCCAGAAAGAAATTTATACCAACAACGGGATTTACACCTTTGTGGCAGTGGATGCTCAAAACAAACCGGTAAAAGTACCCGGCATCCGCCCCGAAACCGAAACGGAAAAAGAACGGTACGATGCCGCACTCAGAAGAAAACAACTCAGTTTGATTCTGGCCGGAAAAATGAAACCCTCAGAAGCACATGAACTGAAAGCTATTTTTCAGGATTAATAATTCTGATGATTGTCATTTGTATCTTCCATTGATTTTTTTCATTTACCACGCAACCTTTTTGAAACATCTCGTCTTATGGTAAATAAATTTGTTTTTTTACTGATAATTGTTTTGATTAGTTTTTTTCGCTTTACTACTGCCCTTTATCAGAAAGTTGCTTCCCTCCCAAATGAAGCAACTTTTTTTTGAAATATATCCTAAAACTTTCTGAAATTTACCAAATGAAAATCCATCTAAACAAATGGCTGCTATTGCTGATACTTGCAGTGATTTGGGGCAGCTCATTCATCCTTATCAAACAAGGTGTCAAAGCCTTCCATCCGATGCAAGTTGGCTCCTTGCGACTAAGCATTTCAGGACTTGTATTGATAGGATTGGGCATCAGTAGTTTCAAAGACATTCCCCGCAAATTACTCAAATGGGTTATCATCGGAGGTTTTTTGGGAAACTTCTTACCGATGTTTCTTTTTCCATACGCACAACAGGAAGTCAGCAGTTCGACCGCAGGCATACTCAACTCATTGGTTCCTGTATTTATATTGATATTTGGTTATCTGCTGTTTGACATCAAAAGCAAGAAAACCCAGATTTGGGGAGCAATCACAGGATTTATAGGTGCGTTTATTTTAATCAAAGATGGTGGGAATCAGGAGTCCATCAATTTGTTACATTCCTTTCTCATCATACTGGCTACTGCATTTTATGCATTGAATGGTTTGATTGTCAGCAAATACCTTTCGGGATTACCTTCGCTCAGACTTTCGGCGGCTGTTTTTTCAATATGGTTAGGCCCCTCGTTGATTCTTCTGGGATTCAGTGGGTTTTTTACTGAGTTTCAGGCAAGTTCGGAACAAATAAAAGGACTTGGATACATCTCAATACTGGCGCTCTTAGGTACGGCCGGTGCCATGATTCTTTTCTACAAACTCATACAAATGACTTCTGCCATTTTTGCATCCACCGTTACTTATCTGATGCCCGTCGTGGCTGTTGTCTGGGGTTTCATGGACGGTGAAAGATTAAGCCAACAACATATTTTTGGTGGAATATTGATTCTGGCTGGCGTGTATATGATTCAGATGAAACCCGGAAAAAGGACGCTTTCACAAAAGGGGAAAATCTCATTTTGATTTATCTACCAAAGAATGATGAAATCAAAATCAGACAAAACAGGAATGTAGGATATATAAATTTTGGATTCCGACTCTAAGCAGGCTGAGCTTTATAGCCACACTCGATTAATATTTCCTAAAAACATCAATCCAATTCAATGTCAAAACTGGTCAGACTTCTGAAAGCTTCCAGTCTTCCTTCCAATTCTTCTTTGGTCAAACCTGAGAGTCTTTCGGTTCCGAATTTTTCAACTGTAAATGAGGCCAAAGCGCTGCCGTATATGATTGCTCTCTTCATGTTTTCAAAAGAATAATTACGAGTTTTGGCCAAAAACCCTGAGAATCCACCGGCAAAAGTATCACCCGCTCCTGTTGGGTCAAATACATCATCGAGTGGCAATGCGGGTGCAAAGAACACATTGTTGTCATTGAACAAAAGCGCGCCGTGTTCACCTTTTTTTATTATCAATGTACTTGGTCCCATAGAAAGGATTTTTTTGGAGGCTTTCACCAGGCTATATTCATTGCTCAATTGCCTGGCTTCCTCATCATTGATGGTAAGTACATCAACTTTTTTGATTACTTTCATCAGCTCATCCCAAGTGTGATCCATCCAGAAATTCATGGTATCAAGAACGACCAATTTGGGACGGTTTTCAAGCTGTTCAACCACTTCCATCTGAACGAGTGGGTGCAGATTTCCAAGCATAAGCACCTCAGGATTTTTCCATTCTTCAGGCACTACGGGTTTAAAATTCTCCAGCACATTGAGTTCGGTAACAAGTGTGTCGCGGGTATTCATATCGTTACGGTATTTCCCCGACCAGAAGAATGTTTTTCCGTTTTCAATCGTTTCAATGCCTTTCAGTCCGATTTTTTTGGAAGCCATCATGTCCAGGTATTCTTGTGGAAAATCCCCTCCGATGACAGAAACAATTTCAGTTTCAACATCCAGTAAAGAGGCAGCGATACTGATAAATGTAGCTGCTCCGCCAAGAATTTTGTCTGTTTTCCCAAAGGGGGTTTCGATTTGATCAAAAGCCACCGTACCAACGACTAATAAGCTCATGGATTTATAATTTTGACAAAGATAATTTTTTTATATAGTTGGTTCAATTATACCTACAAATGTCCTTAATAATTTAAAACAAAAGGATTAATCAATGGACCTCACTACTGCTTTTTCGGCTTCTTTTCTGGAGCCGTCAAATCCGTCAATACCAGTCACCGTGGTATATTTCAACACAAATTTTTTGCCCGGATTCAAGCGTTGATAAATACTCTGCACGGCCATCGTAGCTTCGTGGAAACCACATAGAATTAGTTTTAATTTTCCCGGATAAGTGTTGCAATCGCCCACCGCATAAATTCCACTACGGTTTGTTTGATAGTCGAGCGCATTATTGACTTTGATGGCATTCTTTTCGATTTCGAGTCCCCAATCGGCAATGGGTCCTAATTTTGGAGACAGGCCAAAGAGCGGAATCAGGAAATCGGTTTCTAAGATTTGTGTTTTGCCGTCTTTTTCTATGCTGATGGCATTCAATCCATCATCTCCGTGAAGTTGTGTTACTTCTGCTGGAGTAATCAGGTTGAGTTTACCCATCAGTTTGAGTTCTTTCACTTTCTCAACCGAATCCAGGGCTCCTCTGAATTCATTCCTTCTATGTATCAGTGTGGTTTCGGCGGCAACTTCGGACAGATAAATACTCCAGTCCAATGCCGAATCTCCACCTCCTGCAATCACAATTTTTTTGTCTCTGAACATTTCAGGATCTCTGACAAAATACTCCACTCCGTTCTCCTCGTATTTTGACAGCTTATTGAGTTCGGGTTTTCTGGGTTCAAATTTCCCCAATCCTCCTGCAATCACAACGGCCTTGCACAGATGCTTGGTACCGCGGTTGGTTGTCACCACAAAGCTTCCGTCTTCCTGTTCGTCTATGGTTTCGGCCACTTCATTCAAAGTAAATCCGGGTCTGAATTGTTTGATTTGGTCAATCAGGTTGTCCACCAATTCTCCTGCACCTACGGTCGGATATCCTGGAATATCAAAAATTGGTTTTTTGGGATAAAGCTCTGTCAGCTGTCCACCGGGTTGTGGTAGTGCATCAATCAGATGACAGTGCATCTTGAGTAATCCTGCTTCAAAAACGGTGAAAAGTCCTGCCGGTCCGGCTCCGATAATAATTATATCTGTTTTAATCATTTAAATGAATTAAGAATGAATCATTTATTCATCTTACAAAAATACAACCGAATCTACAAAATTTCTGTGATTTACATCAGTCGGCTGAATTATTTCAGAAGCTCTTGGATTCTTCTCATCGCTTCATTGAGTTGTTCTTCTGATGCTGCGTACGAAATCCTAATGCAATCGTCGTTTCCAAAAGCTGTTCCGGAGACTGTTGCTACCAATGCTTCCTCAAGTATAAGGGAAGTCAGCTCGTCTGCATTGTGGATGGTTTTTCCTCTGTATATTTTTCCGTATGCTTTTTTCACATTCGGAAACAAATAAAAAGCACCTGCTGGTTCGGCCACATTGAACACCGGGATTTCTGATGCCCATTTCATCATCAGTTCTTTTCTCCTTCTGAAGGCATCAATCATATATTGCACACTTGAAATATCGGCTTCAAGTGCTGTGATTGCAGCTCGTTGGCTGATTGAATTCGCACCAGATGTTACCTGTCCCTGAATCAATTCACAGGCTTTGGCCAGCCATTCCGGAGCCCCTATATAACCCAGTCTCCAGCCGGTCATCGCAAAAATTTTAGACAATCCGTTGACGGTGACTGTTCTGTCATAAGCTTCTGGCAGTGTGGCAATGCTTGCGTTCTTTCCGCTATAAATTATGTGTTCATAAATTTCGTCAGAAATGATTATCAAATCATGTTTTTCAGCAAAACGGGCGATGACTTTGAGTTCTTCAATATCATAAACTGCGCCGCTCGGGTTATTGGGGGAGCTGAAAATGATGGCTTTGCAACGAGGTGAAATTGACTCTTCAAGCATGGCTTCTGTGACCTTAAAACCTGTGTCAATAGTGGTTTGCACATATATTGGTTTGCCGCCGCAGATTTTCACAATATCTGTATAGGTTACCCAGTAGGGGGTGGGAATCATCACTTCGTCCCCTTCTGAAATGATTGACTGGAATACATTGTATAGCGATTGTTTTGCACCTGTTGAAACTACAATCTGCGAAGGTTTGTAGTCCAATCCATTGTCTCTTTTGAATTTCTGTACAATCGCTTGCTTGGTTTCCGGATAACCTGAAACTGGCGAATAATGTGAGTAATTTTCGTCGATGGCTTTTTTGGCGGCTTGCTTAATAAAATCAGGTGTATTGAAGTCCGGCTCACCAATACTCAGACTGATAACATCCTTTCCTTCTGCCCTGAGGTCTCTTGCCTTTTGGGTCATGGCAATGGTTGCCGAAGGTGCAGTTTCTTTCACTCTTGTGGATAGTTTCATCACTACATTTCTATAAACGACGCAAAGGTAACAATTAAGTCGATAGTCAAAAGCCAAACATGAAATGATAATTTTTTGTGTGTTTCATATCAAATAATATTAAAGAGCTTTCAATCAATGAATTAATACAAAAAAAAAGCGGGAGACTTCTCCCGCTTTTGATATGTAATTTTACAATTTAATACCTCTTAATCACTACTACCCTACGGTTGCAAGCTCTGCCTTCAGAGGTTTCATTGGTACATTTCGGATACTGTTCACCGAAGGCTCTGATTTCAAGGCGGCTTTCATCTATACCTTCCTGAATCAGTGCGTCTTTAACGGTTTGTGCCCGTCTTTCAGAAAGCTTCATATTGTATGCTTCTGTTCCGACGCTGTCGGTAAATCCGTCGATGAAATAATCACCTCCTTCTTTGTTGATGTACTCTACAGCTTCTTTAACATTTGCTCTGCCTTCGGCCGTCAAATCATATTTGTCAAAGTTGAAGTTAACATCTTCCAGAGTAATTTCTTTCACTGGCTCATCTATTACTACAGGTTCTTCCGGTTCTGGTTCTTCCACAATTTCTTTCATCACTTTACATCCGTTCACACAGTAGTATTCATCGGTTTCCTCACCGTTCGGGCATGCTTCCAGTGGACATTCGTCCATTCGGTCTTCAATTCCGTCCCCGTCGGTGTCAGGACAACCTTTGAATTTCTCCAATCCGGGTACATCCGGGCATTCGTCATCTTCGTCATAAATTCCATCACCATCGCGGTCGCTTTTTCCAAATCTAAATGCAATTCCCGCTTTTGCTTGGAAGAAATCTATGTAGTCTGACTTGATTGCTGGTACTGCCACATACTGAAGTTCAAGATTCAAACCGATTTTTGGTTTTATCCAGAAGTTCATCCCGATACCTCCAGACAATGCAAAATGGTCATTTCCTGCAACGGCTCCGGTTTCCAGCGCGTCGTCTTTGACATCGATGACCCCACTGATTGGGTTTCCGTCACCGTCATAGACCACGGGGTCAAAATGGAGTCCACGGTAGGGCATTCTGTGGTAATTTGCTCCGAATCTCAGATAAGGGTCGAACCAAGAAGTTTCTTTCAGAATATATCCGTTTGCGAAACGATATCTCAGTCCAAGTCCCACCAAGGCCATAAATTCATTGTCAATCATCAGACGGGTATTATCAATCTCACCAATCGAAGCCTGAAAATCTAAAGAGAAGGAACGGTTGAGTGTTCTAGCCACCGAAATTTGTGAAAGAGGCGGAACAAACGACCAATAATCTCCATTTGTCAGTCCGTCGCCAAATCCTCTGACTGCCGGGTGATTCACAGCGTGAACACCACCACTTATATACCATTTTCTCAATGTGTTCTGTGAATAGGACTCAACAGAAACCATCAAAAAAAGTAGGGTAAAAAAAATAGAAAAGTTCTTCATATACTCGTTTTGGATTTTAATTCACTAATATATAAACATATTTTATTATTTCTAACAGTTTTTCCAAAATTAAACCTATTTATTGAAACGAGGCAGAAACTTTTTCAGCTTTTTTAGAAACTGAATAATCATAAAAGCCCTCTCCGGATTTCACACCGAGTTTGCCAGCGGTTACCATTTTTACCAGCAAAGGACAGGGTGCGTATTTCGGGTTTTTGAATCCTTCGAACATGACTTCTAAAATAAAGAGGCAAACATCCAGCCCAATGAAGTCAGCCAGCTGTAGTGGACCCATCGGATGAGCCATTCCGAGTTTCATAACTTCGTCAATTTCGCTTACACCGGCTACTCCGTTGTATAAAGTTTCTATGGATTCGTTGATCATCGGCATCAATATTCTATTGGCTACAAATCCGGGATAATCGTTTACTTTCACCGGTTGTTTTCCCAATTTCACAGACAAGTCCATAATTGTTTGAGTCACCTGATCAGAGGTACTGAAGCCACGGATAATTTCCACCAGTTTCATCACTGGTACCGGATTCATAAAATGCATTCCAATGACTTTGTCCTGACGGCTTGTGGCAGATGCTATTTTTGTAATTGAAATCGATGAAGTATTTGAGGCCAAGATGACATCCGAAGGAGTAATTTGGTCGAGTTGTTCGAAGATTTTCAGTTTCAGTTCCATATTTTCAGTAGCGGCTTCTATCACAAGTCCAACATCCCTGACACCTTCTTCCATATTTATGAAAGTAGTGATGTTGGCAAGCGTTGCGGATTTGTCTTCCTCGGTAATTCTTCCCTTACCCAGCATTCTGTCGAGATTGTTTGTGATGGTATTGATGCCTCTTTCTATCGCCTGGTCAGAAATATCGATTAAATTGACCTTGTACGCCTTTTGGGCAAAAGTTTGAGCGATGCCGTTTCCCATGGTTCCTGCTCCTATTACAGCTACTTTATTCATTTATATAATTTTTATTGATTAAATTTTTCTATAATCATGTGAGCAACTTCGAGTGCTTTGGTTGCCTGTTGCAAAGTTACCAAAGGTGTTGTATTATTAACTATTGCATCGGCAAAACTCTCTAACTCTTCCAGAATAGCGTTATTGGGGGTAATTTTGGGATTTTCAAAATAAATTTGCTTTTTGACTCCTTCTGCGTTTTGCAAAATCATATCCCAAGCACTTGGATTTTCAGGTGCGTCCTTCATTTTGATGACCTCGCATTTTCTTTCGAGATAATCGACTGAAATATAGGAATCTTTCTGAAAGAATCTCGATTTACGCATATTTTTCATCGAAATCCGACTCGAAGTAATATTGGCAACACAGCCATTCTCAAATTCAATTCTTGCATTTGCTATATCGGGTGATTCGCTGATGACCGCTACAGCACTGGAATGAATTTCCTTAATATTTGATTTCACAATGCTCAGAATGGCATCCAGATCGTGAATCATCAAATCGAGTACAACCGGCACATCGGTTCCTCTGGGGTTGAACTCAGCCAAACGGTGTGTCTCAATAAACATGGGATTGTGAATCAGGTTTTTGACTGCCTTGAATGCCGGATTGAATCGTTCTACATGCCCAACCTGCCCCTTCACTCCGTATTCTTCTGCCAGCCTGATGATTTCATGTGCTTCCTGTATCGAATTGGCTATTGGTTTTTCGATGAACACATGTTTGGAAGCGGATATTGCTTTTTTAGCATATTCAAAATGAGAGAGCGTGGGTGTGACCACAACGATGATATCGCATTTTTCAATCAGTTCATCAACTGACCGAAAAAATTTGTAGCCAAATTCAAGTTCGGTATTTTCAGAATCTTGGGTGTTGGAATCATAAAAACCAACGAGTTCGAGTTTTTCTGACAAAGTTGCAAGTCTCAGATGAATTTTCCCTAAATGACCTGCTCCGATAACGCCAATTTTTAGCATGATTTAAATTTGAGTTTAAAAATACAGAGTTTCCATAAAATTGCCCAATTTTGCAGGGAAAAAAGAATTCATAATGACAGACGAATATAAGCACAAGGGAAAAAGAAGGCAATTGGTGGAATTGCTCAGGAGCAAAGGAATCAGTGATGAAAATGTTTTGGAAGCTATCAATCGGATTCCAAGACATTTGTTTATCGACAGTGCTTTTGAAGAGTATGCCTACCAAGACATGGCCTTCCCTATAGGTGCGGGTCAGACCATTTCTCATCCTTATACGGTGGCTGCGCAGAGTTCTCTTTTGCATTTGAAGAAAGAAGACAAGGTGCTTGAAGTTGGTACGGGCAGTGGATATCAGACCGCAGTGCTCATTGCCATGGGTGCTGAAGTGTACACCATCGAAAGGCAAAAAGAGTTGTTTGATTTTTCACAAAAAATGTTTAAAAAAATTCATGTCATGCCCAAATATGCCACCTACGGAGACGGCTACAAGGGGCTTTCTGCGTTTGCTCCTTACGACAGAATCATTGTAACCGCAGGTGCTTCACAGATTCCTAAAGCTTTGCTCGAACAATTAAAGGTGGGTGGTATTATGGTAATTCCTGTTGGTGGCGAGAAAACCCAGCGAATGACTGCTATTTTGCGGTTGGACGAAATGAAATTTGAGAAGGTGGAGTACGGAGACTGTCAATTTGTTCCCATGCTTGAAAGGACAGTAAAGAAATAAGAACAGCAGCTTCCCGATTTGCTTCATCAAAATAAAACTCAATCAGAGATATAAAAAAAGAAAGCCGCTCAATGAGCGGCTTTCCTTAAATATTTGAATATGAAATTATTGTTTCACAATTTCAATTCTTCTGTTCTGGGCTCTTCCGTCAGCAGTTTTGTTATCGTATTTTGGTTGTGATTCACCATATCCGACAGCTTTCAATCTGCTTCCGTCCACACCTTTAGAAACCAAGTAATCAAATACGGACTGGGCTCTTCTTTGAGACAATCTCATATTGTTAGCATCGTTACCAACATCATCTGTATGACCTTGGATTTCGTAGTTTCCAGTGGTTGAATTCATGTACAATGCAATCACATCAAGGCTTTGTTTAGAAGCTTCTACCAAATCAGCTGAAGCGGTTTTGAAGTAGATTGTTCTGGCCAAGTCAGCCATCTGAACATTTGCACAGTCGTCATCCACTTCAAGTGCAGCAGGCTGGAAGTTAGCATCAGCATATTTCAGTTCAACGCGTCTGTTTCTTGCTCTACCTTCTTCAGTATCATTGGTAGTGATAGGCAATGACAATCCGAATCCAACAGATTTCAGGATGCTTGCAGGTACACCTTTACTTTCGAGATAAGTTTTTACAGAAGCTGCTCTTTTCTCAGACAGTGGCAGGTTATAAGCCTGGCTACCTTTGTTATCGGTATGACCTTCTACCAACCAGTGAGGGTTTTTGAAGCTCTTACTTGTCAACAATGGAGCAATATTGTCAAGAATAACTTTAGATTCTGCAGTCAAATCAGAAGAGTTGTATTCAAACAATACATTTTTCAATGCATCTTTGATGGCTTGTACATCTGTACATGGGTCAACAGGGATTGGACAACCGTTGTTTTCAACTGGTCCGAATTCGTCAGGACATTCGTCTTTACCGTCACAAACACCGTCACCATCTCTGTCAGGACAACCGTTACAACCAGGGATTGAAGATGCAACACCCGGAGTATCAGGGCAGTCATCATCTACATCGAGGATACCGTCGCCGTCTCTGTCAAGGATAGGACAACCACCGTTTTCAACAGGGCCTGCTTCATTTGGGCAGTCATCGATTTTGTCGCAGAGTCCGTCTCCATCAGTGTCAGGACAGCCGTGGCATTCAGGGTTGTCAGAAGGAACACCTGGGGTGTCAGGGCAAGCGTCATCCTCATCAAGGATACCGTCACCATCTCTGTCTTTGTTACCAAATCTGAAGGTTACACCCACAGTGTGTTGGAAGAAATCGAAATAGTCTGTTTTGGTTGCAGGAATCCAATTGTAGTCAGTTGCAATGTTCAGACCTATATTTTTACCAATCCAGAAATTGATACCTGCACCTCCTGACACGCCAAAGTGGTTTTTGTCTGTTTCAGGTTGAGCGTACAGATAGTCAACTACAATAGGATCTCCGTTTGGATCCAATTGTGGGCTGCCGTTATGGTTGGCATAAACCGGGAATCCTTCCGGAACTGTTTCACCAAGACTGGTGAAATCAAAATGGTTGTAGTTTGCACCTATTCTCAAATAGGGGTCAAGCCATGTCAATTTTCCAGTGGGAACTTTGAAACGCAAACCTAAACCTGCATTAATAAACAATTCGTTGTTGATACGAAGTCTGTCATTGTCGATTTCACCAACGGATGCGGTCAAATCCACATCGAAAAATCTGTTCAGATTTCTAATGATCGACAATTTTGACAAAGGCGGTACAATGCTGTAGTTGTTATAATTGAAAAACTCATTAAACACGCCACGCACAGATGTATAATCAACTGCGTGTGCACCTACCGTAATAGCCCATGGGTCTCTTTGATTCTGGGCATTCACAACAGTACTGCTCATAAACAGTACTATCAGAGCGGTTAATAATAGATTAAACTTTTTCATTATCAAATATTTAGTGTTTTAATTTTAATTCATCACTATATGATACAGCGGCAAATTTAAGAATTCTTTATGATTCTATCCAAATCTCTACTTAAATCTTTTCGCTTTATCGTTTCTCTTTTATCATACAATTTCTTCCCTTTCGCCAAATATATCTTCAGTTTCGCGAGTCCTTTCTCGTTGATATACAGATTGGTAGGAACAATCGTCAGCCCGGTTTCTTTGGTTTTTCGCTCTAATTTTTTAAGCTCATTTTTTTTTAATAATAATTTCCGGTCTCTTCTGGTCTTATGATTTGAATGTGTCCCCCAATCATATTCATCTACAAACATATTAATTAAATACAATTCTCCATCCTTGAATTGGCAAAAACTTTCAGAAATACTTGCTTTGCCCATTCGGATTGACTTGATTTCCGTCCCGAACAACTGAATCCCGGCCTCATAGCCGTCCATCAACTCGTATTCAAAACGGGCCTTCTTGTTCTTTATGTTTATTCTTTCCTGTGGTTTCAATCAGTTTGATTTTGTACCTTTGCAACAATTTTCAAAAAACAATCATATTAAATATGCTGACTGTATCTAATCTTTCACTGCAATTTGGCAAAAGAGTTTTATTTGACGAAGTTAATATAAAATTTACAAATGGCAACTGTTATGGAATAATTGGTGCCAACGGAGCGGGAAAGTCCACCTTTCTTCGGATTCTGGCAGGCGAAATGGATCCTACCTCTGGTCATGTATCTCTGGAGAAAGGCAAAAGAATGTCCGTGTTGGAGCAAGATCACTTTAAATATGATGAATATACGGTACTTGACACAGTGCTTCGAGGCAACAAGGAATTGTATGAAATCAAAGCAGAAATGGACGCATTGTATGCCAAACCCGATTTCTCAGAACAGGACGGTATCAAGGCCGGTGAACTTGGGGTGATATACGAGGAAATGGGGGGATGGAATGCGGAATCCGACGCCTCTTCCCTGCTTTCCAATGTAGGAATTGAAACTGAAATGCATTATACACTGATGGGTGATCTGGACAACAAAGCTAAAGTTAGGATTCTCCTTGCCCAAGCGCTCTTTGGCAATCCGGATGTGCTGATTCTGGACGAGCCTACCAACGAACTGGATGTCTATACCATTTCCTGGCTGGAGGATTTTCTGGCTGATTACGAAAACACGGTGATTGTGGTTTCTCACGACCGTCACTTCTTGGACGCAGTTTGTACGCACATCGCCGATTTGGATTTTGGGAAAATCAATCTGTATTCAGGGAACTACACCTTCTGGTACCAATCTTCACAACTGGCTGCCAAACAAAGAGCACAACAAAATAAAAAGGCAGAAGAGAAAAAGAAAGAACTCCAGGAGTTCATTGCAAGATTCAGCTCCAATGTCGCCAAGGCAAAACAAGCAACTGCAAGAAAAAAAATGCTTGAAAAGCTGAATATTGAAGACATCAAACCTTCTTCCAGGAGATATCCCGCCATTATATGGGAACAAAGTAGAGAAGCCGGTGACCAAATTCTTGAAGTGAACAATATGTCCGCATCGGTAGATGGAGAAATATTGTTTCAAAATGTAAACATCAATCTGAAGAAAGGAGACAAAATCGGTTTGTTCTCAAGAAATTCAAAAGCAGTGACACAGTTTCTGGAAATCATTTCGGGCAACGCAAAACCCGATTCAGGTGAATTCAACTGGGGAGTGACAACTACCCAAGCCTATCTGCCGCTGGACAATAATGATTTTTTTAAAGCAGACATCAATCTGGTAGATTGGCTCAGACAATTCACCCAAAATGAAGAAGAAAGACACGAAGAATACATGCGCGGTTTCCTCGGAAAAATGTTATTTTCGGGAGACGAAGCACTCAAAAAATCATCGGTACTCTCGGGGGGTGAAAAAATGAGATGTATGTTCTCAAGAATGATGCTCCTCCGTGCCAATGTTCTGCTGATGGACGAACCCACTGCACACTTGGACTTGGAATCGATTACAGCACTCAACAATTCACTTCAAAACTTCAAAGGAACCATACTGATGGGGTCACATGACCACGAACTCATCAGTACCGTGTGTAACAGAATCATAGAATTTACACCCAACGGCATCATTGACCGTTATATGACTTACGATGAATTCTTGGAAGACAAACGAGTAAAGGAATTGAAAGCGGAGATGTATTCCTGATTCTTAACCCAAAATCTATAAAAAAATCCGACACAACAAATCATGCCGGATGTTTGACTTTCTCTTCAACAGAACTAATCATCTGCTTTAAGAAAATTACCTTCAGCAGAAAAGTCGAGGTCAATACCGTTGGTCAATTCAACTTCAAATTTTGTACGCGACTTTTCGATTTGTGTAATTTGTTGGTTCGGATAATTTTGTTTTACATAATTCACAATGGCGGAATGGATGAATCCGGTTGGAATCGGAGACTCGTTTCCGTCCACCTCCTTCCAATTCCCGTTTCCGTCAAATTCTACTTTTGTTCGGTTGACAAAATACACCTCATATTCCATTCTGTTTCTCGATTCATTCTCTTTGGTGGCTTTCCTGATTTCTAAATCATTGAAATTCTCAGATATAAATTGCTGAGCACGCTGAGGCAAATCTTTTCGGTCAATCATTGTTCTCTGGGCACTTAGGCCCATTCCCATCAATAGGAAGCCAATCAAAAACAAGGTCTTCCAATTTTTTATTTCACTATTCATAACTCTGATTTTATAACAAAGGTAAGTTATAATTCTGTTAAAAATCAGATTTTTTTAATTGAACTTTGAGAAGAATTTTCAGAAAAGAACAAAAATCTAGACGATTCTTTGGTTCGAAATTCAGTATATTTGAATATAAAAAGAGAATGAAAATACTTATTTGCTTTTTGGTATTAATTACCGGTTCGTGCCTGACTGCGCAGGAAAATGAATGGCATAAAGTTGACAATGGCTTGATGCAGAAAATCATCAAAAAAGGAAGCGATATAAATGTTAAAAATAATGACAGTGTAATATTATCAGTTTACGGCATTAAAGAAAGTGAAGAGGTTGATTTAGAAGATTTGTCAAAACTTATCTGGGTGCCGTTGAAACTGACTTTTACAGATTTAAAATTAAATCTGGGCGTTAATTCTTTTTATTCTGATTTAAAAAAAGATTCCGAATATTTATTAAGACGGGGGTATCCTGAAAATAGGATTTATCGTTATAGTCTTTATTTGTCTGATAATCCGGATGAAAACCGGATTAAAGAACTGAAAGATTTTTTAGAAAAGGATTCCCGAATCAATAAAATTGAATTTATATCCAAAGAAAAAGCTTCTGAAATCGCTTTAAAAGAATTGGGAATAACTGAAGATGATGTATATAAAGAAATTTTTTTTCCTGCAAGTTTTGATATAGAATCCAATGAGGAACTGAATCTAAAAAAAATGCAAGATGATTTTGCAGATTTAATTGATGAAATTACGGATGATAGTTCGATTCTTGATATTCTGTTCAGAATTCAAACTTAGAGTTAATGTCTTTTTTTCATTAAATTTATCCAATGAAAACATTCAATTACATTTTAATCATCGTTTTATTGGTTTCTAATTTTGAATGTAGGAGTACACATATCTTAGATGAGAATTCTTTCACAAGTATAAAATCAGAGGTTTTAAAAAACAAAATTGTCGAAT